>Ga0187827_10001749_pt1 | contig 31109 bp, 35 predicted proteins | sample ETNtaG_39_FD_167969 | JGI IMG/M metagenome (GOLD analysis project Ga0187827, IMG submission 167969) | Marine microbial and viral communities from oxygen minimum zone, Eastern Pacific Ocean - ETNP2014_SV_150_PacBio MetaG (Illumina Assembly) | ecosystem: Environmental > Aquatic > Marine > Hypoxic...
AAGTAATGTACCTTCATTCCAGGAGCTCACGCCACTTCCACTTTCTCGGGTTTTCTTACACCCCAATGTGTCCCATTATCGCTGACGGTCTACATGTGTGGCTACGGCGCAAGGTGTCCCCATTTAGGGACAGCACATCCTTGAGGCGCGGCACCGGAATTCCAGCCATCCTGGTTCTGTCTCCGGTGTCCCGATTGGTTTCGGTAAGGGAGTTGGTTCAGTCGTGATAATTGACACCCGGCGCAGCTCCTAGTAGGCTCCATGCGCTATTATGCTGTTTAGAAATGGAGGTGTGTCTTGACCCTGCCTGGCCGTGAAGACAGAGTGCAATGGGTCCTTTCCTCTGGGACCAAAGAGGAGGTGGCTGAAAAATACGACACCTGGGCTACAGAATATGATGCCGATTTACAATCCTACGGCTATCGTTCCCCCGCGATAGTCGCCGGAATCGTGGGCCGCTATGTACCGAGCGACATCTCGCCGATTTTGGACGCTGGCGCTGGCACGGGCATCATGGGTGAAGTGCTCAATACCTTGAGGTACAATGGCATCACCGCGTTGGACCTTTCCGAGGGAATGCTGGAGGTCGCCGCCAGCAAGGGAGTGTATGCGGACACTCGCCAAATGGCGCTCGGAGAGGTCTTGGATTTTCCAACGGACTACTTCGCGGCAGTCGTGTGCATTGGGACGTTCGCCGCCGGGCACGCACCACCAAGTGCATTTGACGAACTCGTTCGCATAACGCGCCCAGGTGGACACATCATCTTCACGGTACGGAACGACATGTACCAGCAAGGTGGCTTCAAGGAGAAACAACAGGAACTCCTTCAAGCAAACGCATGGCAACTGGTGGAAGTGGTCGGTCCTTACGTCTCCGTACCCGGAAGCGATGACCCGGAAGGGACCAATCAGGTGTTCGCCTACCGGGTTCTAAGTCAAAGTTGACCCAGTACCTGGGTTCCCGCACCGTTGGGCGCGGCCTTCAATCTCTGACAGCCTGCAACCATGTCTCACGCCCAGCGTCGCCCCATGGGCACTATATTTGGTATCAGGCAATAGAACCCACCTGCTGATATTGAGCCTCTTCAGAACAGATCAGCCCCATTATCGGCTCATGGAATGAGATAAGGGCGGATACCCGACGCCTCTGCATTATCCATCGACTCCATCCACAATCATTTACCTTCCAGAAATTTGACGGTACTCCGCTACGCTGCTAGACTCCCGCGGTGTTCATTGACAGACCATGCTTCCGGACCCAAGAACGTCCGCGGAGTTGGTGGTCACGATATCTACTTATCTCAGGTGAGAACATGATATTGAGATCCAGGAGCAATCTACAGGAAGAGCCGAAGGCTGCGACGGTCCATAACCTTTTGCGCCGCTGCTGCCGTCCTCTTTCCAACCTCTTCCCCGGGTACACCAATCGTACCCCCTGCGCCCTTCCCTCCAACCCATAGCGCCACCCACAACCTCCACACCCACGCAACCTAACCCCCTTGCTATTCCGGACCTTGATGTCCATAGGGCTAGTGGTGCCTTTTTTTGCTTTGCAGGCACCCAATACGTTTACCAATGGAGAGTAATTATGAGAGATGTGTTGAGATCCAAGATTCATCGCGCCCACGTGACCGATGCCAATCCCGACTATGTGGGCAGTATTCTTATCGACGAACAGCTGATGGATATGGTCGGTCTGTGGAACTTCGAAAAGGTTCTGGTATGCGACATCACCAATGCCAACCGGTTTGAGACCTATGCCATTGCCGGTGAGAGAGGTTCCGGCGTCATCGCGGTCCAGGGCGCAGCAGCCCACCTGAGCAAGAAGGGTAACTGCGTAATCATCATGGCATTCGAGGCGACCGACACGCCCATTGATCCCAAGATGATCTTAGTCGACGAAAACAACCGGTTCGTTGAGTACCTGGAGGCAGCCAAGCAGCCTCAGAAGGTCCACTGACCGTCCAAATACCTTGCGGGCCAAATCAATCGAGGGGTCGAAGTCACTAGGCACACCGTTGGCGGCAGGGTCGATTGCACGACGAATATAGCTAACGGGCCACGCGCCGACAGTTTTTGGCATATTTGGAGGATAGCTAACATGACCATCAAGTTCACTGAGAAGGAAACCGAAACCTACTACGACAACGAAGACGCAATATACCGAGCGTTCTGGGACCGGGAAGGTAGCGTTCACTGGGGGGTATTCGACCAAAGCACGGGCAGAGACTTCTTGAAGGCCTGTGCCAACCTGAACAAAGTTATGGTCCGGCGGGGAAAGATCAATCGGGACGCGAAAGTTCTTGACCTGGGCTGCGGCAACGGCACCACCGCCATCTGGCTGTCTGAATCAGAAGGCTGCCGCGTGACCGGCGTGGACCTGAGCAGCGTTCGCATCGGCAACGCCAATAATGCCCGCTCGAACCGGTCCCCCGAGCTTCAAAGCCGCCTGGTTTTCGAGAAAGCCTCAGCCACTGAACTCCCTTTCCCGGACGGTACTTTTACCCACGTGTGGAGCCAGGCGGTGATCTATCACGTTCATGACAAGGACGCCGCCCTCCGCGAGGCTTACCGGGTGTTGAAAGACGGTGGGATCATGGTTTTCGATGACATGATCAAACCCAAGAGTGACATCTCTCCGGATGCCCAAAAATATGTATACGACCGGTTGTTGTTCGACACAGATTTCAGCTTTGAGTCGTACCAGGTGTCCCTCAAGGCCCAAGGTTTCAAGATATTGGAAGCCCATGATTTCTCGGAGCATTTGAAGACCAGCTATCTGTGTCTGTCCGAACGCACGCCCGTGGGTGAGGGTGAACACTATCAGCATTTCCGGGATTTGAGCGCTGCTTACGTTCAGACGGCCAAAGCCGTGGACAACAATGAATTGGGCTGGGGCTTCTTCGTCTGCCAGAAGTGAACTCCCACGGCGTTGAATACGGCAATCAAGTCACCACGGCCTGAAGCGCCGGATAGGCCTAGAGGCGTATAAGCAGGAACGGTTTAGAATGCAGGAAAGCGAAAACAGGGTCCAATGGGTGTACGCAGCCACCAACAACCAGGAGCTGCAGGAGCGCTACGACCAGTGGGCCACAGAGTATGATAGAGACCTGGAAGAGGACTTCGCCTGGAATGCGCCCCTGGCTGCGGCCCGAGTGTTTTCCAAGTTGGTTCCCAGCGACGCCAAGGTCTTGGACGCCGGCGCCGGGACCGGGCTGGCGGGCGTGGCCCTTTCCCATCTAGGGTATCGCAACCTGGTGGCCATGGACCTGTCTTCGGGCATGCTAGAGGAGGCCCGCCGGAAGCAAGTCTACACCGAGTTCCAACAGATGGTGCTGGGTGAACGGCTGGGGTTCGAAAGCGATCACTTCGACGGAGTTATCTGCGTCGGAGTGTTCACCCTGGGCCATGCCCCTGCCAGCGCCTTTGACGAATTGGTGCGTATCACCAAGCCAGGTGGGTTCGTGGTGTTTTCCCTCAGGACCGACATCTACGCGGAGGGCGGGTTCAAAGAGAAGCAGGAAGAGCTGGAGTCGGCGGGCAGGTGGTCTCTACGAGAGGCAACGGAGCCATTCCAGCCTCTGCCCAAAGGAGAGCCCGAAGTGTACCACCAGATCTGGGCTTACGAGGTGTTCCCGTAGGTAGGCCGTCAGCGATGAGGGGAAAACTTTCAGGGTAAGACAACCCGAGAGAGGCGGGTGGCGGGAACTATCGAAGTTAGGCTTTAGCGGAATCGGAGAAGAGCAGACGCGGGCCCGGCCGCGCCCCAACTGAGGGCCACCAGGAGCGCCCATCCGTGTTCACGGGCGAGTTCGACTCTGCTCCGTCTCCCCGTCTGATTGGTTCGTTTGATACTCGGCCGCCGTCGTCACTTGATTGAGGAAAGCCATGTTTCGACCGACAGTACGCGAATGCCCGATGATAGAATTGATGTAGGTGGCGATTGCTCAACCCAGGGTGAACGGATGATCGTAACGTCGATACTCGATGCTGGGTACCAGGTCAGAGCGGCCGCCTTCGAATTGGTTGGGATTTTCAAGATTCAGATTCGGCCCGGAAGGGCATCAACCGGCGCAAGTAAAGGAGCTACATAGGTCTTATGGCGGAAAACAAGATCATCCTGGCCTACAGCGGGGGGTTGGATACCTCGGTGGCAGTCCCCTGGCTAAAGGAAAAGTACGACGCGGATATCATCACCTTGACCATCGACCTGGGCATGGTGGACCTGGAGGCGATACGTCAGCGGGCCCTGACCGTCGGGGCGGCCAAAGCGCTGACGGTGGACGGCAAAGAGACCCTGGTGAACGAGTTCCTGTTTCCCGCCCTCCAGGCCGGCGCCATCTACGAAGGCCAGTACCCTCTGGCGACCGCCCTGGGACGGCCTCTCATCGCCCGGTATCTGGTCGAGGCTGCCCAGGCCGAGGACGCTTACGCCGTGGCCCACGGCTGTACCGGCAAGGGGAACGACCAGGTGCGGCTGGATGTCGGCGTGGGCGCCCTGGCCCCGGAGCTGAAGGTCATAGCGCCTACCCGGGACTGGAGCATGAGCCGCGAGGATGAGTTGGAGTACGCCCGAGCCCGGAGTCTCCCCGTCAGCCCCGGCAACAGCAAGTTTTCCGTGGATGAAAACCTGTGGGGCCGCAGCGCCGAGGCCGGAGAGCTGGAAGACCCCTGGGCGGAGCCGCCCGAAGAGGCCTACGCCTGGACGAGCGCGGTGGCCTCCGCTCCCGACCAGGCGGCCTACCTGGTGGTCCACTTCGAGCACGGGATTCCCACCGCCATCGATGGCGAGAACATGGCCGGAGTCGACCTCATCCGCCACCTGAACACGGTGGCCGGCAACCACGGGGTGGGCCGCATCGACGCGGTCGAGAACCGGCTGGTGGGGATCAAGTCGCGGGAGATATACGAGGCGCCGGCGGCGACGGTGCTGCATGCCGCCCACCGGGCCCTGGAAGCCATGACTTTGAGCAAGGAGCAGGCCCGGACCAAGGACCGCATCGCCCAGGAGTACGCCGACGTGGTGTACAATGGCCTGTGGTTCACCCACCATCGCCAAGACCTGGATGCCTACGTCCGCAGCACCCAGCGCGAGGTGACCGGCGACGTCCGGCTGCGGCTGCACAAAGGCACCTGCACCGTGGCGGGGCGCAGTGCCCCCCGCTCTCTCTACCAGTACCGTTTGGCTACCTACGACCGGGAGGATCAGTACGACCACCAGGCCGCGGAAGGGTTCATTTCGATCTACGGGTTGCCGTCACGGACCCAGAGCCAGGCCCAGCCCGACTAGGGGCGGGACCACGTGTGGTGGGTGAGAGACTCCGGGACTGAGGACCTGTCGGCCATTGAAGATCTGGTGGCCCTGGTCGATGGCGACGGGGAAGATTTACAGGCAAGCCAGTTCGTTGTCGCAGAGGATGAAGGCGGCGGCATCCTGGGATGCGCCCGCTTGAGGCCTTACCAAGGCTTCCTCGAGTTGGCCAGCGTGGCCGTCCGTGATGGGCTTCGGACCAGGGGCGTGGGCCGGGAGATGGTGATCAGGCCGCTGGGGCGGTATCACGGCCCCCTCTACCTGGTTTGCGAGGACCGGGAGGTGGGGTTTTTTCGCCGGTTCGGCTTCGGATTGATTGAGCCCCAGGAAGTGCCGCCCAGCCTGGCGCCCAAGTGGCGGCGCTACACGGCCCGGGTTGGCCGGATCAACGTCATGCGCCGCAACGCTTCAGAAAGACCGAACGCCGGGGCCCCGGCGTCTTGAGCCGGGCTCCGTCGCGGGTCGCGCCGGCGCCGTGGTTCCGTCCTGTAAAGGCCCACCCTCTTCATCCATCAACCGGGAGAGAGGGTGATTCGCAAGACATTTCCCGAAGTGTGGCATTTCGGAAGCAACGACATTCTTTGAGCGGTGACATGGAGGAAGTATGAAGCTCACCAGCAAGATTTTGAACCTGGGCACCGAGGCCGCCTTCGAGGTGCTGGCCAAGGCGCGGGCGCTGGAGGCCCAGGGCAAAGATATCATCCACCTGGAGATCGGTGAGCCCGACTTCGATACGCCCAGCCATATCGTCGAGGCGGGAGTCAAAGCCCTCAGAGACGGCTACACCCACTACGGCCCCACGGCCGGGCTGATGGAAATGCGCGAGGCCATCGCCCGCAACAGCCGGGAAGTCCGGGGCATCGACACGGTCCCGGCCCAGGTGGTGGTCACGCCGGGGGCCAAGCCCGTCATGTTCTACGCCATCTTGGCCCTGGCTGAACCGGGAGTGGAGGTGATCTACCCCAACCCCGGCTTTCCCATATACGAGTCCTTGATCCGGTTTGCCGGCGCCACCCCGGTGCCGATGCGCCTGCTCGAAGAGAAGAGCTATCACCCCGATCTGGACGACCTCGCATCCTTGATCACCGACCGCACCCGGCTCATCATCATCAACTCCCCGGAGAACCCCTGCGGCTCCATTCTGACCCTGCCGGAACTGGAAACCATCGCCGATCTGGTCAGACAGCATGACGACCTTTACATACTTACCGACGAGGTCTACAAGGATATTTTGTACACCGGCGAGCACCACAGCATTGCGGCCCTTCCGGGCATGGCGGAGCGTACCATAATCCTTGACGGGTTTTCCAAGAGCTATGCCATGACCGGCTGGCGCCTGGGCTACGGAATCATGCCTGAAGAGATAGTCCCGAACGTGACCAGGCTGGCGGTCAACAACATCTCCTGTCCCGCCACCTTCACTCAGATCGCGGGCATCGCCGCCCTGGACGGCCCTCAAGACGCGGTGCAGGCCATGGCCGCCGAGTTTGCCGGGCGCCGCCGGCTCATCACCGACGGGTTGCGCAGCATCCCGGGCATCCGGTGCCCCGAGCCCGAAGGAGCTTTCTACGCTTTCCCCAACATCTCGGAAACGGGCCTCACCAGCCGCCAGTTCGAGGATAGGGTGATGCAGGAGGCCGGGGTCGCCTTGCTGTCGGGGAGCGGCTTCGGCGAGTTCGGTGAGGGGTACGTCCGTATCTCCTATGCCAACTCCCGGGAAAACATCCAGAAGGCGCTGGACCGGCTGGACACCTTCGTGCGCGGCTTGGTGTAGGGGCTTCGGTCCCGGGTGGCTCAATGTAGGGCATGGTTCCCGTACCGGGTTACTGTCTCGTAAATGGCTTGATACCCCATCGTCATCCCTGCGAAGGCCGGGATCCAGTCTTGCCTCCCTGGATTCCGGCCTTCGCCGGAAAGACGATGGGGGGTGGACCCCTTGGCTGATGCGGGGCATCAACCGAGGGGACTGGACATCGGGACAACAACCGCCAAGAATGTCGGGATCGGCCCGCTCTGCGCCCATCCGATTCCCCGCCTCCGTGGAAGTTCAAGCTCAGAACTCGGCGAGAAATCGGGAGCGGCCTCTTTATCGATTCACCGGTTAGTCACTCGCCTGGGATTGGCGCAACCGGGGGGCTTCGATATCCGGCCCGGCGCTGGCGGCGAGTATCCATTCAACCTTGAGCCGGATTGCGCTTTACGCTATACTAGCGTCGCTTTGACCGCCTGGGAGCGGTGATAGATATCCTGAACGAACCACCACCGCCGGTCCCGTAGACCCGCGGCGGCAGAAACGGCCCGCTTTTTTCGGGCAACCGCGCTACAACCGGCAGCGGCAACCTGCTAACCAATGACTGCTCACCCAAGGCCAGGGCCTTGGCGAGCCGGCAACCGGAGGGAGAGTTATGGACCTGGGGCTAAACGAAGTCCAGCAGATGCTGAAGGCCAGCGCCCAAGAGTTCCTGTCCCAGGAGTGCCCCCTGACGTTCGTGCGGACCATGGAGGAAGACCCTCGGGGCTATACCGATGGACTGTGGCGTCAGATCGTCAACCTGGGGTGGACCGGGCTGGCGTTTCCGGAGCGATACGGCGGGACCGAGGGCAGCTTCTTCGACCTTGCGGTACTGCTGGAAGAGATGGGCCGCGCCCTGTGCCCGGGCCCCTTCTTTTCCGCGGTGGTGCTGGGAGGCCTGGCCGTGCTGGACGCCGGAACCGACGCCCAGAAGCAGGACATCCTTCCGCGAATCTGCGCCGGGGACTTGACCATGACCCTTGCCTTGACCGAGCCCTCGGTTAGCTACGAGCCTTCGGGGGTTGAGACGGCCGCAGAGCGACAGGGAGACAGCTATCTGATCAGCGGCACCAAGCTTTTCGTGCCTGATGCGCAAGCGGCCGACATCCTGCTGGTGGTGGCCCGCACCTCATCCGAATCGGACCCGGCCCAGGGACTGACCGTCTTTCTAGTACCCTCGGACAGCTCCGGAATCAGCATCACGACCCTCAACACCATCGCCTCGGACCGGCAATGCCAGGTGGTTCTGGATCAGGTAAGCGTCCCCGCCGGTTCGACGCTGGGGCCGGTGGGCGAGGGTTGGCCGGTGGTGGCGCGGACCCTGCAACGGGCTACCGCGGGACGGTGCGTGGAAATGCTGGGCGGCGCCGGCGCCGTGCTGGACATGACAGTCGAATACGTGAAGCAGCGGACCCAGTTCGGACGTCCCATCGGCAGCTTCCAGGCGGTGCAACACCACTGCTCCAACATCGCGTTGGACGTGGAGGGATGCCGCAACATCTCCTATAAGGCCGCCTGGCGAGTCTCCGAGGGCGGCCCTTCGGATCGGGACGTGTCGATGGCCAAGGCCTGGGTGAACGGTGCTTACGACCGGGTTTGCGCTACCGCGCACCAATGCCACGGCGCCATCGGTTTCACCAAAGAGCACGACCTGCAGCTCTACACCCGGCGCGCCAAGGTCCAGGAGTTGACCTACGGGGATGCCAATTTCCACAAGGAGTTGGCGCTGCAATATTTGGACCAATAGTGAGTCCAGGCCGGTCTGCTTTCAGGGCTACCGGTAATCCGGCCCATCGGTTGGCATCCTGGCGCCGCCGGGCCACGAGCGCGTGGCCGGGTCCGCGGACCGTTTTCCAGGGGCACACCAAAGGCCGGTCAGGGATGGAGGCGTACATAGAATGACAACCAGGCAATGCATATTCTGCTCGATAGCCCGTGACACGACTCACGAGGCGCCAATCTACCGCGACGACCGGGTCATCGTGATCCGCGACATCAGCCCCAAGGCGCCGGTCCACCTGCTGATAATCCCCAACATGCACCTGGCGTCTTTGGCCTACGTGGGCCCCGGCCAGGTGCCGATCATGGGGCACCTGTTCGTCGTGGCGGAGGAGATGGCCCGGCGGGAAGACGTGACCCTGAGCGGCTACCGGCTCGTCATGAACCAGGGCACGGACTCGGGACAGGCAATAGAGCACTTGCATCTACATTTGCTCGGCGGCCAGCCGCTGGGGGCCATGGGATAAGCGGAGGAAGCTGGATGGACGAGCTGGTCCATCAGATTCAGAGAAGGGTGGATGCCCTGCCCGACGGCCTTCAGGCGCACATATACCGGGTCAGAGGGATTGCCCGCGAGCTGGCCGGTCGCCATGGAATCGATGGGGAACGGGCCGCTCTGGGCATGCTGGCCCACGATGTGGCCCGTGCCATGCCGGAAGAAGAGTTGACCCGCCGCGCCACGGAGATGGGCCTCCCCATCGGAGCGGTGGAGCGAGAGGTTCCGGTGCTGCTCCACGGGCCGGTGGGGGCCGAGATCCTCAAGCGGGAGTCCGGCTTGGACGACCCAGCCCTCTACCAGGCCGTCTACTGGCATACCACCGCCCACCCGTCTCTGGACGGCCTGGGGAAGGTGGTCTTCTTGGCCGACAAGCTGGACCCGGAAAAGATAGCCAGGTATCCGTACCTACCGGAGTTGCGCCGAATGGCGTTGGAAAACCTGGACCGGGCGGTGCTGGAGTTTCTGGACCGGGAGATCGTCTCGATGGTGTCCCAGGGCTCGATGGTCCACCCGGCGATGATCGAGACCCGCAACCACCTGCTGGCGGCAGGGGTTGCATCTACCCAATGAGCGGAGCATCTTAATGTTTAAGCGGATTGTGCGCCTGAGGTCCGCTTAGAATCACAAACCCAGGCCGAGGAAACCTGATGGATGTAACCCTTAGCGATAATGCCCGAGCCGAGATTCAGAAGAAGGGCGGGCGGGCGGCCGTAGACCTGATCTGCCTGTCGTCTTGAGCGGGCAGCAGTGTAGAGGTATCGGTCGATACCCACATCGGCAGGCGGGACACTTCCCGGTACCGGGTTGTCCGGCGAGACGGAGTCGAGCTGCTGGTAACGCCGGACCTGGCCCGGCAGGCCCGGAGCATCGATATTGACCTGAAAAAGTTCCTGTTTTTCCGCCGCCTGAACGGGGTGATCGAGATGTCCGGCGGTATGATGTTGGGGCGCGGGGCCTCGGTGGCTTGACCCGGCGGCGCGGCCCTCGAACCGGCTCAAAGCCTATCCAATCACCAGCCGGTGTGGTTCGACAAGCTCACCACGAACGGAGAACATGCGGTCCAACGGGGAGCATGCGGTCAGACGGAGAACATGCGGTCCAACGGGGATAATCCGTTCGCTCGGGGATCGGGGACATTCCGTTCGTCCTGAGCTTGTCGAAGGACCAGGAATGGCCTCCTTCGGAGTTGTTGAATAGGCTCTACGGGCAGCAGGCCACCCACATTCACCCGGAGGAGCGAGGGGCACCGCCCCCAAATAATCTCTTGACCAACAGGAGTCTTATGGAGATACGTTTGGGCAGCCTGGCCCGCGACGCCAGAGAGGCCGAGGGCACGGTCATCATCATCGACGTGTTCCGGGCGTTCACCACGGCCGCCATCGCCTTCGACCACGGCGCCACCCGGCTCGTGCTGGTGGCCGAGGTGGAGGAGGCGTTGGCCCTCCACGAGAGGGGAGTGGGAGACCTGCTGATGGGCGAGGAAGGCGGGAAACGCCCCGAAGGGTTCGACTTCGGCAACTCCCCCTACGAGATTTCCCAGGTGGACCTGACCGGCAAATCCCTGGTGCAGTCCACCCGGGCGGGGACGGTGGGAGTCGCGGCGGCGACCAGGGCGGAGTCCATCTACCTGGGCTCCTTCGTGGTGGCCGAGGCCACCGTGAACGCCATCCGGCGGGAGAATCCGCCCCTGGTCTCAATCATCGCCATGGGCGACCACGGTATGGTCCGCTCCGACGAGGACGAGCACTGCGCCCTCTACCTGAGGAACCTGCTGGAGGGGCGAAAGCCCGACCCGACGGCGCTTCGAAGCTTGATTATGGAAGGCGGGGCCACCCGGAAGTTCTTCGACGACGACCAGCCCCAATACCACCCTCAGGACGTGGACCTGGCCCTTCAGGTCCACCGTTACCCCTTCGCCATGCCCATCACCCGAGAGGACGGGCTGCTGGTGGCGCGGAAGCAGGACGCCTAGCGGAGGATGGCGGGGGCTGCGAGGAGAGGGGAGGGAATGAAGTATGCAGTAGTCTACGAGAAGGCGGCCAACAACTTCTCAGCCTACGTGCCAGACTTACCCGGTTGCGTGGCGACGGGCGCTACCCAGGAAGAGGTAAAGAGGAACATCCTCGATGCCATAGAGTTTCACCTTGAGGGCATGCGGCTTGAGCACCTGCCCATCCCGGAGCCAGATACCTGGACGGAGACGGTGGAGGTATCGGCGTAATGACCCTCCGACCGTCTCGCTAGTTCCCCTAGTCCCCACCAAACCGGGCGGGGTCCAGGAACTCCAGGCCGGGTACCTGGGTGCTACCGGTGACAATCAGGTCGGCCAGCCCGTGGCTCATGCCCACGCTCCACAGTATGCCCTTCCGCCCGGCGCCGGTGCCCAGGTAGAGGTTCTGCCACCCGGGCACCTTGCCCACGATGGGCAGTCCATCGGAGGACAGGGGCCGCAGGCACGCCGTCTGCTGCACCAGTTGCGCCTCCGAGAGCGACGGGGCCATGGTCAGCAAGCCGCCCATTATCTCGTCCCTGGCCCCGGAGGTCGTCTCCTCGTCGAACCCCACCTCTTCCTCGGTAGTCCCCGCCCAGGTGAGCCCGTCGGGCTTGGTGACCACGTAGCTTCCACCCCAATGCAGGGAGGTCTTGATTGGGCTCGAGCTGTGTTGTAGGCGGAGAATTTGCCCCTTGAGGGGACTTATCGGGATGTTGACTCCGCACCAGTCCGAAGCTTGCTGGGTCCAGGGCCCCATGGCCAGCACCACCACCCCAGCCTCCAGCCGGCCGCCATCGTAGGTCACTCCCAGGCAGCGGCCGCCTTCGCTGATCAGGCCGGTGGCCCGGCGCTGCAAGAGTGTCACGCCGATCTTCTCCCCGGCTTGGGCCGCGGCCAGGTTGTGGCGATAGGGCTCCACCGCGCCGACTCCTTGAATGTACACTCCTCCGAGGCACGCGGGGTTGGCCATCGGCTCGATCTTCACCACCTCCTCGGGCGTCAGCCACTCCACTCCAAGCTCCCGGACATCCTTCTGCCACTTCAGGTCTTCGTGGAAGGCCCGGACATCCTCCTCGTCAAAGGCCAATTTCAGCCGGTTGCACACCTGGAACTGGTTGTCGACTCCGCCCGCTTCTCTCAACTCCCCGGCCAGGGTGCCGTGCCGTTGCAGCGACCAGACGCTGAAGTCCAGGAGGGGGTCCGGAAGGCCGGCGCCATCCAGGGGGCCCATTTCGCCGAAGGCGAAGCCCGATGCATGGCTGCCCACCGAGTCCCGCTCCAGGATGGTTACCTTCATGCCCCGCCGGGCCAGCAGGTAGGCGGTAAGGCAACCGACGATACCACCTCCGACGACGACTGCGTCCCTCGTTTCATTGACCACTTGCAGCTACTCCCCTGGCTTCCGATTGGCTTCCGACTGGCTTCCTAGCGACTGAACACGAGGTTAGCAGCAGGGCAGCGGAATATCAATGGCCCAGGTCACGGGCGCAGCCATTGAGGCCGGCCGGTCAGACCTCGCCTGTTTTCTCTCCCTAGAAACCTTTAAACCACTCCTCGAACCGCCGGAGCCGAGAGGCATCGCCGTCCACGGACAGCCGGCCGGTGGCGACACCCGTGGCGGCGGTGAGCCTTCCGTACAGGTACAGCAGGTAGGAGTCGGCATCGCACCGCACCACCACGTCGGCCTTCGGCCCACCGGCCTGGTCGACTTGGAAGCCGTCGCCGTTGACGACCACGTCGTGGATGAAGCCGGCCGGAGCCGTGACCTCGAACCGGAAGACCACCGGGGCGTCCAACGGGCGACCGGGCCGGAAGCTGGCCCGAAGCCAGGTGAGGGCAACTTCCAGCAACACCGGGACGCTCTCCGGGTCCAGGCGAGCCCCGGCGTCGAGGCCTGAACGAATGTCCCAGTCGTGGATAGCCAATTCCTGAACCCGCAGGTCGACGTACTCCTCCGCCGGCATGGCGCCCTTCCTGGCGTGCCAGCACGGTGTGTCCCAACCCTTGGCGCCGAAGCCGTCCAGCAGCCCGGTCAGCTCCTCGTGCCGGGCGACGAAGACCGGCAGAAGCTGCTCTCCCAGCTCTTTGCGCAGGGCGATGTCACGCTGGACGTTGGATGCCGACAGCGCGCTCAGGTCCACGGATTCAAAGCCCGGCGGTGGCGAGGAGTCGCCGGCCATCCCCCGGCGCATGCTATCGAGCTGGCGCCCCGCTCCCGAAGTCACGTGGGCCACCACGTCCCGGACCTCCCAGAGGTCGCAGGCGCTGGGCCGGACCCATTCTTCCTGAGACAGGCTGGCCAGAAACTCCCGCAGCCGGCCGGCTAGGCCCCGGATCAAAGCGATGCGGCTAGCCATCTGGTCCATCGAGCGTACCTCCATCGTTAATGTTGCGCCCCGGACGGCCCGGCCCGGCGGTGGCAGTCCGCCGGAGGTCTGGTGTACAATCCCAGCGCCGTTCGAGAGATTCACCAGGGTATCTCCGAGCGAAGCTTCGAGTCCTTCAGAAACCGGCCGGCCCCCGGCGCGATGCCGGGTGCTTCGAGCCGGGAAGAGATGAGCGTGAGCAAACGTCCTGCCGGCGAGGAACATCTCCGATGATGCGGTATTCCTGTCTGGTCATCGGGGTCCTCTTCGCGCTGATAGTATTGACGGCGCTGTTGACCTGCCGGCTCACCGGCTTTCCAGTATCCGAGCAGTCCGAAGCGGGGTCAACGGAGCCGGCCCGCCACGGGCTGCTGATACATGACTCCCCCGGCACGAAGACCACCTGGGCCCTCCCCGCGGACCTATAGCTGGATGGCGTGGCGGAGGTGGTGGATGCGAGTCGCCTCACCTCCCCGGTCGAGGTGGACGCAAACGAGGTCGATGCGCCACTCGGTGTCCTCCTCGGACCGGCGCTGGATGTAGTCCTGGCAGGTAGTCACCAACCGCCGCACCTTGGCCGCGGAGAGGGATTCCTCGGGAGCGCCGAAGCCGCCGCCATGGCGGGTGCGCACCTCGGCGAACACCAACTCTTCACCGTCTCGGGCCACGATATCCACCTCGCCATAGCGGCAGCGGTAGTTGGTGTCCAAGATGCTGTAGCCCGATTCTTCGAGGAACCTCCCGGCTAGCTCCTCTCCCCAGTTGCCCAGCCGGGTCCGGGGCGTCGGCAATTCAGCCGCCCCGCATCGGTCCGGAGACTTCCCGCACCGGGGCGAAGGAGCGGCGATGGATGTCGCAAGGCCCCAGCCTTCGAAGCTGCTCCAGGTGAAGCGCGGTCGGATAACCCTTGTGCTTGGCGAAAGAGTAGCCGGGAAAGCGGGCGTCCTCCTCCCGCATCCAGCGGTCTCGAGTCACCTTGGCCACGTTGGAAGCGGCAGCGATGGAGTAGCTGAGGCTGTCGCCCCGAACCACGGTCTGAAAAGGAAGCGGGCATTCCCGCAGGTGAACGAAGTCGAACAGCAGGTGAGCGGGCTGCACCGCCAGCTCCGCGACGGCCCGCATCATGGCCTCGATGGTCGCCCGCCCGATGCCCAGACGGTCGATCTCTTCCGGGCCCGCCTGGCCCACGCCTATTGCCAGAGCATGCTTCCGAATCGCATCCACGGCTCGCTCGCGGCGGGCGGGCGACAGCGCCTTGCTGTCATCCAGCAGGTCCAGCCACGTCTCGGAGCCGGATAGCGCGGGAGGCAGAATGACGGCTGCGGCCACCACCGGCCCGGCCAGCGGCCCCCTTCCTGCCTCGTCCACGCCGGCCACCAGGGGCACGCCCCGCCGGTAAAGACCCTGCTCCATCGACAAGTCAGGCATTCGAGCCCTGGTCAAGCAAATATTCTTTAGGAAGGGCGTGGGAAACCCTTTCTTTCAAGAAAGGGTTTCCCACCGTCTCCCCGCCCGGAATGTCCCTCTCGATCGTTCCACCACCCAAAAGCACGTCACCCCGGTAAAACACCGCCGCTTGACCGGGGGTAACCGCCCGCTGCGGCTGCTCAAAGCAGACCAGCGCTCCCTCGGGCCGTGGGTGCAACACAGCCCGAGCCTCTTCGGACTTATAGCGGATCTTCACTCCCACTTCCACCGGCCCATCAGGCGCCCGCCCCAGGGTGTAGTTGACCCGAGAGGTCCACATCCGCGTTTGGTAAAGGGCCTCCTCCGGCCCAACCACCACCCGGTTGGCCTCGGGTTCCAACCGCAGCACGTAGCACGGTTCCCGGTTGCCGATACCCAGCCCGCGACGCTGCCCAACGGTGAATGACTCGATGCCCTGGTGCCGGCCCACCTGCTCCCCTTCCTGGTTGACGATCGAGCCGGGGACGGACGGCACCCGTCCCTTCAAGAAGGCCCGGTAGTCGCCAAAGGGCACGAAGCAGATGTCCTGGCTATCCGGCTTCCTGGCGACGCCGAGCCCGGCATCTTCCGCCATCTGCCGGATGGTGTCTTTCGGGTAAGCGCCCACCGGCATCAACGTGCGGGCCAGCTCCGGCTGCCCCATGCCGAAGAGGACATAGGACTGGTCTTTGCCGTGGTCCACGGCCTTCTTCAACACCATCCCGTCCGGGGTGCGCTCAATGATGGCGTAGTGGCCGGTGGCGACGTAATCCGCCTGCAGCGCCACCGCCCGGGTCATCAGGAAATTGAACTTGATCTTGTCGTTGCACGCGATGCAGGGGTGGGGGGTGCGGCCGTTCTGGTACTCGGAGCAGAAGTAGTCGATAACGTGGGCCTGGAACTCTTGCTGAACGTTGAGGACGTAGTGCGGGACGCCCAGCCGGCGGCAAACCGTCCTGGCGTCGACCACATCGCCAACGGTGCAGCAACCCTTATAGTACTTGGGAAGGTCGGTGTGCTCCAGGCCGTACAGCTTCATGGTCACGCCCACGACTTGGTAGCCCTGCTGCTGGAGCAGCAAGGCAGCAACCGACGAGTCCACCCCGCCGCTCATGGCGACGGCCACCTTCTCCACCATCGGCCCGCGCACCTCTACAGACAGCCTAGCATAGCGAAGGTTGAGGGTTCAACCGAACGGCGGGATGGCGCAATTACCCGAGCAATCCACGAGTTGACAGTCTGAATCGACCCAGCTACAATCCGGCCCATCCGGGTGTCGCACGGGGAAAAGCCTACGGCATTCGAATCGAACCAGAGAGTGTTTGCCGCGCTTCGTCACATCGATATCGCACCGGCACCGGCGAGGGGGCAAACGGGGAGGGTGTCATGGCAGAGGAACAGCAGAGTGGCGGTCCTTCCGGAGGGTTTTGCTCCAGTTGCGGGAAGGAACTCGAAGCGAACACCGGTTTTTGCCCTAGCTGTGGATCCGCGGCCGGCGGGCAGCCCGCCTCCGCTCTGGCCGCCGCCGGGGGACCGGCAAGCACCGGCCACATCAAGAACCGCAACATGATCATGCAGGTCGTTCTGACCATCGTGACACTTGGTATCTACGTGATCTACTGGTACTACGTGACTCTGGACGAGATGCAGAAGGCGAACGGAAAGACGGAAGGGGCGGGTCTGTGGACGCTTCTTTCGATAATCCCGATTGCCAATCTTTTCGCTCAGTGGCATCACTCTTCCGAGTACGCTGAGTTCAATGGTGGCAAATACCCAGGGATCGCCATTTTCATTCTATGGATCGTCTTCGCCCCGGTTGTCTGGTTCCTGGTCCAGATGGACTTGAACCGGGCGGCACCCCGCTGACGCCAGGCCGCGCGAGACGGCATAGAGACGTAATAGAACAGTCCAGCCAATAGCGGCAACACCGGCTGCTCCGAAAGGCGGTTGAATTCAAGCAGGGCTGACTCTTGATGTCTGCCCTTTGCTCCCCCACCTGGCGGAGGAAGATTCACCCGCCCGAGGCCTGAGGTAGAAAGATGGTACAAAGCCAGGAACCCTTCGGGGGCAGCCGGAAGTTTTGCTCCAGCTGCGGCCAGGCGCTCGAAGCGAATAACCGCTTCTGCCCCTCGTGCGGAGCCGAGGCCCGGGCAACCGAGGCGCCACCGTTTGCCGGACCGGCTTCCGGTCCCGCGTTCGGCACCGGCCTGGCGGGTCATCCTTACGCCCATGTTCCCAACTATCTGATACAGGCGATCCTAGTTACGCTGTTTTGCTGCATGCCATTCGGGGTCGTCGCGATCGTTTATGCGGCGCAGGTCAATGGCAAACTGGCCAGCGGTGATCATGAGGGAGCCGTAAGGACCTCCAGGACAGCCAAAACTTGGGTCTGGGTTTCTTTCGGCGTCGGGCTGGGATTGGTCGCCCTTTGGGTCCCGATTGCGGCATGCAGCACAGTGGTCAGTGGTTAGTCGATTGGTTGGAAACGTTACCGGTTTCCCGCGGACCAACGGATCGCCCGTTGATTCGCGCTGGATCATCGCGGGCGCCGTGCTGCTACTGGTCACCGGCACAGCGGTCCTTCTTGCTTTTGAGCCCGGTGAGTCGGGGCTCTTCCCACCATGCCCGTTCCGTGCCGTGGCGGGCCTCTACTGTCCCGGTTGCGGCACACTGCGCGGGCTACACCAATTGCTTAATGGAAACCTCTTGCAGGCGTTTGGGTTCAACCCTTTGATGGTCCTCTCGCTGCCTTTCGTGGGGTACTCATTGCTCTCCAGTGCCGTCTCTGGGTTGAGTCGACGGCGCATGCCGGAAGTCTTCATCCCGGCCAACTGGATCTGGATGCTGTTGGGGGTGATTGTTCTATTTTGGGTTTTGCGCAATGTTCCCGCCTATCCGTTCACAGTATTGGCGCCGTAGAGCTAGCGAGTATTGGGCGCGAGGGCGGAGGCAACAGAAATCAACCGCTATCGGAAGGGGGGCAGTGATGGCTCAGGACTCGGGAGGTTGGATGGAAGGCCAGAAAGCTTGCCCTAACTGCGGCAAAGGCATCTCCCCGGATGCCGGCTTCTGTCTTCACTGCGGGACGAGAGTCGAGGTCAATCCTTCGTTCTGCGGCCACTGCGGCACGGAGATCAAACTGGGTGCTCATTTCTGCGCCGGTTGCGGTGCCGCGCGACCGGCGCCGGCACGGCCCCCACTTCCGTTGCGAGCGCGGGCGTGGGCGCGGGCTGGGGAGCCGATACCAATGTAGGGTACATGGGCTTCTGGATCCGGGTGGCGGCCGTGGTGATCGACGCCATCCTGACCGGCATCGTTAGTGCAAGTGTGGATGCGATAATGGGGTTCCCAGGTACCGGAGCGCTCTTATCCATTGCGTACTACGTGTTGCTCACCGGCCTCAAAGGCCAGACCCTCGGCAAGATGGCCCTGGGCATCAAGGTGGTGGACGCCAGAGGCAACGTGCCGGGCATCGGGCGCGCCGCCCTTCGGGAGATCGTGGGCAAATTTGTCTCGGCCATCGCCATCGGGTTGGGCTACCTGTGGGTCGGCTGGGACCCCCAAAAGCGCGGCTGGCACGACCACATAGCCGGCACCTACGTGATTCGGAAGTAGCCTCGGCCGGGGAATGTCTCTGGCGGCTAGTACCCGAGTCAACCCTTAGCTGCTGAGCCAACACGCCGGGACGCCGCTTCGAGTAAGATGACCCGGAAAGCCCCAGGAGGAGTTGTCCAATGCCCGTGACTTTTGGATGTTCCCTGCCCACCCGGGGGCAGCTGGCCACCCCGGAGGGGATTCGCTCCCTGGCCCAGCGGGCCGAAGACCTGGGCTTCGACTCGGTCTGGGTCAGCGACCACATCATTCTGCCCCGTGAGGTCCAGTCTTTCTATCCTTACTCCGCGGACGGGGTGGCCGTCTTCAGCCCAGACCAGCCGTACTTCGAGGCGTTGTCGGCCCTCAACTTCCTCGCCGGCTGCACCCAGCGGGTGCGGCTGGGCACCCACGTGCTCATCGTGCCCTACCGCAATCCCGTCCTAGCCGCCAAGACGCTGGCCACCCTGGACGCGCTCTCGGGGGGCCGGGTGATTGTGGGGGTGGGCGTCGGCTGGATGGAAGAGGAGTTCAAGGCGCTGGGGCTGGACACCTACGCGGCCAGAGGACCCGTGACCGACGAGTACCTGCAGCTTTACAAAGAGCTGTGGACCAAGGACGAGCCGGTCTTCAACGGGAAGCACTACCAGCTTTCCGGCAGCGGGTTTATGCCCAAGCCGGTGCAGAAGCCCCATCCGCCGATCTGGATCGGAGGGCACACCGGCCCGGCGATCCGTCGCGCCGCCAGGCTTGGCGATGGCTGGGTGCCCATCGGCCTGCGCCCTCCCGCCATCCTGGAACCCGAGGAAATGGCCGGGAAAATAGCCCGCCTTCGCACCTTGACCAAGGAGGCCGGGCGCGCCGAAGACGCCGTATCGATTTCGTTCAGCACCGGGGTATCGTTCGAGAAGACCCCGATGCTATCTCGCAAGGCCATGAGCGGCCGGCCCGAGCAGATCGCCGCCGACCTGCGGCAGTACCAGGACCTGGGGGTCCGGAACTTCATCCTCAGCTTCCCGGCCGATAGCATCGCCGGCCAGAAAGAGGAGATGCAACAGTTCGCCCGAGAGGTGATGCCCCTGATACCCCAAGATTAGGGTGCCCTCACCCCCGGCCCCTTTCCCACTGGGAGAGGGGTGGCCGAAGGCCGGGGTGAGGGCGCGCCCAAGTCAATTTCCAAACATAACAAGGGAGGCCGAAATTGTCAGCACGATCCGACCTGAAAAATAGGCTAATTTCCGGACAACCCATCGTAGCGCCGGGGGCCTACGACCCCATATCGGCCCGGCTGATCCAGTCGTTGGGCTTCGACACTGTCTATACCGGGGGATACATGAGCGGCGCCCATCTGGCCGTCACCGAGCCGCTGATGACCCTGACCGAGCAGGTGGACGTAGCCGCCCGGGTGGCCCGGTCGGTTTCCTTGCCGGTGATCTGCGACGCCAACGCTGGGTATGGCGACCCGGTGCACGCCATGCACACTGTCCGGACCTTTGAGGCCGCGGGCATTGCCGCCATCCACATAGAGGACCAGTTCTTTCCGAAGCGGGCCTCATACCACGCGGGTTTGGAGCATGTCATCCCCGGCGACGAGTTCCTGGTAAAGATGAAGTACGCGCTGCAAGCCCGCACCGACCCGGACTTCATCATCATCGGCCGCACCGACGCCTTCTCCGCAGTGGAAGGGGACATGAACGAAGCCATCCGCCGGGGCAACGCCCTTCGCGACCTGGGTGTCGACGTGATAATGCCCCGGGGCGTGCGCCAGAAGGAAGACCTGGATACCTACCGCAAAGGCGTATCCGATGTTCCCTTGCTGGTCATCGCCGGGGCCGACGATATCACGGTCCAAGAGTACACGGACCTGGGCTACCAGATAATGATCTACGCCACCGCGCCCATAATCGCCGCGGTCGACGGTTTCCGCAAGGTTTACCAGAGCCTGAAGGACACCGGCCACATCGGCATCAACGAGCAGCGGGTGCGGGAGATGCGCGACGAGGTTGAGGCCCTGATCAGCCTCCCCGAGTACCAGGAGGTTGAGGCGCAGACCACCGAGCGGGAATTCCAGGACCGGCCCCGCCACTGACAAAAATCATCCTTGGTACGAAGTGGCCCTGCCGGGTCTCAGTACATCCGGCAGGGGCCGGCCACAAGCGTGGGGCTTTGCCTCAAATCCGTCATTCCGAGGAGCGCAGGGACGACCCCGATTCTATCGGGGTGGTGCGGGGTCCCTCCATGGCAACCTTGACCCACCGCCCCAGACCCCTCGCCTCACTCGGGGTAACATATGCCAGGGTGCTTTTGAGGCAAGGCCCAAATGTGGGGTATTGCCCGGGCCGCCCGATTCCGGAAAATCCGGGCAATGAAGCTCCAACGGCCGGGACGCCGGGTCAGCGGCCCGGCGCCTGGTAGCCCACGGCCGACGCCTTCCGCATGGCTTCGACGGCCTCGTCCATCGGTAGGAGCACGGTGGTGTTGAAATTCCTCAAAGCGCCGCTGCTGGCTATTGCCATGGACATCGCCATCATGGTCACGTTGTCGGGGAGTTCCAAGATAGCCACCACGTCGTAGTCGCCGAAGGTGTAGTCGAAGGTTTCAAGCTTGCCGCCCAGACACTCGATCATCTGCCGCACCGCCGCGCTCCGGTCTTGGGGGTCCTTGATCAGGGCCCCGAGCCCCTGGCTGGAATAGCTAGCCTGTTTCATGTAGCGAGCCATGGTCTACCTCCTCGTTTCGACGATCGTAGCACCGGACACGCCGTACTTCCGCTCCAGTTCGTAGACTTCCGGGAGCCCCAGCATGCCGGCGGCGTCCCAGCGGGTGGCAACCCGGCTTGGGTCCACCCTCCCTGTCTCCTTCAGCTCCTCGAAGGCGTCCCGCACCTGCTTGTAGACCAGCCAGATGGTGCTGCCGCAGATCATCAGCTTGAAACCCTGGGCGGCCACCTCCTGGGTGGGCAACAGGTCTCCGTTGTACATCCGGGGCAGGTCCCGCAGGTCGGCGGCGTAGTTGCGCAGATCATCCAACGTCTTGACACCATCGACGAACACCAGGTCGGCGCCGGCGTCGATGTAGGCGCGGCACCTCCGGACCGTATCCTCCCAACCGGTGACGGCGTAGGCGTCGCAGCGGGCGATGATGACGAAGTCGGGGTCGGTGCGAGCGTCCAGGGCGGCTCGGATCTTCTGGACCGCTTCCTCCATGGGGATGACCTGCTTGCCCTCGAAGAACCCGCACTTCTTGGGGAATACCTGGTCCTCGATGTGGATGCCGGCGACCCCGGCGGACTCGTACTCCCGAACCGTGCGCCGGACGTTCAGCGGATTCCCGTAGCCGGTATCGGCGTCGGAAACCACTGGAATGCCGACCGCGTTGGCGATGTACTTGGCGTTGGACACCATCTCAGTCATGGTCAGCAGGCCCACGTCGGGAAAGCCCTTCTCGGCGGCCGTGCCGGCGCCGGTCATGTACACCGCGTCGAAGCCCACCGCTTCCGCGATCTTGGCATGGAACGCGTTAAGAACGAATGGGGCGGTAATCATCTGGCCCGAGGCCAGCATTTGGCGAAGCTTGGTGGTTGTCTTCATGGCGACCCCTCCGTGGTGCAAGCGGTCAGCTATCAGCCTTCAGCTTTCAGCTTTCAGGTTCGGAGGGAATTGTAGCTGCTGATAGCTGGCCGCTCGTGATTGCCTGAATGATAGCCCATTATCCTTCCCGCTGCCACTGCCTGAAAACGTCGCGATCCTGTTGGAGGGCAGGAGGTAATCGGAACGTGGCCGGTACTCAAATAGGCAAGGAGGCCGGCCCGAGAGGTCCGCGGCACTTGGGCGCTTCCGAGTCGGCCCGGAACAGGGAGTCCCAGAGGGAATACCGGCGCAGAGGGCTATCTATCCATCCGAGCCGGAGATCAAGGGAACCACGATGCCCAGCACCAGCGCAGCGATGATGATTCCCGCGAAGACCAGCCAGAGAGTCGATCTCGACTCCGGCGCAGTGCCCCGGCGTTCCCGCTCCCGCAACTCCTGGGGTCCCAGGTCCAAGACTTCCCTGGCCGGCATCTGGTCGGACTCGTAGACGCACAGGTCATGGGGGAGGTTATAGGCCGAGCCCCAGAGGCCGGGCCCGCCTCGCAAGGACCGGATGACGCACCGGATGCCCGCCTGCCGCAGCCGCTGCTCGGCCAGCCGCGCCATGGGCTCGTTGTCGAACACGGTTAGTCGGACCTGTTTCTCCCGGCGACCCCGGTGGGGCATCGCACCCCCTAGCCCGCCGCCTGGGAGGGCAGGGCCACGGTGGCCCGGCCGAGGGCCGTCTGCTGGCCCCGCTGGTCTTCGCACCACAGTGCCACGTCGGCCAGGCGCCGGTCTTCTTCACGGTAGACCCGGGTCACCCGGCCCCGGCACCAGGTGGCGTCGCCATACCCATTGGGCAAGGTCAAGGTGACGCTCAGAGACTTGAGGAAGCCCGAGTCTCCCATCCAGTTTGTCAGAAGATTGCTCACCCAGGATATCCGGTCGATGCCCGAGTCATGGGCGTAGGGGAACCCGAACATGCCGGCCACGTCATCCCGCAGCATGGAAGCTTCCCAGCTTTCCCACGAGCCGTTGTCCGGGTCACGGAAGGCGAAGCCGGGGTGGCGCTGCCGGTAGCGCAGGAACTCCTTGAAGCCAAGGCTTGGGCGGGTGGCGTTGATGAATTGGATCATCTCCTCGGAGGTCAGCGGCCCCCGGACGATGGCGGGAAGCGGGTCCGACTCCTTCACGCTTTCCCAGTAGCGCGGTTGGCTGCCCCTTATCTCCTCGGCGTCATAGGCGTCCTCGATGGCCAGTGCCTCCGCCTCGGTCAGGGGCTGCTTGCGCCACTCCCGGTACTTCCCCGCGTCGATAGCCGGGGCCCGAGGGGTGCGCAGGACCCATGAGGTAGCCTTGGCCACGGCCTCGCCTTGGTCGTCGGTGAAGGCCGTTTCCCCCGTTTGGAGGACCATCGGCCCGCAGAACCGCCCCTCTTTCTCTTGAACGTCGACCAAGCGCGATTCGGACCGGACTCGGTCCCCCAAGCGCACCAATTTGAAGAACTCCCACTGGGTGCCGCCATATATTATGTGAAGCTCAGGGAGCTTGGGGGCGATGCAGGTAGCGTCCACGCTGTACAGCCAGCACGGGGGCGCAACGATGCGGCCCTCGCCGCCATTTCCGGGGTAAGCGGGGTCCAGCCAAAGAGGGTTGCGGTCGCCAATGCTCTTGGTCCAACGGTTGATGGCCGGACGGCTGGCCAGACAGTTGTGCAGGGGGCGGCGCAACGGCACGCCGATCAGGGCCCGCGCCGCCTCAAGTGACGCGGGATCCAGTCCTTCGGTGGGAGTACTTGGTAAAAGCATGGGAGGGCTACCTCTGCTCCAGGGGTGGAGGGACGATGGGTTGGTCTGCCGGGCCATGCACCGATGGCAGCGAGACCACGGCGCTCCCCGGCATGATATTCTCGCCCCGTTGGTTCACCGCCGAAATGTCGCACTGCACCAGGTGATAGTCACCCTCCACCCATTTGCGCACGACCCGTCCCCGCAATCTGGTGACATCGCCGACGATGTTCGGGCGGCGCAAGAAGCCTCCGACCTGGACCAGGAAGGCGTTGTCCCCCATCCAGTCAGTCATGTAGCGGCAGAGCCAGGACAACCGGTGAGGGCCGATGTCGTAGACGCCCGGCATCCCCACTTCCCGGGCCATGAACTCCTCCCAATGCCCCCGGTGGGGATGGTCCTGGACCCCCGTCTCCGGGTCCACAAAGGTGTCGGCGGGATGGCGGCGCCGGTTGAGGATCTGGTATACGTGGCCGCCGGGATGGCCTACTCCCTCTCCGCTGGTGGCCCCGGAATCGGTGTAGCTGCCGGCGAACGCGATATCCACCACCCTCAGGGGGCCGTAAGTTACCAGGGGCAGTTGTTCGTCGTCGGCTACCTCTTCCCAGTAGCGGGGGAGGCTGCCGCGGACCGACTCCTCCAACATCTCCTGCTCCACCGCATCCAGGTCCTCCAGAGACCACCGGTGAGGGTCGACGTGGTAGTTCATGCCCCCGGGGGCTTGGCGGCGGGGCGTCCGCATCACCTGGGTCCGGGTCTTGGCCACCAGGACGCCATCCGCGCTGCGGCAATCCACCTCGCCATGCTGAAGAATCATCCGGGGCACCGTCCGCCCTCGCTTTTCCACGGCATCGACCAATCGGCCACTCTGAGTGATGATGTCGCCGGGACCCATCGGGTGGAAGAACTCCCACTCGGTGCCGGCGTAGATCCATTGGATGCCCCGCAGGCCCGGCGCGATTATCGCCTGGCCGACCATCACCGGAGGGGCAACGATGCCGCCCCATCGGGTCCGGGCCGCGTACTCCGGGTCCAGAAACAGCGGATTGTCGCTGCCCATGTAATTGCAGTAAGTGCGGATATTTTCCCGGGTTATCTCCACGGTGGCTTGAGCTCCCCGGTAGTCCACCCCAATCAGCCGCCTGGCCTCGGCTAGGCTGTTGTCATCCAGCCCCGGTACCTGGGTCGCGACCGTGTAGGCTTGGTCTTTGAACCTGACCACATTTTCCGGTTCCGTCATGTCACCCACGCAGCGTCGAGTATCGGCCTACCCAACCAGACCCGGCTGGTCTGGCGGCTATCCGGATTATATCAGACCCCTTCTTCGCGGCACCAAGCAGCACCGGCTGCCCTGGGAAACCGCGGCTGAATTCGAGGTGGACCGGCCCGTGGATAATCCTTCCAGCTCCCCTTGCGGCCGGCGCGTTACCCGCGAGCCCAGGAATCCTTTCTGGGCCGGGGAATGCCACGCTGCCGGATCTGGAAATGCCGCAGGACCGGGGCATTCCCGGAGCGATGCCCGAGCCTGATTTTAGGTGAAACCGTGGTGCCTCCCACAGATGAACATGATATAATATGCGGCGCACGGCTAGGCCGAGGTGGTGGAATTGGTAGACACGCGGTCTTGAGGGGGCCGTGGGCATTCGCCTGTGTGGGTTCAAATCCCGCCCTCGGCACCAACTCGGCGACATTGGTTGATAAAGAACCACGGCGACGTAGCCAAGTGGACTAAGGCGGAGGTCTGCAAAACCTCTATTCGGCGGTTCGAATCCGCCCGTCGCCTCCAATCAATCTCGCCACTCCGGAGCGGCACGGCTCCTCCCTCCAACGGCCGGGTCCGCCTGGCTTCGGCTCGGCGCCAGCCAGGACCGCGCCGTCCCGCACCGCTCCTCCAATCCGGCCCCGCGGCCCGAGGGCTCGGCAGCCCTCGAGCCCGCGCACGGCGGGGTTTCCACCGCAAGGGCGAAACAGTCTCCACTACCTTTCTCCTGCGCTCACTCGGGAATACCATAGGTCCACCTGCCGGGGTGGCGGAACGGTAGACGCGGCGGACTTAAAATCCGCTACCTTAACGGGTGTGTGGGTTCGACTCCCACCTCCGGCACCAACTTTCTAGGCACGAATTTAGGCCCCTGAGCGATTTCAGGGGCCTTTGGGTTTGTCGAAATCTAGGTTTGACAGCCAAGTTGACAGCCACGGGGTTTGGAACGGCATTATCCGGTGAGGATTTGCCCCATCTTTTTGGCGGTCTCGCGCTGCGCTTCTTGGAAGATGTGGGCATAGCAATTCAAGGTCATAACAATGGTGCTGTGGCCCAAAGTCTCCATCACCTCCCGTGACTGTACCCCTTGAGCGATCATCAGGCTGGCACAGCTATGGCGCAAATCATGGAACCGCTGGCGGCGCAGACCGGCAGTTTCCAGGATGCGGTAGAATCGTGCCCGTACAACCCGGTCGCTCAGCGGCCCACCGGCCGGGGCGGTGAACACTAGGTCCGACTCCACCCACGTGGCGCCAGCCTGTAGTCTTTCCCCTATCTGTCTCCCTTTGTGCGCCCGAAGTGCGTCCACAACCATGTCCGGCAAAGCCAGTGTTCGGCGGCTTCTCGAAGTCTTGGGCTCCACGAACAGGAATTCGCCGTTGATGCGTTGCAAGGTTGTCCGAACGGTGAGCTGCCGCTGGTCCAGGTCTATGTCACCCCACGACAGGCCTAGGACCTCGGCTTGGCGTAACCCGGTGGCGATAGCCAACGTGTAAAGGGCTTCCAGGCGCTCCCCATGAATGGCCTGGATAAAGGCCCTGGCTTCCTCCGGCGTGAAGGGCTTGATCTCGGCTTGAACAACCGTGGGCGCGTCCACGAGTTTGGCCACGTTCCGGGCCACCTTGCCCCACTTCTCGGCCCGGCCCAGCGCCCGGCGTAGGACGGCGTGGATGTATTGCACCCGCCGGGGAGACAGACCACTGGCCAGTTTCCGGTTGATGAGTTCCTGAACGTCCTCGGGAGTCAGCTTGACCAAGGGGATACGGCCAAGGCCGGGCCCGAGGTGAACCCGTACTAACTCCGAGTACGAGTGGAAGGTCCTAGGGCGCACCTTTGGCTTCGCAGACCCCACCAGCCAGGTGTCGAGAAACTGGCCGACAGTCTGACGATGTGAGGCGACGGGTAGGCTCTGCTGGCGCGCTCTCAGAGCCTTGGTAAATGGGTCCTGGACTTCACGACGTGTCCTTCCGTAAAACGTCTTTCGCTTTCGCTTTCCGTCCTGCCAGCCAAGGTTGATCACTGCCGCCCAGCGGCCATCGGCCCGCTTGTATATGCTTCCTTCGTTGTTTCCTCGTCTAGCCATCGTCTTGCTCCTCGTAATTCATCGATCTCATGGCGGAGGCCATTATGCGTATGCTTTCATCAGTGGTCTCGCCAACCAGTGCGAGGCTGACTATCCAATCACGTTTGATGGGGTGAAGATGCGGGACACGACCGGCCTGGAGAGCCTGGGCATAAACTTCTCTCTGTTCGCTCAGCCAAGGCTTATACGCCAAGTAGGCTTCTATATCCGCCACCAGAAGCGGTTCGCCCAATCGCTCATGGATCAGTTCTCGGGCCACAAACGATTGAGCTATGCCCCATACCAATCCACGGCCTATCTCTGGGCATGCTAGGTGTACACGCCACCACCACTGAGCTTGGCGGACCGATGGAGGCGGCACGGCGAACCTCATGGCGGGGAACGGTCCACTTTCTCTTACCCATACCCACATATCCAAGAGGTACGAGCCAGCTTCCCAAGGTAAGCCATATGTCTCCATCAAGTGATATTCAAAAGGTTTATCGAGGTCCTTGAGCGAGTCGGGAAGCGCATCGTACTCCTTTGTATATTTGGCGACAGTACCACGCCCAGGCATCGGGGTATCGACTACCCCTTTGTCCCTAGTTTCCTGCATGCGGTCTTGAATCTTGTCCAGAGTCAGACCGTCTGCCCTCGCACTCTTGATCTCTAGAATGACCGAATCTTGAGTCTTTGGCCGGGCCATCACAACCTCGGAGGTTTTTGTACTGATACTGGAATGACAAGTTCTGGTATGATTGGTAAAGTGGTAACTACTGACTAGTTACACATAGCCACTGTAGCCAGACCAGTGGCAAATGTCAACAGGTAACACCTAGGAGGCTTTGATGGAAATCGAGACATTTGTACCCCTGGTCACCGCCGCCAAGCACACCAGTTTGAGTGAATCCTGCATCCGTCGTGGGCTCAAGAGTGGCGACATCAGGGGGGTCAAAGTTGCTCGGGACTGGGTCCTGCCGCCAGATGAAGTGAAACGTCTTGCGACAGATTACCCGCTGTCGGCGGTAGCGGCAGGGAGAGAATAGAGCATGACCACCGAGAATATTGACAAGCTCCTGCTGAAGATTCCAGAGGTGGTTCAAGCTACCGGGTATAGCCGGTCCTTTATCTACGAAGCCATCGCGGCGGGGTCTCTGAAAGTTGTCCGTAAAGGCCGCACTATCAGGGTGCGCGCTGAAGACCTCAAGGCATGGATTGAGGATCAAGAATAAGGGAGCGGGTGATGGTGACTGATCCCTGAATGCTGGATTACGCGGTGGATTACGCCGAGCGTGGCTGGCCAGTGTTCCCGGTCCATTCGATGGCAAACGGAGCTTGCACCTGTGGCCGGGAGGACTGCGATAAGCCTGCCAAACACCCATGCTGGAAACGTGACTTGATCGAGCACGGTTTCAAGGATGCCAGTACGGACGCCGCCATGATCCGAAGGTATTGGAAACGCTGGCCCGATGCAAATATCGGTCTGGCCACCGGACAAGCGTCGGGCATCATAGTGGTTGATGTGGACCCCCGGAATGGCGGGAATGAAACTTGGGCCGAGCTATTGGACATCAACGGGCAGGTCAAACTTTGGAAAGTGTGACCGGCGGCGGCGGAACCCACGCTTATTTCCGGGCACCCGTTGAGCAGTTAAAGAGCGTCGCCGGCGTGCTAGGCCCCGGCGTTGACACCAAGGCCACAGGCGGTTACGTCATATTGCCTCCCAGCGTCCACGCCAGCGGTCACCGGTACGAGTGGGTCGCCCAAGAGTTGGCCCCAGCTACGGTCCCCGACTGGCTTCAAGCGAGATGGCCCAAGGTTAGAGTTTCTTCGAACGACCACCGGCCCAGTGAGGTTTTGGGCAAACCTGTTGTTGAGGGCCAGCGGAATCGCCGGTTAGCCAGTTTGGCAGGGAGCATGAGGCGACACGGCGCATCGAAGAACGCGATTGAAGTGGCTCTCGTCGAGGAGAACGCCGGATATGTCCCGCCGCTGCCTGCATCCGAAGCTCTTCGAGTCGCCGCGAGCATTTCTAATTATGTCCCAGCTCCGCCCGGAGGCTTCCACCGAACGGATATGGGCAACGCCCGGCGACTTGTAGCCCAGTATGGCGACCGGCTCCGGTATTGCTGGCCTTGGGGTTGTTGGCTGGTTTGGGACGGTCGGCGGTGGGCCAGGGATGCCACCGGGGGCGTCCTGGCGCTAGCCAAAGAGGCCGTTCAGAGCATTTACGGCGAAGCCGCCGCCGAACAGGACGACGGCCAAAGGCAGGCCCTGAGAAAGTGGGGCGCCGTCTCTGAATCCGAGCGCCGCATTGCCTCGATGGTCTCGTTGGCCAAGAGTGAGCCTGACATTCCGGTGTTGCCTGCCGAGCTGGACATAAACCCATGGGTCTTGAACTGCGTCAGCGGTGTCCTGGACTTGAGGACCGGGCTTCTGCACCCGCACGATCCGGCGCGGATGATAACCAAGCTGGCACCAGTCAAATATGACCCCGGCGCCCGATATGCCCTTTGGGACGACTTTCTGGAGGCAGCGATCTCCGACTCCGAGACCCGGCAATACGTTCAAAAACTGGCGGGATATTCCCTGGCAGGTGACGCCTCGGAGGACGTGATTGTCTTGCTCCACGGGCGCGGTGGGACCGGCAAGGACACGTTCCGGGGTGCCCTCGCCGGTGCGTTGGGGCCAGACTACGCTGCTAGCGCCGACCTCGGCACTTTCACCAACCGCCGTGACCCCCATGGCCCGAAGCCCGACCTCGCCCGTTTGGCTGCGGTGAGATTGGTTACGATCTCCGAGCCCCAGGCAGGCGAGACCGTGGCTCTGCTGAAACAGGCGACCGGTGGTGGCCCGATAGCTGCCAGGTCGCACCATCAGGAGACCTTTGAGTTTACCCCGCAGTTCACCCTCTGGTTGATGTCTAATGACCGCCCCAAAGTCCCTGATACCGACACGGGGATTTGGCGGCGGATGTGCAAGATACCATTTACTACGGTTTTCAACCCACCGGACCCCACAGTGCGGCAACGCCTCGCGGACCCCACAATTGCCGGACCAGCCATCCTGGCTTGGGCAGTCGAAGGATGCCTGGCTTGGCAGCGGGAAGGGCTGGGCGACCAGCCGCCACAGGTGGTCGAGGCAACGGCTGAATACAAGGAGGAAATGGACCCGCTCGCCGATTGGTTGGAGGATCGCACCGTCTCCGTCGCAGACGCCTGGAGCTTCGGCGGCAACCTGTGGGACTCATACCAGGAATGGGCCACGCGGAATCGCATCAAGTCGATAGGGCGGAAGTCTTTCTCCCAACGACTTGCGGGCCGGTTCACCGCCGAAAAACGCGGCTCCAACAAGGACCGGGGTTGGTTGGGGGTAGGATTGTTGGGGGACCCGCTGGAGCAATGAAGTGTCCGTAAAATTGGTTCCCCCAGGCGTGGCGGGGACACTTGGGGACACTTCAGACCCGTTTTGTCGGGTTGTTTTCCAAGCAAATCTTTTTGAGAAAAACCCCAAATGAAGTGTCCGAAGTGTCCGAAGTGTCCGCGCGGTTGGCAAAGACTCCACCTAATACATGGTGGCACGATGCTAGAGCCGAAGGGGGGTCCCAGAAGAGGGGACCCGGCTGTGGAGAGAGGGGTAGGTGGGGTCGC
>Ga0187827_10001750_pt1 | contig 31087 bp, 21 predicted proteins | sample ETNtaG_39_FD_167969 | JGI IMG/M metagenome (GOLD analysis project Ga0187827, IMG submission 167969) | Marine microbial and viral communities from oxygen minimum zone, Eastern Pacific Ocean - ETNP2014_SV_150_PacBio MetaG (Illumina Assembly) | ecosystem: Environmental > Aquatic > Marine > Hypoxic...
TCATCGCTTCAAGCCTGCATAACTTCTTAAAGAAATGTATGGTCTCCAGAAATATGTAACGGGATAGGTAAATGCGTGGACAAGTTTGGTAAAGGGGAAATACGCAAAAAATATTAAAGCGACGATTATATGAAGCTTGTTCACAAGTGGTGCTCCAACCATAAAGGAAGGATCGGGTTGAAGTTTAACAACACTCCACAGCCAGGGAGCAAAAGAATAAGTTACCCCGAAAACCAACTTTATTGCCGACTGGTAAAGCCCAAAGGAGGTGATGAGAATCAAAAATATCAAGATTGTGTAATCTTCAACTTTGCTCATAGCTCTTAACTGGGGAATTACAATTCTCCGTACAATCGCCCAGGAAAGACCATACAGTAGAAGGATTCCGCCAAACAGACCAACCCATCGGAAAAAGTTTACCCATGATATTAGATTAAGCACGCCACCAACAACACCGGCTAAATGTGTTACGAACAACGTAATAATTCCCCAATGGAGGCATAGTGCGGCAGGCCCTATGGATGCACGGCCAAAAAAGCCCGTAGATCGAGTGGTCCAAAGAAAATCGCCTCGAGCGGTCCAATCCATCTTTCTGAAAGCACCTTTGAATCCAAAAAAAAGACGATAAACTGTTCCACCGAACAAAAGAAAAATTGAGATGTAGGGAAGGCCGATAAAAAAGAAATCGTTAAACATGGTAAAGAGATTTTCAAACATAGCGGCATCCTTCTTCTTTTGGTTGTGATTGTTCTGTTGGTAGCGCTTGTGTTTTCAGATCGAGATCTATGACCTTTTCCAATGCACCCAGCAGATGGAGGTAGGGTGTATCCAATTCTTCCAGCCGGGAGCGTATCGGAGGCAGGAAGGGAAGTATATATTCATCAATAAATTTTCCTCTTATGGGATCATCTTTCGATTCAGCGGTCAGAGAGAGAAAGTCTACCATTAGCGGCAGATAATCCGGCAACTCTCCGCCATTGATTGACTGTCCAAAATGCCTGTAGATTCCAATCAGCTCTATCATGTATTCGTTTCTATCGGAAACGGCAGCATTGGCACAGGTCTTCGGTTCATCAAACGTATGACTTCCAAGATAGAGGGGACATTTGGGCTGGAGCTCAAACAGGTCGATATAGTCCTCATCGGAGATGGTCTCTTCCTTTAGAAAGATGGAAAGAAACTTCGCACTCTCCTTATCGACGGTCTCCAATCCTGCAAGCACTCGCTCAGCATCTTTTTTGGTTTTCGCCCTCTCCGTATCCGCTTCAGGTGGACTGCACCACAATTCGCCGATGAGCGCGTAAACATCTTTCACTGCTTGATTTCCATTTCCGTTATTCATAGTCTTTTGAATCAGTATGATACGATTTGAAGTAGCTTTTTCTTCTCTTCATTGGCGACCAGGGATTCATCTTATCAAAGCCAGCGAGGCCGCGCTCGGTATACGGACTGATCTCCGCGCCTTCACGCTTTGTAGTCGGTAGAACAAAGCGTTCATCGTAAAAGGCAAGGGATAGGCCCCGAACCATTTCTTTTGCATCCTCTTCGGTCAACCCCACCTGTTTGAGTACATCCAGATTGGGCTTTTTTTCCACCCTCAGGCTTCTCTCGTGGTGCCTTACCGCAAGCTGACGCAGAAGTGCCGTTTTCACTACTTGTTCATTCCCAGCTCCAAACATACTGGCAAGGTAGGCGATGGGGAGCCGGAATTTGTCCAATTCGTCCAGATCGACAAGCGGTCCTTTTTCCGGCTTCGTCATGTCAAACACATCTGTGTCTGAAGGAGAGTCCTTTCCTGCGCTGGTGGTAATAGGAGCCAGCGGCGGAATATAGAACAGGGAAGGAAGAGTTCTGAATTCAGGGTGTAGTGGAAGCGCGATTTCCCACTTTTTGACTATTTTGTAAATGGGTGAGCGTTGCGCTGCGTCAATCCAATCGTCGCCGAGACCTTCTTTCTTCGCCGCTTCTATCACACTGGGATCAAACGGGTCCAGAATGGCCTCTCTATGCCTCGTCACCAGATCCTGATCATCTGCCAAAGCAACTTCATTTACCATGTCCATATCGTAAAGAAGGACTCCAAATGAGCGGATTTTTCCCACGCAGGAATGAAAACAAACCGGAGGCAAGCCGGATTCAATCCTTGGGTAGCAGAGAATACACTTTTCCATCTTTCCGCTGGCCCAATTGTAATAGGGCTTTTTGTACGGGCAGGAAGAGATGCAGTAGCGCCAGTTGCGGCATCTGTCTTGATCAATGAGAACAATGCCGTCTTCTTCTCGCTTGTAAGCGGCACCGGATGGACAGGCACCGACACAACCGGGGTTGAGACAGTGATTGCATATACGGGGAAGATAGAAATAGAAGACGTCTCTGAATTTAAGCACTGCTTCTCTTTCTGCATCGCTCATATCTTTGAAATTGATGTCGTACTTTCCGGTAACGTGGGCGCCGCCAGCGTTGTCTTCCCAGTTCACGCCCCAATTGATGGGGACATCTTCTTCTTCGGTTACCATGGATTTGGGTGATGCGACCGGCTGCTGTTCAGATTGCTCTGAATTGTGGAGATCGTCGTAACTGAAAGTATAAACGTCTCCGTCTCCGTAATAATCCTTCATTTCAGGTGTGTGCGGATTGAAGAAGAGATTGGACAGCATATAAGCTTTACTTCCATAGCGAAGCTTCAGTTTACCATCCTTTTTGACCCATCCTCCTTTCCACATTTCCTGGTTTTCCCACTGTTTTGGATAGCCGATACCCGGCTTTGTCTCCACATTGTTCCACCACATGTATTCGGCGCCTTCCCGATTCGTCCACACATTCTTGCAGGCGACAGTACAGGTGTTGCAGCCAATGCACTTTTCCAGGTTGAACGTCATACTCATTTGTGACTTTACTCGCATATTATTTACCTATCCTTCCGGTAGCTTGTGCAGTTCACTTTCCTTGTAGACCGGCTTCCCATCAGCGCCAAGCGGCATTTTTCGGATGATGACGCCATGGTCCCTCTCTGAGGGGCTTGTCCCCCAGTAGTTGGTGTAATACGAAAATTGAGCGTATCCGCCAATCATGGTGTGCGGATTCATCAAAATTCTCGTTGTTGCGTTGTTGTTTCCACCCCGCAGGTCGGAGAGCTTATTCTTCTTGGCAAGAGGAGAGAAAGGAACATTTATGTGCCTTTCGACCTGATGGTAGGTAATGGCCATATTCCTTGGGACCTGATGGCTTACCACCGCTCTTACCACTTCAATGCCGTTCTCGCAGAACATCTCCACCCAGTCGTTATCTTTCACATCAATTTCATCCGAATCATTGGGATTCAACCATACGGTGGGGCCTCCGCGGGACATGTGCATCATGGGCCAATGGTCCCTGAAAGAGCTGTGTATCTGCCACTTGCCATGTGGCGTAATGAAGCGGAATACCTTTGACTTTGGACCGGCCTTATCAAGATTGATATCTCCAATAGCCACCATGTCCAACGGCGGTTTATTGGTGGGTAGCGCTTCTCCCAGTTCCCTCAAGCCCTGATGGTCGTAGTAAATCTCCTGTCTTCCCGAAAGGGTGTGCCACGGCTTCAGTCGTTCCACATTCATCGTAAACGGACCAAAAGTTCTCTGTTTGCCATCTTTATCTGCCAATACAGCACTCCACTGTGGTGTGGTGTGAATTCTTCTCGGCTGTGAAATGATGTCCTTGTAATGAACCTTCCTGCCTTTGACCCCTTCAACCATGTCGGCGAGTGGAAGTCCCACTTTCTTTTCCATTTCCTTGAAAAACATAGACGACAGCCGCCCGTTGAGTTCAGGAGAAATCTGGAGAATGACCTCACAGGCCTGTTCGGGTTTTTCAAAATATACCCGTCCGTTCTTGACATCTAACGCTTCATTGTTCTTGAGTTCTTCTTCCACGATAGGCGTCAGGTCAGTGTACTGTCCCTTGGAGCCATAGCCCTTGGGTTTGGAGACGAGCGGGCCTAACGAAACTAACTTTTCGTAGACATTGGTGTAATCCCTCTCCACAATGGAGATACTGGGAAAAGTCTTACCGGCGACAGCCTCTGTGTCTCCGTTTCGCCAGTCCCTTACTTCTCCCAAAGGCTGAGCAAGCATACCAGGACTATCCATCCAGGTGGCGTTCATCACAACATCTTTTATAGGATCCGGGAGGTGCTTTTTTGCCAATTTTTCAAATTGCTTGGCGATTATTTTGAAGGATTCCCAATCGTGTTTTGCTTCCCACGGCGGCTGCGTTGCAGGTGTCAATGGGTGAACAAAAGTGTGCATGTCGCCAAAGGTGACATCGTATTTCTCATACCAGAATGCAGCCGGTAGAACCACATCGGCATAGTTGGCAGTGGAATCCATTCGAATGTTGAGATTCACCAGGAAGTCAAGTTTCCCCATGGGGGAATCTTCTTTCCATTCGATTTCATTCACCAGACCTTTTGCCGGTTCTTCGTCCCACATCACATTATTGTGCGTCCCGAGCCAGTGCTTGAGTGATATTTCATGTCCCCGCATGCTGGTTCCAATGAGGTTTCCACGGTACACGGTGACCATCTTCAGTTGATTCTCGGGAGCATCCACATCATGGATGGCGAAATTGTATGTGCCATCCTTAAATTTCTCCAGCACCCAGTCCTTTACTTCATCATCGGTCTTGCACCCTGCTTCGACGGCTTCCTTGTAGATCTCTAGCGAATTCTTCTTGTCAATTTGAGGGAAGAAAGGTAGCCATCCCAATCTGACGGCGAGTGCATTCATATCGGCGGCGTGGTTGAATTGAGGAAGCTTTTTGGCTCCTGTTGCCCACTGGGTATCAAGAGACATGTTGTCGTATCGCCATTGACCGGTTTGGAAATACCACAGTGAGGTGGAATTCATGAGCCGTGGAGGTCTTTGCCAGTCGAGGGCGCCACTCATATTTACAAATGCAGCGTTCAGACGAGTGTGCTGGGTACCGACGTAATGGTTAAAATTACCCCCGTTCACCCCGTTGCAGCCGCAAAGAGCAAGCATTACCGCCTCGTTGCGATAATACAGGGATGCGCCGTGATAGAAGTGCTGAATTCCCGGGCCTGTGATAAAGAGTGATTTACCCTTTGTTTTTTCGGCATTTTCCGCAAATTCCCTTCCGATTTGAATGGCAAGGTCTCTGCCCACACCCGTTTGCGCCTCCTGCCAGGCAGGGGTATAAGGCTTCGGATCGTTGTAGTCTTCAGGATAATCGCCACTTAAACCTCTTCCTACACCTGCCTGTGCCATGGTGAGGTCAAAGGCGGTGGTAACGAGTAGCTCTTCACCGTCTTTTGTTTTGATTTTCCTGGCGGGAACTGAACGTAGGATTTCTTTTGCTTTCTGTCCCTTACCTTCAGTCCTGCCTATGAAGATACTGAAAGTATCGCTGAAGTCACTGAACGAGACCGATGCCTCCTGGTCATCATTTCCGAGTAGAGTCAGGAGCGGATCGAAGTCTTCTTTGGTGACAGCATTCTTGAGTTGCAGGTTCCAGTTGCCGGTCGGTTCCTCCTCCCATCTGAAACCGATGGAACCGGTGGGAACGTGCAGCTTTCCGCCGTCATCGGCCATGATGAGTTTCCAATCGGCGTTTTCCTCCTCGGCGTATTCTGTAATATCAGACGCGCGCAGGAATCGACCCATCTGATATTTGTCGCCATCTTTGTCCAGAACCACCAGGAAGGGCAGGTTGGTGTATTGCTTTGCATACTCGGTGAAGTATGGCGTTTTCTTGTCGACATAGAACTCTTTCAGGATGACATGGATACATGCCATGAGGAAGGCGCCATCGCTGCCGGGTACGAGCGGAACCCATGTATCGGCGTATTTGGTTACGTCCGAATAGTTGGGAGACAACACCACTATTTTGGAGCCGCGGTATTTTGCCTCTGAAAGAAAATGAGCATCAGCGGTACGGGTCATGTTTATGTTTGAACCGGCAACAACCCAATAAGTGCCAAGATACCAGTCGGAACTCTCGCAATTTTCCGTCTGGTCCCCAAACATTGACGAGGAGACATGAGGAAGATCGTGGTACCACTCGTAATAGCTGCAGTAGATGCCGCCCAATATATTGTTATACCTGTGTCCTGAAATGAAGCTGAGCAAGCTCATGGCCGGGATGGGTGAGAAGTTGGCCATGTGGTCAGGTCCATACTTTTTGATGGTGTGAATCTGGCCTGCTGCGACTAGCTCAGTCGCTTGGTCCCAACTTACTCTCTTCCAACCCCCTTTGCCTCTTGCGGATTTGTATTTCTTTGACTTTTCTTTATCTTCAACAACGCTTGCATACGCTTCAACAGGATCTTTGCCGTTGTTGAGTTCTTCGGTATAAAAATTCCACAGCACTTTGCGTACGTAAGGAAACTTGGGTCTCAAAGGGCTGTAAGGATACCAGGATGCCGTTACGCCTCTTTGGCAACCTCTGGGTTCAACATTCGGGATATCAGGATCAATCTGCGGATAATCTGTCTTTTGAAGTTCCCAGCAAATGAGCCCGTCCTTTACGAAAACCTCCCAACTGCAGGCCATGGAACAGTTCACGCCGTGACCTGTACGCACGCTGTAGTCGTAGCTCCATCGCTTACGGTAAAATTCCTCCCATGACCTGGAATCCTTTGTCTCATTAAACCATTTCATTATTTAAGCTCCATATCCTTTTTTCCTACAACAAGTCCTGTTAAAGTGAACAAAATCACCCCCAACACACCTATAAGGATTGAGAGAGTGTAAAGAGGGGACACTTTAGCGGTCATTACCTGAACATCACTGGATTGCACGTCTTTTAGAAAAGCTATTATATGTCCTCGCTCTTCATTGCTAAGCGGACGAGGATGGTAAAGAGGTGCCATTTCCGGGAAAGGTATTTCTTTGAGGAATTCGGAAAGACCATACTCTTTGAGTTTTAGAAGCGCCATACTCAGATCAGGACCCCAAGGACCGCCACCGGAGGTTATGGTCTTTTCGCCCATCACACTGTGACAACCCATGCAAGGTGGCCCGCCGTTTTCGAAGGGTTTTACACCCATGACTAGATCTCTGCCAATATTGGAATCCCCTGCGACTGTCTCCGAAGATTCATCCCCCCAGTCATCATCATCATCCCCCCAGTCATCATCATCCTCATCAGAGTCAGAAAGTGATAGAGCATAATAGGCGAGTCCCCAATTTTGTTCTTCAGTGAAGATTGCACCATACGCCGGCATTGGAGTACCACCAATCCCAACATAAAAAGACCTGTAGACATCACTTACAGTGGAACCGCCTTTCATTCTACCGGGAATCGTAAAATCATAAGGAGGGATAGGATACCCCCAGTCATCCTGAAGGGTTTCCGCTGATGGGCCATCTCCCTTTCCTGTTGGGCCATGACATGCTCCACAGCCTCCCTCAACATATAGTTTTTCACCCATGGCCAGAAGTTCTTCTGTCTTGGAAGGAGGTTTCGGGAACGAAATCGGTTCTGGAGTTACTCCATCAAACGCGTCAGTGAAACTTTTTACATACGCTACCAAGGTCTTTATCTCTACTTTTTTCAGTTCTTTCTCAAATTCAAATGCGGGCATCAAGGTTCCGGGTATACCCTTGGTAATTACCCGATTAATGTCCTCATCTGTGGGCAAACTAGTCGTAGAGCGAATCTTGAACTTACCTGATGTGAAATCCCTGGGCCTGGGGTCAAGGTATTCAGCAGCGAATCCATTTCCATCCCCTTTATCACCATGGCAGACTAAACAATACTCTTTATATAGGGTTGCACCAGACCTTCCAGAGTCTTCCGCCGATTCTAATCTGGTTACAGAGAGTAAGCTAAAAAGGATTAGCCCAAATATTGGTGCCATTAGAAATCTATGTTTTATATTCATCCTATGAATTTTTCCTTACCCTAATTTACCCTAATATACATATAGAAGACCTTTATATCTTATTATAAGTTATAAGACTTTGTTTTTATCTACCAAATTAGACCTGCTAATACTATGTATTAGCAACTCTAATAGGACTCATTGAAGGTTGTTTATACTAACAAAGGTTCACTTTGACGAAGGTACAGGGCGGGATGAAAGAAGCACACATAGATGGAAAACTTTATGTAATCAGCTAGTCGTTTCTAACAGAATTCTAGTCAGTTCCTTGTTTTTTTCTAACACCAGGATTGTTATATCCAGCCTTTAAAGATTTGATATCTGATTAAAATATTTATCTATTCTGGCTGATTTTTATGGAAAAAAAGTGTGTAAAGAATTTGGATTTTTGATATGTGTTTTGCAACTTTGACAAGCTCGTAGATGGAGCTCCAAACCTCGGAACTCCCTCAAATTTGATATGCAACAGATACTAACTCTTAGGGAGATATACCTATGAAAAAGATAATTCTATCATCAGGTCTATTTTTTGTTCTTTTTGCTATTCCTGTATCACTGTTTGCTCAGGCAACAGTGTCTGGCCGGGTAACAGATGCTGAAACTGGGCAAGGTCTGCCAGGAGCAAATGTTGTAGTTGAAGGTACTACCTATGGTGCAGCTGCCAATGTAACTGGAGATTATTCCATATCAAATGTTCCGTCGGGAAATCAAACTGTGACGGCTTCAGTCATTGGTTATGGCTCCGGTAGCACTACTGTGAATGTTCCTTCTTCTGGATCAGTTACAGCAAACTTTTCTCTTTCTAGCGAGGCAATAGAACTTTCCGGATTGGAAGTATTAGCTTCTCGTGCCGATGAAAAAACACCAGTTGCTTACACTAATATCACGAAAGCAGACATGGAATTCCGCCTCGGATCACAGGATATCCCCATGAGTCTTAACATGACTCCCAGTGTCTATGCCACACAGCAAGGTGGTGGTGCTGGAGATGCAAGAATCAATATTAGAGGTTTCAATCAACGGAATATCGCTGTTATGATTAATGGAGTACCGCAAAATGATATGGAAAACGGCTGGGTCTATTGGTCTAACTGGGATGGTGTGGGTGATGCTGCACATTCTATCCAGGTGCAGCGCGGATTAAGCGCGGTGAACCTTGCAGCTCCTTCCGTTGGTGGAACAATGAATATTATCACTGATCCAACAGCTCATTCTAGAGGTGGAAAATTCAAACAGGAAGTTGGTGCCGGTGGCTTTGTGAAATCAACGTTGAATTATAACACCGGGCTCATTGGTGGTAAAATGGCTTTCAGCGGTACTCTCGTTCGTAAAACTGGTGATGGTGTTATCGATAAAACATGGACCGACGCCTGGGCATATTATTTTGGTGCCAGCTACGCCATGAATGAAACAAACCGTTTCGAATTATATGCGGTTGGTGCTCCTCAGCGCCACGGCCACAACCTCTACAGACAGAATTTGGGTGCTTATGACTCGGATTTTGCTGCTTCTGTAGAGGGTTATGATGCCAGTGCACTTGGGAGTGATGGAAAATTTCGTGATGAAGGTGAGGTTAATGGTGTCGGTTTTGGTCGTACGTTTAACCAGAACTGGGCGCCTGTTTCCTCTTCCTATAAAGGGAAACAATACTATTATATGTATGGTGCAAAAACGGTGGATCGTTATAGCCCAGACTTTATTAATGAAAGAGAAAACTTCTTTCACAAACCGTTAGTTAATTTGAACCACTTTTTAACCATCAACAATAATATGAGACTTTCGTCGGTTCTATACTGGTCTGGTGGTTCCGGCGGTGGTACAGGAACCTATGGTAAAATTCCAACGATGGATGCTGATGGAAATCTTGGGGATGATGATTACAAATTCTATTATGGGCGTTCTCCATGGGTCAGGGACTGGAATGCATTGATCGCGATGAATTCTGGTTCTGATGCTACAGTCTATGTAGATAAAACGGCTCTTTCCCGCGATCCCGGTCAATCAGTTGGTATTCTAAGAAATAGTATCAATCGCCAGAACACCTACGGTCTCATATCCAAGCTCAACTTGGATATGAGTGATGCATTGAAACTTCAGTTTGGTGTTGATTGGCGAACGGCCGGTATTGAGCATGCTCGTGAAGTACGTGACTTGATGGGTGGTGATTATTATATTGATTTTGCCGATGATAACTATCCCAGCGGTCACCAAGTACAACTTGGTGATATTATCGCATACCACAATGAAACCACCGTTGACTGGATTGGAGTATTTGCTCAAGGAAACTATACGGCCGGTCCTATATCAGCGTACGGTATGGCGGGTTTTTCCTCCATTGCCTATTCTTATCAGGACCATTTCACTGTTGCGGATGAAAAAATCGTAGCTGACCCTATTTCCGCTATGCAGTTCAAAGGTGGCGCCATGTATGATCTGAATGAGAGCATGAGCGTGTTCGCTAACTTTGGTTTGGTGGAAAAACCGCCCATCATGGATAACGTCATTTACTTTGATGGTACTATAGCTTCGGACCCGGCTAACGAAAAATTTCAGAGTCTTGAAGCTGGAGCTAATTACAGTAGTGGAATATTTGGTGTAAAAACGAGCTATTACAATACTGACTGGATTGACCGTAACCTCACGAAAGCAGTTTTATCAAGTCAAGGATCCAATATTGGTGATACGGACGTTATTTTCCTTACAGGTATTAACCAGAACCATAGTGGTATTGAAGTTGAAGCATCAGCTCAATTAATGTCGATGCTTCGCCTAGACGCAATTGTGAGTCTGGGTAACTGGGAGTTTGTAGGTGACGCCTCCGGTAATTATCAAGAGGATGAGTTTAATGAACAAGGTCAGGTTACTGGTCAAACCACAACCACCTATGATTACGCTCTTGATGGGTTAATGGTGGGTGACATGCCACAAACAATTTATGTTGCCGGTGTTACCCTTACACCTATTTCCGGTTTAAGAGCTCAGGTCCTCTACAACTTATATGATAAGAACTACTCAGACTGGGGACCTTCAGCCCGTGAATACAGTGGTAGTGATTCTGAAGCAGACAGAGAGCAGGTATGGGAAGCTCCCGGATATTCGAAAATGGACGTGCATGTCACCTATGACCTTCCGACAATGGGCGGCTTAAACCTCCAGGTTTTTGCCCATGTGTTCAATGCCCTTGATGACGTTTATGTGCAGGATGCTACCGATCACAGTCAATACAACAGTTATGGGGATAAAGTCCACGCTGCACATAATGCTGAAGTTTTCCTGGGTGGGCCCAGGTACTTCAACGCAGGTATAAGTGTACGATTCTAACTAAATCATATAAGATCAAAATGAGAAAAGCCCTGCTTCGGCGGGGCTTTTTATTTATAGTCAGGATTACTTTTGGGATAAGAATCAGTTTGTTTTCTTTACCTCCCGATGGAGTATTCCTCCTTTGGGATCTCGGATAAGCGTTACCAGTTCATTCCGCTCAGAATCGAAGATATACTCGATCGTCTCCAGCAGTTTTCCCTTGGCGTCAAAGAACTCTTTTTTCAGGAGGCGTTCGTTTTCATTGAACACCAGTTGATGACTGCCCATTTTTGTGCTATCCGCCAAATAATATTCTGATGTGGTGTATCTGAAACTTACAGGGTTAAGACTATCACCTTCCGTTTCGTATCTGTGTTTAAAGCGGTAGAAATAGTACATATTTCCCACAGGATCAGTCACCACTGTCTCGAACGGCCTGTTTAAACGATTGTGTTTGAAATCAGCAATCCACCCCTGTTTCATCTCACTGGCGGAAGTGTGAAAGAGGTGAGGATCCAAAACAGTGAGAGGCTGCTGTGTTGAGAAAACAATGGAAAGGTGTGGTTCTTTCTCGCCTTCCCGCATCATGAAATAATACGTCCAGAGGTGCCTGTTTCGCCTGCGGAAAAATTCCACTGTTCTTATGGCTGACTCTTCCTCAAAAGAGACCCTGTAGAACGGCAGACTGCCAATCTTGGAGGAGGACAGTTGTCCACCCAGTTTTCGGGTATGGGGATTCCATCTGCGGTAATACTTGTAAGGCGGTCGGGGGCGAGGGAAAATCTCCCGCTTGCGCATTTGTGCAAGGATGCGGTCGCCGTTAGGATAAAATTCTACTTTAATCAATCTTCCCTGGGCGTTGTAGGTAGCTTTAAAATGGTTGATTTTCTCAGCTTCCTCCTCTGGAACTTCTTCTTTTAACAGCTCACTTCGATGAAGGTCAGTTTTGAAATATTTAACGCTTCTTTTCTCCTGTGCCAGTAGAACAGAACCAAAAACTAAAACAACAACAAGGTATGAAAAGGACTTCATAGTTCTGATGCGATCATAAGTTATTTTACAGCTTCCAGGAGAGTTTTCCGTTTGGTTTCCAGATCATTCATCTGTTGCCGGAGATTCATAACAGAAACCACAGCTTCGCTAGTGTCCTCACCGGCCCGCTCCATATCGCGAAGTTTTATTCTCGCCTGTTCAATCTGATCTTTCAAAGGATTTTTCTCCAGCGTAATAAGGCAATCAACCGCCACACGGTGAGCATCCTCATCCGTGGTCGTTTCAAGAAGCAGACGTGAGGCCCGTTCTCTCTCTTTTTTTTCTTGGAACAGGTCCAGAGCACCTGAAAGGTTTGAATCACCGTTTTGATTTTCCGATTTCAAAAGATAACCGGCTAACGTCTTCATGACAGGATCAGAGAAAGTTTCGAGGTTGGTATTGTGGCGCAAAAGTTCCACCACCTGGCTGTTACCACTGGCCAACAGTTTAATGATTTCACGTTCGGCTTTTTCCGTTTGAGAACCGGGCCCCGTATCGGACTGTGCACCAGGCGTTTCCTGCTGCCGGCGCGGTCGGCGCAGGTTCTTTTTCAAGATTCTTAGAATGGCTTTTTCGTCCACAGCCATTCGTTCCGCCACCTGTCTCACCATATCTCTCTGGATAATCTCATCGCCGATTCCCGCCAGTTCAGTTGACATTTCTTCTACCAACCGGGACCGCTCAGAGGCGTTAGATAGATCCCGCGGTGTATGCTCAAAATGGAAAGAGATCACATCTTGGGCCTTTGCCTGAGCTTCTTTGAAACTGTCAACGCCAGATTCTTTAACCCAACTGTCGGGATCTTTTTCTTCTGGCACTTCCACAATTTTGGGTGTGACGCCACCTTTCAACAGATTGTAGCCGGCAGTAATGGCTGCTTTTCGACCGGCAACGTCACCGTCATAGGCGAGGTAAACAGTGTCGGCAAACTTTCTTAGCTGGGACACCTGACCGGAAGTGAGAGCCGTTCCTGAGGTGGCAGCGATGTTAGTAATGCCGTTCTGATAAAGTTGCAACAGATCCATGTAACCTTCCACCACCACCAAAATGCGATCCTGCCTGGCGGCGTCTTTTGTTCGGGGAAGGCCGTACAAAATTTCTCGCTTGTTATAAATAGGTGTCTCAGGTGAGTTTAAATATTTGGCGTCGCTTTCACCTGACATATCTCTGCCTCCAAAGGCCACCACGTGATCACCACGGTTAGTGATAGGGAACATGAGCCTGTGTCTGAAACGGTCGAAAACACCTTTATCGGTCTTGGTGAACAACCCGCATTTTTCTATCACTTCCGATTTCATTTTTTTTGACTTTGCCACGCTCAGAAGATGATCCCAGCCGTCGGCGGCATAACCGAGTTCAAACATGGTTACAGTTTCATCTGACAAACCACGATCTTTCAGGTATTTTCGAATTTTCTTTCCTGTTTCTGAATCAAGGTTCTTTTTGAAGAAACCTACCGCCGTTGTGTGGATATCGTAGAGTTGACTGAAAAACTTGTTGGAGCCATCATCTTGCTGAAGGTTGAGATCGATACCGTACCGATCCGCCAGTTTTTGGACTGCTTCCATGAAACTGATTTTTTCATATTCCATGAGAAAAGTTATGGCGTTGCCGCCGGTTCCGCATCCGAAGCAGTGATATATCTGCTTGTCCGGTGCTACGCTAAATGATGGTGTTTTTTCAGTATGGAAAGGGCAAAGGCCGAAATAGTTTCGTCCGCGTCGTCGCAACTCAACATAATCGGAGACTACATCAAGGATCTCAGCAGAATCCCGAATCCGGTCGATGGTATCTTGGGGAACCCGGGCCATTTTTATTTATTCTCCATTTTTTCCCTTACCCACATTTCACTATTGCGGACGGAATCTTCAAGGTGGAATGCCACCACGATTCGGTTACGTACACCACTGGAATTCTGATAGACGTAAGAACGGGTCTTCATTTCTGAAAAGTAGTCAGCGTTGGGGAGAACATCAACTGACCAGCAGAGAATGATTGTCATGATGGATGCCTTTACAGCACCCACAGCGACACCAAGAATCCTGTTTGCCGACCGGATTCCCCGGGCAAGGAGAAGCATCTGAATAAATCGTGTCAGCACTCTCGCCGAAATTAGTGTTATTATGAAAACGATTGCGAATGAGCCTGCTAGTATGAGCCGTCCATCAACGGGAATCCAGGGATAAAGATTCATAGCGATAATGTCGTGAAACTGAAAAGCCACTACTGATGCCAAGATGAGTCCCGTCAGCCGTCCAATTTCTTCCAGAAAGCCGCGTTTGTATCCCACATATCCGAATCCGATGAGCAGAAAAATTGCTGTGAGGTCAAAAGGGTGAATCAACCGGAAAGCCTTGTTCTTACCAGCTCCTGTACAGTACTACCATCAGCCTGGCCTGCCACGCGTTTCATCACCTCTGGCATAACTTTTCCCATATCTTGCATGGATTCAGCACCTGTCTCATTAATGACTGAGTCGACGATTTCCGCTAAAGCTTCCTTTGACATCTGATTGGGAAGATATTCCTCAATGATAGCCAATTCATTCAGCTCAGCCTCGGCCAGTTCATTTCGGCCACCTTTCTCATACATTTCAGCAGATTCTTTCCGCTGCTTGGCGGCCGTCTGAAATACTTTTATTATTTCGCCATCATTCAGATCGTCCCCTTTCTCGATCGATTTCTCTTTCAGTTTTGCTAGCAAGGTGCGGAGGGTACGGACCCTGTCACTGTCACCTGATTTCATGGCGGCCTGCATGGTAGACTGTAGATTGTTAACCAGAGTCATAGATTTACCTCAGAGTTACAGACTTGGGAAATTGACACCTTCGAAGTGTGAAGTCAAGGTGTTTTGATACGATTCAAGACGATGTGACGTGGAGTGATCCTTTCGTTTCATCCCCCAGTCCAAGCATCAGTTCATCGCCGTCATGAAGGGGGCCCACACCGCTTGGTGTACCGGTGAAGAGGAAGTCACCATCTTGAAAAGTGACAATTTCTGAAAGTACTGAGATCAGTGTGGAGATATCAAATACCATATTACTCACATTACCCCGCTGGACTTCGACGCCGTTTATTGTGAGCCATAAGTCCTGTTCCAGCTTTTGCCAGTCAACAGTTTCTCGGTCAGTGATCACCGCGGCGCCGGGAAACGACTTGGCGTCAAACCAGGGGAGGCCTTTTTCGCGTCTTTTATTCTGGCGTTCTCTATCGGTGAGATCCAGGCCGAGACACCAGTGCGAGATATGATTCAGCGCCTCACTTTTCGGGATGCTCTTCCCACTTTTTCCGAAAATCATAACCAGTTCAAGTTCATAATGGATCTCTCGCCCTTTGGGAATTTTGATAACATCACTTGTTGAAAGACAAGATGATGCCTTCTGGAAGAAGATCGGATTTTTTGGTACTTCATTGCCTAACTCTTTAGCATGCTTGGCGTAGTTCTGTCCCACACAAAAAATGTTCATGTTTTCCTCTCTTTTTTTCTGGCTGCAGGGAAGAGGATATTGTTCAGGATCAGACGGTAGCCAGGAGAGTTTCGATGCAGTGCCAGATCTGTGGGAGGATCACCTACAAAGTGCTGGTAGTCTTCCGGGTCGTGGCCGCCCAGAAAGGTGAAGCTTCCTCTTCCGTAGTTACCGTGTAGATATTTCACCTGTTCATCCCCTTCAACTTCTCCCATGATCAGCACATGATTCTTGATGAGAGATCTGCGGAAGCCGGTTGTCTGCCCCATGAAACCCTTCACAATACCCACGTGGTTCTGGGTCAGCATAGCGGGAACAGGGTCGTACTTTGCTGAAAACTCGAACAGAGTGAAGTAGTCTGCTTCAGCGCCACGGGTGGTGGGGCGATCGCTGGGTGGCACATCGATATCGGAAAATTCATACACAAATGGATCGGTGATGATAGTGAATTCCCTGAAGGCGAAACTTTTGCTATAGTCCATTCTGTTCTCGGCATTGGGGTCAGCAGGGGTTCCGTCTATAACAGCTTCGGTGATGTCTACCCCCTCCGCTGCCAGGGCGATATCGTAGGAGTCGGTGGCAGAGCACATGGCAAAAAGGAAACCACCTTTGCCAACGTAATCCCGAATAGTCCTCGCCACAGCTTTCTTTTCCTCACTGACTGAGCTGAATCCCAGCCGCTTAGCCATAGTTTCAAACTCCTGTTGCTGATCAACGTACCACGGGGCGTTGTGAAAGTTGCGGTAGAACTTGCCGTACTGGCCCGTGAAATCTTCGTGATGGAGGTGGAGCCAGTCGAAACGGTCCAGCTTGCCGAGAAACACTTCATCGTCCCACAGCATCTCATAGTCCACCTCGGCGTAGGTGAGGGCCAGGGTAACGGCGTCATCCCACGGCTGTTTGCTTGGCGGCGTATAGATGGCAATTTTCGGTGCTTTCTCCAACAGAACAATTTCCATATTGTTGGCGTCAACTTCAGCATAGATACCGATGGCTGACTGATCATCTAGTGGTTCCACGGTAACACCCCGAATCCTTGCTTCCTTGGTAATTGCGGGAAATTCATCCAGCATAAATGAGCCGCCGCGATAATTCAGAAGCCACTCCACGTTGATGTCTTGAGTGAGGATCCAGTATGCAATGCCGTAAGCTTTCAGGTGATCCTTTTGAGCCAAGTCCATAGGGATAAGAATTTTATTTCCTGAGAGGAATGAAGAAGAGAGGAATACTATCAACACAAGCCGTTTCAATTTAATTCATCCCTTTTTGTGATTTCGCGAAGACGATACCGTACTGGCTCTGCCAGCAGACTTTCGGGATACTCTTCCAACACCTTGAAATACCACACTTCCGCTTCTGAGCTATTGAAAAGATATCGGTCATACACCTCGCCTGTCATTACTGTGGCCAGATCCCCCAGGGGGGAATCTTGGATGGCGACGAGCAGCTCTACGGTCCTGGTGTATTCCCCAAGCTCAAGTGTCAGCTGCGCCCGGCGGAAGGCGGCCTCGTCGGCGATGGACGTTTCAGGATAGACGTCTACCACAGATCTGAAGAATGAGGCGGCCTCACCGCGCTTGCCTTGCCGTTGAAGCCGTTCAGCTAAAACGTAGCTCTGAAACGCATCTTTATTGATCTGATCGCCCTGAACGTAGTTTTCTTCAATAAATCCTTTTAACTCAAGAGCATCGTTAAAGTAGGGATCGCCCAACTTCAAGGAGGAGAGTAACTCGTCCAAAAGCACAACAGTATTGTCAATATTACCGTAGAAAAAGTGAATTTGGCACAGCTTGAACTTAAGTGATTGTTGCTCCTTTTCTTGTCCTGTCGATGCCAATGCATCCTGGATATGTTTCAGGCCACGTGGGAAGTTATTTTTCGCCATCAAAACATCAGCTAACCTGAGATTTGAACGGAGAGCCAGATCTCTATCCTTTGTTACGCTAGCGGCAGCTGCGAAGGAGGCCATGGCTCCGTCGAAGTCCCGAGTAATCTTGTATTTAATCTCACCAAGCCGAAAGTGCGCCTGGGGAGGGAAAGTGGTGGAAGGTAGCGTCACGAGGATGGAGTCGTATAGCGAGAAAGTGTCCTCCAGCGGTTTCACTTCTATGGTCTGAAGTGTAGAGAGATGATCTTCAAAGAACATATTACCGGGAAAGTATTCCGCCAGCGGCGCCCATTGCTGCCCTGGCGTAATCTGCTGCTCGTAGGTGAGGGCGAGCCCGTAAAGCGCCTCACCGGTGATTCGCTTGAGATTATTATCATTACGGGAGAAGGGAGCACTTTTAAGGGCATCCAGCACCACCGTGAACGCCTTCAGGGCGAGGGGAAGAGATTGCTCCTTCCTGAGATTATGGGCAAACTTGATCCACCGCTCCATATCTTTCACTTCAGTCACGCCCAGTGCCAGGTGCTGATTGTAAGCGTCGGGATAGCGCTGTACTTTGAACAGAAAATCACTGTAGAGTAAGCGGACAACGTCCTCATTCATTGGCATATTATTCATCAGAGCGGTTTCGATCTTTTTGTGACTCTCCTCCCGGTCAGACATTCTAAGAATTTGAGATGATACCGTCCGAATCTGTTCAGGATGGTACGACCCGTATGTGACAAATTCATCCGTGGCAGCGACATAATCGAGATTACGCATATGGATGTTTCCAAGCTCCAGGCTCAAGAAGGAAGGGTCATTGAAATGTTTTCGGCCTGACACCACCAGGGCATCCAGCTCTTCATCTAGACTGTGCTTCAGGTACATCTGGATCAGCATATAATGGATTGACCTCGTTTCGCCAAACTGAAGGAGGAGATTGTTCCAGAACTGTTTTGCTTTGTCCCGCTCATCCATGAGAAGAAAAACTTCCCCGAGTTCAACATGGCTCTGTAGGTCTCTACTGAAGATACCCACTCTATCAAGCAGGAGCGCTTTCAGATCTTCATATCTTTCCTGTTTCCGGAAAAGAACCTTTAACTGTAGGAATATCCGGGTATCTTTCGGATTGGCATCCAACAGTTCCAGGTAGATGGTCTCGGCCGCTTCCAGTTCACCGATTCGCTCAAGACGAATGGCCTGGCGGAAACGGTCTTCCTTTTTATCTAAAAGAGGCAGCGTTTGTGGGACTTGTCCGTTGGAGATTGTTACAGCAAACAGAAGGAGTAAGATTTTATCGGTTTTCATTATTCTTCTCTGAAGAAATATCATCAGAATCCACCAATGAATTAAAATATCTTCGGATCATTTCCTGGTAATCTCTGGGATAGCCCGCCTTCATTGCCGTGTTCAACGCTTCGATGGCCAGGTTGCGGCGCTGACCGAGATCGGTCGGCAGGCCCGCCGGTCCTTGGCGCTCAATATCGCCGACGGTGACAGCACGTCTTTTTTCTGTCATCTCTTGTTGGCGGAGAGATTTCTGAGCATCCAGCATGCGGGTCAGGATGCGACGCTGTCTTTCGATAGTTCGGCGGTTCACGCTGTTTCTGTCAAAATCTATGATCACATCTTCCATTTCATCGGCAATGCCGCCGAGCCGTTCACCCCCCTCATTGGAGCCTCTCATCTCCTTCATCAACTCTTCCAGTGATTTTTTCAGCTGAGCCTGATCTCTCTGGAGGCGGCGCATGAGCTGCTCCTGAGAAATAGCGGCCATTTGTCCCAGTGCCAACTGAAGCGTCTGTGCATTGATTCCTTCCTGGGCCGCCGCCATTTGCTTCATTCTTTCAAGAAACTGCTCAAACCCGGATGCCGAACCGGATTGGCGAATCCCCTCCATGGCAGCAAGGATAGCCAGGGCGGCCTCGTTCAGCGCCTCTACTGTTTCATTCTGTTTCCTGGCGGACTCAGAGCCGTTCCGTTCTTCCAGCTTGGTGAGTGATTCATTCATACCAACAGATGTCCGGCCGATGGCTTTTCCCATTTCAGGAGTAATGGCAAAAGTTTCCCGGGAAAGTATCATAAGACTCGAGATGAGCTGGCTCAGCTGATCTCGGAGCATTTGCTGGCGGGAGGCCATCTGCCCTAACCTCGGGCTGTTCCTTGGTAAATCCCGAGTGTCGGCACGCAGCTGTTCCTGCTCTTTTGAGATAAAGAGCGTATTGCGGAGAACCTTCTCAAAGCGCTCTGCCATGGCATCCGCCGTCTGAGTCCTGAAGCTTTCAGAAATATCATTTACTTCAGTCTGGAGGAACCGCAAATTCTCAGAAGCATCCTCTGTAGACTCAGAAGATCTTTCCATATTGCCGCGTCGGAGAGAGTTTTGAGCTTCCTGCATTTTGTCCGAGATTTTCTCAGCATTTTCAGATTTGGAGAGACGTTCAAGTTCGCCGGAGGGCATGAGGGCGAATGGTTCCATGGCGTCCGACGTTTCCTTCATGAGATCTTTCAGTCGCTCGTATTCTTCTCTATTCCGATCCTGTTGAGTTGAAAGCCGCCCGCTATTTTCATCATCAACTTCCGTAGCCACTTCACTAGCCAGTTTTTCCTGCTGCTCAGCAAGATTGTCGAGCCGAGTCACCAGCTCATCCATTTTCTGCTCAGCGCGGATTCGTTTAAAAATTTCGATAAACCGATCAAGCTGCGCTTCCATGGCAGAACTGTTACCCTGGAAATCTTTCAGCGCTTTCATAAGCTCGTCTGAAGAAAGACTTTCCATGGCGTCATTCAGTCCCATCATCGATTCCAGCATTTCCGACGAGACGATATCCTGAAGAAGTTCATTAAGATTCTTGAATTTTTCCATCAGATCACTGGAGAAGAGTTCGTGTTTCTCCGCCTGTTCCGTAATCTGGCTTACTGCATCCTGAAGTGCCTTCACTTCCTCCAGTTTTTTTCTCATCTCTTCAATGGACTGCCGGAGCGTCTGCCTGTCTTCCCACTCCAATTCTTCTGTTTTAAGAAGCCTCAATTCGACCTCTTCGACTGCATCATTGATCTCTTCCAGATCCTGGAGCATCTCACTTAAATCTTCTTCCAGCAAATCTTCTCCCTGCTCCGTTCTGGCGAAAAGATCTGCTAAGGAGGGAAATCTTGCTGTGAACTGCTGTGAAACGGATTTTTTCGGGCCGGAGACCAGATCATTGTCGTACAATTCAAAATGGAACTTCACCTCGTCTTCGGGCATGAGCTGTAGAAAACTCAAATCCCAGATATAGAACACATCCTGAGATGTGACAACTTTAGACAGGGTGGGGATTGTCTGGACGCTCACCAGGTCCCGGGAACCGACGTAATCCGGATGTTCAGTTTCATAGACAATCTGTAGATTTGAAAAACCGAAGTCATCTTGGATGTGGAGCTGAACAGGCACGGAAAATTCGCTCCCAAGTTCTGTAATTTCTGATGGCATGAGTACTTCAATAGAAGGGAAAGCGTCGGGGATGGGGAGTACCCGGTATTCAATAGGATTAAGATTCCCGATGTTTCGTTTATCAAAAATGTGAGATGTGAAGAAAACTTCTTCAACCATGATAAAATTACCAGAAGCCCGGTTTCTCTGGACGGTGAGACCGATCCTTTCTTTCTTTTTTGACTTGGCATTGAAAGAGGTGAGGTATCCGCCGGTCAGGTTTTTGTCAGATGACAGGCTCACGGCGATGGTAGAGCCTACTAATCCCCGGATCTCAGCCACATTACCTTCCTGAAGGGTCTTCTCCAAACCTGAATAGGTCGGCGGCTGGACAATGACAGAAAAATTCTCGATGGTGGGGCGGTCGATAACCTCAATAGTGTGAACCGGCGATGAGATTTCACCCCACCGTTCCCAGAAACGGTCCGCCTTTACGAAAGCACGGTATTCAAGATTCTGGAAGACTTGGCTGATCCCGTGGCGGAAAACACCTTTCTCATCAGGTGTCAGTGTAGTAACAGATTCACTTTCTAACTCTTTAAGTTCAAACCGAAGTGAATCGGGTGCCTCCCCTTCCACGGTAAAGACCACAGAGGCCGAATCACCGCCCATGAGGTAAATGTCACCACTATTACTCAAGATCTTGAAAGGGTGGGGCGGCGAGTAACTCGTCTGAGGATTTAACCAGTGACGCCCAGCTACGATGAACTCCGGCAGGAAGGTGAAGGTGGCGATAACCAAAAAAATCAGAGTAATAACAGCGATGCGTCGGAATCTGTCGGTGCCACCGTTAAATAAAACTTCTTTGGGTGCTAGGGTTGAAAGTTTTGATTTGATCAACTGGAGAAATTGTCCGGTGAGTTCCTTTGAATAGTTGCTGTCACTTTCTATTGCTTGTTCAAGCTGCACTGCATTCAGAACATCATCTTTTCGCGGGAAAGCTGCTTTGCCAACTTCCGCCGCACACGATTCCGGTCTGTATCTGGTAATCCGACCTTTTTTTACCAGAGCCAGGATCACCCCACCGCCGATAAGAGCCAAGATAAGCGTAATTAATCCTACCCACCAGGCGCCGTAGCGAAGCAACGGTGACAGCCAGAAGAGAGCTTCGGCTGACAACAGTGCCACGAGAGAAACCATCACAACAATGGTCAGGGCCCAACCGGCCGTGGTAAGGTCGTTGCGAATTTTCTGTATCCGGAAACGTTTGAGTGCGGCAGTGACTTTCATCTACTGAATGAGAGAATAGATAAAAATGTTGGCGCCCATTTTCAGAGCTGACAGACGCTTCCCTTCGGGATCATTGTGGACAGATGCATCTTCCCAGCCGTCACCCAGATCAGATTCGTAGCTGTAAAAGACAATGAGGCGCTCACCATCGAACAGGCCGAAACCCTGAGGTGGTTTATTGTCATGTTCATGGATTTTTGGCAGTCCGCTGCTAAAGTCGAAATAAGTGTGGTAGAGAGGATGATCGAAAGGGAGTTCAACCCACTCCTTGTTGGGAAAAACACGCTTCATTTCGCGCCTGAAAGATTTATCCAGACCGTAGTTATCATCAGCATGCAGAAAACCGCCAGAGTGAAGATGACGACGGAGATTTTCAATTTCACTTTCGCTGAAGCGGACATTCCCATGGCCCGTAAGATAAAGATACGGGTAGTTAAAAATTTCATTATCCTCCAGAGAAATCCTTGCCTCAACAGTGGCCAGTTGAACGTTAGTATTTTCATTAATGAATTTTAGCAAGTTGGGTAGAGAACTGGGATCGCTGTACCAGTCGCCGCCACCAGAATACTTCACGCGGCAGATTGTGGGCGCCCAGGAGTTCTGTGCTGACAGGGTCGGAATAACCGGCCAGAGGGCCAGAAACAGAGTTATCACCTTTAGTAAGGACATCTTCAGTGTTATAGAAGTTACAAATCCTCTTTGTTCCCGAGAGGTGAAAAGTCTGATTGGGACGAAACTCTTTGAATTGGTCAGATGATGCGGTTATTTTCATAGGCTTATGATAATCCGAGGTATCAATAAAGCATTATGGATCTCTGTTATCCTCTGCCTGGGGACAGTGGTGCCCCTCTATTCTCAAGAGGAAGAAGTACCTGAGGAAGAACCAGCTGTAGAGGAAGAGAGTTTGGAAGCACCGTCCATCAAACCGCGCCGAAAGCGGTTTAAGCTAAAACTGCCTCCGGAAGCTCAAGAGATCCTCCATGCTCTTATGCGAGGTGAAAAAAAGGTCGTGGAGGCTGTTTTCAGGCCCATGGAATTCAGAGAACCTATAGCTACTATTCCAGCCGAAGGTCGTTTTGGTGTCGGTTTCTACGGTTGGAAAGGACTTAACCCTTTTAAGATCCACCCAACATCGATCAGTTATGCTGAAGACACTGATGATAAATTGACAGAAATTAGTTTTTCCGGAAGGATGGGATCATTTCTCGAAATAGAAGGAGGGCAAACCAATCTCTCCTACGCACTTTTTGGAAAGAGTTACACCGATATTCTAGCGGGACTTGGCGTCAGATATTCCTCCATATTCCCTTTTCCGCGCATGGAGATCAGGGATGATCTCATCATAACCGGGCCACCCGATGTTCCAGAGTCTTGGGGTGTTGAACGACAGTTTTCCCCATCGGTTCTTGAGCTGAATATTGGCTCATCTTACATCATGCGTTGGCATCCGAAATGGTTTATTCATCTCAAGTATTCCTATGGTGTCAATTATACTCGCTTTTATAAAGATGAACGGATGGACAGTTCACCTTACGGGACGGGAACATCATCGGCATACTCTGTGGGGTTGAAAATGATCACAGAATCTCCTACGGAGGCCCGCTACGCCTGGGGTCTTGAAGTAAGACACATCTATCACAGGATTAATACAATCCATGATGACTTGGAGATTACACCCATCACCGGCATGCGCCTGCCCAATCTTGGTGTTTTTTTCACGTTTAGTGCCTTTTACGGTGGCAGGAAGACAGCAGGAGATGAAGCCAAGAAACTTTTTCTCAATGAAGACTATGTGGCAGCCCGACCGAAATTCAGGGAATTCATAAATACTTATCCAAATCACGGCAGAATGCGCCGGGCCAAAAAACTTCTGGATATAACCAACAAACGGATACCGTACCAGCTTTACTCTGAAGGAGGTGATCTACAAGGTAGAAAAAAGATGGACAACGCTGTGGAAAAATATGTTGAAGCGTTGACTGTTGCGGAAGACACATTGAAGGACCGCCTCATGGAAAGACTCGATGAATTGGTTGAACATTACGTTGCAAGGGGAAACGAATTTTTTGAGTTGCGTCAGTATGAAGAGGCGCTGAGCAACCTCGGGAAAGCAGCCGCCCTCACCGAAGAAGGAAAGAGAGCACAAAACACGCTCCGGGCCAAGATCCTCATGGCTCAAGGAAACGATCTGACCTCTGCTGGCCTTTATAGTCTCGCTATCAGAAAGTATGGTGCCGTCCCTGATCTGGATAGAAAACTGACGATGAAAGCCAGACGTGCCAGTATGAAGGCGGCAGTAGGGATGGTGGGTGATGTTAATGAAGCGAAGGATGTGGTCACACTGCGGTTAGCCTTAAAGTCGCTAAAAACAGCTCGGGACATGTTCGCCCCGGCGGAGTTCAAGTACAACAATTACATCACTGTTCTTGAGAAACAGTTAGCCGCTACAGATTCCCTTCAAGTACGTAAGGAAATGGATAACTCTCTTGAAGAGGCTCGCGAATTTATTGCCCAGCGGCACATGCCTCGCTTGGAGGCGGGTATGCTTGTGTCAGAGGTTCAGGATTTATTAGGAGAGCCGGATGAGGTGGTAGAGTCAACGAAAGGAAAGAACAGGAACTACCAGATGTGGATCTACAACTTGCCTGATAGAGAAAAGAGACTTCTTTACTTCGAGAATTATGTTCTCTTTAAGGTCGAGGCGGGATAGCCTCAGAGCAGGTGGGCATTTCGCCTGACGAAGGCAATTTCCTGACCAATCACCTTTAAAACACCTGTTGCAGGTACCGCAAACAGCATTCCCAGTGGACCGAGAATTGTGCCACCAATGATGAGTGCGATCATGACGATCATTGGATGGAGTCCCACACTCTTGCCCACAAGTGTGGGTGTAATCAGGTTTCCTTCAATCTGCTGTACAATGATGAACATGACAATGATATCGAGGATGAAAAAAGGTGAAGGAACCGCACCAAAGAGCAAATGAGAAAGAGCAACCTCATTTCCGATATTGTTCATGAATGCAATGAGTATGGCCGGTACCATTCCCACGAAGGGTCCCACAAGAGGGATGAGGTTAGCCAAGCCTGCAATGATTCCGATAAAGACAATAAGTGTAAGATTGGCGCCGCTCAGGTTGAGAATACCCAGACCGATGACCGACATTAGAGCAACGCTGGCTGCTGAGAGAAACTGTCCCCTAAGGTAACTTGAGACAGATTTCTCGATATTAAAGATCAGTCTCAGGCCGATTTCAAAATACTTATTGGATATATAACCCACGAGGCTCTTTCTGAATCCGTGATATTCCGCCAGGAGGATAATTGTGAATATGAGTATCATGGCAGCATTCAGAACAAAATTTCCAACGGCTCCTGCAAGTGAAGCTAGATTGTTTATAACTGTTTCAACGAAACCACTGAGTGTTGAGGCAAAATCTCCACCACTGGGTATCATATTAGCAGCAAAACCTGGCAATGCAGTTATAAATCTTTCGCCGAGATTCTTGAATTCAGCGGTGAGGGTAGTGGGGTCTACACGAGAAGAAAAATCTGAGGCCTGAGCCGAAAGCTGTGAAATAAAGCTCCCGATGAAAATTCCAATTCCTGCCAATACACCTATTGTGACAATCAACACACTCAGTCCTCTGCTACGGATTCTTTTCTCCAGAGCATCCACAGAGGAAAGAAGAACTGTGGTAAATAGGAAAGCGAAAACCAAAATCAAGACAACATTTGATATATAGGGCCAGATGATCCAAAGGAATCCTGCTGAAATAAGACCCAGCAAGAGACGATAAATCAGTTGAAAGTAATCAGTCTGCTGTGTTGGTTTCATCGTTCAATTTTGCCTGAGCTTCAAAAAGCAGATGATTTGTATTGCGTAATCTCTCACCCAGCATACCCCCCAGATTCATTAGAATCTTATTTGTCATCTGAGGATTCCTGTCCTGAAGTGAAAGCAGGTCAGCTGTAAAAAAACCAATCAATTCCGAATCGGCTACAGCAAGAGCGTTTGCGGATCTAGGTTCATTATCAAAAAGGGCAAGTTCACCAAAAAAGTCACCTTCCTCGAGTTCCGCTAATACCTGCTCGTTTCCAGACCTTGTTCCTATGGTAATTTTTATAGTGCCTTTCATAATGATATACATTCCCTCACCGGGGGCACGATTTTTAAACACAAAGTCGCCACTGGCATATGTTCGGTGATGAACCAGCTTTTCCAGCTCAGTGAATTCCTTTTTACTGAAGTCTTTAAATACTGGCACCTGTTTGAGAGTATAGACGGTTTCACTTTCAGTACGGTTCCAGCCTCGAAAGAGATTTGGCCACAGTGCGTTTTTCAATTATCTCTCCCCTTTTGTAATAACATTGTATAGACTTCAAAGTAGCTACGGGTATTAGTTTTGACAAGGAGTTTGAAGAAAGGATTTCTTGGACAACAAACGTAATTTTGTATCTTGACCGTGCCCATGAAATTTCCTTTAACTTTTTCACTGTTCATCTTGCTCTCAGTTATTTCCGGGCAAACGGAAAAAATTGAAAAAGATATCCAGTTTCACAATAGCGAGCTGGACCTTCTCAGAAAAGAGATTGCCGATTATGAGAGAAAGATCAAAAATACATCCGACCGTGAGAAAAGTGAGATTGAAAGGCTCAACGAAATTGATGAAGAGATATCTCTTGTGAGAAATCTGATTTACCGTCTCCGTAGGGAAGAGAAAATAAAAGAAAAATCTATTACTCAGGCCGAAGTCACCATTGAAAAGAAGGAGTCAGAGCACACTTCTTTAATTAACCGCTATGCCAAACGGGTCACTCACACCTACAAAAAGGGGCGTCTTTCCGATCTAGAAAAACTGCTAGACGCTAAATCGTGGCGGCAGGCGGTCTATCGAGCCAAGTACATCAAAATCATTTCCGAGCACGACAGATCACTGGCGGATGATATAAGAAGAAATCTCGTCGAAATAGATGCAAAACGAACTGTTTTGGAAAGGGAGTTGACTGATATAAGAAAGATTGACAAAGAAAAGTTGTCTCGGAAGAAGTGGCTGGAACAGCGCCGGCGGGTGAGAAACAAGGAGTTGGGCAATCTGAAACGAGATCGTCAGAAAATGTCTGTAGCACTCAACCAGCGGAAGAAAGCAGCGCAACAGATGGAGAGTATCATCTCCCGCCTGGAGAGAGAGCGTGTTGCTCGCATCGCCGAACTAGAACGGAAGCGTAAAGAAATGGAACTGCTAGGATCAGTGCCATTCAAAGAATTGAAAGGAAAACTTCCGTGGCCTATTGAAGGGAAAGTCATTTCACGCTTCGGTACCTACCAAAATCCCAATCTAAAAACGGTCACGGAGAATACAGGCATCGATATCCACGGTTCAGAGGGGACTGCAGTGAAGTCCATCTATGACGGAATTGTGACAACGGTAACGTACATCAGGGGGTACGGCAACACGGTGATTTTGGATCATGGTGACGGCTTTTATTCTGTCTACACTCACGTAACGGATGTTGAGGTAGAAGAGAACAGCTACGTGAATGCCAGGGATATCATCGCCCACGTTGGCGATTCAGGCTCGTTGGAAGGTACGAAACTCCATTTTGAAATCTGGGGGAACAAAGACAAACTAAATCCTGAACTTTGGTTGCAGAAACGTTGATGAATACTAATATCATTGGACAGGATGCTGTGTGGAACCGTTTGGCTTCCATCAGCCGGGGAGATCGTGTAGGGAACGCTTACCTTTTCCACGGTCCTGCCGGTGTGGGAAAGGAAGGGATGGCAATTCAGTTCGCATCTCTGCTTAACTGCCAAAACCCGACGGACGAGCCGTGCCTTAACTGTCCCTCCTGCGCCAAGTTCAAATCTCTTCAGCACCCCAACATCCACATTGTGGTACCTTTCCCGAGGAACAAAGATATCAATAAGGACGATCCTCCCCTCAAAGCGCTCTCGCCGAAAACGCTTGAGATGCTAATAGAACTGATGAAACAGAAAGGCTTTGATCCTTATATAAAGCTGGAACTACCTCGGGCAAAAACTATCCTCATCAACTCAGTCAGGGAAATCCGTGAAAAGGTTTATCTGAAGGCTGTTGAGGCGGGGCAGAAGATGGTCCTCATTTTTGAAGCGGAAAAGCTTATGTCACAACAGGGTGAATCGGCCAACGCTCTCCTCAAGATCCTGGAAGAGCCACCGGACGACACAACTCTCATTCTTTGTACCGAGTACCAGGAAAGGCTTTCTGAAACGATCCGCTCCCGATGCCAGTCCATCTTTTTTCCAGCGGTACAGGAGTCTGTCATCGCCCCTTTCCTGGAAGAGAACTTTCAGGTGTCTTCTGAGGAAGCAGTACTTGTTGCTCACCTTTCTCAAGGTAACGTTAGGATGGGCAAAAGTTTGGCTGAGTCTGATTTAACTGATGTTACCGCCACCTTGCAATCCCTGTTGTCTTGGGCGGTGTCAGGGACGGAAAGTGGCTGGCGGAAGTTTATTGCTCACGGCGTCGCCACCTATCGATCCAGTCCGCCTGAACTGATGTTTCAGTTGCAGCTTCTGAGCTACTGGTTTCGGGATGCGTTCCATGCTCAAAAACTGAACGGTGAATCAAGTTTCATCCTTTCCATGCTGGAGGAAGAAGTTCGTAAGTTCAGCCATCGGTTCCCGGAGGCAGACTACACAAGAATCATCACAGCGGTGGAGAAATGCGCCAATTCACTTGCCCGTAATTTTCAGCTAAATTTGGTGCTTATGGATCTGCTGATGGAAGTCCGTGACGGATTGAAAGGTGCTACCCGGTGAGCAAGTTCTACATTACGACACCTATATACTATGTGAATGATAAGCCCCATATCGGCCATGCGTATACTACGATTCTGGCCGACGTGCTTTCCCGGTATCATCGTGCCGGAGGCGAAGAGGTCTTTTTCCTTACTGGGTTGGATGAACATGGGCAAAAAGTGCAGCAGGCTGCGGAAAAAAGGGGTGTGGCCCCTAAACAGCACTGCGATGAAATGGCGCCTCGGTTTCTTGAACTTTGGGAGAAACTTCATATATCCAATGATGATTTCATCCGAACTACGGAAGACCGCCATGCAAAAGTTGTGCAAGACATACTGCAAATGGTTCATGATAATGGCGATGTGTACGAAGATGAGTATGAAGGACTCTATTCCGTCTCGGAAGAACGGTTTATCACAGAGAAAGAATCGGAGACTGGAGAGTTTCGTGACATCAAAAAACTAAAGGAGAAGAACTATTTTTTCAGGATGTCCAATTACCAGCGGGCACTCATTGACCATATCAATGACAACCCCGACTTCATCCAGCCGAAGCACCGGAAAAATGAAGTCCTCGGTTTTCTAAAGCAGCCTCTCGGAGATCTGTGCATTTCCCGGCCTAAATCTCGTCTGAATTGGGGGATTGATCTTCCCTTTGACACCGACTACGTTACCTATGTCTGGTTTGATGCACTGATCAATTATGTGACGGCTACCGGTTTTGGCACGGATAATGAATCCTATAACAAATGGTGGCCCTGTGAATATCATCTTATCGGAAAAGATATTCTGACAACCCACACTGTCTACTGGCCCACCATGCTCATGTCCGCAAAATTGCCACTGCCCAAGTCCATCTTCGCCCACGGCTGGTGGCTTTCGGGGGAATCCAAAATGAGTAAATCGTTAGGTAATGTGGTAAATCCCCTTGATCTGATCGAAGAATACGGTGTGGACCCTGTCCGCTACTATCTCATGCGGGAGATGGTTCTTGGCCAGGATGCCAGCTTCACCATGGAATCATTTATCAGGCGCTACAATAGTGATCTGGCCAACGACCTGGGCAATTTGGTGGGGAGGGTCAGCACGCTTATTGACAGACACTTTGATGGTGTGGTTCCGCCGAAAGGCGATCTTACTGATGCCGAGGCTGAATTGAGTGAGAAAGCTGACAGTATCTCCGATCTTGTGACGGATAATATTTCGAACATGCGTTTGAGTGAAGCGGTGGAAGAAACGTTGCAGTTTGTCCGGGCTATCAATCGTTATATGGAACAGATGGCGCCGTGGAAGCTGGTTAAGAGTGACACCGGCCGGGCCGGAACAGTCTTATACACCGCTACCGACTGTCTCCGGCAAGCTGTTGCTCTTTTGCAACCCATTATGCCGGCACGGTGTAAGAAAATTTTGCATATGCTTGGCCTGAGCATGGCATCAGCCAAAGAGTGCCTTGAAGCAGGGAAACCGCTGGGAGATTTTGAAATTCCTTTCCCAAAAATTGAATTGCCGGATAAGGACCTCGATAAAGTTAAAGATGAAAAGGAGAACGTGATGTCTGACGGAAAGATTTCTATTGACGATTTTGCTAAAGTAGACTTGCGGACCGCTGTTGTTACCGCTGCTGAAAAGGTTGAAGGTGCCGATAAGCTTCTTAAGCTTCAACTGGAGGTGGGCGGAGAAACGCGGCAGATTGTAGCCGGCATCGCAGAACATTATGCGCCGGAGGATCTGGTGGGAAAAACAATTGTTGTTGTGGCCAATCTTGAACCTGCAGTTATAAGAGGAGTGGAATCGAACGGTATGCTTCTGGCGGCAAGCAGTGACGATTCAGTTGTGGTTGTTACAGTAGACGATACAAAGGTCGGTTCCGGAATCCGTATTTCATAAAGCTGAATTTGTTTCACATCTGATCACTTGTATATCGATACCCACGCTCATCTTTATTATGACGATCTAAAAAATCAGCTCGGTGATGTTGTGAAACGGGCAGAGGCTGCCGGAGTGACACAGATCATCTGCGTTGGCACCGATCTTCCGTCTTCGAAAA
>Ga0187827_10001754_pt1 | contig 31052 bp, 32 predicted proteins | sample ETNtaG_39_FD_167969 | JGI IMG/M metagenome (GOLD analysis project Ga0187827, IMG submission 167969) | Marine microbial and viral communities from oxygen minimum zone, Eastern Pacific Ocean - ETNP2014_SV_150_PacBio MetaG (Illumina Assembly) | ecosystem: Environmental > Aquatic > Marine > Hypoxic...
TCAAATTATAAATACTGTTACTATCTGTAAGGTCTCCATAATGTAAAAAAAAGTTAGTTCTGTTGTGTGGGTCAATATAAAGATGATCAATTCTCTTTGTATTGAAAGACGAAGATTTTCTAATTAAACCATGCACTTTATATTTTTTCTTTAAAAGCAATTCTGCTAAGTATGATCCATCCTGACCAGTAGTACCAGTTATCAAAGCTATTTTCTTTTTCATTTTCTAAATATAAACATTTTAAATATACACAATAATATTAAAAATCCATCTTTTAATTCATTAACTTTTTTTCTTCCAGTTAGTCTTGATCTCTCATAACTAGGTTTTGAAACAAATTTATATTTTTTGAATTTAGCCAGTACTGGCAATTCAATACAAAATCTAAAATCTTTTCTTTTAAGGTCGAGAGATTTGAAAGCCGATGTTTTTCCCATAACATAAGTAAATAATACATCGGAAATATTTAGTCTAAAAAGTAAATTACAAATAAATGTAAATATTCTATTTCCAACTAATGTTAAAAAAGTGTCATCATCGCTGCCTCCGCTATTTTCATATCTACTATTAAATACAAAATCACAATTATTTGATAATTCGTTAAACATATTTTTAAGATATTTTGGATCCATTGAGCCATCTGCGTTAAATATACACAGAAAATTTGTTTCAACTTCTTTAATGCCTAGTATTAAAGCTCTTCCAAAACCATCAGCTTTTTGGGTAATAATCTTACAATCAAAATTTTTTATAGAATTTCGTGTTTTTAAATCAGTTTCAGGAATAATAATAATTTTTTTACAATCAAAATTTTTTAGTTCATCTAATACTCTTGGTAAACATTCTGCTTCATCTTTTGCAGGAATTACAAGCGTAAGTTCTTTCATTATTTTGTAAATTAAAAAAATACTTAGTATAAATTTATTTTTTTAAACAATGCATAGGTGGATAATCTGATTACACAAAAAATTGAATAAAAAAAATTTTTTTTCTCATATAAATAATAAACCCTAAATGCATCCTTTAACTTTTGTAATGTTGAACTTGATAATGAATTGGGAGTCTGTCTCCAGAACATTAAGGGTTTATCAAGTCCAGCTAGATTAACTGATTTTTTAGCAAGACCCAACCATAGCACAAAGTCTTCTTTTGTTTTAAGCTCTGGAAATTTCATATCACCTAATAGTTTGCGCTTTAAAATTACGGAAGACAAACCTATGTCACAAGACTTCAACAATTCTTTATATTTTAATGTTTCTCGAGCTCTGATTTTGCCGACTATTTTCCCATTGTGATTTATGATTTGATATGTTGTGTGAGAAAAATCATAACTGTGGTTTAACATAAAATATAGTTGTACCTCAATTTTGTTAGTTTCCCAATAATCATCACAATCTAATAATGCTATGTACTCACCATGAGCCATTGATATCGCTTTATTTCTTGAATATGAAGCACCTTTATTATTATCATTAAATATTATTTTGACTCTTGCATCACTCTTAATACAATTTTCAATATGGTCTAAATCATCTCTATTTTGATCATCATATACAATTAATATCTCAAGATTTGCATGAGTTTGATTTAATACAGAATTTATAGATTCAAGAAAATAATCTTTTTTATCATAATATGGCATTATTACGCTTACTAAATTATTCATTAAATTATTTAAAATTATATTTGCCTAAAACTTTTTTAAAAAAAACTATCATCAAATAATAAATTGCAGAAAAAATATCTTTCAAATTCATTTTTGAAGAACCAATCTTTCTATAAGGTAATTGAACCGATATTTGCTCAATTCGATATTTTTTTCTATGTAATATGAAAATACTTTCCCAAAAATAACTATAACTATCATTTTTTGATAAAATCAAATCAGTTAAAGCAACCTTTTTACAGTTGATACATCTGAAGGCTCCCGAAGAATCATAGGGAATTGACAACAACAAAGATATTGTCAAATGTCTCAAAGTTGTCAAAAAAACTCTAAAAAAAGGCCAGCCTTTTAGTGAATCTTTCTCTAAAAATCTACTAGTAGTAATCATGTCAAAATTTTTCAATTTTTCAATCAGAAATTTTATATATTTTGGATCATGCGTACCATCTGCGTCCATTGTGATAATTGTTTTATAATTTTTTTTATAGGACCAAGTAAAACCATCCTTATGAGCTGAACCAATACCCATTTTTTTTGGTCTAAAAATATAATTGATATTTTGTTTTTTTTTTACTAGGTCTTTTATTGCTTCTTGTGTGCCATCGTTAGAATTATCATCAATAAATAAAAGATCGAATACTATGTTTGTTGTATTTAATTTATTAAATAAAATTTCAATATTGTCTTTTTCATTTAGTGTCGGAACAATAATAACAATATCGTTCATTAAACAACCTTTACTTTTGGAAGGGGAAAAATAAATTTTGTACCTTTTTTTCTGATTTTTTTCTCTCTAATTAATATCTCTCTTTTAAAATGCCATGGTAATACTAGATAATAATTTGGTTTTAATCTTCTTGAATAATTTTCTGAAATAATTTTTATTTTTGTGCCTGGTGTAAATAAATTATATTTTGAAGGGTTTCTATCTGCTATATAATTTATTTCCTTATTTCCTATATTATAAAACTGTAAAAGAACATTGCCTTTAGTTGAAGCTCCATAGCCATGAATAATTAATTTTTTATTTCTAATTTTTGTAATTAAATTTTTAAGTTTACTTTTTTCAATTAAAATTTTTTTAAAAAATTTTTTAAATGTTTTTTTTGAATTTAATCCAATTTTTTTTTCCTTCAATAAGACAGCTTTAATATTACTTTTTTTTGTTTTATAATCTGCTTTTTTATGGCAAATATAATAGCGAGAACTACCACCGTTTATATTATTATATTCATGATCAAAAACTTTCAATCCATTATGTCGCATCATATCCATAATTACTTTTGATGAAAAAAAACCTAAGTGTTCATGACAAATTGTATCAAATATATTATTTTTTATAATACAATATAGATCTGCATGCTCTAAAATAAAAATACCTTTTTCGTCTAAAATTTCTTTTACCTCACGAATAAATTTATTTGGATCCCTAAGATCATAAAATACAGATAAAGCAGAAATTACCTTAAAATTTTTTTTTAAATTCAGCTTTTTGATATTAGCAATTTGAAAAAAACTTGAAATTTTATAGTTAATCTTGCTGTAATATTTCTTGTATTTGTTGACCAGGGGATCAACTCCGACTGTAACAATATTTTTTGGATAAAAATTTAACATGGTTGCATCATTGCTGGCTACATCTAGTACATGATCGTTTGCTCTTAAATTTACTAAATTTAAACATTTTTTTACTGTTTTTTTTACGTGACTTGTCATTGTTTTATTTATACCTGTCCTATAGCCATAATCTTTTCCATATAAATATTTTAAATTAAAATTTCTATCCAATTGAACAAGTTTACATTTTGTACACATTAAAAGATGAAGATGTTTTTTTGGTATGTTGTGAAAAAGACTTTTAGAAAATTTGCCCGCAAAACTTATTTTCCCCAAACTAAACAAATTGGTAAATTTATTATTTTTGCAATTTCTACAAAATTTAATTTTCATGAACTTCTATTAAATATTGATTAATTTTCTGAATAGTGGCATTGAATAAAAAACAATACAAAATATAAATAAAACTTTTATTTACATTTTTTATAAGTATTTTAATTTAATTGTCAAAAATAAGATATAAATAATTCAGTTTAGCAATATTAAATTAATCGTTCTTTCAATAAAATGAAAATAAATTTAATCTTTTTTTTATCTAGATTTGGAATAGGAGGCGCTGGTAACTCTATTTTTCGACTATGTAAAGGTTTACCAAAAAAAAAATATAATATTTCGATAATTTGTTTAAAAAATTGTCCTTTTGATAAGGAATTTAAGAAAATTGGAATTAAAGTTTATAAAATCAAATCAAACAAAACTTTTTTTGCCATGTCAAAAGTTTTAAATATTACTAAATTTTTGATTTCTAAAAAATACAAAAAAAATATTTTTATCTCCAATATACATTACACAAATGTTTTATCTCTAATTTTTCTCAGAAATTTAAATAATTTAAAAATAGTTTTAGTTGAAAGAACCCCTCTAATGGAATTAAGTATATACTTTGGTTTTATTGATTTTATAAAAAAAAATATTATTAAATCATTAATTTATCTATTATATAATTTATCTGATGCGATTGTTTGTAATTCAACAAATATAAGTAAGCACTTTGAAAATAAATATAAACTCAACACAAAAACTATTTTTCCACCATCAATTGTAAATTCTTTTCGAAATAGTAAAAAAATTTATAAAAAAAATAAAACTCTAATAATTGTTACAGTATGTAGGCTATCAAAGGAAAAAGGATTAGATGTTCTTTTTCAAGCTTTAAGTCTTTTAAATTTCAAAAATTATAAATTGTTAATTGTTGGTGATGGAATAGAGAAATTAAAACTCAAACAACGTTCGAAAAAGTTAAATATATCCAGTAAAATAAAATATTTAGGATTTTTGAAAGATGTTAAACCAATTTTAAAATTATCCAATTTATATGTTAACACTTCTTATTTTGAAGGTTTTCCCAATTCTGTTGTTGAAGCTATAAATCATGGAATACCGGTAATTTGTTCTCAAAGTCATGGTGGAGTAAATGAAATTTTACTTAATGGAAAATGTGGAACAATATTTAATAATGGAAATTCATTTGATCTAGCAAGTAAAATTGAAGAGTATTACAATAATCCAAAAGAATATTTTTTAAAAACAAAATTGGCAAAAAAAAATATTAAAAGATTTACCTTAAGAAAAAATATCATGAATTATGAAAATTTATTTAACAAATTGTAATTTAAAATTTAATTCTATCCTTGTTTCTTATAAACCATTCTACAGTATTTTTTAGTCCCATTGAGATATCTGTAAATTTTTTTATGCCAGTATTCTTTTTGACTAAACTGTTATCTCCATGAGTTTTTAAAATATCAGCTTTTTGTAATGATCTTTTTTTTATTTTTGGTGTGTTTAATGTTAAATTATCAATTTTTTTAATTATCTTTGTAAGCTTTAATGGCTTATTAGAACAAATATTTATAATTAAATGTTTATATTTTAATTTTGAGTAAATTAACTTTTTCAAAATCTTACATACATCACCTATGTAAGTGAAATCTCTGAAATGATTTCCGTAATTGTTCAAATAAAAAACTTTTGATTTATTGTAAGTTGCATTTAGATATTTCATCATAAACATGTCGGGTCTTCCCCATTCGCCATAAACTGTAAAAAACCTTAAACCAATACATTGAGTTTTATTTTTTTGTAATAATACATTTACCATTTCTTCATTCATTTTTTTGCTTAATCCATAAATATTTTTTGGTTTCAAACTATAATTTTCTTTCAAGGGAAATTTGTTAAGTTCTCCATAAGCTGAGCTCGATGAAGCGTAAAATAATCTTTTAACTTTAAATTTAATAGACAGGCTCAAAACATTAAAAAAACCGGATATATTATTTTCAACATAGGATTTTGGATTTATTAAAGAATATCTCACTCCTGCTTGAGCTGCAAAATGAAAAACATAATTAAAATGATATTTTTTATAAAGTTTTATTAATTTTTTATTTTGATTAATATCAATTTTATAAAATTTAAAATTATGATTCTGTACTAATTCTTTTAGTCTCTTTTTTTTATAGCTTACCGAATAATAGTCACTAAAATTATCTATTCCTACAACATGTATTTTTTTATTTGTTTTAGCTAGAAAATTTGCAAAGTTAAACCCGATAAATCCACAACAACCAGTTATAAAAATTTTCATAGCAAAAAATATATACCAATTATTTTAATTTAAGTATATTTATTTGAATAATGAAAATTACTCCGTGCATCATTGGTTTAGGGTATGTGGGTTTACCAATTACATTAAACCTCGCAAAAAATTTTGTAACTTATGGATTTGATAAAAATAGAAAAAGAATAGAAAATTTAAAAAATAAAATAGATATTAATAGAGAATTTGGATCAAAAAAATTTGGTAATATAAAAAAAATTATTTTTACAAATAAAATAAAAGATATAAAAAAATGCAATTTCTTTATTCTTTGTTTGCCAACGCCAATACACAAAAATAAAAAACCTGATTTAACAAATTTAAATGATGCTATTAGAATAATTTCATCAATCTTAAAAAGAAATGATATTATTTTTATAGAGTCAACTGTTTTTCCGAGTGTAACTGAACATTGCAAAAATTATTTAGAAAAAAAAACCGGTTTAAATAACAATAAAGATTTTTTTATTGGTTACAGTCCTGAAAGAGTAAATCCTGGAGATAAAAAATACACACTTAATAATATTACAAAAGTTGTGGCAACAGAAACAAGGAATAAAAAAGCGCTAGAAAAAATTTATAAAGTTTATAATAAAATATCGAGAAAATTAATTATATCTAAAGACATTAGAGCAGCAGAAACCGCGAAGGTTATAGAAAATATCCAAAGAGATCTTAACATTGCTTTAATGAATGAAATTTTACTTATATGTAAAAAATTAAAAATAAATTTTAAGGAAGTGATGAGATTAGCTAGGTCTAAATGGAACTTTATGAATTTTATGCCAGGTTTAGTGGGAGGGCATTGCTTACCAGTAGACCCTTATTACTTATCAACTATTTCAAAAAAAAATAATTTAAAAACTGAGGTTACCTTAGCTGGAAGAAAAATTAATGATAGAATGTTAAGTTACATATCCAATGAATTAAATTATTTCTTAAACAAAAAAAACAAAACATTAAAAAATTCTAAAATCATGATCGTAGGCTTAACCTATAAAGCTGGTGTTGCTGATATGAGAAACTCATTAAATTTTAAAATATTTAAAAAAATTAAGAAATATAATAATAATATTTATGCATGCGACCCGTTCGTTACGAAAAATATTAAAACTACTTATGATATTTATGATAACTTAAAAAAAAGTACCCACTATGATGTAATCCTATTTCTTTCATATCATAAGATATTTAAAAAAATTTTCCAAAATATTGTATCATCAAAAAACAGGAATAAAATTCTAGATCCATTTAATTATTATTCTTAATTATTGATCCAAAATTTTATTGATATGAAAAAATCAAAATCTCTCTTGATATTTATTCCTTCTATAGAGAATGGTGGTGTTGAAAAAAATTTGTATTCGGTTGCAAACTATTTAGCAAAAAAAAATGTTTCTGTAAAAATTTTAACCTCATTTAATAATAATAGAAAATTTTTTGATAAAAGAATAAAAATTATATCTTTAAAAAATAAAAGTGACTTAACAAATTCAAGATTCTTGAAAACTCTAATTACAATTTTTCTTTTCTTTAAATGTTGTTGTTTTAAAAATAATCTAATTTTGTCATTTCAATCAAATTTAACAGCTATATTGTTAGGATTAATTTTTAATAAAAAAATTATCATTAGGTCAAATACAAGTCCTGATAAATATATAAAAAATTCACTAAATAGAATTATATTTAAATTTTTTTTTAATTTTGCTGATGAAATAATTGTAAACAGTTACGAATTTAAGAAAAGGTTTATAAATTTTTTTTCCATAACTCCTAAGGTAATTTATAATCCATTTGTAAGAAAAAAATATAATAAAATAAAATTTGCCTTTTTTGATGATAAAAAGTCTTTAAAAATCATTAATGTTGCAAGGTTAACTGAACAAAAAGATCACTTAACCTTGCTAATGGCAGTTAAAAAATTGAGTAAATTTATTAAATGCAAACTAGTAATTATTGGAAGAGGCTATAAAGAAAACAAGTTAAGAAAATACATATTAAAAAATAATTTGCAAAAGATCGTGAAATTGGTTGGTTACAAAAAAAATCCAGAGTCGTATATAAAAATATCAGATGTCTTTGTTTTGACTTCTATTTATGAAGGATTACCAAATGTTTTGATAGAGTCTTTATATCTAAAAAAATACATTATTTCTTCTGATTGCCCAACCGGACCGAAGGAAATATTAAATAATGGTCAATATGGAGAATTATTTAAAGTTGGTGATTATAATCAATTATTTAAATTGTTAATAAATTTTAATAATAAATCCAAAAAAATAAAATATAAAATTAATCAAGGATATAAAAGTCTTGCTAGATTTGACCACAAAAATAATTGTAGAAAATATTTTCAAATAATATCTAAACATTTATAAAAAAAATGAAGCAAAAAAAAATTTCAGGTGGATTGAGAAAAAGGGGAATATTAAAAAAAAATAAAAAAAATTTACCATTGATTTCGATAATTACAGTTGCATTAAATAGTAAAAAATTTTTACAACAGTCAATAAATAGTGTTTTAAATCAAAGCTATAAAAATTATGAACTTATAATTATTGATGGAAAATCAACCGATGGTACAGTGAAAATTTTGAAAAAAAATAATTCAAAAATAGATTTTTGGATATCAGAAAAAGATAAAGGCATTTACGATGCAATGAATAAAGGAATAAAATTAAGTCGTGGTTCAATAATTTCAATCCTTAATTCAGATGATATCTTTTATAAGCATGCTCTAAGAACAGCGGCAAATTATTTTAATCGAAATCAGAGCATTGATTTTCTTTTCGGAAGTGTAATTAAATATAAACTTTTGTATGGATATAGGCCGTGGAAAATAAGTTGGAGTTTTGGTTTTTATAGCACACACTCGATTGGTTTTTTTATAAGAAAAAAAGCTCACAATAAAGTTGGTTATTATAACATTAAATACAAATATTCAGCTGATTATGATCTTTTTTATAGAATGATTGTAAATTACAAAATGAAAGGTATGGCTACAAAAAAAAATGAAATATTTGGAAAGTTTAGGCGTGGTGGAGTAGGTTCAAAGTTGCCTTTTATAGATTATTTAAACGAAACTGTCAGAATTAGATTAGACAATGGACAAAATATATTTTCGGTTTCGATAATTTTTTTACTAAAATATACAAGATATTTAATCAATAAAATATTTTTGATTCAATAAAATCATTTATTAATAAGATTTTTAAATTTAAAATAATTCATCACAAATCATTTTTTTAATAATTTGTTTAAAAGATGTTTTGGCTTTCCAGTTTAATATTTTTTTAGCTAATCTTGGATCTGACCGATAAGATCTTATATCGTTCCTTCTGATAAGTTTTTTTGTATTTGCCTTTAGGCGATTTCTCGGAATTTTTAACAATCTAAATGCCTCAAAAATAAATCTCTTAAGACTATGTCTTTTACCTGAACCAATTACCAAATCTTTTGGATCCTTTTGCCTAAGCATTAAATACATTGCCTCAATATATTCAGGAGCCCAACCCCAATCTCTGCTAATATTAATATCACCCACATATAAATATTTTATTTTTCTTTTTTTTATTAGATGACAGTGATTGATAATTTTTTTTGTTACAAATGCATCTGATCGTAGTGGAGATTCATGATTAAAGAGTATGCCGCTGCAACAATTAATTCCATATCTCTCTCTAAATATTTTTACTAACCAGTAACTGCTTGCTTTACTTATTCCATAGGGACTTTGAGGATTGATATAAGATTTTTCATTGTAAATACTTTTTTTGTTGTTTCCATAAAATTGACCTGACGCTGCATTAAATACTTTAATTTTTTTATTAATATTTTTTACACTAACCAATATATTTGAAATTCCTATGGCATTACTACGTAAAGACTCTTCTGGAAATAAAAAAGAATTAACCACAGATGAACACCCTGCTAAATAATAAATTTCTTTTATATTCTTATTTTTTTTGATTATTTCTTTTATAAAATTTATATTTACAGCTATACCTTTTATAAGTTTAATTTTCTTTAATATATTTAGTTTTTTTAATCTAAATAAATTTTTTGCAGATAAATTTCTTGTTATTCCTATAACCTTGTAATTCTTGCGAATAAGAAAATTTGCTAAGTATGAGCCGTCCTGTCCAGTAATTCCAAAAATAAGTGCAATTTTTTCTCTTTTCATTTTAATATTGATTAAGTAACATTTAAATATTCACTTTAAAAATAATAAATTATTATACTAAATTAGTTATGCCTAAACACTTCATTCCTTCGTAATATTTTGAATACCTTGTTTTTATTAAAGGAATGAATTGATTATTAATTCGTTTTAAATTACTTTCTATTTCGTTTTCCGCATTATTTAATTCTTTTGACAAACAAGATATATATCCTGATATGCCTACGGTCTTTCTTTTGATTAAAAAAATTGTATTGTTAAATATAATTTTCACGTTTTATTACTTTATTGACTTCATAAAAATTATATTATTTTTTTTTACCAACAATTACAAATGATGACGAAAAAGGTATAAAAGATAATTTTGAACATTTGCTTAAATAACTTTCGAAAAAAATTTTGTTTGAAAAAGTTTTAAATTCTTTACTTAAACTATATATTGATGGAGGTACTGGATGAAAATTTATTGGTTGTAAATCTAATACCTTAAAACCAAAGTTTGATAGAACATTAGCTAATTGGTCGGGACTAAATTGATGTCTTAGTTTAACATTAATACCAGTATGTGGTTGCTTATATTGAATTTTTGAAATTTTTTTTTTTGATCCGGTTAAAAAACTATGAATATTTTTTGAAAAATTTAATCTTATCGATTCATTAAGAAAACTTTTAAACGATTTTAGTGAAATCTCTTTAATTGTAAATTCATTTAAAGAAAATAGATTAAATAATCGATTTCTTGAACTTACAGAGATCAACCCTCCTTTATCTAAATATTTATATGAATATTTAAAAAAATTTAAAATTTGATTAATGGATAAATACTCAATAAAACCATTTGCTGAAATACAATCAAAAGAAATTTCTGGTTTAAAAGAAAAGAAAGATTTATTTAAGTAAACTAGATTTTTTCTTTTAAATTTGATTTTTGCCAAATTAGTCATATTTTTTGCAAAATCTATACCGATAGTTTTTTTTGTTAGTTTTGAGCTTTCAAAAGCCAAATCTCCAGGTCCACAGCCAACATCAAGATGTTTCTTTAAATTATATTTTCTTATTAAATTTAGTACATACAAATTTCTTTCATGTATTGTATTGAATACTTTAGCATTTTTAAAATTAGATTTCTTTGACCAATTTTTAACATCCTTTTCAAAAAATATTTTTGTTTCTTTTTGTTGTTTGTTCATATGTATTTTAAGTTCCAAATGACTTTTAAAATTTTAAGAATTTTTATGTCTCTACGTCGTATCTTCTTAAAATTTCTCTGCCTTTTTTAAAAGAACCAAAATCTATTATGTCGTCTGTTTCTAAACTTATATTAAAGTTATTTTCTACAATATTAATAATTAGATTTTTTTGTAATTTAAATTTTTTAAATTTATTAATAAATTCGATTAAATCTTTATATTTATATTTTGAATTATCATCCATAATATAATTATTATTATTTTTTGAACTTGTAGCTTTTTTATAAAAAATAATTGACATATAATTGGCAAAAATTGTGTTTATTAAACATTTAATTATCTGTATTCATGTTCAATATTTGAACACAATTAATATATAATTATTTATTTTTATGTAAAGAATAATCTATATTAAAAATTATTTAATGAAAATTAACAAAACGATTATAATTGCTGAAGATAGCGTAAACCACAATGGCAATATTAAAAACGTAAAAAAATTGATAGACGTTACCACAAAGGCAAAGGCGGATTATGTAAAATTTCAGACCACTAATCCAAAACTGTACATTTCCAAAAATGTAAATCAAGATAAAATATGAAGGTTTTTCTAATTTTAAAATTGTTAGCATATATATTTTTGTTCTTCTTTCAAAAAATTAAAAATTTTAGATATAAATTTTTTTATTTTATTCAAATCACAAAAGATTTTTTCTTTTTTAATTTATTTAAATTTAAATTTAATAGAAGTATTAATCCAAGTAAAAACTATTATTTTAGGAAATTTACAAAATTAAATAATAAAATTTGGCACAATAATAAAATTAATAAAAAATTAACAAATAATATTTTATTAACCAGTTTTGTACATACACCTGAAGATACAATATCAAACACTTTAATTTCTAAATATTTAGAAAGAAATTACAAAAATGCTGTAATCACAGGACTATTAGATAAACCAAATATCCAGGCTGAAATTACAATGAGAAGTTTTGGTGTAAAAAATTTTATTTATTTACAGAAACCTAATATAATTGAACATTTAAAATTATTTATTAAAAGTTTTTTATTATTAAACGAAATCAATTCGATAGAAAGTTTTTTAAAATTTAAATATAGAGATGTATTTCATGGAAAAATTATATCTGAACACATTATAAGACATTCAGGATTTCCCCAAATAAAGAAAATTAATTTTAAAATTAATTTTCATTTCGCTGAAGCTCTTCATGTTGATAAATGCTTTTCAAGAATGTTAGAAAATAATCATTATAAAAGCATTGTTATGTCTGAAAATCAATTCCTCCCCTCTGGCATAATTTTCCAAAGGGCAATTAATAAAAAATTAGATGTTTTTTCTAGACATGGTTGGCCTAAACATATTTCAGTAATTAAATTTTCTAAACCGAGTGAAATATATACAGCAAGAGCACAGGTTTCTAAAAAAATATACAAAAAATTAATCAAAAATAATTTGAATTTTGCTTCTAAAGTAGGAAAGAAAATTTTTTTTGAAAAAATAAACAAAGGAAAAGGAAAAGACGATGTATGGAAAAGAGAAAGTATTTACGTTTATGGAATAAATCAAAAAAAAGTTTTAAAAAAAAAAGACATTTGTAATTTATTTAATTGGGATCCTTCAAAAAAAATTATAGGTATTTACGCTCATACTTTTTTAGATGGAAATTACGTACAAGGCTGGAGAACTTTTAATGATAATTACGAATGGCTTTTAGAAACTTTAAAATTTGCAAGTAAAACTCAAAAATATAATTTTTTGGCAAAGCCACATCCAATGGATCATTTTTACAAAAAATCAAAAATTACTACAAAACAAGTGATAAAAGAATTCGATAAAAAATTTTCTAATATAAAATTATTTCCAGAAGAATTATCACCAAAATCAGGTTTTAATGTAGTTGATATAGGCATTACATCGCATGGTACAGCATCAATAGAATTTCTAGCAATTGGAAAACCTTGTATTACCGCTGGAAGAACAAGTTGGGGGGATATAGTGTTGAATCAAAAACCGATAACTAAAAAACAATATTTTAATAATATTAAAAATGCAGATAAATTGAAGATGCCTAGCCAATTAATGAAAAAAAAAATTTATACCTACTTATTTATACAACAAAAATTAATGGTAATCGAAAATCCTTTACTTATTGATAAGTGGTTTGATAGAGAATCTGATAAAAATAATTACTGGAAAGAAAATATAAAATTATTTAAGAAATATAAATTTGAAAAAGACGTATTTAATAAAAGTTTTGAATATCAGGTAAAAAAAAAAATAAGACACACGGTAAATTTAAAATTCAAAAATAAATTAAATTTTTTATGAAAAAATTATTAACAAAAATACTTTGGCTTGTTTCAAGAAGCATGCGAATACATTCTATTAATAGAAACTTGGCAATATCAAATCTTAACAAAATTTTATCAAACTCAAAATTTTTAGATAAGAAAAATTTAATTAACTGTGGGTTCAAATGTTTTTCACAGTCTGATGAAGATGGGATTATCGAAGAAATATTTAAAAGAATAGGAATTAAATATAAAAAGTTTTTAGAAATAGGAGTTCAAGATGGTTTGGAATGTAACACTACTTTTTTACTACATCAAAATTGGAGTGGTGTGTGGATGGAACAAAATATTAAAAGTTGTGAAAATATAAAAAATAAATTCAGTTTTTTGCTTAAAAATAAATTAAAATTAATAAATAAAAAAATTAATAATTTAAACATAAATTCTGTAATCGAAAATACTTTTAGTGAAAATGAAGAAATAGATTTACTAAGTATAGATATTGGTATTCACACATATCATGTGCTTGAAAATATTAAAACAGTCAGGCCGAGAGTAATCGTAACGGAATATAACGCGAAATTTGGACCCTCTGCTGAATGGAAAATAAAATACAATCAAAATGAAAATTGGGATGGATCAGATTATTTTGGTGCATCTTTAAAAAGTTTTGAAAAAATGCTTAGCAAAAAAAATTATTTATTGGTCGGCTGTAATATAACCGGAGTAAATGCTTTTTTCGTAAGAAAAGATTTAATTAATGATGACTTCATCAATAATTATTCTAGTGAATTCCACTATGAAAACTTAAAGCAATGGTTGTTAAAAGCTTTCGAACCCGAGCTAAAAGTAAAAATTGGTGAATTTGAATAACGTTTTATTCCGAAAATTAAGTATTTATGGATATTCAAAAGATTAATCAACTCAAAGATTGGTTAACAAAAAGTGGTATTAATTTTTCAGAAGATTTTGATTTAAGTTTAAAATCATGGATCAAAGCTGGTGGAATAATCAAAAATTTCATAACTCCAAATAATCTAGATCAAATAATTAAATTATTAAAATACTTAAATGAATCTAACTTAGACTTTTATATCTTGGGAAATTTATCTAATACTTTAATTAGAGATGGATTGATTCTTACTCCAATAATTAATTTAAGCAAATTTAATAAAATTGAAAAAATTAACGATTATGAAAATAAATTTTCTATGGAAGCTGGCGTGTCTCTAACTAGATTTTCGAATTATCTTGTTAAACAAAATATTTCTGGCACCGAAGGTCTTATTGGTATACCGGGCAGCATTGGTGGAGGATTATTCATGAATGCATCATCTTATGGCTCTTGCATATCAGATTTTCTGATTAATGTTACGGTTTTAGATAAAATTGGCAATATTAAAAAATTAAGCAAAGCAGAATTAAATTTTGCTTGGAGAAGTTCTTATTTTCAAAATAAAAAATTACTTATAATTAAAGCAGAATTTAAGTTCAATGATAATAAAAATAATAATGAAATATTAAAAAATAAGGAAAGAATCATCAAACATAGGTATACATTTCAAGAAAAGAAATATCCTAATTTAGGAAGCATTTTTGCAACAAAAAATATTTATAAAGATTTATCAAAAAAATCTTATTTGTATTTTCTATTATACGTTTTACACAAGTGTTTATCTATAATATTTTCAAAAATATCAACTATGTCATTAATTGAGTATAGAAAATTTATTGTATTAATTTATTCAAAATTATTAAAAATAGATAGATCAGATAATTTTTTTTTTTCTGACAGAACTTTAAATTGTTTAGTAAATTTAGGTTCAAAAAATGCAAATAAAGCAATAAAATTAGTAAAATACTTTGAAAAAAAAATGAATTATTCAGTTAAATTGGAAAATATTATTTTAGATAAGATAAAATAAAAGCATCAAATTAATAATTAAATTGAATATTTTAAAGGTATGATTCTATGCTATTTAAAATATAATTTTGAGAAGTTTTTTGCCATTTTTCAAATTTATAAAAATTTTTGTTATAATCTAATTCTTCATCAAAATCTTTTTCCAAAGAAATTTTTCTGTTATTTAATTCTAAAAAATTTATGAAATATTCTAGTTTATTTTTTCTTATTTCGTTATATGTAAACCAAAAATTTTTATTAAATTTATATGACAACATTACCCCATGAAACATTGATGTAAAAATGATTTTTGAAGTATTGAAGAAAAAAATAAAATCATCAATATCAATATTTAATAAATTTATGTCAGCCCATTTATTAAAAAAACCTATTGAATAAATTTTAAGTTTTTTTTCTTTAGTAAAAAGTTTAATTTTTTTTATTTCCTCATTTGAAAAAGTAAATCCATAAACTAAAGCAATACTATTATTTGTTTGGGATATCTTGTCTTGTAAATATATTTTTTTTTCCAGTAAAACTGGATCTAAAACTATTGGAACTTTTTTATTTAAAATTGATTTTATAAATTCATATGTTCCATAATCTCTTACACTAATATTTTTGAATTCTGACAAATTTTTTTTAATTACATCAATTTTGTATTTGTCGATATTATCAATTTTTGCCATACCAATACTTGGTGCATAAGAAATTTTAATTGCATTTTGATTAATAGATCCAAAATATTTAGGATCAAATCCAAAATATTTATTATCAAAGTTCCATATCTCGTCACTACCAAAAATATTTATATCTGAATTTAAAAGTTTTTTTTTTGGAGGTGGTATTTTATTTTTTTTTTTCCATTTATTGAGTTTGTAAAATTTATTAAAATTATAAATAAATTTTGATGGTTTAATCGTTATTAAAGGTTTATAAAATTCATGATAAATTAGTTTCTTGGGCAAATAATCATAAAAATTTACGTCAAATTTAGGAAATTTTTCTCTTAAATATTCTCTTAATAAAAATCCCTGAAGCAAAGCTCCGTAATTGTTAGTATAATAGTAAGTTATTATTCTTATTTTATTATTTTTTTTCAAAGACTTTCCTTAATTTAATTTGGAATGTTTTCTCACAATATTTTGATGAATTTAGTCTATGTGTTGCAGTCAAAATTTTTTTTTGTCTATAAATTAATCTTTTATATTTTTTTGGGATCATTATTTACTTTCTGATTAAATCGAAGTCCATCCGCCATCAACAACCAAATTTGATCCTGAAATATATGAAGAGGCATCTAAGGACAAAAAAATTATCGCTGAAGCAATTTCTTTTGGTTCTGCTAACCTGCCTAGTGGAGTTTTTTTTGAATAATTTTTTATAAAAACTTTTTGTTGCTGATCTTTTACTCCTCCTGCACAAACTGCATTTACTTTTATCCCATATTTTCCATAATATGACGCCATTTGTCTGACAAAATTTGAAAAACCACCCTTTATTATAGAATATGTCATATTTTCTCTTATTTGCGTTCTGTGGTATATGCTTAAATCCTGACCCACAAGTCCATAAATCGAACTTAATTGGATTATACTTCCTTTAATATTATTTTTTTTCATTTTGTCTGCAAATTTTTTTAGGGTCCAACAACCAGAATTCAATTGAATTTTCAAATTTTTTTCAAATGATTTTAATTTTATATTTTTAAAATTATTTCTAGACCAATCAGATGTTTTTGGATAAGCAGAGTTTATCACGACATCAGGAAGGCCAAACTTATCTATAATTTTATCAATATTTTTTTCTAATGAACTTATTTTATTTAAATTAAAATATTTAAAAGAATAATTGTTATCCTTTATTTTTAAATTATTTTTAATATCTAAATTTAAAACAAATCCATTAAGTTCCAATAAACCTTCACAAACTTGTGATCCTATTAATCCCGAGCCGCCGATTATAAAAATTTTTTTATTATTTAAATTAAAAAGTTTCTTAAAATAATTCATTTATATTTTTTAGAGATTTTTTATATTCATCCCATTGACCAACATCTATCCAATTTTTATCATCAATTTTATAAACGCCAATTTTTAATTTTGCTCTTTTAAGATCTTCTATTAAAACATTAATATCTGTTTTAGTATTTTTTTTAATATTTTTAAATATTTTTGGACTGCATATATATATTCCCGTATTTATAAAATAAGTTGATGAAGGTTTTTCCACCATATCTTTCAAATTATTTTCCTTTCCTAATTTCAGCACGCCATACGGAATCTTTATATTTTTTTTGCAGGCTATTATGGTTAAAATATTTGATTTTTTTTTATGATAATTGTAAGCATCGTAATAATTCATTTTTACAAGAGTATCACAGTTGGAAACAAAAAAATCTGTTTTAATTTTTTTTTGAAGTAATTTTAATGAACCTGATGTTCCTAAAGATAGATTTTCTTCAACTGTAAAAATGTCTGGTGTTAATCTATTCTTTAATTCTTGAGTATAAGCTTTCATAATTTCCGATTTAAAATTAATTGAAATATAAAATTTTTTTATCTTAAAAGTCATGAAATTTTCAATTATATGTCCCAAAATTGTTTTGTTATTAATCGGTAAAAGAGGTTTTGGAAGTATATCGGTGAAAGGTTTCATTCTAACCCCCTCTCCGCCAGCAACTATAACGACTGGTATATTTGATGATTTATAAGTTTTTTTATCTAAATCTTTATAAGAAATATAGTCAACCAATATTCTTTTTTCATTAACTACCGGAACTATAAACAGACTGTTTTCTAATATTTTTTTTCTAATTAAATTAAAATTATAATGATTTTGATTTACATAATAAATTTTTTCAAAACTTACAAAAAATTTATTAATTTTTGATTTAAGATTTGCCCCAACTAATAAAGCTCTCCTAATATCTGCGTCGTTTAAGATACTTAAAAATTTTTTTTTTTTGTTTACAACAATTAAAGATTTTAAACTATTAAGCTCCAGTTTTTGAAGTGATTTTTTTATATTATCATTTGGATAAATGATTATATTGTTTAATAACATTTAATGACCCTTCAGAATTATTCCTGGACTGCTTGGAATATTAATTATTTTGTCTTGCATTTCTTTAGAAACTTTTAAGTTCATAGCAGGACATTTTTTATAGGGCTTATTTTCATTCAACAATCTCCACACGGGTCTAGCATGAAAACCAAATTTATTCATTTTATTTAATATTTTATTTAGTGTTTTTTTATTTTTGTTATTAAGTATCAATATTTGCAGCCAATAATTACTCCTGCATGATTTTGGTTCATTAAATAAAATTATATCTTTGTTATTTTCAAAAATACTTCGATATTTTTTGTGAAGAATCCTTTTTGCAAGCAAAATATTTTTTATATTTTTTAATTGAGCGCATCCTAAAGCTGCATTAATATTTGGCATCCTGTAATTATATCCTACTTCATTACAAGAATATTCCCATGAATGTTTTAATTTCGAAACATTAGATAAATGTCTTAATTTTATATATAACTTATAATCGTTAGTTAAGATTGCCCCACCGCCTCCCGTGGTGATTATCTTGTTCCCATTAAAACTTAAAACTCCAATATTTCCAAAAGTTCCTAAGTGTTTCATTTTAAAATAACTACCAAAACCTTCGCAAGCATCTTCTATAACTTTTAAATTATATTTTTTAGCCACCAACATAATTTTATCAATTTGCGCAGGATGTCCGAAAATATGAGTTATGATTAATATATTAACTTTATTTCCTGTAAATTTGTTCACAAAATATTTTTTTCTTTTTTTTAAAATTTTAGACAAATGTTTGTCTAATTTTTCTGGATCGATTCCTAAATTATTTTTTTCAATATCAACAAAATGAGGAATGCCTCCCAAATATGAAGTTGCATTTGCACTGGCAATAAAATTAAATGCGGGCATTAAAACTTCCTCTGAATTTTTTAAATTACAACCAATTAACGACAAATGTAATGCGGAAGTTCCGGTGTTCACAACAATAACATATTTGGCTTTTGTAAATTTTTTTAAATCTTTTTCTAGCTGAAAAGTGTATTTCCCAATAGTCGAAACAACATTAGAATTAATACAATCTTTTAAATATTTATTTTCTTTTTTAGAAAAAAAAGGTGCATGAAGTTCTTTTGGTCCGTCTTTAACAATCTTTTTAATTAAATTAAAGATTTCAATTTCTATAGATTTTTTTATCATTTTTTATTAAAGTTTCATTAATTTTAAAGTCAATTAAATTATCTATATCAAATGCGCTAATTTCAGACATTTCAAAAAAAACTGTTTTTTTTGAAATTAATTTTTTTAAATTTAGCAAAAAATTTCTTTTAAATATGTAAAATGAGGCATTCATATCATAAACTTTAGGAGCATCTTGTCTTCTAATAAAATTTCCTTTTTTAACTAACTGAATTTTTCCATTTTTCTCCTCAATCATGTTAAAATATGGATTTTTCCTTGATTTTGTCCCAGTAATTAATAGATCAGCTTTTGTCTTAATAAAATAATTTATTGCTTTTTTAAAATCATTTTTCTTTCTAATTGGAGATGTGGCATCGAAGTCTACAATATAATCAAATTTTATATTATATTTTTTTTCCATTTCTAGCATAACATGTTTTATAACTGGTATCTTTGGAGAAAATGAAGTTGATAGATTTTTAGGTCTTTTTACGAGGTCTATTAAACCAAGTTTTTTACATTCTGATAAAATTATTTTAGAGTCAGAAGATACCGCTATATACTTAAAAAAATTAAGAGATTTAATGTAATCAATTGTATAAAATATTAGAGGTTTATTTTTTATTTTTTTTAAATGCTTATTTTTTAGACCTCTTGAACCTGATCTCATACAAATTGTGCATAATATATTTTTCATATTATTGAATGTCTCTTCTATTTAAAAAATCATTTGTGTCATATCTGGGAAGTCGATATTTTGATTTAATAATTTTATTATCAATAAACCCCGTTTTAGTAGTCAAAGCAAAACTTACATTAAAATCTTTCAAAATATTCAAAGTAGTTTGATTGTATGAGCCATGCGGATAACAGACAGAAATATTATCAGTTTCAAAGTTTAATTTTTTAAAATAACCAATTGAATTTTTAACTTCCTTTTTTTGTGATTTTTTATCAAGGTACTCCCACCAGTAATGATTTTCTCCATGAATTCCAAATGACATTTCGTTTGAATTCATTTCGATGATATTTTTTTTATTCATGTAGATTTTTTTAGCAAAATCTTTTTCCTCAATATCTATAACTTTGCTAAAAAGAATAGTTAAAACTTTTCCTCGATGTTTTTTGGGTAACAAATATTGTAAAAGACTTTTTATCAAAGTTGTTTTACTGTCGTCAAATTTGTGATTTTTAGAACTAATTTTTTTTATTTTAGATTCATAATTAATATCAGTGTTATATTTGTTTTTATAAATAAATTTTATTTCTTTTAAAAGCCTATCTCTGTTTTGTTCTTTTGCGAGAACGAAGTGTATTTTATTAACATCTAAAACAATTTTATTATCAATTACCTTGGTTGGTGGATAAAATATAGCTTTGATATTTTTCTGTATTAAATATGGAAAAACAAAATCAAAATGATCTTTATAGCCATCATCAAAAGTAAGAAGTATTGAAGGTTTTTTTGGTATTTTTTTTCCTAAATTAACAATTTCATAAAAATCTTCAAAATCTAATATATTAAATTTTTTTTTAAAAAAATTAATTTGCTCTCTAAACTTATCGAACTCTAAACCTTTTAGATTTTTGTATTTGCTTTTTTTTATTGGTCTAACGTAATGATAAGCCACTATATAAATTTTATTTTTTTTTTGAACTACCACTGCCTTATATCTATTATCTTTTTATTAAACGTATAAATTTTTTTTGGATATATAGTTTTTTTGTTTAATGAATTTAATATCATCCTAAATTGTTTAACATTATTTACACCAACAATAATATTGTTTATTTCTTTAATTTCTTTTAAGAAACTCAAACAAACATCTAGTTGTTTTTTTCTATTTTTTTTTAACCATTCGTGCCACAAATTAAATAAAATTTTATCTTTGTTTAAAAATTTTTTGTCAATTTTTTTTTTATCATAAAGCAGAATTCCTTGTAAAAAAATAGACCTAGCATAAATTTCAATTTTTTTTCTTTTTATCATTGACAGAGTATTTTTTGTTAACAATCTTCTATCAAATAAATTTATGGGCAATTGTACTATATCTAATTTAAATCTTTTTAATATTTTGTTTAATGAATTAAAGTCATATATCGAAATTCCAATTTTTTTAGTATATCCCTTTTTTTTTAAGTTAAATAAGGATGAATAGATTGTTTCTTTATTTTTGCCCAATAAATCTGATTCGTCATGTAAATAAATTCCATGAAATTTTTTTATTTTAAGTTTGCTTAAAGATTCTTCAACTTTATTTATAATCCATTTTTCTATATTTTTTTTTTTTGTTGGTATTTTGGGGATCTTGGAACAAACCCGAAAATTCGACAAATCAAACCTACCAAGAATTCTCTCCGCTGATCCATAATTATTTGCCGTGTCTATAAATTTAATTTTTTTTTTTTTACAGTCTTTTAGAATTTTACTTATCTCATTAATGGATAATTTTTTTTGGGAGATTCCATAGATCCTGCCAAAATTGGCTGTGCCTATTGATATATTTTTTTTTGATATCACTTAATTTTATCATTTAAATTGAATATTTCTTGGACTTTACCAAATTCATTATTGCTAAATTCATTAAATTTTTTTTTCATAAATTAATTTATTGATTTATTTTATCCTCATTTTGTAATTCTTTTTTTAATTCTTCATATTCTTGCATTTTTCTTTTTAGGAAGTTAATGGTCATACTTGTTTTTTTCGAAATACCTTTTGGAGTTAATATGTATATATAATTAAATTTTTTTTTATTATTTTTAAAATTTTTCATTTTCATTAAACCTTTTGCTTTAAGTGTTTTTAAACAATAATTTAGTTTTCCTAGACTGAAATTAATATTGCTAGCAAGTTTTCTTTGGGAAAGTTCTGGGTTTTTATAAACTTCTCTTAAAACCTTAAATATTTCATCTTGATTTTTCATTTTTCTTCATTTATGTTCAATATTTGAACACAATATAATATATAATTATTTATTTTTATGTAAAGAATAATTTTTATTTAAAAATAAAACAGTATGCCTGAATGGGATTCAATTTGGATACATGAGTTTAATCTCAGATATTGTAGATGGTTTTAGTATTATTATAGAAACTGAAGACATGGTTGATTTTAGTTCTTATGAAAAAGGTAAAGAAATTTTAAAAAAATATACCAAGTAAATAAGTTCGAATATTATTAATATTTATTTTATAGAAAAATATTTTTTAAAGATGAGAAAAATTTTTGTTACAGGAGCAGAGGGGTTTATTGGATCACATTTAGTCGAAAAACTAATTGATAAAGGCTTTAGCGTTAAAGCTTTGGTGTTGTACAATTCTTTTAATAAATGGGGTTGGCTAGAAAGTTTGCCAAAAAAAACTTTAAAGGAAATAGAAATTGTAAGTGGAGATATTAGAGATGCCGATCTTATAGATAGATATATAAGAAATTGTTCAATGGTTTTTCATTTGGCAGCCTTGATAGGTATTCCTTATTCTTTTATTGCTCCCAAATCATATTTAGAAACTAACGCTTTTGGAACTTTAAACATTTTGAATGCTGTAAAAAAATATAATTTAGAAATGGTTCATACTTCTACCAGCGAAGTATATGGGAACCCTGATAAAACACCTACTGACGAGAAACATAAACTTTTTCCACAATCTCCATATGCTGCTAGCAAAATAGCAGCTGACCAACTAACAATTTCTTTTTTTAATTCGTATGATTTGCCAATTAGTATTATTAGACCGTTTAATACATTTGGTCCAAGACAATCATTAAGAGCAGTTATACCAACTATCATAGCTCAAACAATTGATGACAAAATCAATAGTATCAAACTTGGAAACTTAAATACTACAAGAGATTTTTGCTACGTTGATGATACGATTAATGGTTTTGTTCAAACAATTAAAAATAATAAAATTTTTGGTGAGACGATTAATTTAGGAACCGGATATGAAATTACTATAAAAAAAGTTGTGGAAATGGTCAGTAATATTACTGGAATCAAAAAAAAAATTGACAAACAAGCAATAAGAGTTCGGTCAAAAAAAAGAGAGGTTGTAAGATTATGTTCTTCAAATAACAAGGCAAAAAAATTACTTAAATGGAAACCTAAATACTATGGAATTTATGGATTAAATCAGTCTTTAAAAATGACCATCGATTGGTACATTGATAATAAACAAAATAACAAAAATCACTTATACAATATATAAATTATAAAAAAATGTTTAAAAATAAAAATATTTTAATTACTGGTGGTACAGGATCTTTTGGTCAAGCATTTGTCAAAAATTTATTAAAAAATTATAATATTAAAAAATTAATAGTTTTTAGTAGAGACGAACTAAAGCAATATGAAATGTCTCAACTTGATCATGTAAAAAAAAATTGCAATAAAATAAGATTTTTTATTGGAGATATAAGAAGCAAACAAAGGTTGGTTACAGCATTTTCAAATGATATAGATTTTTTAGTACACGCTGCTGCATTAAAACAAGTGCCTTCTTGTGAGTATAATCCTTTTGAGACAATTCAAACAAACGTTATGGGAGCACAAAATATTATTGAAGCTAGTATTGAAACCGGAGTAAAAAATGTCATTGCCTTAAGCACGGATAAAGCTTCATCTCCAATAAATTTATATGGAACATCAAAATTGGCATCTGATAAATTATTTATAGCAGGAAATAATGTTTCTAAAAAAACTAAATTTTCAATAGTTAGATACGGAAATGTTTTCGGTAGTAGAGGTTCGGTAATTCCATTATTTTTACAAAAAAAAGAGGAAGGAATTCTCCCAGTCACTGATAAAAAAATGACGAGATTCAATATTTCTCTTGAGGACGGTATAAAATTTGTAATTAAATCTTTTAAAATGATGATAGGAGGAGAGATATTTGTCCCCAAGTTATCATCATATAATATTTTAGATTTAGCTAAAGCAATAGACTCTAAATGTAAAATTAAATTTATTGGTATTAGATCTGGCGAAAAGCTACATGAAGAAATGATATCTTTCTCTGAGTCAGCAAATACAGTTGAAGGTAAAAATTGGTTTGCAATTCTACCAAATTCAGAATTTGTAAAATGGAAAGAAGATGATTTTATAAAAAAAAATAACTGTAAAAAAATTAAAAAACCGTTTTCATATAATAGTTTTAAAAATTCAAAATATCTATCAATTACAGATTTAAAAAATCTTGTAAATGAATTCATTTCAAATAATGAAAATAAATTACGGTAAACAGACAATAGCCCAAAAAGATATAAAGGCTGTTACAGAAGTTTTAAAAAGTGATTATCTTACAACCGGACCAAAAATTAAAGAATTTGAAAATAAATTAAGTTTTTTGATGGGATCAAAATATTCTGTTGTGGTATCAAATGGAACTGCGGCATTACATTTAGTTGGATTAGTAGAAAATTGGTCTAAAAATGATATAATACTTACAACACCAATTTCATTTTTAGCGTCTGCAAATTGCGTTATTTATAATAACGCAAAAATAGATTTTGTGGACGTTACAAATGATACTTACACAATAGATCCAAAAAAACTTGAAAAAAAAATATTAAAAATTAACAAAAAAAAACTTAGGGCTGTGATTGCAGTAGATTATGCGGGGCATCCATGTGATTGGAAAAATTTAAAAAAATTATCTAGAAAGTATAATTTTAAACTTATTAATGACAATTGTCACGCTATAGGGGCAAAATATTATAATCAAATTTCCTACGCTATAAAGTATGCTGACTATGTAACACATAGTTACCATCCAGTAAAAAATATCACGTCCGCAGAGGGAGGTGCCATTTTTACGAATGATAAAAATAAATATAAAAAGCTTAAAATATTAAGAAACCACGGAATGATAAAGAACAAGGACAAGCTTAGTTATAAAATGAATGAATTAGGATATAATTATAGATTATCAGATGTCCAATGTGCCCTTGGAATAAGTCAGCTTTCAAGATTAAACTCATTTATTGCGAAAAGAAGAAAGATTGCAAGAACATACACAAATTTTCTAAAAAAATATAATTTTATAAAGTTGCCTATAGAAAAAGGAAATTGCTTCCATGCCTACCATTTATATCCAATTTTGATTGATTTTAATCAATTAAAAATTTCAAGAAAAAGACTAATAAAAAAATTGAATCAAGAAAATATTTTTCCACAAATACATTATTTTCCAATTCATCTTCAGCCTTTTTATAAAAAAAAGTTTGGTTTTAAAAAAGGTGATTTCAAAATAGCTGAAGGTTTTTATAAAAAAGAAATTTCACTTCCAATTTATCCTGATCTAAATTTAAAAAGACAAAATAAGGTTTTAAAAGTTCTTAAAAAATCATTATTAAACAATTTAAAACATTAACTCGAAATTTTATAATGAAAAAAAAAAATATACATATAATTGTTCAAGCTAGACTAGCTTCTTCCAGGCTACATGAAAAAGTTCTAAAAAAAATAAATGGAAAAACTATTATTGAAATTTTATATGAAAGACTGAAAAAAATAAATTTTTCTGAAAAAATTATATTTGCAATTCCAAAAAATGAAGAAAAACAAAAGTTAAAAAATTTTCTAAAATCAAAAAAAATTCATAATATTTTTGAGGGAAGTAATGAAAACGTGCTTTCAAGATATTATTTAGCTGCTAAAAAATTTAATAGTAAGATTATTGTGAGAATTACTGCGGATTGCCCAATTTTAGATCCAAAAATTGTTGATGATATGATCAAGAAATTCATTAAATTAAAAGTCAATTATTTAAGCAATGCAATAAATCCAACTTTTCCCGACGGATATGATGTAGAAATATTTGATTTCAAAACTTTAAAATATGCATTTCATAACTCATTTACATCTTTTGAGAAAGAACATGTTACCCCAGTAATAAAAAAGAGCAGTAAAATAAAAAAATTTAATTTTAAAAACAATTTAGATTTATCATTTTTACGATTAACACTAGATGAAGATTTAGATTTTATTCAGATAAAAAAAATTATCAATAAATTCAAATCTAATAACTTTGGTTTAAATGAAATTAAAAAACTATACAAAAAAGAACCAAATTTTTTTAATTTAAATCAATCTATAAAAAGAAACGAAGGTAAAAATATGAACAAAGGTCAAAAGATTTGGAAAAGAGCCTTGAATATTTTTCCAAACGGAAATATGTTTTTATCTAAAAATCCATCTAGATTTCACAATATAAATACTTGGCCGGTTTACTTCTCCAGGACCAAAGGTTGTGATATTTGGGATCTAGAAAATAAGAGATTCCACGATTTTTCATATATGGGAGTTGGAACCAACATTCTTGGATATAATAATAAATATGTTGATAAAAAAGTTTTATCAACAATTAAAAATGGAAACCTATCTACACTAAATTCATCCGAGGAAGTTTTTTTGGCTGAAAAATTGTTAGAAATGCACCCATGGGCGCAGATGGCATTTTTTGCAAGAACAGGAGGTGAAGCAAACGCAATATCAATAAGAATAGCAAGAGCTGCTAACTTGCCAAAAAAATATAAAGTCGCTGTTTGCGGTTATCATGGATGGCACGATTGGTACTTATCTTCCAATTTAACTAACAAAAATAGTCTGGATACACATTTGCTTCCAAACTTAAAGTGTGAGGGAGTCCCAAAATCTTTAAAAAATACTGTCTATAGCTTTGAATACAATGACTTTAAAGCATTATCAAAAATTGTTGAACAAGATAAAAGTGTTGGAATTATAAAAATGGAAGTGGAGCGAGACAAAAAACCAGTCAATAGCTTTTTACATAAAGTAAGAAAATTGGCTGACGAAAAAGACATAATATTGATTTTTGATGAATGCACCTCTGGTTTTAGAGAAACATATGGAGGGTTACATCTTAAATATAATGTTTTTCCAGACATCGCAATGTTTGGAAAATCTTTAGGAAATGGCTATGCAATTACATCAGTAATTGGAAAAAAGGACATAATGAATTCTGCCAGGAAAACTTTTATGAGTAGTACTTTTTGGAGTGAAAGAATTGGACCAACTGCAGGTTTGGCTACACTACAAGAAATGGAGAAAATTCAATCATGGAAACAAATAAAAGAAAAAGGAATGTTTATTAAAAAAAAATTACTTGAAATAAGTAAACAAAATAAAATACAAATTGAGTTGTCAGGTCTTGATGCTCTTATAAGTTTTAAGTTTAAAAGTCGTCACTCTAATTTATTAAATAAATATATGACATATGAAATGTTAAAAAATAATTTTCTTGCTACAAATTTAATTTATATTTCTACAGCTCATACAAGTAAACTCATTGATAGGTACTTAAATAATATAAATGAAATTTTTTTAAAAATTAAATCTTATGAAATTGGTAGGATAAGAGAAAAATTAAAAATTGTTACCTAAATAGTTCGATAATTTGATGTTTACGAAAAAAATAATCATCAGCACAAGCAATTTTGATCAAAAGTATGGACGCTCAAAAAAATTAATTATCATTAACCAAGTTAAAAATAGATTGAAAATCTCTCAAAAATGAAAAAAAGAAATAATCATATAATTTTTCTTACTAACTTCAGTTCTTTAAATGCTACTTATACTACTAACAAATTTTTAATAAATTACATTCAAAAAAAATTTAAAAAAATTTATATAATCAATGCTGAAAATTTAATTTGTTCACAAAAAAAAAAATATTTTTTTAGTAGTGAAATTTTAAAAAGATCGAAAAATATAATTATAAAAAATTTCACAAAAAATAATTTTGTTAAATTTACGAGAAAAACAAAAAATATTATTATACTAAATTTGAATCAGGATCCAAAAAATTTAAAAATTTATAAAATTCTTCAACCTGCAAACTATAAAGTAATAATGATTAGTAACATAGGAAATTTTCAAGGAATTCCAATAAATGAAGGAAATAAAAATTTATTTAAAGTTTTAGTTTTTATATACAAAAAAAAAATCTTTCCTAAAGTATTAACAATATTAAGCAACCTCGGAATCGCAACTAAAATAGATTTAAGATTTATGTGCAATAAAAATTATTTTAATAATATCACAAATCATAAAATAAAAAATTTTTTATATCAAAATGGTTTGCTTCTTACAAAAAAAATTATTTTAATTAATAGCAAAATATCTGATTTATCTAAAATTGAAAAAATTAAGCTATCAAATAAACATATTGTTCATTTAGATCAAGATTTACAATATAAACATGTTAAAGAAATAACTTGCTACGATAACAACCAGATTAAAAAACATTATTATTACTTAAATATTTTTCTTGAACATCTATCTAGAATTTTTAAGAAAAAAGTAATTGTTAGTATACATCCTTCTTATAATCAAAAATTAATTTCAAAAAATCTTCCTAAATTTAAAGTAATTAAATATAAAACTAGAGAATTAATTAAAAAAAGTTATCTTGTGACATTTATTGGGTCTAGCTCTATTGTTGATGCAATTTTACTAAAAAAAAAAATTCTCGCACTTAAATCTGAGATCTTTGTTCATAATAATGTATATGTAAGCAAATTAAATATACCTTCTTTAAACTTCTTTGATAATCAAAATATTTCAAAGATAAAGTTATTAAAATTAATTAAATCAAAAAATGGAAAGATAAATAATTATATTAAAAATTATCATCATGCTGGTAACAAAAAATCCCTTGGAGTTGAAAAAGTTTGCCAAGAAATTCAGAGAATTTAAATTTGCTATTCTATTTTAATCTTAGAAAACATTTTAAAAATTAATATTAAACCTAAAGTTATGGTTGATTTGAATTCTTTGAAAAGGGTAAAGAAATTTTAAATATCTCTAGATTATTTGCTTATATATTAATTTATTTACGAATTTAATGACGGATCATATCAAATGTAGTTTTTTTAAAAAAATTTTTTTTAGTGGATTATGTTTTTTTACGAACTCAGGAGATTTTTTATGTAATAATTTAGCATAAAAACTTGCATCAATGCCGTTTCCTGGCCTTATTCGTCCTATATTTTTTCTTGTAAATTTTTGTCCCTTTTCAATATTATCGATTGCAAAAAGTGATCTTCTAAATCTTTTGTTTTTAAGTTCTTGATTTGATCTAAAAAAATAATTCTTTTTTATTAAGTTATAAGTTTTATCTAAAATGTTTCTATAACCTAATATTTCCTTACCTTTTAATGAAAACTCTATATCTAAACCCTTTTTCTGTTTTTCTAGAGCTATATGTTTTTCAAAAATTGTAGCTCCCAATGAAACAGCTGTATTTGCAATTATATTATCTTTTGAATGATCAGATAAACCAACTCTACACCTAAACTTGTCTTTAAGTATTCTGATATTGTTCAAGCTAAAATCATCTAATTTTGAAGGGTAATTGCTAACACAGTAAAGTAAGATAATATTTTTGGCGCCATATTTTTTTGCTGTAATATAAGAAAGCTCTATTTCAGATAAAGACGACATGCCTGTTGAAATAATAATATCTTTCTTTGTAGAAGCTACTTTTTTTATTAATTCTAAATCAGTCATTTCAAAAGAAGAAATCTTATAAAAAGGACAATTTAATTTTTCTAAAAAATCTACTGCCGTTTCATCAAAGGGAGTGCTGAATATTTTTATTTTAAGTTTTTTTGCATAATTAAATAATTCTTTATGCCATGACCAAGGAGTGTGACCTTTTTTGTATAAATCCCACAAGTAATAATCTTTCCATAAACCACTTTTAATTTTGAAATATTTTTTCTTTGAATCAACTGTCATTGTTTCGGGCTTGTAAGTTTGAAGCTTGACAGCGTCTGCCCCATATTTTTTTGCTTCTCTAATTAATTTTTTTGCATTTTTCAACAAGCCATTATGATTTGCAGAAATTTCAGCTATAAAATAAGGTTTTTTTATTAACATAAAAAGTTAATATAAAATAAATATGAATGTTAAACTAGTTAAAACAAATATCTTTGACTGTGCTTTTTTTCTATTTTTAGAAACAGCAATGAAGTTAGAAAATATTCAACAAACAATAAAACTATAAATCAAAATAAACATAAATTGTGGTTCAAAAGAAGTTTGGAGAGTAAAAATTATAAAATATCTAATTATCTAATCAAAACTTAAATAATATTTTGTTCTTAAAAAAATTTTTTCAGTGCATAAATCAAGCCAATTGAGCTATTAGTACTGGTCAGCTACATGCGTTACCGCACTTCCACACCCAGCCTATCAACGTGGTAGTCTACCACGGCTCTATAGGAAGAACTAGTTTTGAGGTGAGTTTCCCGCTTAGATGCTTTCAGCAGTTATCTCGTCCGTACTTAGCTACCCGGCACTGCAGCTGGCGCTACAACCGGTCCACCAGT
>Ga0187827_10001755_pt1 | contig 31050 bp, 20 predicted proteins | sample ETNtaG_39_FD_167969 | JGI IMG/M metagenome (GOLD analysis project Ga0187827, IMG submission 167969) | Marine microbial and viral communities from oxygen minimum zone, Eastern Pacific Ocean - ETNP2014_SV_150_PacBio MetaG (Illumina Assembly) | ecosystem: Environmental > Aquatic > Marine > Hypoxic...
AGTCCTGCCGCCACCGAACGGGCAGGCGGACGCCGTCCCCGGTAACTCGATGCGAAACGGCGATGGCGTCCCCGGATTCACTGATGGCCTCGACAGAGATGCAGCCGTTCTCTTTGCAGGACGCGTTCAGGAACAACTGTTCCCCTTCAGGCATGAGCGGTTTGGTGAGGAGGCGCCCGGTTGTGCTTTCGGGATCGAGGGAGACGAATCCATCGAGCCGCAAGGAAGCCAGGTAGATGGCCGACTGGCCCGCCGCGATGTCCTTTTGCTCCAGTTCGGAAAGGCTGGCCGCGTCTCGCGGGGAGCCGTCAAGATAGGCGGAGTAGCGGCCGGTGCCGTATTGGCTCCCTTCGAAGCCTTGGTGCTCCTTGCCGCCGGTATAGTAGATCCATAGCTCGTCTCCCTTGATGATCGGCCGGTTAACCGGTTGCACGAGCATTCTTTCATAGTTCTCGACGACACCATGATCGAGGCGAGCCGGTTCGAGGAACGGCTCGCGCATGCGGTTCCATGTCTTCAGATCGCGCGACGAGGCCACCTCCACCATGAAAAACGCGCTGGTGTTCCGGTGGCCGGGCAGGTAAGCGCCCGTCGGGTACAGCAGCGTGATAAGAGCGATGTATTGCCCGTGGTAAGGAAAGACGGTGATGTTGTTGCACTGGGCGTTCCAGCTATGCCGGCGTTTCGGCAGGCTGCGAATCTCGTCTGGCGGGGTCCAGCCCAGATGCGGCGGCGGCTCGACATACAATGGCCGCGGCCGTCCCGGGTCACTCAGCCAACGGCGGATACGGTCGACAGCAATTCGCTGATCTTCATCGTCCGCGCCGAAAAGAAACCGGGCATCTGTCCAGTTCAAGAAATCATCGCTGGTGACCAGATCGAACTGCCGGTAGGTCTCGTTGCTGGAATCGGCAATCTTCACCGGGGCGAGTATCCGCTGCTCAAGCTCGTCGTAGATCAGAGAGCCACTGTCACCGCCCGGCACGCCCGGTCCGCCGGCGTCACGCCAGTGCACCAGGTCGGCGCTGACGACCGGCGTGTTGATGGCCAGCCCCTTGTAGCGACGTTCCAGATCGGGCTCGTGCGAATCGTGGACGACTTTGATGATCCGGCGATCCGAGAACAGGCTGTTTTCTTTCGAGCCTTCAAACTCGATCATTCCGAGTAGCGGCTTTTCCCAGTGGATGCCGTCAGTGGAGACCGCCAGCGCGCACCAATTCTTGTAGCAGGCTCGGTAAATCAATTTGTAAACGCGCTCCTCCGGATCCCAGAGCGGCGCGCTGAAGGCCCCGGCCCGTCCTTTCTCCCACGGCCGGTCTGGCTTGAGTACCAGGCCACGCTTCTGCGGCTCGTGCGGGGTCCGCTTCAAGCCTTCGATTCGCTCGATGATGTGGTCGTCGAGAAACAGTTGCCGCTGAGAACCGAACTTAACCGGCCCACCGTTGGGTGTGCGTGTCGTTTCATTCAAAGTGTGATACCGGCGCTTCCGTAGGTAGTTGTTGGTAATCGAGTGCACACCAATTCCCAACAGCCATCTTATCTCGTCGTCTGGCAATTCCCTCCAGAATTCTGTTCGGGGTAATAGAGCACATCCACTTCGGGTGGGGTTTTGGCCACCGTGTATTCGCCTTTCGGTTTAAGACTGCTCGGCACGGCAAGCAGGTCGGCAGATTTCACCGACACGACCAGCTTTCCCCCTGGCAACTTCGGAGGGAAATCACCGGCTTCAGAAAAGCGGGAAGCAATGAATAGAGCGACTGCGGAAAGAAGCAGTGCCGATGGCATTCTCGAATACCTTGCAGATGACGAAGAATGTCTCATTTTGAAAGTCCTCCTTTGGAATACATCGGAATCGATTCTCATTCTTAAACAAACAGACGTTTCTGTCACTTCGTGTGCTTTCACTTATTCGGAACGAAGAGAAAGACACTGTCCAGTGGGCGTTTTGTAGTGCACGCTTCAGCGTGGTCTGTCGCGGCAGGAAACACGCTAAAGCGTGCACTACAAAATGCTGGGCCTATTCAATGAAACGAATCTCCGCGAAATCCGCGAGATTATCGCTCGCTGTCGAGCCGGTCGTGTTCATGCGCTGGTATTCACGGCGGCTGCCTTCCTGTTGGGGCTTTTTGGATTTGAGGCCCCTGTCAGCAACTCGGTGGCGGGTGAAGTTCCCCGTCCATTTCGTATGTGTGCCCGAACCAGGTTTCTTCGCGGATGCGAATGCGGAGTAAGGCAAAAAGACTTCCAGACTCCAGAAGTCTTTGCCGGTGTGGGCGGCCGCTTTGAAACCCTTGCATTCCCAGGTGGTGTCCTTCAGTTTCGAGTCCCAGTAGTTGGCGTCAGGGTTCACGATGAACTGGTAGAACTCGCCCTCACTCTTGCCGGTTACGTCTACGAATATCTCCACGTTATCGTCCCACCACATGTTCCCGTTGTCGTGGCCCCCGTTTTTTCTTTCCAGCAGATGCGGAGTCGGTTCGCTGAGGTGAAAGCCGAATGTGATGCCTTCCGGTGTCCACACGGCCTGCACTGTCGATGGGTAGCTTGCAGGTTTGCCTTTGCTCTTGCCGGTGGCTTTGACGAACGATTTGGGGGTGGCGCGCTTCCATTGGACGTCCGTCAATTTGCCATCGATGACCGGTTTCTCTCCGACCTTCTGGGCCGACAAAGGACGAAAACCTTTTCCGCTCATCATGTCCGCTTCTTTGAAGAATGTTTTGAGGGAGGGCGCGTAGTAATCGAGTCGAGCAGTGGTCAGCTTGTCGCCCTTTGCCTGCAAACGCGCCTGGGTCAATAACGCCTTCATCTGTTCGACTGTTGCAGGTGGGAAGCTGACCTCATAGATGCCTTTGGGCGAAAAACGTCCGCCCGGCCAGCGGCTTTCTTCCCAGCCATCGATCTGCAGGGCCAACAGTTTCCGCATCGCGGGTGCGGCAGAGCCGAACATCCGACGGGCGAACTCGTCGACCGCGGCATCCACATCGAATTCAGGATTCCAAAGCACCTTCAGCCAGCAGTAGAGGCTGATGTGCTGGCGCGGCCAGTGGTTAAAGTCTCCGTTAATGAAACTGCCGATGGTCTTCTTCAGATTGCGCTGATAGAAATCTTTCACCACGTGCGGGTAATGGTACGCGGCCTTCGTTTTGTGGGCGGGCCAGACGTTGTAATGCCAGTTCTGGATGCGCCGCCCGGAGATGGAGATCCAACGATCTATGTTTGCCTGCTCGGAATCGCGGATGGCCGGCTCTTTGTAGGAAGCCATGCCTGGCATCCCGCAGATCTGAACCTCCACATTCGATGGAAACTTGAATCCTTCAGGTGCGGACGTGTAGTTGAGGTAGGGGAGGAAAATGATGGTGAAGCCTTCCTTCGGCCAACGTTTCTGGATTTCCCTGCCCAGACGGTCAACGAACGTGGCCATCACCTTTGATGCACCGCCATACTGACCGGCCTTGTCATCCCAGAGCTTGCGGCAATGCTTGCAGTAGCAGGACAGCTCAACATCCGCGGGCGAGACCGTGATGGCCTTGCCTTTGATTGGGGAATACAGAGGTCGCTTCCCATCGAGGAAGTTCTGGATGCCTTCGAGATATGTTTCGAGGGTTTTTGGATGGCCGTAACAGATCACTTCGTGCTGCCGCTTGCCGTCTTTACGCATCTGGAAAACTTCCGGATGATTTTCTGTCAGGTTTTTGTGCTTCGACCAGTACGGCTGGTGCACCCGGAGTTGAGTTGGCCAGGAATTCCCCGCACGGAGAAGGCGCTGCAATGCGTCTAGCCTGATGCCTTTTCCGTGCCAGGGCTCAGACATCGGGGGCCACATGACGCGCATCCTGAAAGCAGGCTTGTCCTCGATCCAAACTGGCGGAACAGACAGTTCAGACGATTTCGGAATCGAGTGCCCTATCTGGGGGCCGCGCGCCACCGCCGGAGGAAAATACCACCGCACCCCGACAAATCGTTCAAGGAATTCCAAAGCTCCCCACAACCGTCCGTCAGCATTTTTGCTGTAACTGTTACCGACGATGAAAACCGCGCCCGGAGCCGTCTTGATCGCGAAACCTTCAATGGGCATCTTGCTGCTGACGAGCCCGAGGGCTTCAGCTTCCGGGCAATCGCCCAGCACGATAGCTGGCTTGACGATCTTGTCACGAACGATTGGCAGCTTTGCCCCAGTCGCTTTCTCGATGAATGACTGCAGGTCCGCAGCCCCAGCATTGTTCATGGCTGCAATCGATCCGAGGGCCTTGCCGTCTGCAACCAGAACGACAGGTGGATGTTTCGGGGTTGCCTTGTAGGTGACCGGGTTGAGGTCTTTGGCTTCCCAGGGCGCCGCGCTGGCAAGCGCCGTGAAGATTGCGGACACGCAGATGAGCGGGCAAAGTTGAGGCATGTCTATTCCCTTTTCCGTACGACTGACGCTCTGAATGCGGTTACTGTAGTGGTCGTCATTATCTGACGCAGTTTTCTGTTTGTACTCCTTCAAGTACACAGAAACAACCCCGTGCTGCGAAGCCACTCGAGGCATGGCTGTGCCGGGCAAAGGTCAACGAGAGTCATCTTGAATCGAGAATCACATGCAACAGCCCAACATACTTTTCATCACTGCTGACGATATGAACTGGGACGCAGTTGGCGCGTACGGATGCGAAACTGCGGACACCACTCCGAACATCGACCGACTCGCCGCGCAGGGCATGCGATTCCATTACGCGCACGTCACCATCGCTGTTTGCCAGCCGAGCCGGTCTACGTTGATGACCGGGCGTTATCCGCACCACAGCGGAGGGGAAGGGTTTCATCATCTGCGTCAGCCGGGTGTGCCTATTCTGCCAGACCTGCTGTCACAGAACGGCTATCGAGTGGGCATCCTCGGCAAAGTGCCGCACTCGACACCGTATGCTGATTTCCAATGGGATATGAGCTACGTGATGCAGGAGCTCGGGCACGGGCGCAATCCGGATGTCTACGCCGCGCACGCGACAGATTTCATCCAAGCTGCGGCAGACGATGATCAGCCGTTCTTTCTGATGGCAAACAGCCACGATCCGCATCGGCCATTCGTCGGTAACGATCGGGAAGAATGGTATTCAGAGTGCGACCCGCCGGCGGTGCCGCCTTCTCGGACCTTTGTTGCCGATGAAGTTGTCGTGCCGGGCTTCCTTCCCGATCTGCCTGATGTCCGGCTTGAGATATCCGAGTATTACAGCTCCGTCCGCCGTTGTGACGACACGGTCGGGCGTCTGCTGGATGTGCTTGATGCGGCCGGTGTCGCGGAGAACACACTGGTGATGTTTCTTTCGGATAACGGGATGGCCTTCCCTTTCGCAAAGACGAATTGCTACCTGCACAGCACACGCACTCCGTGGCTGGCGCGGTGGCCGGCCGCGATTCAGCAGGGCCGTGTAGATAACGAGCACTTCATCAGCGGCATCGATTTTATGCCCACGATTCTCGACGCTGCCGGGATTGATCATCCGGACGGAATCGACGGATCGAGCTTTCTACCCCTCTTGCAGGGCGAAGACCAGAATGGCCGCGACCAGGTATTCACTCAGTTTCATCAGACCGCGGGCCGCCGAAACTATCCAATGCGCTGCGTGCAGGATCGGCGCTTCGGATACATCTTCAATCCGTGGTCGAACGGCGAACGAGACTTCCGAAATGAAAGCCAGGCCGGCCGCACCATGGCAGCCATGCGCGACGCGGCCGAGACCGATGGCCTGGTTGCATCACGTGTCCAGCAATTCCTCTATCGCGTTCCGGAGGAACTTTATGATTTCGAGAACGATCCACACGCCTATCACAATCTTGTCGAAGATCCGAACCATGCAGCCGACCTGGAACGAATGCGAAGCTCGTTGCATTCGTGGATGAAGCAGAACGCTGACCCAGCTCTGCACAGCTTCGAGCAGCGCACGGACGGCAACTCACTCGAAGAATTTGTTGTTTCCGAAATTGCTCGATTGGGCGGTCAATAACCTGCCGGCAGGGCCGCAATCCTGGGGGCTTGAGCTGCTGGGCAAGAGGCGGCCGAGGACGGCCATCCTATCCACGCCATACACCCAATCCTCTTTCCGCGCTTCCATGTCCATGTCGCTCCACACGCTCCATGGCATCAGACGTAGCGCGGCGTCCAATCTCGCCCAACCACTTCCCCTGCGGCGTCATCAATCTCGGGATGCTTTGGCGGCAATCCATCAGGCCAGCGAATCACATCACGGGCAGCGGAATTCATCACTCTGGACTGAAAGCCATCCCCGTCGCCCAACTCGGGATCGAGGCACGCATCAGACTTCCCCCCTTCAAACTCCCGTACCAGCGGCGCGAGTCCGTTGTGATACACGTTGTGATTGAGGGTCAGCATCTGAGCCTGCGGCATCTGTTCGATAAACGGTCCACCTCTGCCGACGAAGACGTTGCCGATGATGCGTGCGGACGTTCCATCCTGCATCCAGATTGTTGGCGTATCCTTTGAACCGTTTTCAATGAACGTATTGTTGAAAATATGGAAATTAACCGCTGCCCGGTAGTGCGCGTTATCAGTGTGGTAGAGCCTGATACCGCCTTTGCAGTTATTGCGGAAAACGTTTCCCCAGACCACGTGGCTCTCGCCATGACATCGCAACCCGGCATCGTGGCTGTGTTCGATACAGTTGCCGAGGATCAGGTTTCTCGCAGCCCCGCGCGTCCCGATGCCCTGCCGATTCTTGATGAAACGATTTCCGTAGATCAGGTTGTCGCAGGTCTTGACGTGGATGCCATCACGTGAATTGTTCGTGAAGGTATTGAACGCAAAAACCGCATAGAGAGGCACTGCGACCGAATACGCGCCGTGTCCCAGATGGAACGCGGTACGGTATCCCTCGAACCAGCAGTGCTCGAACCGATTGTGGTAATTGCCAATGCCGCCGCTGATGTCGGCTGCGTCGCCGTTTTTAGACGCTGCAAATTCACCCGTGCGAACAAGCCGGCAATTCACGAACCGATTGTGATGCGCGCCCGGCCCTTCGATGAGCAGTGAAAAGCAGTGAATCTCAGTCGCGCCATTGATGATTTCGAGACGTTCAAAGAGGTTATGGTTACAGCCTTCCTCCAGACGCAGCGATTCGGCGCGGCTCTCCAGCAGGCAGATGTCTCTTACGACCAGGTGGCTCGAATCGCGGAAAAGCCAGAAGCTGTTGTGGAACGTCGCCTTCTCGCCAGGTGCAGAACCAATGGTCAACGGCTGATCCGCTGTGCCCGACGCTTCGAAGGAACCGGACTCTACATAATCGCCGCCACGCAACAGCACGGTATCCCCGGCCGTGGCCTTTTGAATAGCGGCCCCGAGTGTTGCGAGCGGAGCCCCTTCCGATCCGGTCCGAGTGTCGTCTCCGTTTGGGGCGACTACATACGTAGTCGGCGTCTCGGACACTGTCACGGATCTGCTCTCCGACTTTGCTTTAAGGTCCTCAGTCGAACTTGCAGTTCCATTGACCAACAGAATCGCCGAACGAACGCATGAGCTGAAAGAGTTGTCCCAAAGCTGGGGGATACACTCCGGGTCGCAGGCAACGACCTCGACTCCTGTTTCGCAGTGATCGAATCGATTGGTCGCAATGACTGTTTCCTGCGGGCCGTTTCCGCATTCGAAGAGCATTCCCGGCCCTTTGCCGTTACCGGAAATGGCATTACCAATGATGAAGGAGCCACCACCGGCAGGGGACATAAAATGCATTGCCGGACCCGCGCAGTCAACGAACCGGTTCTGTCTTATTAAGAGTTCGTTCACCCCACCTTCAATTACGAGCGGTCGCTCATTGCCTTCAAATACCATCCCGTTGATATCGACGTTCGAGCTTTGAACTGTTATCCGGCCGGCCATGACCGCGACGTTCTGACGGAGGGGACGAATGTGAACGGGCTTGTCGATGACAACATTCTCTTCGTATATCCCGCTCATTGGATGAATGTTCTTCCCGGGCTTCGAAAGCTCGACAGCCCGGCCGATGGTCTTGAGAGGAGCGTCGATAGTACCCAGGCTTGTGTCGTCACCCTTTGGTGAAACGTAAAAGTCACGTTCGTCTGCTCCGAGCAGTGAGGCTGCCGCGTTGGAGACGATGAGACGCCAGTAAGCTTTCATGTATGGCAAGTGCTGGAGATAGAGTCGAATTCGGAGGAATTCGCGTCATAGCCGCTAACAACACGCCGGTCAATGTGGCCTTCAGATGACGCTGTTACTTCTGCCAGGCATGCGGCTCAATCGACCCAGGGTCTGCTTAAGTAACAGGATTGTGTTGATAAAATACTCTCAGGAGTGAATGGCATTAAGGCACGTTCAAATTTTCTACTGCACGTTGAGTCCAACATTACCTGAAAGCAGACAACAGAGATGTTTAGAAGCGTTATTGCCATCCTCTTTTTCTCAATCGTCGCGTCCGTGACAAACTCCGTCGCGGAACGGCCGAACATCGTACTCATTCTCGCCGACGATCTCGGCTCGGCCGACCTGAGCTGCCTTGGCAGCGATATCCGCACGCCGAACATCGATTCGCTGGCCGCCGGCGGGGTCAGTTGCGCGCAAGCATATGCCACGGCCCCGGTCTGTGCGCCAAGCCGGGCTGGACTTCTGACTGGACGCTATCAGCACCGTTTCGGTTTTGAAGACAATCCCGGTCCGTTTCGCCGTTCGCCTGACATTGAGGCGGGACTGGATCTGGACGAGCGTACGATCGCCGATCGGCTCAAGCAGTTGGGATACGCCACCGGCATGGTCGGCAAATGGCACGATGGTAAAGAGGCAAAGTTCCAGCCGCCGGCCCGCGGCTTTGACGAATATTATGGTTTCAATAATGGCGCGCAGAGGTATCTGAATGTCGACACCAGCAAGACGCCGATGATGCGGGGAACGAAGCCGGAGAAACACGGCCCCGGATACCTGACCGATACGTTTGGGAAAGAGGCATCGGAGTTCATCGAGCGTCATCACTCCAAGCCGTTTTTTCTTTATCTCTCCTTTAATGCGCCCCATGGGCCGTTGACCGCAAGCGAGCAGTACCTGAAGAAATACGAATCGATCAAAGAGCCCAAACGCCGCGCCTACGCCGCTATGGTGGACGCGATGGATCACAGCATCGGCCTCGTCCTGAAGAAACTGCGTGAGCACGATATCGAGAAGAACACGCTGGTTATTTTCCTCAGCGATCACGGCGGTGTGAGAGGCAAGAAGGGAACGTGGGCAAGTAACGGTTCCCTGCGCGCGGGCAAAGGCACACTTTATGAGGGCGGTCTGCGTACGCCGATGATCTTTCAATGGAAAGGAAGATTGGCCAGGGGCGGGACCTTCAAGCATCCGGTGACGACGTTAGACCTGCTTCCTACTGCTGTAGCCGCCGCCGGTGGGACGATTGACAATGCCTGGAAACTGGACGGGGTCGATCTGATGCCCTGGCTGTCCGGCAAACAGACGGATCGGCCGCACCAGACTCATTACTGGCGTATGAACGAAATGTGGGCTGTTCGTGACGGCGACTGGAAGGTCGTCAAAGATCGCGGCATTACCGGCCCCAAACTGTTCAACCTCGCCAACGACCCCAACGAACAGAAAGACCTGGCGACCTCCAGTGCCACCACCCTCAAACAACTGACAGCGAAATACGACGCGTGGGCCAGCACCGTCGAACGGCCCCGCTTCGGCTGGTGGCAGGGCGTTGGCAAGCGTCTGGAGGGCTGGAACAGGAATAAAGGTGCGCACCCGATCATCCATTCCGATAAAGCGGTTGAACGGATCGAAGCCAAACCCAATGTCGCCGATGGTCTCGCCCCCGAAAAGACGGACATCAACGCCAGGGATACTTCTTGGCTGGGAGAGAAAAAACGCCCCAGTCTCAAAGAGCCGATCGTCGACGCCGAACCGGATGGCCTCGGCGACGGGATCCCGGTCGGTTCGCTGGCCGCATCCGATGGAAACGTGCAGGCGATCCTCGCACTCGCCGAACAGTTGGCCGCCGGCAAATTCAACAACGTGGACAGCCTCCTGATCGCCCATAAGGGGAAGCTGCTCCTCGAAAGCTACTACCGTAAAGGCCGTCCGGATATGCCGCACTATCAGATGTCCATCGCCAAATCCATGACCGCGCTCGCAATTGGCCGGGCGATGCATCTGGGGCACATCAGAGACCTGAACACGCCGGTCGTCGATTACTTGTCAGAAGTGGATCAGTCCAAACTCGCTCCGGGGGCAAGGCTGGTCACGATCGCTGAGTGCCTGAACATGCACTCCGGAATTCGCATCCCCCCAGAGAAGGCCAAAGCCGCGATGCGTCGAAGGGGCAGGCTCAAGGGACAGGCCCAGGCCCAGGCCATCCTCAGCCTGTCTTTGCCGATTACCGCAGACTCAAAGAAGCATAAATACCAGGGCGCGGATCCTTCACTGGTCATGCAGGTCCTGGATGCGGCAGTGCCGGGCACGGCCAGAGACTTCATCAGGAAAGAGATCCTGGAAAAGCTCGGATTCATCGAATACCTCTGGCAGGATGACATCAGCGGGCTTCCGAAAGCCGCCGCGGGCATGAGCCTCCGTTCTCGTGACATGGTGAAGCTGGGTCTTCTGATAGCACAAAATGGAAAATGGAAAGGAGAGCAGCTCTGGCCGGAAGAGTTCATCCGCAAGGCCGTCAGCCCTCTTTACACCAACGCGGTCGGCCACACTTACGGTTACTTCTGGTGGGGGCACGACATGGAAGTCAAAGGCAAAAAGCACCGCTGCATCTCCGCCCGGGGCGCCGGCGGCCAGTTCATCATGATCCTTCCGTCTGTTGAATTGATCGTCGTGGTGACCAGCCACAATCATAGAGACATGAGGTCGCCGCTGGCGTTTACTTCGGAACAGATCGTTCCGGCGTTTCTGCGATAAGGGGGCCAGCGAATTCGGGCCGTTCATCGCTCCACCGAGGCGCGAGAGGCGGCCCCGGAAAGCACATCGGGTGGTCGCGTTTCAGGCCATTTCCTCTGCCGCTTTGCGCAGGGCATGCAACGTATCGTTGTTCACGCTGTGGGGGACGGTGCAGCCGGCGCCCAGAATGAAGCGATTGCCCGGCACGGCCTCACGGGCAGCGCGCGCCTGCTCCAGAGCCTGGCCCGCAGATGATGAAGTAACGGCCTCGCCTTGATTCACGCCTCCGATCAGAGCCATCTCCGTCTGAGCAGCAATGTCCTTCATTGAAGGAGTGGTCGGGTCCTCGGTCGACCAGTTGACCGCGTGGGCCGGGTAGTCCAGGAGCTCCGTCAGAAAGCAATTGCTTCCGCACACGTGGAGGAGCAGGAATCCGGCATCCTGAACGGATTCCAGGAATTGCAGATCATAAGTGCGGCCAAATTCGTTGTACTGCTCGAAAGTCATCAGATCCGAAGTGGCATAGGACGTGGTCGGAAAGAAGAACCCCGTCACACCGGCATCGATGCACGCGCGGGCGTAACGGATGAAGGTGGCCGTGATCACCTCCAGGCCGCGATGCAGTGCCTCCGGATCGCTCTCGATATGCTTCATCAGGCTTTCCGCTCCGCCTGCCAGGTGCCCGGCAATCGAGATCGGATTGAAGACCGTCATGATGAAAGGGACTTCCCCACCGAGCCCTTCGCCAATCTGCCTGAGGCAATCGAGGTGCTGCCCCAGCACACCCTGATCGGAAGGCAGTTCGCTCAGGTCTTTCCAGTCTTCGGGCGACTGTATTCTGTGCGACTTGAGGACGTGGTTCTTGTCCGTCTCAGTCGAGAACTCGTAAGTATTGCCCCAGTCCTCGACGTGATAGACGGCCCGGGGATTCACTTTCATGAAATCCCAGTCAAACTCTTTCTGAAAATCGAGCATAGCCGCTGCCAGCCCGTCACGCGTGACTTCGTCGGGATAGAAGTGTCGCCAAATGCTGACTGGCGGCCGATCAACAGGTTCGCCAGCGAGAGCAGCTAGGAGTCGTTCGTTTTTTGTCATGGTGTTTTCCGTAAGCAGTGGTTGCAGTTCCGTTTCCTTCCTGACGGGTCATATTACTGGATCTGGATCTCGTTTTCACCGGGGCTGGAAGTGTTGACGATTCGCGATCAGAACGGTTTTCTGAGAACAGATCTTGGAGTTTCAGGTCGAGCAGGGGTTGGAGTAACGGCTACTCGGGATCCGCTCAGAGAGCCCGTCTAATAAAGGCGCTACTCCAACTCCTCTCGTGCAGACAGGAGAGATTCACCTCTTCTTGGTGCCGATTATGAACTCTCATTCAGGAGCCGATCACACTCCACAGACTCGTTTATTGAGTACGCGGGAACTCGCCGAGGTGTTCACTGCCGCAGATCTCGTGCAGGAGTGTCATGCAGCGGCACAATTCTGAAAAGCCTACATCGGTCTGGGGGCGTGGTCGAACATGGGGAAGTAACCGCCCTTTTCCAGCATGTTCGCGACTCTCGGAATTAACTCGCTTTCGATGCGGTGCCCATTGCCCGTGTTGCAGACTTCCTTCTCGATACCGCCGGCGAAGATGAAATCGGGCTGCTCTTCTCTGTAGGCCAGCAGGTCATTGCCACAGACCTGTTCCATGGGCCAGCATCCGTTGAGTCCCAATCCTTCAAGTATCTGACAATACTCATCGACCTTTCCGTCAGAGTCGACAATGAGCAATGCGGCGCCGCAGTCGCGGCCTACTTCGGCTACCCGGCGGTAATGCGGGGCGCAGAATTCCTCGAACATGGCAGGGCTGATCATCATTCCGTGGTTGTAGCAGAAGTCCTCCCACATGGAGATCGTCTCCGGACGGTAACGTTCGATTGCGGGAAGAGTGAATTCCTCAAACATCCAGGTCTGCCATTCAATCATCTCCCGCACCAGTTCGGGATCGTCGTAGACGGCGAGTAAAGCCCGTTCGGGCCCCATCCAACTCCGGACTCGTCCCCAGGTCGATCCGGCGCTCACCCGCGCTGGCCGTGTCCGACCGTCGAGCCTTTCGGCCTGATCCTCAACGTCCGACTTCGCACGGGGCGTGGAAAGCTCCCGGAACTTTTCCCACGATGCTCTGTCGCGGACATCGAACTCGATGAACTCCGGCATGCTGTAAGCGTTCTCGTTGTTCAGCACCTGCCGGGTAAAGGCGCCGGTCTCGCTGCGAACAAACTCAAACCCTTCTTCGACCCATCTTTCCGACCTGATGCCGGGCGCGTCGCGGCCGATACCGCCCACATCCTCGAATCCGCATTGCCCCCAGTAATCGAGCCACGTTTCCAGGTCATGGACTTTTTCCGGCAGCCCCTCCTGATGCAGTTTGATGAGGCCGCCCGAATGGACGTAGCCCAGTCCCCAGGCATTGATCTGTGGCCAGTAATCCGGGCTCTCAAATCGTACGACTGTAAGGAAGCGTTCCAGCTCAGTCATTGTGTTCTCCGACGAGTAAAAGATTTACTGCTTTCTCCTCAATCCTCCCGTAAGCCGAGCAGGAGGCAGAGGCCGCGCGGCGAGAGTGTATCCAACAGTTCGTCCAGCTCCGCCTGGGTGACAGGCCCCGTGAGGACCAGCGGCTTGTGCTCGTTCATCTCCTTCAGAAACGGCATGACATCGGCCACAGAAGTGGCGCCCGGATAATCCAGGCTGACCTGGATGGCGCGTAGTTTTTTGATGTCGAGAAGAGAGTCCGTCATAACCCTCAGGCATGCGGAGTGGGTATGGATGAGCGTGTACTCGAAGGCTTCGCAGACCCGCTCATCGCAGGGCCGGAGGAGTTCCCTGTAGGAGCGCGGAGACATCAGGGCCGCGTTATCGGCTTGAGTGCGAATCCCCGGCCCCGGAGCGTGGATACCGTATTCCACGACACCGCCCTGGAAAAGGCCAGATGTTTCCTGGAATGCACTGGCGATGTCGATGAAAGCCGTGGTACATTCTTCCAGCAATTCGCGAAGCTTGGCCGGCTGGTCTGCGATGGCATACACGGTCGGCTCATCTCCGAGGGCCGCCGTTGCCAGGTCGATTGGCCCGCGCATCAGGGGTTGACACACGGGATACCGGCCATTCGACTTTTCTGCTAGACATTTCGTCACATCCAGAAGTTTTGCCAGCCAGGGGTTATCCTCGTTTATTTCCAGAATGGTCAGGTCATCCAGGCATTCGGAGATTGGTTCGGACCAGGGATAGCCGGCTTTCCACACGATTGGGCAGCCAATAATGGCTTCGGTCCAGCAGATGTCGTAAGGGGTCGAGCCCCTGATGAAATCGCCCTGGAACGCGTTGTCAGGGCTGCCTGACAGCCCCGTGAAATATTCCGTATCGAGCCGGTCTGGGCGGAGCTCCGTGTTCTGTTCGATTTCCAGGCCGTTGGAAAGTTGAAGCGGTCTACGGGATTGAAGTGGATGGTATTCACCGACGCTCATCAGCGGCTGGGAGACGTCCTCCATCTGCCAGAAAGCCGAATGACGATTGAGTACAGATTGCATGGTTGCCTTTCGAATTGTTTCACCAGGCGGCGAGGTTGACGATTACTCTCACTTTATTCTATGGGCCACAGGCCGTCGTGAAAACCCCTCATCCGGCTCTGCCCGTTTTCCTGAAGCCACGTTCCACCAAACATGAGCCGCGGTCCGTTTAGAGCGTCACATGCCGGGAGGATCAAGGCGAAGGCGATTCGCTGAGAACAGCGCATGTCGCTGCGTTTCATCGGTGTGCAAGCTCTGTGGAAAGGTCGAGGTAACGGTTGATTCCCTCATCTGAAACGTTCCAGGTGATGTGGTTACCGATGGCTATGTTCTTCAACTCGCGGGATAGCTGTCGTGTTCGTTCAGATACTCGGTCACCGCGTCCATTGTCTCCACTGATATATCTTCGCCAATGGAATGTGGTGAAATGACCATCCCTCCTCCAGCCGCGGCATCGAGGAGGCTGTCCAGGTGCGCGTGTATCTCTTTGATATCGCCCCGCGGTAGGAGATTGCAGTTGTCCAGACCGCCGATGACTGCCAGCCGTTTCCCGAAACGGCGTTTGACCTCGGACGGATGCATACAGACCCTCGCTTCGAGAGGATGAACTGCGGTGATGCCTGAAGACGACCACATATCCAGCAGGTCATCGACCTTTCCGTCGCAATGGTGAAAGACCGTGGTCGCTTCGGCCTGTTTGTAACCATCGACCATCCTGCAGAGGCTGGGATAAAAGAGCTTTTCATAATTCGAGGCTCCCATAATGGGGTCGGTCATGGTGCACACGTCGTCGTAGATGCCGATACCAGTCTCCTGGAGTCCAAAGCGCCGGATGGATTCAATGCCAACCTGGGTGATGTGTTCGGTGACGCGCTCGACGAAAGCTCTGACCCATTCCGGGTCTTCGGCGATATCCATGAGGAAGTCTTCCTGCCCGCGCATGAAGGCCGCGCGCAGGTAGGGCCCCCCCGTTTTGCAGAAGACCGCCAGTTCTTCCCGGTGCTTCGACGCGTGCCGGCCTGCTCCCTGGTAGCGGCTGTCCGACAAAGGATCCTCGAAGACAAGTTTGTCCGGGTCAATCCTTGAAGGCACGGACGTTTCAAGGCTTTTGCTGAACATCGCGCCCGACCGGCTGCGAGCGGTGACGCCCCAGCCGTTCGTCTGAATTGTCTCATCTCCGTGTTGCTCGATGACAGTAGCGGCCGATGGCCAAGCAGATTCATTCGCCGCAACGACCATCATGTCGGAGCCATAATGACGGGCCGCATCAGAATCTTGAGCGGCTTCTTTCCTCGCCACCTTCCATACTTCCGAGAATTCCGACCAGAAAGAATAGAAACGAGGCACCCGGTCAGGTTCTTCAAAAGCGAGGGCTCTGCATATGCGCTGGTGGCTGGTTAGAGAACTCACAGGATCAGGGCGTGTGTCTGTCAATCAACCCACCACGGGTACAGGCCGTGGAGGCGGGAGCATATCCGTAACAGAAACTACTTAATTTCCATCGCCGTTCACTCCAAAAAGAAAACTCGTGTCAGGGACCTTCGGTGAACGAATCCTATCTGAGTAGATGAAAGCAGTGCCATCTTCGCGCATGTCGAGATTGCGCAGTTTCACGAGGTTCTTCTTTTGCTCCTGGCTGAGCGTTCTGTAGACCTTGGCGAAAGCAGTGGTGTAGTAATATGAAAGCTCGCCGTCCAGTTCGCCGTACTTGCGGCCGAGGTCCAACACATCTTTTCTGGCTGGAGTCACCCCTTTCAGAAAGCCACGCAATTTGGTCGATATGGCACGCCTCACCTCAACAATCTCCATGAGTGCCTTGCCCTGCTTCTTGATTATGCCGGTGATGTGGGCGCGCTGTTCAGGCGTGAGTGATTCGAGGAACATCGCACCTGAATCTCCTGTCAGTGATGTGCTGATGTCGAAATCACGCTTGCCCATCGCAGGCATATCCTTCATGTAGAATCCGCCGAAATAAGTGCCGTGGCGTTCGGGGCAGAAATATGTATCTGCCTTTACGGTGCCCGCGTACCAACTGAAGAACTCGCTGGCCAGGGTCATGTACCCCACGCTTACCAGTTTGGTCGCGCCGCGGGGACGGTACCCCCGAAGATTTCGTACATCCATATCGGGCCAGGTGCTGTAATCGCCGAATTTCATTTTGCCGAGATACTCTTTCTGCTCTCCGGTCAATGATGCTGCAAGCGCGCCGAAGACTTCGGCCCGCTGATACGCGAGTTGAGCATCGAGCTCGAAGATCTCGCCGGTATATTTCATGACCGCCTTTTTGGACAAGCCTGCACTGCCCGCGGGGATGTCACCGGTAAGTTCCTGGTGAAATGCCCGAATCAACGGGAATCGCTTCAAGGCAATCGCACGGAAGAACTCTTCCTGATTCCTCGCGGCTCTTTCAAACATGCTGCGCTGTTTGTCAGAGAGTATGTACATGACATTGCCCGCAACGCGATCTAGAAAGATGGGGTTATGCCCTTTTCCGGCGGCATCGATGTCGCGCATGTACTGAAAGCCGAAGAAGTCCGCGACTTTTCCCGGCGGGATGAATGTACAGCTGCCAGGATCTCCGGTCATGAAGGCAAGACCGCTGAAGGCGATAGTGTGCAATTGGGCCCTGTTTGAGACAGCCTGTTCGATGGAATAGCCGCGTTTTCTGGGCTCTCTCCTTTTTCCGTCCCTGTCGTCTCTGGGCTTGCGCGGACGGGGGCCTTCCCGCCGGCCCGGGCGCGGCCGAAACTCGCGCTCGGCTGTGGCCGGTAAAAGGCAACTCAGAAAACAGGTGACCGCGAACGCGGCGACCAACACGTGCGTGCGTCTTTCCAATTTCATGGTCTCGACCTCCTACGGAATCTAATGATCCTTAGGCTGCCTTCGGCCGCAGCCAGAGAAAGGACTGCCGTTACAACAACCATGCCAGTTGGTTCATGTCCCTGTTTTCGCCATTTCCTGCAAGGATTGCGGCCTTTGCCGGCTTTTCCTGGCTCGAGTGTCGGCTGACTGCTGGTTCTCTATGTAGGGCTTCTCTACACGTGCGCAGGCGTCCCTCTTTCCCTCTCAAGCGCCACTTCAATGAAGGCTGCTGCATTCTCCACGGGCACCTCGTTCTGGATCGAGAGGCCGGGACTCAGAATGAAGCCGCCTCCTGCTCCCATGACATCGCATAGCTCGTTCACTTCCTGCCGCACCTGGTCAGGCGAGCCGAAGACGAGAGTTCCCTGAGTGCCGTACCCGCCCCACAGAGTTGTGTCCTGGCCAAATTCACGTTTGACCCACTCAACATCAACACACTCTGGCTGGATCGGATGCAGGATGTCCACGCCCATGTCTATGATGTCGGGAATGACAGGCCCGATGGCACCGTCAGTGTGAAGGACGAAATGGTGTCCGCTGGATTTCACGGCATCGCACAGCCTCTGCACTCGGGGCCCGATGAACTCGCGCCAGAGATCGGGCGACATCAACAGACCGGCCTGGCTTCCATAATCGTCACTCAGCCACATGCAGTCGACTTCCAATTCCGCAGCATAGATTTCCACGTTGGCGAGAAGCGATTCCAGCATTCCATCCAACAGTTCGTGGACGAAATCGGGACGGCGAATCAGATCCACCAGCAGATCTTCCATGCCGCGCACGAAAGTGGCCTGTTCCCAGAGCGCGCCCAGTTTCGCCAGCCGATACCTGTGGGGACTCGCCTCCGCCTGGGTTTGCATCTGGCTGATGATCTCTTGTGAAGGGCCCGTCGGGAATGAGTATTCCTTGAGGGATGACTCGGCGAGCGGGGATGCTTTTACCTGTCCGCGAGTTTCACCCACGCCAAACCAGCGTATGCCCCAGTCGTCGGTGTACTCGCCATCCTCGAGCATCCCCAGCTCTTCCATTCGGGTGACGGACAGCGCGTTGCCGATCCATTCAATACAGTTGTCAACTACCTCGCTGATACTCTCTGCACCGTAGAACGCGGCAAGCTTTCGGCCGATCGTCGGGTGGATAAGGATCATGTAAGGAATCCGGCCATTATCCTCGTGGGCGATGGCGGCCAGGACGAGGTCACGTTTCGAGGGTTCTATGGATTTGGAAGGCATTTGACAGAACTCCTTCGGTCAGGATGGCTTTGATTCTTACCAGCTTTACATCACGCCAGGACAGAGACAGCCGCCCTTGACGACCGCTACGGGTACCAGCTTCCGGTTGGCGGTTCTCGTCTTTCTCGGGGAGTCCTGCAATTCGAACTCGCCTTCCTGAATCTCGAAAACGGCCGCGTCACCCGCGGAGCCGACCGACAAGGTGCCGAGACTCTCCTGCCGGATCGCCTGAGCTGGCGCGGAGGTGACACGAGCGATGGCGTCTTCGAGTGACATGCCGAGGTACAGGAACTTGTCCACCACAGTTGCCAGGTCGTAAACCGGGCCGTTCAGACTGCCGGTGTGGAGGTCCGTCGAAAGCGTGTGTGGAATGAGCCCCTGGTCCAGCGCGCGCTCCGCTACTTCCCAGACGAAAGATCCCGACCCGTGCCCCACGTCGAAGATGACACCCCGCTCCGCGGCATCGCGCACGGAATCCCTGACCTGCCCCTGCTCGTCCAGAACCCCGCAGGGATGGTCATGAAAGCAATGGGTGAGAATATCGCGCTCGCCCATGACGGCCATGACGTCGTCGATGGATTCGCACCAGGCGCTCTGAGGATGAACCATAATGAACGTCCCGGTAGCGTCCGCAGCTTCCCGTGCCCGGTAAAGCGGCTCTATTCCCGCCCTCTCGCTGACGATGTTGTTCTTAGTCAGTCGCACTTTGACGCCGAGGATGACGTCCGGATGCTCCTCCATCGATTTACACACCTTCTTTACGTTGGCGTGATCGGGGTTCTCCAACTCGCCGATGTCGCGGGTCAGCATACCGGGCGATGAAATGTTAAGGAGAGCGAAGACCCTGGTACGGCAGGCATCGATCACAAACTTGCGAAAGCCGGGGAAGATATCAGCGCCGGCGGTCCCGGCATCGAGCACGGTCGTTGCCCCTTTTGCCAGGCAGGTCGCGTCTGGACCAACGCCGAAGTAGCTGACTCCTTCAAAGGCGTGGACGTGCAGGTCGATCAGGCCCGGCGTGACAATTCGGCCACGGGCATCGACAACCGTTTCCGCTTCAGCTTCCTGCAGGTCTTCGCCGGTGCCGGCAACAACGCCGTTGGCAAAGGCTACGTCCCTCTCGCCGTGAATGCCTTGCGCGGGGTCGATGAGCGTCCCGCCTCTTATGAGCAAGTCGTAGAGCATGCCGTAACATAATGCCGAATGATGCTGGCACAAGAGATTTGATACGTTTCATCGGGAGCTTTGCATGAAAGGCGTTGTGTTTCTTGGGAATCGGCAATGCGAAGTGCGCGAGGTGGACGTGCAAGAGCCGGGCCACGGGGAAGCCCGTATCCGGGTCATGGCAGCGGGTATCTGCGGTTCGGACCTCCATCTCTTTCGCGGACAGAATGGCTCTGACCAGGTGCGCGGGCACGAGGCCAGCGGAGTCGTCGAGGAAGTCGGTCCCGGGGTGCTTCGGCTGAAACCGGGCGATCGGGTGAGCGTGCATCACCATTTCGGCTGCGGAGTTTGCCCCGCATGCGCCGGGGGTGAGACGGTTGCCTGTTCGATTCACCATCGCGTGCTTGGCGGCAACGCACCCGGCGCGTTCGCGGAGTCGCTGGTTGCGCCTGAGATGAATTGTATTCCCCTTCCTTCGCAGTCGAGCTTTGAGGACGGGGCATTCATGGCCTGCGTGGGAGGGACCGCATTTGCTGCGCTGCGGCGCCTGCGTGCGGTGCCCCACGAGAGCCTGGCGGTTTTCGGGCTGGGTCCGGTCGGGCTGAGCTGCGTTCTCGTTGGTCGGTCCCTCGGCCTTCGTATCATTGGGATTGACGTCATCGATCTGCGTGTCGAGCTGGCTAAGACGTGCGGGGCACACGAAGCAGTCAACTCCGGTGAAGTGGATGCCGTCGAAGCCGTGCGCGATTTCGGCCGAATTAAAGGCTATCCAGACGGCGCCGACTGCGTCATCGAGACCTCCGGCAGTGCTGCGGGCAGAGGCCACATGCTGCCGGTTTTGAGGAGGGAGGGCCGCATCGCCATCCTCGGCGTCGGCAGCGATGAGAAGGTCATCAATCCCGGGGACATCCACGGCCGAGCTGCAACTCTCATCGGTTCCGTTGTGTTCCCTCTCGGTTGGATGTGGGATCTGGCCCGGTTCTGTGCCGCAGGCGGATTGTCCTTCGAGCCGGCCGTCACTCACCGTTTGTCGATAGATGATGCCCAGGAGGCATTACAGATCGCAGACGAAGCGCGAGGCGGAAAAGTAGTGCTGATGCCCAATGGATAGGGGACGGATTTACGCGGAGAGCGCATCCACGCATTCCCGGACAACATCTGCCGCATCGCCGCTCCTTTGATCTCTTTCGGTGGAGAAGAGGATGTTGGAGAAACGTCTGCCGGAGCTGGAGAAACGGCTTTAGCCTGGCTTTCTGCACGCGTGAAAGAATCCTCGTACATCGTGCATCATCCATCTCCGCATCTCCCCTCGTTCTTGCATTCCAAACCGCCCCAAGTAACATTCCGCCTCTCTTGGGTTGCTGATACATAAAAACAGAAAATTACGAGGTGGTGTTATGAAAATCCTGGTTGTTGGCGGGGGCGGACGAGAGCACGCGCTTGTGTGGAAGATCGCTCAATCTTCTCGCGTACAAGAGATCTATTGTGCGCCGGGCAACGCCGGTATTCGGGAGCATGCCGAGTGTGTCGAGATCGAAGCGGAGGATGTCTCCGGCCTCCTGAGCTTTGCAAAAAAAAACGAGATAGACCTCACCGTCGTAGGCCCGGAAGCGCCGCTGGTGGCCGGCATTGTGGATACGTTTCAGGATGCAGGGCTCAAAATCTTCGGCCCTACTCAAAAGGCAGCGGAACTTGAAGGCAGCAAGGATTACTCGAAGCGGCTGATGCGGCGTCACGCGATTCCTACCGCGGATTTTCACACCTTCGACAGCCTGGAACGTGCGAGAGGATTTCTCGAGACCTCAAAGCTGCCTATTGTGGTGAAGGCCGACGGCCTGGCCGCAGGCAAAGGTGTGATCATTTGCCACACGCGACAGGAAGCATTGGAAGCGGTGCGGAGCATCATGCAGGAGAAGGCCTTCGGCGATGCAGGCGACCGCGTTGTGATTGAAGAATTCATGACCGGGCAGGAGGCGTCGATCCTCATGTTTGTGGATCGCAACACCATCAGCCCGATGCCGGCCGCGCAGGATCACAAGCCCATCGGAGAAGGAGACACCGGGCTCAACACCGGTGGCATGGGCGCATATTCACCGACCAGGTTTGTGCACAAGCGGCTCGAGGCCCAGGTCGAGCGCGAGATTCTCATTCCGATTGTGCACGCGATGAATCGTGAAGACCGTCCATACTCTGGCGTTCTTTACGCAGGGCTGATGCTGACCAACGAAGGAGCGAAGGTCCTCGAATTCAATTGCCGGTTTGGCGACCCCGAAACGCAGCCGCTGCTCATGCGGATGAAGTCGGATATCGTGGATGTCCTTGAGGCTGTTGCGGAAGAGAAACTCGAAGAGGTGCCGCCTATGGAATGGGATGAAAGGCCGGCCGTCTGTGTTGTGCTCGCATCCGGCGGCTATCCCGAAAGCTACAACAAGGGATACCCTATTTCAGGACTCGAGGAGGCCAATGCGATGGAAGATGTGGTCGTGTTTCATGCAGGCACTAGAATGCGAGGTTCAAACGTGATCACATCCGGTGGTCGTGTGCTTGGTGTGACAGCGCTTGGGGACACCCTCGAGCACGCAATCGCCCGTTGCTATGAGGCTGTGGAAAAGATTAGGTTTGAGGGAGTGACGTTCCGGTCTGATATCGCAGCAAAGGCACTTTAATGTTCTATTTCTGCTCCCAATGCAGACGCCAATACCAGATCCCAGACCCTAACATCGCTGCCCGCTCCGCGTGCGAAGTGTGTGGTGGCCGGTTGATGCAGGCGCAACTACCACAGAATGTAGGCGTACCCCAGCAAACCATGCCCGGCGGGCAGGGGACGCATCCGCAGGGCGCGCAATCGCCCGCTCACGGTGCTGCTCCGCACATGCAGCCGCCGCACCCGCAGGGCGCGCAATCGCCCACTCACGGCGTTGCTCCGCACATGCAGCCACCGCATCCCCAGGCCTCCCCATCGCATGGCATGGCGCCTCAGGTTGCACCGCAACCGCCACAACCGCAACCGCAGGGAATGGTTCTCCAGCCGGGACAGATGTTCCGGCAATACCGCGTCGAAGCGAAGATCGGCCAGGGCGGCATGGGCGTCGTCTACAAGGGCCTCGACCTGAATCTCCAGAGAACAGCGGCGCTCAAAATCCTGCCGCCCGCATTTGCCGAACAGAATGCAGAGGCGAGGGAACGGTTCATCCGTGAAGCACGCGCGGCCGCGCAGCTCATCCATCAGAATATCGTGACTGTTTTCGAGGCCGGCGACGAGGCCGGACAGTTCTACATTGCCATGGAATTCATCTCGGGCCCGAGCGTATCAAGCCTGATGAAAAAGAAAGGCAAGCTCGACACAAAGGTCGCCCTGAAAATCATCAAAGACGCCACGTCCGGGCTCGAGTTTGCCCATCGTATGAACCTGGTCCATCGCGATATCAAGCCGGACAACATCCTGCTGCATCCCAACGGCATGGCCAAGGTGGCTGACTTTGGTCTCGCGAAAAGCACCAACCAGGACAAACCAATCTGACGGGGACGGGCCGGATTGTCGGCACGCCGCATTACATGGCGCCCGAACAATGCGAAGGTGACGAGACGGACAGGCGCGCGGATATCTATTCCCTGGGGGTGACCCTGTATGCCATGATCCTCGGGGTGCCGCCCTACCAGGCGAAATCCACCATGGCGATTCTCCATAAGCATGTGTACGACCCCGTTCCCGACCCACGTGATTTGGACCCGGATATTCCGGAAGACCTGGCGCAGGTAATCATGAAGGCGATGGCCAAGAATAAGGATGACCGGTACCAGACGGCACAGGCATTCCTGGACGATATGGAGGATGTAAACCTGGAAGAAGAGACGCTTGCCGAAGAAGATCTGCAGCGCGACCCATATCTGGATGTCGGCTCCAGCACGCTGGCGATTCAACAGGCCGCGCAGGAGCTCGGCGCCGATGAAATGCCCGAGAATACCGCAGCTGTCAGTTATTCCACACCGGATGCCGATGAAGACGATGAGGAAGAGGAAGGTGACACAGCAACCCTTCTCCTCATGGCGCTGGTCGTGGCCGCGGCAGCGGTCGTTCTCATCTGCGCATTCGTGTTTCGCGAGAACTTCCGTCGCATTTTCAAAGGGGAAATAGCAACCACAACCGTTGAAAAGACCCAGACGCCCGCGACGACCGTCAAGGTCGCGAGCAGCATTTTGCCCGAGCTGCCCGACCCGGTATCCAAGCAGACCTTTACCAAGGAGCTCAGTGAACCGGTCGCAAGTATTTACCACCTTCCCGGAACAAGTGTTCTCATGATCACAGACGTTGGGGGCGGGCTTCACATCTGGGATTTTCAGGGAAACGATCTCGAAGTTCCGGATGCCGGCGGTAAAGTGAGTACGACCGCGTGCAGTCCAAAAGGTGACAAACTCGCAGTGGCGGTCGGCAAAGAGATCGTCGTGTACGAGGGTGCCGGACAGCGGCTTCTGAGAACGCTCGCCGGCCATGAGCAGACGGTGACGGCAGTAGCATTCAATCCGACAGGCGGGTTGCTTTTGAGCGGGTCATCAGACGGCATGGTAAATCTGTACCGCAGCATTGTCTCCGGCCGGTATCAGACGCTGCTGCAGGACGAAGATTCAAAAGCCAGCCATCCCGCCAGGGTGGTGAGGGTCCAATTCACCAATAATCAGCGCAGCATTTTTTCCGCGTCCGCGGATGGAACTCTCCGTTTCTGGCAGCCACACACACGGGCTCTTGAAAAGACCATCTCGTTCGCCGCAGGAAATGTCTCTCACGCGGCTGTCGGCGCTAACTACGATCATTCCACTCTCTTGATACTGAGTGAAGGAAAGGCATTCGTCTACGATTTGAAAGCAGACAAGCCTGAGCCTGCAGAACTGAACCTGGATGGCGCAGCGGCCACTGCCGCGGCATTCAGTTGGAAGAGCCAGTACCTGGCCATCGGCACCGAAGACGGAAAGATCCACCTCTTCGAAGGCCCGCAGAAAAGGCTGGCGCTCCAGCAGAAACACGAAGGCTCCATCAATGGATTGGCATTCAGCGGCGGCGGGGTCACCGAATCGGAATACATCATTACCGGCAGCGAAACAGGAAAGGTCCTGGTCGAACCGATTTCCGAGTGGACTGGCGAAGGCGAGTAAGTCGACGTTTTCGTGCCTCTGCCGCGCGGGGGAGCATGTCGCCACGCTCATCCTGAATACTTCTTGAGCCGGGCGCTTAACCTGAAAACTTCAACGAACCTTTGCCCAGCAATGCGTCTATCTCATCGCGGAACTGCTGGTCAGGCGATACGCAGAAATCTTCGCCGGCCATGAGCAGGGCGCGGGAGCGGCCATCCTCGAGGGGGATGTCGAGCACGACCTGACAGGTGCCGCGATGGCGACGAAGGATCTTGCGAAGTTTGGCGATCTGGTTGTCCACCATCCGGGTTGGGCTGAGGTTCCCGTTTCCGTTCTTCGCTCCGTTGCCATTCGCGTTGCCGTTGCCAAGGTGGAGAACCAGGCGACGTGCCAGTTCTTCGTGAACTTTTTCGATGGGGATGACTTTGTCTACGCGGATATCTGGCTGGTCGCGGAAGATCTGAACTTTGCCTCTCAATAAGAGGATGCGGCCTTCAGCAATCGTGCCCTCTCCGGCTTCGTTCGCCTGTTCTGAAAAGATGGAGACTTCGCTGAGTCCGTCGAGGTCTTCGAACATGACTCGGAGAATTCGGCCCCGGCGGCTCATGCTCGAGCGCACTGCGCCGACGATGCCAATCATGCTGATCGATGCCCCCTCTTCGATCCCGGCAAGCGATTTGGTTGTAGCATTGCTGAATGTCTTGACCGTGTCTGCGTATTCTTCGAGCGGGTGGCCGGTAACAAAGAAGCCGAGGTATTCCTTCTCTAACGCGAGCAACTGGAGCTTGTCGAGCTCGTCCACATCCGGCATGGGGAAATCGAGCTGATCGCTGTTGGTGCCTGGCTCGCCGCCACCGAACAGATTCATCTGGCCGGATGCCCGGTCAGCCTGAACTTCTGCGCCGAGCCGGATGGAATCATCAATCACCAGCAGCATCTGCGAGCGTCTGTGCTCGCCCATGCGATCTAACGCGCCGGACTTGATAAGCGCTTCGATGGTTGTTCGATTTGCTGCCTGCAGATTCACCTTCTCGCAGAAGTCGAAGAGTGAGATGAATGACTCATGCTTTGCACGAGCGGCCACAATACTCTCGACGGCCTTCGAACCCACCCCCTTGATGGCTTCGAGGCCGAAGCGGATGCCTTCATCCAGCGGGGTGAACGCGGCGCCCGATTCGTTGACGTCCGGTGGCAGCACATCGATGCCCATTTGCTGGCATTCCTGTATGTACTCCGAGACCTTTGATTGCGCTCCGATTTCAATCGTCAGCAGCGCTGCCATGAATTCTCTCGGATAGTGGGCCTTCAGCCACGCGGTCTGGAACGCGAGGAATGCATAAGCCGCGGCGTGTGACTTGTTGAATCCGTATTCGGCGAATTGTTTCAGTTGATCCCAAAGCGCGATGGCCTGTTCCCTGCTGAAGCCGTTGCCGACCGCACCGTCGACAAACTGCCCCTCGAACTTGTCCATGAGATCCTGATCTTTTTTGCCCATCGCCTTGCGAAGACTGTCACCATCGGGAAGGGAGAATCCGCCCACCACATTAGCGATTCTGATGACCTGTTCCTGGTAAACGATGATGCCGTAGGTGTTGCTCAGGATGGGCTCGAGCATGGGATGCAGATAAACAATTTCCTCCCGGCCGTGCTTGCGGGCCACGAAGGAAGGGATGTTTTCCATCGGCCCGGGACGATACATGGCATTGAGCGCGATGAGATCTTCGAGACAGTTGGGACGGGCGTCGCGCAGGAGCTGGCGCATGCCTTCTGATTCAAACTGAAAGATGCCCTTTGCTTCACCGCGGCCGAGCATCTCGTACGTGGGCGCGTCCTCGAGGTCGAGATCGCCGGGAATGAAATCTACGCCGTGCCGATTCCTGATGTTCTGTGCCGCGTAATGGATCAGCGTCAACGTCGCCAGGCCGAGGAAATCGACCTTCAGCAACCCCACCTTTTCCGACATCTTCATTTCGTACTGGGTCGTGACGTCTTCCGTGCCCGGCGGGACGTAGAGCGGGCAGTAATCGGAAACGTCACGGTCGGCAATGATGACCCCGGCCGCGTGCACGCCCGGGTTGCGGGCCAGGCCTTCAAGTCTCAGTGCGTGGTCCACCACCTGCTTGAATTCCGGGTTGCTGTTTACGATGGCGTTGAAGTCCGCCTCTTCAAGCGCCTCTTCGAGCTTGATGCCGAGTACCTCGGGAACTTTTTTCGTGAGCTTGTCCATGTCCGAGAGCGGGACGTCCAGGACGCGGCCGACGTCTTTTAACGCCTGTTTCGCAGCCATGGTATTGAACGTGATGATCTGGCAGACACATTCACGGCCATATTTTTTTGTTACGTAATCGATGGTCTCGCCCCGGCGTTCTTTGCAGAAGTCGAGATCGATATCCGGCATCTCATTGCGGCCCGGGTTGATGAAACGCTCGAAGATGAGGTCGTACTTGAAGGGATCGAGATCCGTGATGTAGAGGCAATAGCAGATCAGGCTGCCAACCGCCGAGCCGCGTCCCGGGCCCACGGGGATATTATTTTCGCGGGCTTCACGAACAATGTCCCACACGATGAGCAGATAACTGGCGAACCCCATGCGTGCGAGAATCTTGAGCTCGTATTCGAAACGCTCGCTGATCTCGGGCGTGATTTCCGAGTAACGTTCGTGAAGGCCCACGGTTGCCATTTCGCGAATGTGGTCGTCCGGCGTCTGCGTTTCCGGGCATTTGAAGACAGGATGATGGTAGGTATCGAAATCAATTTTCAGGTCGACCATCTCCGCGACCTGCAGCGTGTTGCTCACCGCATCCGGCGCGTAATTGAAGGCCTGGTACATCTGTTCGGGCGTTTTGAAATAGAACTCATTCTCCTCGAACCGGAGCCGATTCTTGTCCAATTGTTTTTTGCCGGTGCCGATGCAAAGAAGAACGTCGTGGGCAGAGTGGTCGTCTTCATTCAGATAATGGATGTCGTTCGTGGCGACCAGCGGCAGCCCGGTGTCTTTGGCGATTTTGAGCAGATGTTCGTTGACGACGTTCTGCTCCATGATGTTGTTTTCCTGGATCTCCAGGTAGAAATGATCGGGACCGAAAATGTGCCGGAAGTCGTCGATCACATTCATCGCATCCTCGACCCTATCCTCCTGCAGCAGATCAGAAGTCTCGGATGCGAGGCAACCGGACAGGCAGATGAGCCCTCCGCTGTGATTGCTGAGCACCTCTTTATCGATGCGCGGACGATAGTAGTAACCCTCTCGATAACCGATAGTGGCGAGCTTCATCAGGTTCTTGTAGCCCGCTTCATTCCTGGCAAGCAGCGTCAGGTGAAACGAAGACTCGCTGATGCCGGTGCCGCCTTTCTCCGTGCGCGACCTGGGTGCCATGTATGCTTCGTAACCGACGATCGGCTTGATGCCCGCGGCCTTGCAGGCCAGGTAAAACTCGACAGCGCCGAACATGTTTCCATGGTCGGTCAACGCCAGGGCCTGCATGTTGTTCTCCGCGGCTTTCTTGACGAGGTTTTTTATTGTGATGCCACCATCGAGCATGCTGTAGTGGCTGTGGACGTGCAGGTGGACGCAGTCTTTCATTGGTTTATCAGGATCTTTGAGGCTTGGATGTGACGAGTAAATGGCAGAGGTCGGCGGGCAGATTCAGGAAGAGGTCCCAGTGGAAAATCTGCGGAGCGGCGATTCTAGCAATTCGCATCAGAATGTCTGGATGGAATCAACTCCACGACTACCAAGTATTGTGCCCTGGAACTTCGCGACCCCATGCTGTGCGTGTAGACCTTAACGCGGCTGGCGGAGGAAACCAAGTGGTCCGCTGGATCATCACTTCACAAACTCGGCCCTCTTGATGTGCTTAGGCAGCTTTTCCAGGGCATCTCTGATCCCTCTCCTTTTGACGCGGCCGATTGCCTTATCCAGGGTGAACCACTCTCGCTCCCGTTCCTCCTTCTCCAGCCAGTCGTCAAGAACTTCGTTCACTTTCATCAGGTAGACGTCCACCTCACAGGTACCGCCCCATTTGTTGTAGGAGTAATCGGCCACCGCCCGAGTAGAAACCTCGCCCCTGATGCCGGCCTCTTCGTGCGCTTCCACCGCGGCAGATTCCCGGGCAGACAGCCCGGACTCGATCAGTCCCTTGGGCACGATCCAGTTGCCATTGTTGCGAGAGGTGATCAGCAAGACCAGTAGCCGGCCGCCTTTTTTGCGAAAAGGGACGACGGCAGACTGTTTAAAAACAGTAAGAGCTGACTTGCCCATAAGCGAGCCTCAATTGGGAGAGAGGACGAGGCGTGGGCGGGATTGAGCGAGTATACGTTCAACTGTGATCCGGATCAGCCACTGCCGAAGAAAATGTCAGAGAACTCCGAGGCGAAGACTGGATGTAAGAGAATGCCAGACGCGCTGTAAAAACATGTCGGCCTTCCGCGGCCCCCCCGGTTTACATTAAGATTCCGCGCCGATAAAAGAGCCACCTCGAACGGTGCTTTCAACATATCCAACCGAAACTGCGGGGAACAGAATGGAAGAGAATCTCCCTGACGATGATGTCCAACTGGCAAAGAAACTCGTAGACACTTACACCAGCCTTGCCGACGAATTGGGTAAGGTCATTGTCGGTCAACACGAGGTGGTAGAAGAAATGCTCGTGGCCATCTTCTGCAATGCTCACTGCCTCATGGTCGGCGTACCTGGCCTGGCGAAGACACTGCTGGTATCGACTCTGGCGCAGACGCTCAGCCTCTCGTTCAAACGTATCCAGTTTACGCCCGACCTGATGCCTGCTGATATCACTGGCACGGACATCATTCAGGAAGATGAAGCAACTGGCCGGCGCATTTTCGAATTTCAGCGCGGCCCGATCTTCGCAAACGTCATTCTCGCGGACGAGATCAACCGTACTCCTCCGAAAACGCAGGCGGCCCTGCTCGAAGCTATGCAGGAACGCCACGTCACGATCGGCGATCACACCTACGACCTCGAACAGCCGTTCTTTGTCCTGGCCACACAGAATCCGCTGGAACAGGAGGGAACTTACCCCCTGCCGGAAGCTCAGCTCGACCGGTTCATGTTCATGATTAACGTCGATTATCCCGGCCGCGATGAAGAGATCGAGATTATGAAACGTACTACGATGAAACAGCAGGTGGAAATCGAACACATCCTGGGCGGGGAGGACATCATGCTGTTACAGGATCTCGTTCGGAAAGTGCCGGTTGGTGACCACGTGTTCGATTACGCGGTCAACCTGGTCCGTGCCACTCGCCCGGCCGACGAGACCGCTCCCGATTTTATCAAGGAATATCTCTCATGGGGCGCCGGACCCCGTGCCTGCCAGAATCTGATCCTCTCTGCAAAGGCACGCTCAATCCTGAAGGGACGAATCTATGCCACTATGGATGATATCGACTCGCTGGCACGCCCCGTCCTCCGCCACCGTCTGGGTACGAACTTCAACGCAGACTCCGAAGGCATCACGGTCGAAGCTCTCCTTGACAGGCTCACCACCCACAACCAGGCTAACCGACCGATGGAAAAGGCGGCGGGATGAGACGTAATGAAGTAATGAGTAATAAGTAATGAGTAATGTTCCGGGCTTGGATGGCCGGTTTTGATTGGGAGTACGGTTTGAGTTGGATAGTTGTTGGTTCTTCGTAATGAGCAATTGGTAATGTTCCGGGCCTGGATGGCCCGCTGTTTGGGGCCGGATGATCCTCGGAAGCAACTGCTCCTGTGTCTACGGTCTTCAGCTCCCACACTGGTCCAGAAACCCGTAGTCTGAGGTCTGAGCCCTTCAGTCAGTGGTCTGTAGACTGAAGTCTTACTCATTACTCATTACTCATTACGTATTACTCATTACGTATTACGCATTATTCCTTACGCTCCATGGCCGTTGATACCGTTGTCACTTCTGACGATCTCGCACGCTTCAAACGCACGGAGCTCATCGCCCGTTCTGTGGTCGAAGGCTTTGTGAGTGGCCTCCACAAATCGCCCTTTAAAGGCTTTGCCCTCGATTTTTCTCACTACCGTGAATACACCCGCGGCGATGAGGTGAAGCATCTCGACTGGTCGCTTTACGCGCGCACGGACAAGTACTACGTCAAACAGTACGACGAGTTCACCGTCCTCAAGTCGCACATCCTGCTCGATACCTCCGGGTCGATGAACTACACCTCGGGGACGGTTACCAAGTTTGATTATGCGCGGTTCATCGCGGCAGTCCTGACCAATCTCCTC
>Ga0187827_10001759_pt1 | contig 30975 bp, 24 predicted proteins | sample ETNtaG_39_FD_167969 | JGI IMG/M metagenome (GOLD analysis project Ga0187827, IMG submission 167969) | Marine microbial and viral communities from oxygen minimum zone, Eastern Pacific Ocean - ETNP2014_SV_150_PacBio MetaG (Illumina Assembly) | ecosystem: Environmental > Aquatic > Marine > Hypoxic...
CATGCTGCAAATCCACAATGTGCAGCACGTTTCGGCGAGGGCCTCGACCAGCACTGGCGGCCAGGGCCGCCCCGCCGCTACATCCGCCACGCTTTCATCAACGACATGGTCCCGTGGGAGCCGAATCCCAAAGGCAGCCGATCATCCTGTGATTTCCCACGGCACGGCGGCTTCTACATCTTTGACTGGGCTTTCGCTTACAGCGTTACGGCGCGGACCGACTTTCTGGACCGAATCCGAGAGATGCTCGACTACTGGTGGCCAATGCGCCGCGACGACGGGCTGTTGATGCTGCAGAGCCAGGTGCGGCCGGAGATTACCCGCCACTATGGACTGATAGCGCCTGGCCAGACACTGTCACTGGCGTCGAGCTTGCTCGAAGCCGCAAACCTCCTCGAAGAAACTGAGGGTGGATTGGCGGAGACCATGCGCGAGCGCGCCTGCGTTTACGTTGATGGCTTCCTGGCGGCGCCTCACGATGTGGAGAGAGGTGTGTTCATTGATACCTTCAAAGAAACGGAACCACCGGGCAACCACGCGATGGCTGTGTGGGGCAGCAAATACGGAAAGTGGCCGTCGGCGTACGTCGCCCTGGTATGCACCTGCATCTTCAGACTCACCGCAGACAGACGCCTGCTTTCCTGGGCCGAGGCCGTGGGCCGGGAATATCTCAGGCATCCCTTTCCAGTGGACGAGCAAGTGCCGGCAATGGATGCCGGAATGGGACTCGGCCTGTTGGCTGACCTCTACGATGTCACTGGTGATCGCACATGGCTCGACGGCGGCTTAATACGTGCGGAGGAGCTGACCGACATCTATTTCGACGAGAAACCTATGCCCCGGGGTGCCGCCGGCATCGACTGGTACGATTCCCAGATGGGCCCCGGCTTTCTGCTCCACGGGCTGGCCCGAGTTGTTTTGCTGGACCAGTCGCGCGAAAACTGCCCGCTCGGTCCGGATTACAGTGGCCGATAGTCAGCTCAGGGGTTTCAACTACAGCTCAACGCGATCAAAGAATCTCAGCTCAGCGTGCATGTCCTGAACTTGCGGGGCGTGGTCATGAGAGGGTTACGAAAATCTGCGGAGGAAGTCTCAACATGATGCGTGTCAACTTGCCGCTATTCCTGTCCATCCTGATTATCGAGGGACCTGCCTTCGTTCATGGCGAGACGGGCAAGGTGCGTCCGTCAGTTCTCATGATCTCTCACGAACATCCGGGCTACCGGCCGTCGCTGGACTACATGAAACAACTGCACCGGTCCGGCTTTGAGCTGGGACGTACTACCCCGAAGGAGACCACCGCGGAACTGCTGGCGAAGTTCAACGTGGTCGTCCTGTTTAGCGTGCCAATCTTCGAGCCTAAAGGGATCGTCACAGACGAAATGAGACGTTTTACAAAGGCCGTCGCCAGTTATGCCAGACGAGGGGGAGGCGTTCTGTTCTCGGTCCAGTTCGGCCCTAATCGTGAGCAGGGCTACGGGGTCGGACAGGTGCTGATGGCGGAGACCTTTGGTGCGAAGCTGCTCTGGGAAGTCGTCCGCGATCCGGTGACGGAGATCGGTTTCGACCCGACGGGGTATCACATTCCGTTCGCCTACTCACGCGAGCTTGATCCGGCTCATCCGATTACCAGAGGCCTGGACGGCATCTGGTATCCGACCGGCGGCTTTTCGAAGAATGTGGCAACTCAGCCGTGGGAGGTGTCGGAAGACTGGACTGTGCTCGCCAGGGGCGGCCCGTCATCTCGATCCACCCCGGTAGAGGTAAGGGTCCCATTCATCGATAAAAGAGCACGAAAGAAGGGCTACCAGGCTTACGTTCCGATCATTGTTGCCCGTGAACTCGGCAAGGGCCGGGTGGTCCTTTGCGGGATCAACGCCCTGTTCCATCTGATGGGGGGACACCAGGCAGGCCTGAAGCGCATCGTCTCCGACCGAGGCTTTGGCGGGCGAACTTCCGACGTAGACAAGATTGTATTGCGAAGCATTCAATGGCTCAGCGAACCGTCTTTTGCCAGCAGCGAATTTGGCGGTGCAAAGACCGGCGAGGGTTTGCTGGATGACCCGATGGTGATAAGGGACGAGCCAAAGCTCGTCTGGAAAGGAAAAAGCTTCGGAGCGCCTCCGAAACAGTATCGTGGCCTGATGGGCGCGCGGACCTCCCGCAGCCAGACCGGTCACGGCAGCGTCTCCGAATATGTTCAAGCCGCGAAGAAGGCCGGGCTCGATTTCATTACCTTCCTCGAAACCTGGAACGACCTGTCTGACGAAGAATGGAAATCACTCATTGCTGAATGCAAGTCGGAAACGAAAGAAGGATTTATCGCCTATGCCGGGATCACTTTTCGGGACAATTACGGAGGCTACTGGTTCGCTTTCGCTGAAGATTTTTCGCTGCCGGGACCGGAGTTCACCGCCCTGGTGGACGGGGAGAAACGCTTCTGGGGACACATGGGCAAAGTCGGCGCGGTTGGCGGCCCGATGCACAGTTGGCGGCGTGTAAGCAAGTTCAAGGTGCGAGTCGGTTCGTATCGGCACAAAGACAGCCCCTGGCCCTATCACAGCTATCGGGGCTACGACTCGATGGCCGTGGTCACTTCCGAACGCGGCGCTCTGAAGGAAGACATCCTCGATGGTTACCTTCATCTGCAGAACAGGGGCGAAGGCCTCTACCCGGTCGCCATCACGCTCCTCGATTCGCCCGAAGGAATCGAGGCAGCCCTCTCACGCGGTGCATACTGGAACTCGATGACCGATGAAGCTGTCAGAAAGAATCGAACTCCTTTCGACCTCTACCTTCTGGCTTCCGATCTTCGCTATCTCTCGAATGGCCCGCGCATCAAAGACTTTCGTTTCCTATGGCATCGAGATTACGTAGCGATTGACTGGTGGCGGACGGACTGGTACCGCCGGCCGATGCGCATCGAAGTCTCAAGCGAATCCGGCTTAAGCGAAGTGCTTCTCATGAATGGCCGCGAGATCTATCGCCGGTGGCTGCCGGGCGGGGCCAAGAGCTTCGTCGAGGAGCTGATCCTCTCCTGCGACGCGCAGCACGATTTCGTTCTCGTTGTCAAAGACAACGCCGGGCGACGCGCTGTTTCCAGCGAGCTCATCACACGCAATCACATGGGCAACGAAACCATGTGCGCCGACCGCATGAACCAGCTCGGTGGTAGTTTTCTGAAAAGGAGGGACGGTCGGAAATTCGTTTTTCAACCGGTGGCGACGCCATGGAAAGGTAACAACGACGTACGCCTGTTCGGAGACACGTGGTCCGGCATCGACCCCATCACGGGCGGCGGCGTCCGCGGCATCGACGGCGCCCGGGGCACCACATCCAATGCTTACCTGTCCACTGTCATATGGAGCAAGGCGGCCGGCGCGCTGATCGAAGGTCAACGGTTTCACCGCATCACAGATCGCGTCGTTGGCTCACCGGATATGACACGCGGCTTCGGGCTGACCGACGGACTGATGGTAGTCGACCGTCCCCGCAACGTCTGGCACGACCTCGTCCCGGTGAAACCGGCAGGCCATTACCAGGAATGGGGCCAGCGGACCTACTACACCGTTCGGCCTGAGCTCCTCGCCGTCGAAATGCTGGAGAGAAGACTTTCTGTCTTCAAGGATATCGATCTGCGGAAGCCGCCGGCTAATTGGAGAATCGGCATCCTGAAGGCCACCGGAGCGCCGAAGTTTGCCATCCGATCGCAAGGCCGCATTGTCTTTGAAGGGAAGATAAATGATTACGGACTTCGCTCTTCAGTCGCTGTGCACGGAATTCTTGGACCGGGGGATTATGTCGCCTACTACAACGCGGCGGTCAACAACATCGCCTACATGGTTCTCGATGGAGAACTGAAGTTCGAGGCCGATCTGCGCAACGGCTGGGTGAAGCTGAGGGTTCCGTTGGACCCGGGCCAAACGCTCATTCCAGCCGGAACTACTGCCCGGCATACGCTGCTTTCACTGGTGGCCCCAAACCTGTCGGACAACTGGCCGGCCGATTCGTTTCAATTCGCAGAGCTGTTTCGAGACCGTATGGGTCTCGACGGCGATGTCCCTTACAAGTTTATTCCTGAAAGCGGCGACGTCATGAGTACCCGTTACGTGGCCGTCGTGCAGGCAGACAAGGGAGCTTTCGTCGCGCGAACCGAAGACATCCACCTGCCGGCATCGCTGCCTCTCGAGGTCCGCGGGCTCAACACCAATTGGTCGTCCGGCTTTGCCGACCTCAGGAAGAAGCGCTACCGCCCTGTCTCGATTCATGAAAACAAGAGCTTTGTCACCTTGGCCCCGCTGGATCCTCGTCAGCATTTTTTCGTCGGTCATCCGGCCGTAGCGGACGATCCGGAGGTATGCCTCAGTTGCGTTCAGTTGGACGCAAGGAACTGGGCCCTCGAAATCCACAACCCGACGGACGAACCGCGCGAAGTTACCGTGAGGCCATCTGCCGGACTGACCTTCTTGCGGTTCGAGCCCAGGACGGCGACACTCCCTCCCGGCACGTCCGTCCATATGAAGATCGTGTCCTCGCAATCAAGCGCCCCTTAGACCATTGCAGAATATCCCGGCCAAAACCGTCTACATCGATCCGGCTGTGCTCGAGCTGGAAAACTGCCAGGCCAGGTGGGAGCGCATGAAGCCATTCATCCGCTGCGACGACATCCGATCACTGGACGAAGAAGCGAAGGCTGACATCTCCAAGATTCGGCAGCGCCGTCATGGCAAAGACGATTTTGGTGACGACGCGGTTCTGGTTTTCACGACCCTGAACGAGGATCGCTGGAAGTGGTACCACAACTGGAGAGATGCCGGCAATATCTACAGCCGGGAGAAAGTTCACTGCCAGAGCGCCGCCGAGCTGAACCTGATTATGGGCTGTCCTTTCCGGTGCTCATACTGCGGCTTTGGGCGGCTGGTGACGATTCCCCTTGATGTCGAGGCCTTTGCCTCCCGGCTGGACGAGACACTGTCGGCGCATCCCAATCAGACGTTGTGGAAATTCAGCAATATGACCGACCTTCCCCCATTCGAGCCGGAGTACGGGGCCGTGCCCATGATGGTCGAGAGATTCGCACGCGAACCGTCATCCTGGCTGCTTCTTTTCACCAAGAGCGATGCGGTCGACTTTCTGCTGCCTCTGGATCACGGAGGGCACACCATCATCGCGTGGTCCATGTCATCAGAGATCGTGAGCCGGACGATTGAGAAGAGGACGGCCGAACTGTCTGAACGCCTGTCGGCTATGAGAAAGACTCAGGACGCCGGCTACACGGTCCGAGCCCGGCTCAGTCCCATTGTGCCCATTGTCGACTGGCGAAATGAATACCGAGATTTCTTCGAGAGGCTGTTCGAAACTGTCCAGCCGGATGTGGTGACTCTCCATGCTCTGGGATGGTTTGATTTCGAGGATCTGGACCAGGTCATTCCACGTGAAATGATCGACTCTCATGCCTACGAGCGGGCCCGCGAATCAGCACAAGAGATGCAGGGACATCGAAACGGTCCGCTGCCTCACGACGTGCGGGCCGAACTGTATGACTTCTGCATCAGCGAGGTCGAACGTCTGAGCCCGGAAACGCCTGTCGGTCTGTGCCTCGAAACAACGGAGATGTGGGAACAATTCGGGCCGCGCATCGGAATGGCGCCAAAGAATTACGTCTGCAACTGCGGGCCCACCTGTGCACCAGGCAATCCACTCATCCACATTAAGGCGAGCTGAGGAAATCGAGAGAAACCTGAGAGGGTTCACTTGGCACCGCAAGTACGAAGAAGTACCACACCAGACACGAACATCAGATTTGTAATCCGACATACCATTTTGCCCGCGTCCATGCGGCCAGTTGGTCGCGCGGGGGTGGATTCATCAACCGAAGGAGACTGAACAATGGCACGAGTATTTGGTCGGACGGATCGGCAGAACCTGAGTGAAGTTCTGAAGAGCAAGAGCCTGGGCTGGCGCCAGGGAGGCTTCGTCACAAAGCTGGACGAAGCATTCGCAAAATACACCGGCGCGAAGTACGGCATCTGCCGCAATTCAGCCATGACCGCGCTCGCGCAGGCGGTGGCCGTCTCAGGTGCGGGCTGTGGCGACGAAGTGATATGCGATCCGCTGGTGCACTTTGGAGGTGTGGCCGCGCTGAGCTTCAACTGCGTACCCAAATTCGTCGACGTGAAGTACGACACGTACCTGTTGGACCCCGTCAAAGTTGAGAAGGCCATCACCAGACACACCAAGGCCCTCATCGTCACCAACCTGTGGGGACTGTGTGCAGAGCTGGACAAGCTCAAACGAATCTGCAAGAAACATGGCGTCTTTATGATCGAGGATTGTGCGCACGTGATTGGCGCACGATGGAAGGGACGACACTCCGGCACCTACGGCGACGTTGGATGCTTCAGCTTTCAGCAGGGCAAGCACATCTGCACCGGCGACGGTGGCGTCATGACCACCAATCGCAAAGACCTTCACCATGCCCTCTACAACGAGTGGGCATTTAAAGGAGAAAGCCCAAGCTTCCTCACGCTCAATTTCCGAATGAACGAGCTCACCGCCGCGGTGGGTCTTGCCCAGCTCGAACGCTATCCCGATTATTTGAAGGAATACAACGCCAACCTGGCCATGCTCAACGAGGCCATCGCCGACTGCAAGTGGCTCCGTAACCGGACGGTGCCGAAACAGGCCGAGCAGGCAGGCTACGTCTGGGCGTGCCTTTGGGAAGGGGACAAGCACGGCCTGGACCTCGACCGCTTCAAAGCCATCTGCCAGGAAGAGAATGTCGGCGTGGGATGGGAGTTTACGGAGCGTCCGGCGCCAACGTTCGACATCTTCCAGAAGTCCACCTCTTACCACGTCGCTGATTGCCCTGTTCGCTGCCCACACTACAAAGGCAAGTATCGCGCAGAGAACTGCAAGCTCCCCGTGGCCACAGAAATATTGAATCGCGTCATGTACACCGGAGTGGTGGAGCGAAAGCCTTCGGACGTAAAGCAGCGCTGCAAAGCCATCCGGCGTGCGATCAAACGGATGGAGAGTGAGTAGAAGTGTCCGTTGAGACCGAACAGATCAGGGCCATCTGTTTCGACTTTGGCAATACGCTGGTCGAATTTGGTCCGAAGCAGGTCGCCATTCAGTATTCCGCCCTCGAACAAGCGTTGACAGAGCTGTTCGGCTCCTGCGACACCTCGCGGCTAAAGGCCATCCGCGACCGCCAGATCGTGGCACCATTCAGCAACGGCTTCAGGGACAATGACCTGAGGACCATCAGTGAAGAGTTGATTCGCGGTATCTACGACATCGAACCCGAAGAGAGCCAGGTCGAAACGCTTGTTCAAGTACGGTATCGATCATTCGTTCATGCGATAGTGCTTCCGGAAGGTGTTCTGTCGTTGTTGAACAAGCTCTCAGAGCGATACAGACTTGGCTTCCTGTCAAACTACCCGTGCGGCAAGTCCATTCGGGACAGCCTCCAAGAGATTGGACTCTCGAGAGTATTTGAAGCGATAGTCATTTCTGGCGAGGAGGGCTATGTGAAGCCTCACCCAAAGCCCTTCGAATCCCTGCTGTCACAGCTTCAGCTTTCCGCACCAGATTGTGCGTACGTCGGTGACAACTGGCTGGCCGATGTTCAAGGCGCTAAGCGGATGGGAATGCGTGCGATTCTCAGCACACAGTACGTCCCCTACGAGAGATTCGATCCCGAAGAGGGCGATCATCTCCCCGATGACCGAATTGGACATCTCGATGAACTTGAGGGTCTGCTGCTGAACTGATTCGGATGACGTGTCAGGGAAGAAGCGTCTCTCAATCCGCACCCAGCCACCGTGCCGCGTTCTCGACGACCTTCAAAGGTAATGCTTCCTTGTATACCGGATAGGTCTCGTGCCCGGGCCGGAAGTAAAAGAGCTTCCCTTTACCGATGTTCCACACCATGCCGCTGCGGAACCATTCGCCATTCTTTTCCCAACGCTCCTCGAAGATCACTTCATCCGGCTCAGGCACGTTAAATGGCTCGTCATACATTTCAGTCCGGGAAACTTTCCACGTCCCGGGGATGCCCTTGGCAATCGGATGCTCCGGCTTAAGTGTCGTCATGAAGCCAGGCGCGCCATCGGGGCGGTAGCCGGGGAAGCAGCAATTCGGCAGGTAAACATCAAGCCGAACCCGACCGTCAGGAAAACGCCTCTCGTCTACGTGTGGCGTGATGAGTGAGAACTTTCTGGGAGCGCGGTAGAGCTGCGGGTGAATGTACTTCACCTCGTATTTGCGGTCCGCTTTGTCCAGGTATTTCTCTTTGATACGCGAGCGGGTGACTTCGTTCATAGCCTCGATAAACGGCGAGGCCCAATGCGCTGAATGCAGCATGATGGCGTCGAGCCTGCCAGCCTTGATGCGGGCGACGATGTCTTTTGCCAAGGGCATAGGCAGCCGCTTCTTGACCGTGTGCTCCCACCATATGAGGACGTCACAATTGTCGAGCGTGGATTTGGGCAGACCGTGATCCGGTTGAGTGAACCAGACAGACTTGACCTCCAGATCGCCGCTCTTCTTCAGGTGATCGGCTATCGCATTGCCAAGGAATTTTTCATAGGCGACTTTCTGTCTGGGCTGTTGCTCATCCCAGACAACGACGCGGGCTTTGTCTTCCGCGTTGGCAAGAGTGAACAGGCTGAGAACAACAATCTGATTCAGATGTCTCATGGGTTGGTTCCGTGGTTTCAGGGATGAATCTTCGGCCGCGTGTGAAAACCTGAGCCAAAGAATCCTCACATTTCGCCGAGTTTCCATTACGGAACGCCCAATCAGATTAATGTGAGCTCACAGGCTGGCAGCCCGTGGCTACGAGCGCGACGGCGAAGACATCGTGTGGACATAGGCTGCCAGATTCGTTCGTAAAAAATCGATTCTGAACACTGCTCGCCCCGAAGGGGCCAAACATATCAGCCCAGGGCAACGCCCTGGGTTATGAGGAAGGGTCACCCTTGAGCCCTGAAAGGGCGGCACAGATCGCTGAGAGGCATCATGTTGTGTCGCCCTTACAGGGCTAGGACTGTCTTTTCTCCCTGTTCCCAGGGCGTTGCCCTGGGCTGATATGTTTATGGCCTTTCAGGCCGCAAATCGGCTGATGTCGACCTTTTACGAATGAATCTGCCAGCCTGTGAGCCAGGTTGTATTAACATGAGCCTGTAGGCTGGTGGCAGCATCCCGTGGCTACGAGCGAAAGCTTCGTCTTTCTCATCGTCCTAATCTCTGGCCTGAATAGATTGAGATTACGACGACGAGAAAGACGAAGAGAAAGACAGAGCCAGTCTTACGTTGCCCGTGGTCTAAGATGTTTTCAGACATCACCTCAACGCTCTTCCGTATCGAGAATTCTCACGAGTACCGAGCAGCCGCCTCCATAGCCAGCTTTGCCCACACGTGCAACCGGTCGGGGTGCCCGGCCAGTGTCTGGAGCTCTCGCAGGACGATCTGGACGTAGCAGCCCTGGAGTTTTCTCATTCCCTCATCGAGATGCCGCCGGATGCTTTCCACATCATCAGGGAAAACAACGTCCGTGGCTTTCTGGCGCCACATGATGGTGTAATCGGTGCCGACCCGTTCGATAACTTTGTCGAGGTCCGTCCATCCACTGCACACGAAGATGCGCAGGTTGGGAATCGAAAGTACGCCGTCGATCTTCTGCGTAAGGTCTTCGCAGCAGCCGTAGGCAGACAGGCCGAACTGCTCGAGAATCGGCATCTGATAATCCAGGAGGAACTCTTTCCACATTGCGGGTGAGACCTGGTCGTACTCCTGGCTGTTGGTCATGATCCACAGGTTCTCATATGTGAACTTTCCGTCGGGTGGGTCGGGCGCTACGGGATCGCTGCAAGTCATAGGACCGGTGTTGTTCGGTGTGAGCAGGCCGGTCTCTTCCGCCTGGCGCATCCCTTGAAGCACCCCATCACGAATGTGCGCCATCAGGCGATGCATCAGATCAGGACGATCTGCCATGTCGACCATGATCTGCATCAGGCCGCGCAGGTCTGCCGCGGGGCCGCACAGGATTGATCCCAGAGGTGGACCGCAGGTTAGTTTGACCGGCAGGATATCCCCAAGAAGGTCGTCAAATTTGGACAGTGCTTCCTGGGTTCGCGATTCGTTATAGGTGAAGGAAGGGAGCTGGAGCTTTTCAAAATCCGCTTCAGTTTCGAGAGGGGGATCATAAGACCACGCACCTCCGGCGACGCCGGGACGATTTCTCTTCACATCGGGTCCCCACGTGTTCTGCGGTTCACGCTCGAAGACGGCTCCAACACTGAAATTCGAACCGACCGGGGAATCGTCCCCGACATCTTTCTTGAACAGAATCATGCGGAATTGCCGCTCGATGGAGCGCAGCCACGGGTCTTCACTGACCAGTTCATCTTCTGAGAGAATCTCGCTCCAGGCGGCGACCGGCCTGCAGTAAACGGGCGAGCGATCCGGCTTTCGCAGGGCGTTAACATCTCGCCAGCGCCGGCAGATGGCTTCGTTTTCCGGACTGGCGGCTATCTCGGCTACTTCACGTGCCAGTTCCCGTACGCAGTCTCTTTCCGTAGCGGTCTGAACGGTCATCTGGATGGGTCTCCGGGTGGTTTGGGATTGCACGACGAATCCACAACGTCTGCTTCATAATCATAGCCTTTCTCGAACATCGATTGCTATCGATTGTCGTGGTCTCCCAACTGCCCGCCGACCAGTTGCTGGAGCCAGGGACGGATCTTGTCGGGTTTGAATGAATGCTGGGGAACGTCAACGTTGGCGTAAAGCAAGTAATCTTCGTCGCTGATGCCTGTCGGGATTTCTTCACGATCGAATTCACGGGCCGCCTGATCCGCATATCGGTCGTAGTAATGCACCTGGCACTTGTCGTCGGCATCCAGGGAATGGTATGCATGACGGATACGATCGATGTCCGGAGTGTATCCCCCTTCCGTAATGAGCAGGGGACGCGGGGCGAGAGATGCCAGCAGGTCGACATAATCGAACCACTGCCAGAGCCCGGGGATGATCTGCCAGCCGGGAATGCGACCCAGGTTGGTTACCACCTGGCGAACGCGCCAGTCCGAAACGAAATCATTCCAGACCACCCCTTTCACCTGGCGGTCCAGCACACCCAGCAGCAGAGCCGGCTTGGCGCCCAGGGACAGGCCGCAGGCAACGATCCGGCGTGGATTCACATAGTCCAGCGTCTTCATCCACTGCAGGACGACCCACTTGTGGAAGACGCTGAGACCTTCGTAGCTTCGGCCGAGCCAGGCCAGGTGCCGGGATATCTCTGCACGATCCGGGCACAGCTCATCGTGTAGCTCTCCGCCGGTCGGGTTGTCTACGGCCACTGCCACCAGGCCCTGTTTTGCGCAGTACCACGCCATCTTGTTCCGTTCCGGCCAGCGATTGGTCGTGGGTTTACCATCCGGCTCCGGCTCGGCCGCCATCAGCTCCTTACTGCCGGATGATCCTGGAATGACCATCACAGCAGCGGCCGGTCGCCTCTCGCTGACCCCGTCCGGTTTCAGCAAGAGCAGCGGCACGACCGCGCCGGGCTCCGGGTAAACGTGCCACTTCTCCAATGTGTACCCGTCCCGTTCATCGACACTGATACATCGCGGCTCAGGCTGCCCGGTTGGGTCCGGAAACTGCAACAATTCACAGAGCTTCCGTCGCGTCCGTCTCCGCCACTTTGAGAAATCCTCACGGGACATGGTCGAATCATAGGCCAGCTTTAATGGGGCTTTGCGAAGAAGTTCTTGTGCGAGGCCGGCCGTGCTCAGGTATCGACCGTCATTGTCTGACTCAAATGTTTGAAGGTGCTTCATTTCTTGTCTGCTCTTCGATTGGTCTGAAATGGATTGCGCTCCTACACGGGTTAGAATAGACGAGTAACCTGTAGCATCTGGGCACGCGGATCCGATCTGTGCCGTGAGAAGCATAGTAGGATAGAGAAGGAGAGTGAAACATGACAAAACTGCTCAATGGAATCATTCATGGAAAGACGGTCGAACTCTCGGATGATCCCGGTATGGAAGACGGCCAGGAAGTCGAGGTGATGGTGCGACTGGCCAAAGAAAACGGCAACTGGGGCGACGGTCTGCGGCGATGTGCTGGCGCCCTTGCTGACTCGTGGACTGAAGAAGACGATCGAATACTGGATCAGATCTACAAGGAAAGACAGACGGATTCGCGGCCGGAGATCGAAGAGTGAGCTTTCTGCTCGATACGAACATCTGCTCGGAACACCTTAAACGGCCGACAGGATTGATGCACCGATTCGTGCAGTATTCCGGGCGATTATTCGTACCGACTATCGTTGTTGGCGAACTGCATGCTTGGGCCTATATGCGGCGGGCCGATCCTTTAGGTCTAATCGCGAGGATTGAGAACGACCTACTGACGGACTTGACCATTCTCGATTACGACAAGCCCTGCGCGGGTGAGTTTGGACGGCTGCGGGGCACGTTGCTCAGGCAGGGCGTCACTATTGGGCGACTGGACTCGATGATTGCATCTGTTGCTCTTGTCCATGACCTGACTTTGGTGACACATAACACGAAGGATTTCGAAAATATCCCGGATCTGCGGGTTGAGGATTGGCTGATGTGATGGGATCGGAATTCCGAAGAGATCTACGAGGCTCGGCCTCTCACCATAAGGTGCCCTGTCATCCGTCCAGAACTTCTGCAAATACCCGCCTGAAGTTCTCGCCCAGGATTTTACGGATGTCAGATTCTGAATACTTTCTTTTCAACAATTCGGCGGCGATTCGGGGAAGAGCTGCAACGTTTGGTACTTCCCTTGGCATGCCCGTTTCTTCGATGCCTGCGAAGTCCGTCCCCAGTCCGACGCAATCGACACCTGCGATCTGAACCATGTGATCGATATGGTCAACCAGTTCTGAAACCGTTGCTGTAACATGCGGACGCTGAGCCGCTGTTGGATCTAATCCGGATTCTATGAAGAAAGTCTCTCTCGCTGCATGGTCTCTCATCAATTTTAATGCCTCTGCACCATTCTGAGCGGTAGCGCGAATCTGCCTGTGCCAGGCCAGTCCGGCATCGTCACGGATATCGCTGACAGCTATCCAGTCCCGGTCCACGATGAAGTGACCCGCAAGGTGAATCCCGATGACGCCATGACACTTCTTCAATGCCATCAACAGATCGTCGGGCACATTTCGGCAAATGTTGGATAGGGCACGAGCATTTGCGTGTGACCAGATAATTGGCTTCCTCGTCACATCCAGGACTTTCCATGCGGCTTGGTCCGTAGCATGCGACAGATCGATGAGTAGGCCTACGCGGTTCATCTCCCTGATGACTTCAAGACCGAATTCGCTGATGCCTCCATGGATCGGCTTGTTGCTGCTGGCATCGATCCATCCGTACTGAGAGTCCATGGCGATGTGTAAGGACGTGATCCCAAGCTCCTTCAACGTGCCGAGAAAGGCGATGTCTTCCAGGTAGTCGTGCCCGGAGACCTGCATGAAGCAGCCCAGTGCTCCGGCCTGCGAAGCGATCTCCAAGTCCTGAGTGTCACGGCACAGGTGTACCTTCCCGGGATGATGCCTGAAGACCTCCTCAACTGCCTGCAGATTGGAGAGCAGGAACTCCCTCGATTCCGAAGGATTCAGTACCGCCTCACGCCAGCGTTCCGTGACCGGCGCACCACATCCCTGGGAAGGCGACTCGCCAAGAGCCAGGCTTTTGTTACTGGGAACGGAGAGAACCGCAGCATCCACACCTGCGTCCAGCGCCCCGGGCAGATCGAACTGAGCGTTACCCCCTCGGCGCAGCCATCGGTCAGGTTCATCAAACCATGCCTCACCAACTTCGGCCGCGGGGTAGTTCACGTAGCCCAGAAAGACAAGCGCGTCCTGGTGCAATTGCTCCGCCTGTTTGAGATCGTCGTGACTTTGCATTCAGGTTTGGGGAAGACTGAAGACTGTCCTGTCTTATCACTTCATCTTATCGTAGAGTTCTCGCCCGAGGGATCTACCTGCCGAACTGATCCGGGTATAGCCGACCCCCTTTCACCAGACACAGAAAGACATCATGCTTATCTACCACACCTATCGGGAACTCCTCGATCGAGTCGAGCAGACGGGCCGACCCACTCGCGTGCTCGGCCATTGCCCGGACGGCTCGCCCATCATCTGTGTACGCTCCGGCGGGGACAAGAAGCCGGGGATCGTCATCACTGCGGGAAGTCATTCGACCGAACATGCCGGGGTGAGCGCTGCGGTCGAACTGATCGAGAAACTGGACACTGAACATGAAGTCTACGTCATCCCAACCCGCGATCCGATTGGCCTGAACGGCTACGCCTATGCGCTGAGCCTTGGGCTTGGAAAGACGCCGGCCATTGAAACACACAACGAGGCCGAGGCCATCCTGCGGGAGAGCGGGGAAGTTCACCTCGACGATGAAAGTCTGATCCTCTCGCTCATTGGGGATTACGGATACACGTGCAGCCGGCCCGGCGGGAATGGCAAGTGCGCTCAGTTCTCCGCCTACCAGCGTCTTCAGGAGGTTGAGAGAGCACAGCCCGAAATACTCGCGCCGTTTCGGGGACGCCGCATCTTCATGGCGCCGAGGCAAGAGGGCATCGAGGGGACAGGAGATTTCGGACGCGCCTACACCCTCATCATCAGTCCGGAAGGAGAAGTGCTTCACATCAACCGCTTCCACGATACTGAGTGGGCACCCATCGAGTCCCGCTGTGCTCGGGACCTGCTGGCCGAGGTCAGTCCAGGTATCACCTTCGATATTCACGAGTCTCAACTGATGGGCGATAAATACTGGCTCTCGGCAAGGCACAAGCGGAATGAAGAAGACGAGGCATGGGAACAGAAGATCGCCCACGCCGTCATCCAGACCATCGCGGAATCAGGGGCAACTTTGGCCGACGATATCGACGTCCTGGGCGTTCCCATCGAGGAGACCTGGTTCACCCGTACCGAAAAGGGCGTCTACTGGCTCGATGCAGGCGTCCGCGGAGAAGGATTGAACTTCGCGGACTTCGTGGCCTGCAACTATGGTCTGTCCTTCGGCACTGAAATGGGCATGTATGGAACCTTCGAAGGACGCGTGTCACTGGGAATGCTGACTGTCCAGTCCGCGGTGAGTGTGTTTGAGGAACGATACCGGTGAGCGCCGCCAGTTTCCGCACGTCCGGAGGGGGACGACTTTATCTCTTCACTTCGATCATCATGACATCCTGAGCCTTCAGGTGTGACTTGATGAGGATGGCGCCATGCCCCTTTTCGCTTTCGAGTTCGCGGTCCTGAAAAACATCCTCGAATCTCACGAGCGGAGGCAAGCCCAGGGCCTTGCTGTCGAGGGTGAGTTCCACATCCCTGTCCTCACGGCTGTCATTCATGAGTGTGAGGAAGAGACGGCCGCGGGTGATGGAACCGAAGCGCTCGGCGTACACCTGATCGTCATTCGTCCTTGCTCCGGTGACCGGTTCCCAGCCGGCCTTTGCCAGTGCCTGAATCAGCGGGACGTAACGTTTGAAGAGATCACGATCACGATCGTACCACTTTTTGGAAGAGGCCCAGTAGGGATCCTTGGAGGCCGCGTCCTCGTCGAACATCCCCGGAAAGATGGCGTAGAAGAGGCAGCGTTTCATGTACTGCTCGACGTAAGCATGCGTAAGCCGCTCATAGTTGGTGTTCATGAGCAGGCAGTATGGCTTTTGATGACACATGACTCGCCAGTAGCTCATCCGGCTGTCCGGGGCCGGAGTGAATTCCGGGCCGCGCATCCAGTTGACCTCAACGCCCATCACGTCAAGGAAATGCGCGGCAAAAGGGAATCGCAGCGGCACTGCGTTGGCGAACATGAGCTTGCCCCGACCGTGCATCTGATCAGCCAGGTCTTCTGCGAATTCACAGGTGTTGAAGATCATCATCTGGCAGGGACGGCCTTCGCTGTCGAACACCAGCGGTGTTTCAGTGTCTGACCAGTGTTCTCTGCGGTAATTCAGCGACGTCGCTCCCATTTCAAGTGAATCGATATAGACGCCGTCAAGCTCGGCCTGGCTCAGCGTCTCGAAGCCGGGATTCTTCAGAAGGTTTTTATCCGAATCTGCTTCACCAAAGAAAATATCATCAAACCAGACCGTCCCCGTGTGTGTGCGCCGGAACAGAAGATGAAAGGAAGCTCGCGCAACGGGTTTGACCGGCTCGAAGATGCGCTCCGTCCGCGTCCAGTCGAATCTCCCCGTCGGGAATTCAGAAACAATCGACCACTGTTTTGTGCCGTCGGTATGAGTGACATCCACATAAATCGCGTAGTGCGTGTCTTTCTTCCCAGTGGCCTTCTTTGACTTGCTCCAGGCGGTGAGACGCAGCGGTTTGGGGGCACTCTGGTCCAGCACGACTGTCTGCACTGCGCCGGAACTGTCACCCGGCCGCGGGTTGCTGCACTTTATTGCGAGCTTGCCGCTGCGGGTGATTCGCCGGTCGATCTCGAATCCCCGGCCAAAGGGGCGCCAGCTTTCCAACGCTGATTTTGCTGCCTGGAAAGCGTTGTCGACAGTTTCCGAATTAAGGTGAGCTTTGGTGTCCTGACTTTTTCTCCTCGACGATATGCGAGGCGACGGATTCAGCAGAATAAGAGCGCCATCACACCACGGCGCTTTGCGTATGGACAGTGCGTAGCGCCCGTCAGGACGATGAAATGCGCTGTTCAATGTTGCCAGCGCGTGGCGTTTCCTCCACGACCCGCGGGTACCGTCCGCATCGCTGCGCAGCGTTGCCAACGCGCCTTCGTAGGTGCGCTGTGTCTTTTCGGGTATGGGCAACCAGTGGCTCATCGGCTCGATGTAGACAAAGCTGTCAATGCCGTTCTTTTCGTCGAAGTGAACGCTGTTGTTCCCCTCTTTGAAAGCGAAGCCGAAATCCTCGAAATCCGGAATAGTTGAAATGTCCGTGAAAGGCATCCAGGTGCCCTCCCGCTTCACACGCTTGACGAACGATTCGGGAAACAGCTCGTAGTACTTCTGAAGGGCGGCCCTCATTCGCCACCGAGGCTCGAACGCGTAAAGAACGAAACTGAATGAGGCACGGGATGGAAAATTCTTTGTGTCCTGTGCGAGGCCAAGGTCGAAAGCAGCATAGAGCTCTCGGCTGCCGCTGTTATAGGCCAGCCTGGCGAGACGGGGAACATTCAAAGGCAGGGCGATACCGACGCCGCGATCGGGCCCGCTCAAAGCGGTAAGGGGATAGAGCGACATCTTGCCGGTCGCACCTGCGCCGATCTGCACACCATGAATGTACTCCCGTCCTGCTTCGACCGTTACGTCATTCCTGAGATCGGAAGACCATTCCCACCCGTCGCCGTCCGCCGGCAATGTGAAGTAAACCGTGACTGCCCGATCGCTCCTGCTGAGGTCGCGGACTTCCCCGTCCACCCGGATACAGTTGCCGTTCACCGTGTATCTTGCCTCGAACTGCAAACGAAGTTGCTTGTCCTTCGCCTTCCAGGACGCTCCGCTTCGTGTTCGTCTGGCCCGGCCGGCTGGCTGTCGAAAATCCGATCGGGAAGAAAAGTCACGAACGAAGAACCCGCCCCGCCCCGTCTCGGTGACGACTTCTCCGGTGTTCCGGTCCAGAGCCAGCGAAAAGCCGTCCCCCGTCCGAAGCGTTAACTCCTTCTGCCTTTCTCGCCTGCCATGGGATACACCTGCCACGGGAACGCTATCAAACCGGTGCGCTCCTTGCGGCAGAACCATCTGGACAAGCAGGAAATCATCAAACCAGGCAGTGCCGGTGTGCCCTCTGAACAGTCCGTACACATTGACGGTCTTGATAGGCTTGTCCGGGACAATGGTGACCCGCCTTCGCTGCCAGCCATGGGTGCCGCACTCGAACGGCGCGTTCCGTCCCCAGAGCGGCGTGCCGTCTTGATAAACGATGTCGAGATAGAGTGAGTATCCGCTGTCAGGAGTGCCGGAGACCTTTTCCGCTTTGCTCCGGATTTCAGCAATAATCGGCGTCGGGACCTGCTGATCCAATTCGACGATCTGATACACGCCGTACTGAATCTTGCCATCGTCACTCGAGCAGCGGGCAGAGCGTTTTCCCGTGCGTGCGACCGCAGTCTCAAGATGAAAGCCTTCCTGCCAGCCCACCCAGGACGAATCTTCTTCGACGCTCTCGAAACCGGGATTCAGGATCAGGTTCTCCCAATCCCCGTCATCCGGCTTCAAGACTTTTTTTATCGAGACCGGGTCCGCGTCTGTCAAAGCCACGCAGAAGAAGAAAAGAGAAATGGCCTTCAAGAGCATGTTCATGGCTCAAGGTTCACAAGAACTCTGAAACTTCGCATCCAACGTACACCATCCCGACATCCATGCCCAGCATCGTGGCGACAGGCTGCCAGCATCCTGTCAGCCAGAAGGTCTATCGTTCCTAAGTGATCGCAGGTGTGTTTTTTGACTTTTCATTGTTTTTCTTAATCTGTTTTTGGTTAGGGAGTAGATTTCCGATTTGGGTCTCAAGGCGGTGCGATTCTACGCCCAGGCCTGCGGCGAGTTTGAGGAGGATGTTTCCCAAACTTTCGGGGATAGGTGGGTCCGGTTTCGTCGTTGAAGGCTTCTGTGTTTTGCGTGCGCTGGAGGCCTTCTTCTTGTTCTCTTTCCGCGCGTGGTTCAGGCGGTCGGCAATTACTTTGGCTTCCCTCTTAGTAATCGGGCGGCCATGCAGATCGCGGAACTCGTAGCTGGCCTTGGCATCGGTTCCTTTCAGAGCTACCGATGGCCACGAGGAACCCCCGCCCCCTCTCCGGCAGCCAAGCTCACCACAATAGGAACTATAAACGCCCATTGGTTTTTCACGAAGGGAGCTTCCCGCCTGTCGCCACGAGTTAGGCCCCAATAGTGTTCAATCTGATTCTCACGAGGTGCATGTGTGCGGTGATGAAGAGGGTCGAACCGTCTTCGCCCCAGGCACAGTTGGAGATGGCTACCGGGAAACGGATCGTGCCCAGGTGGTTGGCTTCCGAATCGAGCACGATGACCCCGCCCGGGCCAGTGGCGAATATGTTGCCGTGCTTATCGAGCTTGAAGCCATCGGGCAGGCCCTTGTTGTCGGGCACCCATGCAGTGGAATCAAAGAAGACGCGACCATTGGAAGCGTTGCCCTCGCCATCCAGATCGTAGGCCATCCAGACCGCATGCTCGGGGTCAGAGTTGCCCACGTAGAAAGTCTTCTCGTCGGGGGAGAATGCCAGGCCGTTCGGGCGGCTCAGTTCGTCCGTCTGCAGGATGAGGCCCCCATTTTCCGTCAGCCGGTAGACTCCTTGAAAGTCGAGCTCCTTTGCCGGGTCTTTGTCATTCTTCTCGAACCCGTAAGGCGGGTCAGTGAAGAACAGATCGCCATCCGAACGATAGACGCAATCGTTGGGGCTGTTGAAACGCTTTCCCTTATAGCTATCCGTAAGCGTGACGAATCTGGACGCTGGCGTATCGAGCGGCGCGTCCATACGTGCCATCCGGCGGTCTCCGTGTTGACAGAGGACGAGCCGGCCCTCCGGGTCGATCACCAGCGCGTTCGAGCCCTGTTCGCCGCCGCGAGGAGTATCACCGGTGTAGCCGGATGGGGTGAGGTATTCCGTTCGGCCTTCTCCCTCTTTCCACTTGTAGACCATGTTCGGCGGAATGTCCGAGAAGAGCAGGTATCCACCCTCCTTTACCCAGACTGGTCCTTCAGACCATACGAGACCTTCGGTGAGAATCTCTGGTTTCGCGTCAGATGGAACGAGTTCATCAAATTCAGGACAGAGGCTTTCGAGTTCACCGAGGGTTCTCATCGATACAGTTACGATTAATGAGGGATGCAATTGGGGCCAGGTGAGTCACATTGCGGCCGAAGGCAGCGTCAAATCAGTCGGCATTGAAAGGCATGGTGCTGGGTTGTCAATCCCCTCAACATCAACAGGGCATCCATGGGCTATTGTCCGAACTGAGCAAGTTTGACAGGCGCAGATCCGATAACCGACCACGTGAAAACACTCTTCTCATTTGGATACTCCCAGCCGCTCGGCCACCACTTCCAGAATCTTGTCCGACAGCCCAAGAGGCTCGGTCACCCGCCAGCAAATGCCGGCGTGCTGGGCCGCGGCCTCGGCGCAGAGGTCGGGAATATCTTCGTGCCAATGCTTGCCGGGCAGAAGGAAATAAGGGAGCACGACTATATCAGTCGCGCCTTTCTTGATTGCAGATTTGAAGGCATCAGCAATTGAAGGGCTGGCAATCTCCATGTGCGCGGGCTCGACAATCTGAAAGTGGTGGAGATCGGTAAAACGTTCAACGATCTCTTCGAATTTCTCATTCGATTCTTCCTGACGCGATCCGTGATCGACGATAATGATGCCAGTCATGACTCGTTCCCGATCCGGACTAAAAATTATCGCACTCGATGTAAGCGTCAATCACGGCTTGTTCGCCTTCTGCGCCGGGTCTGGAATTGCCGTGCTCCATTCCCATGGTGCCCGTCCAGCCTTTGTCGTGGATGTGCTTGAAGACGTTCTTGTAGTTGATTTCGCCGGTCGTGGGCTCTTTGCGGCCCGGCGTGTCACCGATTTGGAAGACGCCGATCTCGTCCCAGCAACGATCGATGTTAGGGATGAGATTTCCTTCGGTGATTTGCTGGTGATAGATATCAAACAGGATCTTGCACGAAGGACTGTCGACGGCTTTGCAGATCTGGTATGCCTGCGGCGATTCGGCGAGGAAAACGCCCGGATGATTGATGAGCCTGTTGAGCGGCTCGAGCACCATGACGAGTCCCGATGGCTCGCAGATTTCGGATGCGCGCTTCAGGAGCTCGATAACGTTCGCAGTCTGGTAATCCCAGGCGAGTTTCATATCGAAAAGGCCCGGGACGACGGTGCACCATTTGGCGTTCACTCGCTTGGCGATATCGACGGCGTTGCGAATATCTTCGAGCACTCTGTCTCGAATGTCTTGATCATCGGAAGCCATCGTGGCTTCCTTGAAACTCCCTGTGGCTACGAAAACTCCCATCAGCATATCGAGCTCTACCATGGCCTCTGCAACTTTCTCCTGAATTTCGATATCACGATTAGGCATGCCATTATCTTCCCACGCGGTGAAGCCCTGTTCGGCTGCAAATCTCAACTGGTCGACGAGATCCTCTCCCGCGCTGTGTTTGAACATGCCGAAATGTGGTGCGTATCTGAGTTTGAATTGATTCATGTGGTCCTCCGGAAATGGAAAAATGGTCAGTGGATGATACTGATGCCTGTCGCTCTCTCGTTCCACGCTCTGCTGGAAACGAAGGCCCTGGCCAGTTCGTCGTCAGGATACTGGCCCTTAAAAGACGTTTCTGATTGTATTGGCGGAGGAGAGGATTCACACCATCTCGAGCCCGCGCATCGTACCCTTGCTGCTGGCGAATTCATCCACCTCGATGTCCAGACGATGCAACGCACTGAGGTAGAGGTTGGGCAGCGGGTAGTTCTTCTTGCGGTTGAAGGCGAGGTGCTGGCCGTGCTTGAATCCGCCGCCAGCGAAGACTACCGGCATATTCTTTGTGTCATGTGCTGAAGCGTTGCCGAGGTTGGAGGTCAGCAGGGCAATGGTGTGGTCAAGCAGTGTGCCGTCTCCCTCCGCAGTCTTATGCATTCTACGTATGAGCCGGCCCCATTCGTTCATTTGGGCCTCTTCGATGAGGGCAAGCTGGGCTATCTTGGCCTTGTCCAGGCCGTGATGGCTGAGTTGATGATAGCCCTGGTCGACACCTTGTATGGGAATCTTCTGCCCGCTGCCGTTGCTGTGCATGGTGATGAAGCGGGTCGAATCGGTCTGGAGCGCGAGAAGGATCACATCGTGCATCGCAGCCTGGTGGGCAATGAGGTCACCGGCATCTCTGACGGGGTCGGGCGGTCCTGCGTCGATTTTTGGCTTGGGGCGCGTGGACCAGCCTTCATTTCCCGCGAGGCGTTTTTCGAGGTCGCGGACGCTCGTGAAGTAGGCGTCAAGCTTGTCGCGGTCTCCCGGGCCCAGACGCCGCTGCATGGTTTTTGCCTCGCTGGCGACAATGTCCATGATGCTCCGGCCCTGCTGTATCCTCCGGATCTGCTGCGCCTGCACTTGTGGGGTATCGTCCACAAACAACTGCGCAAAAAGGCGCTGCGGCGAATTCTCGGGTGGGATCATCGCACCGTTTTCTGTGTACGACGTACTCGAATTGCCCAACGCGTTCAGCACCAGTGATGGGAAACGCGTCTCTCCGCCGAGTCTTTGAGCCATGAATTGATCCAGCGAAATGGAGTTTCGAAAATTCCCGCCGTTGTAGGGGGCCGCGGAAAGGATGCATGGCTCGGCCCTGTGGCCGCCGCCCACGCCGGGATGGGAGACGCCCGATATGACGGTGAATTGCTCTCGAAGATCATCGATGGGTTTCAGGTAGCGAGTCGGTTTGTACTTGCGGCCCGCCTGCTTCGGAAACAAGTTGGGCGCATGGAATCCGAGCGCGTTGCTGATGGCGACAAAACGCCGTGGTAACGCGGCTTCCTCACCGCGGGCCAGCGCCGGCCTCATAGCTTCAAGCCAGGGCAGCGCCACGGTCACGCCGGAGGCGCGGAGGAATGTCCGTCGGGAGATCTGTTTTTTGATGTTGATATTGGCCATGATCTATTGGCGTTTATTTGTGGGTAAAGAGGCGGCTTTTGACTACCTCATGGATCAAAGTCTTCAAACCAAATCCGTGCTTTGCAGAGGCGGCAACGATGGCCTCGATATGCTCACGGTCGGAAAAAGAGATGCTGGCGCCGGTGGCGTAGGTGACGAGGTGATTGGCCACGTTGCGGGCGATTAGCTCTGGCTTTCTTACCAGAATTTCCTTGAAGGCATCCACGTCGGCGAAGGCATCACCGTCCGCGGTCACGTAGCTTGGATCCACAGCAGGGCCTTTCTTCCAGCCACGCTTCTTTGGGTTGATGGCCGCGCGATAGTGCGTACGCCAGCCGCCGATGACGTCATAGCTTTCTAGCGCAACCCCGGGTGGATCGATCTTCACATGGCAGACCGCGCAACTCGGCATCGTCCGGTGTTTGGCGAGTTGTTCGAGAATGGTCGTGGCGCCGCGGATGTCCGGCTCGACCGGGGGGACGTTCGCAGGCGGCGGCGGAACGTGGTAGCCCATGATGCGCTCCATCATCCAGACACCGCGAATGACCGGCGACGTCGTTGTGCCATCGGCAGTGACTTTGAGCACGCTTCCGTGAGTGATGATGCCGCCGCGATGATCTCCGGGCTTGAATGAAACGCGCTGCATACCCTCGCCGCCCGGCCAGGGCACTCGATAATGGCGCGCGAGACGCGCGTTCATGAAACCAAATTTCGAATCAACGATGTTGGACACGCTGAGGTCATTCTTCAGCAACTCGTGAAAGAAAGTGCGAGTTTCTTCAAGCATGGAGTGCTTGAGTACTTCATCGAACTCAGGGTACAGCTTCGCGTCCGGCGTGGTGAAATCGATGTCTACAAGGTTGAGCCACTGATCCGTGAAATTTTCGACTAAAGTCTTTGCCTTGGGGTCATCCAGCATGCGCTCCACCTGTTGGTGCATGATCTCCGGTTTGAGCAGTTGGCCCTTGTCCGCGAGCGAACGCAGCTCTTCATCCGGCGAAGTGCTCCACAGAAAGTAACTCAAGCGGGCAGCCAGCGCGTGTTCGCCCAGGGGGCCGAGAGCTTCATCAAAGTAAAGGAACCTCGGTGAAGAAAGCACACCTCGATAAGCGCCTCGAAGGGCTTCGATGGGCGAGGCGCCCGCCTTCAGTTCGACCAGTGCCAGGGACAGATATGGGGCTGCCTCATCCTTGCTGACGGGCCTGCGAAACGCTCGGCCCGAAAACGCGCGTAAGAGGCCGGCGAGATCCTCTCCAGTCAGCGCGTCTGGATTGTGCCCGCCAAAGAGCTTTTCACGGACCATTTCCGGTCCGCCGCCGGGACAGACTCGCTTCATCTCGATCCACTTGATAGCTACTCCCGGATGTCCCGACCGTTCAAGAAAATCGGCGGGGCCGTTTACATGTCCCTTGGTGTCCCGGCCTCCTGCCTGTTTGAGCTTTCGATCCTTTGGCCGGATTTCCAGCATGTGGCCTTTCTTAATCCAGGCCAGGTACTCATACTCCCGTGGCTTCTTCGTCGCGGCAAAACTGCCCACCCAGTAGAGAGTCGATGCCCTGGCATAGCAGACGCCACTGCGGGCACTGCACCAGACCCGGCCTTCCTTTGGCGGATTGACTGCGGTGACCTTCAGTCGCACCCGATACCAACCGCTTGCCGGAACCCTCGTAGCAGGCATCCGGCCATAGAAAGGCTGTTGCGTGGACCATGCGACCACGTCCTGGTGCCCGGGCCGCCCCGCAGGCTCGCGGGAATTTCGACGCTTTTCGTTTCGGCGCAGCTTTTTCCAGTCGAGCATGACCCGGTAATCCGGCCGCGGATTCATGGCCCGGCTGAAAGCCGAATCCAACGCGGCATCCGCGGCTTCGAGGTACTTGCCCAGAAGATGATGAGAGACCTGTTGGGCCGCGGCCACGGTATCGAACCCGTCCATACGCGGGTCCACCGGCAGAAAATCGCGCAGCGGAATGTCGATTCCCAGCAGTTCGTTGACCGTACGCTCGTACTGGAACCGGGTCAGCCGTCTCGATGCCACCCGTCCGCGCCTGGCGATGCGCGCCACATCTGCGGCTTTCAGTTGACTGTGCAATGTTGAAAGGAAAGTCTGCTTCGCCGCGGCTTCGGGCCGGGGCTTCTTCTTGGGAGGCATCTCGTCCCCCTGCACGCGCTCAAACACGCGCTGCCATTTCTGAAATTTGCCCAGGTCGGCGAGGTCGAATTCGAGCGAAAGGAGATCGAGGTCACCCTTCTTCAAGTCAGCGTCATGGCAGTCGGCACATACCCGTTCTAAGAATCCTGTGATCGCGCCGGGCCGTTCGGCCGCAAATGACAACGCCGGGATTAAAACAAGGCATAGAATGGGTTTTGTGAATCCGGAAGGCATGTATTTTTGAGGAACAGATGACAGATCTGGTTAAATCCTGACAAGTATTCAGAGGTCCGCCAAAGCCTTGTTCAGGCCTGTTGCACGGTGTGCGAGTGCTGTTCAGAGCTCTGCAGTTGAAGAAAGAAAAATGGGGCCGATGAAAGAAAAATGGGGCCGATGAAAACTGATGATGGCAATGTGATCTGTTGCGAAGTCGGCATTCGGGATGACTAGACTTGGCTTGAGCTCCCACTCTCGATGCCGTACTTGCAGCAGACAAGTCCGTGCCGGATAATCTGCCATCGCAGTTCGGCCAGGCGTGTCAGAGAGTCTCATCGGGAGGAACATGATGGATGCAGACAATGAAAGTAACGAAGAAAACCTGAAATCCTCCAGCGGCTCTGCCGAGGCGATGGTAGGCGACATTAAGAGTTCCCTGGAGCCGGTCCTTGCGCTCTCTGAAAGGCTGGTGGATTGAGGGAGAAGCAGGAGCGATGGCGGAATGGTGTGAACTATCTTCAGAGGATTCATCTCTCTTAATCCTTATCGTGATCATTCTCATAATCGAATTCTGACGGCCCAACCATCACAGGAAAACCCGATGCACACCAAACAATTCTGTTTACGTTTACTTGCCTACGCCAAGGCATCCCTCTTGATGAGCCTCGAGGGGCTGAATCGAGATGACATCCTCTGGCAGCCTGAGCCCGGGAAGAACAACATCGGATGGAACGCCTGCCATGTGGGGCAGTTCATCGGGTCGCTGATATGGTTTTTTGACGATGAACCAGACTGGGAATGCCTTGGCCCCTTCATCCACTTTGGGCATGGATCCGATCCGGACAAGCTGCGGGACGAGATTCCAGACAAGGAGGAAATCGTCAGGCTGATCCACAAGGATTGGGAGCTCGTCGTCGGTCGATTTCAAGCATTTGAAGAATCCGACTTTGAGAAAGAAGTGCCTCTGAACAACCCTGACGGCGAGACGCTTCTTGACATGTGTCACCGAACCGCATGGCACACCCACCATCATATCGGGCTTATCTGCGCGCTGAGATCCATGCAACGAAAGCCGACGTTTCCCCGTCCGACTTTCGGTTCAAAAGCGCGGCGCGAACTCACAGCCAGTTCCGAGACTCGCTGGGAAGATATCCTCACTGCAGGAGGCGAAGAGTGGGCTTACGAGTAAATGCTGTCTGGCTTGTCCTGGGTCTGTTTCTCGCAGCAGCGGCTCGAACAACAGGCGAAGCGGAGATCAGGGCGCTGAACGTCGAAGACCTTGGAGTGCCGGTGAGCACCATGCGCCGTATGGGCGATTTTCTGGTGCCCAAACCTGGACAAAAGGGGTGGTGGTTCATTACTTCCTACAATCCCGTCCGGAGAAATACTCTCCCGATACAGATCTACATCGTCGATCTCGATGCCAGGAAGGTGAAGATGGTGAAAAGCAATCCCTCCGGCGCTCTGTGCTACAGCCTCAACAGCAAGGGAGTCATGGCTGGGGATGGCAGGTTCTACATGGGCCACTATGCGAAGACCGGTGTCTGGCGTTTTGACCCGGGGGACGGCTCCCTCGAATTCATCGATTTCCCCGACATCAAGGATCGAGTTCTGCCATTTTGTATGCAGGAGGCAGAGGACGGGAAAATCTACATGGGCACGGCATCGGCCAAAGCCTATGTGATTGAATACGACCCGAAGTCCAACCAGTTTCGAGATTTTGGCGTGCAGGGGCCGAAGCATCCATCGCCACGGTATATCTACTCCATGGCCGTCGGCAAAAAGTACGTTTACAGCGCCGCTGGCAAAAACCCTTGGTACCTGGTCGCCACTGACCGTGAGACCATGGAGCAGAAGGTGCTCATCAGCGATCCAGATTACCTCGAGGTCAGTGGAAGAGGAGGCAACTGCACTGCCCGGGTAAGTCTCAAATCGAGATCTCAGAAACCAGCCATAAGGAAGTTGTTCCGCCTTCGAGATGGCCTGGCCTCTGAGACTCAGCCTTCGAAGGGGAAGCCCAGGCCAAAGGCCGCTCCCAGGCCCGAGCTCCTGCTGACACTTGCCCGTCCTAACTCAGAAGGCAAGGCGCAGATTTGGTTCCGCATGCCAGGCAAAGACTGGAGCTACGTTGACCTGGAAGGAATCCAGACGACGCCCTGGAAATCTCTCTCACTGAAGGCATTGCCGGACGGCCGCCTTCTCGGCGCGCCACGAGGCTATGAGGATTTCTTTATCTACGACCCGGCAAAGAACGAGTTCTCCATCCCCGGGAAGGCGCCGTTGAGCGCGTACACCATGCAGTGCCTCGGTGGCAAGGTCTACATCGCCGGCTACCCCGGCACTTACATGGTCGAGTACGATCCTGCCGTGCCCTGGACATTCTTCACCACAACGCCCAAGCACAAAGAACCGCCGCTCAGTTCAGTGGACAGCAATCCGCGAGAGTGTCACCGGTTCGGCAATCTGGTGCAGACCCATCACGCCCGGGCCAGCGCAATCGGCGCCGACGGGTGCATCTACGTCGGTGCTCACGCAGAGCGCCTGCACGTGGGAGGCGGGCTGGTCTGGTGGAACCCCAAAGATCGCAAGCCGGCAGGTCTGCGGAAGCCTTTCCTTGTGCAGGACTGCGCAGGCCTGACTGCGGCACGTGACGGGAAGCTGATCGTTTATTCGAGCACTCCCGTGACCGACCCTCGCGCTAAGAGTGCAACGCCAAAGGAGGCAAAGCTCTTCGTGTTCGATGTCGCCACGAAGAAGGTTACGGACGTAATAGTTCCCGTCCCAGGTCTGCAAAGTTGTGGCCCCGTCACTGCCATCGGTGACAGGATTTTGGGTGTGGGCCGAAAGGCCGGGAGTCATCTTTTCTATGTATTCGACCTGAGCGAGATGAAGATCATTCTCAACAGGCCGCTGAGCTCCGGAACATCCAGCCTGAAGATTGGGCCTGACGGCAGAATCTACTTTCTGGCAGAGAACATTCTCAAACGTCTCGATCCGACGACACTCGCATTCGAATCAATCGGCAGCATTGAAAAGGGAGGGGAATTTGAGTTCCTTGAGCAAGACCTCTACCTGGCCGGCTATCATCTGCGCCGCATACGAAACGTCACAACGCTCGGAGCCTCTAAAGAAGTTGATGGCCGGTAAGTCGAATAGTCGCACATTCCAGTCTGGACGTGCCTGAGTGGGACGCCTAATATCCAGCGCGGAGTTTCGAGCACGCGAGCCAGCATCATGTCCAGCAGCCAACCCAACATCCTTCTCATCTGCACCGACCAGCAGCGTGGAGATTGTCTCGGCATCGAAGGGCATCCGACGCTTCAGACACATAATCTCGACAGTATTGCGCGGGGTGGAACGCGGTTTACGCGGGCCTATGCGGAGTGCCCGAGCTGTATTCCGGCGAGGCGATCCTTAATGACGGGGTTGGCTCCAGCGGCGCATGGGATGGTCGGTTTTAAGTATGAGGATTTCGATCCGCCGCACACGCTGCCCGGCGAGCTGCGGAATGCCGGATACGAAACGAAGCTGGTGGGGAAGCTCCATCTGCAGCCGAAGGGCAAACGATTCGGCTTTGACCATATGCTCCTTACCGACGGTATCGGCGGACAAACGGACTACACCGCCTGGCTGCGAGAACAGGGCGAAACAGCTCCCGACCTCTGTGGTGACCACGGGGTTACTGGCGAGTATTGGGCGGCGAGGCCCGACACTTTGGATGAAAGGAAAAAGCATTCGTACTGGATAGCGTCGAAGACGATCGAGTTTCTGTCACGGCAGCGCGATCCATCGTGTCCATTCTTTCTGAATGTTTCGTTCTTTGATCCGCATACTCCATTCATCCCGCCGAAGGGGCACTGGGACCGATACATTAATCGTGAGACCCCGGCGGCCGCGGTCGGCGACTGGGCGCGCGATTTCGGCGGCCCGCAGAAGGGGCTCGGTCCGTTTGCTCCTCATGCCCACATCGATGACCAGGATTTGCATGAATGCCGTGCGGCGTACTATGCGACCGTCCACTTCGTGGATGACCAGGTCGGTCGCATCCTGAAGTGCGTAAGCTCGTTCCAAAAGGGCCGCATCGTTCCTCGCGACACGCTGATTGTATTCATCTCCGATCACGGCGAAATGCTCGGTGACCATCACATGTTCTCAAAGACCTTTCCCTATGAAGCGTCTGCGCGCATCCCGTTTCTGGTACGTGCCCCGCATCGCTATGGATTCCCGGAAGAGATCATCTGCGATACTCCTGTCGGGTTGCAGGACGTCATGCCGACCATCCTCGATGCGGTAGATCTGCCAGTGCCGGATACGTGCACGGGCAAGAGTCTCGTACCGATCCTTCGGGGAGAATCAGCGCGCGTGCGGGACATCCTCCACGGCGAACATTCCGGCCACGCGGATCCCGATCACGCGACACAATTCCTGGTTAGCGATGAACACAAATACATCTGGTACACTCATTCCGGTCGCGAGCAGTTGTTTGATCTCGAGAATGATCCGGACGAACTGAAAGATCTGGCTTTGACCGAAGACGCCGAAAACAGGCTTCAGCCGTGGCGCGACAAGATGATCGAATTCCTGAACGGCAGGCCGGAGGGCTTTACGGATGGCAAGAATCTGCTCCCCGGACGGCCGCACGATCACGTGTTTCCGGACTACCAACCGGACAGTATTTATCCGTTCCTATGAGCCTGCTACACGCCAGTTTCCCCCGAGGGCATATTGCCCTGAACGGAACTCGGGGGCTCCACACTCCTGGATCAGAAATCGAGGGAACCCATGGCTGAGCTACTGAGTCTGGAAACGGTCTGCGCGGACGGTTACCACAACGCGTTCACAGACCTGCTGGGATGGAAAGGACATTACTACCTGAGCTTCCGCACTGCGCAGCATCATGGCTGTCCGCCGAACGGCGATGTGTTGATTATGAGATCGGAAGGGCTGAAAGACTGGGAAATCTGCGCCCGAATCGATACCGGAGCCGACGACCGCGACCCCAAACTCATCGATGCCGGTGACCGCTTGGGAGTGGTCTTCGGCACGTGGTATCCGAGATGGGGCGACGGCACGCGCAGCATCACAGGCGAGCCAATGGACCTGATCTCCCACATCTCAATCTCACGCGATGGTCTCTCGTGGTCCGCGCCAAAGCAGGTGTATGGCGTCAACTACTGGATGTGGCGCATTCTCCCGCTCGACGACCAGTTCTACTGTGCGGCCTACCATTTTGGGAAGCGGAGCGATCGGACGATGCGGACGGTCCATCTGCTCCGGAGCGACGACCTCTTCGACTGGACCCTCGTCTGCCAGATGCGTTCCGGCGGCGGGTCGGGTGAACCGGTCCTGTACCAGACGGAGCCAGGAGTCCTGCATTGTGTCATTCGCGCTATCGAGCCCCAAAACCATTCCTGGCTGGGCAGGAGCTTTGCGCCGTACACGGAATGGAGATGGGAAGACCTGGGCGTCATGATTCACGCACCGGTCGTCCTGAATGTGTCTGGCCGATGGATCGTTGCCGGCCGCTCGCAGGAATGCGATCTGCCGAAAGGCACTTGTGAAACGGACTCCGGGCACCACTGCTCCGTCTGGGAAATCCGAGATACAAAAGCGCACCATCTCCTGACCGTCCCAAGCGGAGGCGACTGTTCCTATTCCGGCCTCGCCGTCGGACCGAACGATGAGGTCGCCATGAGCTACTATTCCCAGCACGAGCGTATGCCGCTCCCCCACGAGCCACCGGTGCCTTCGGATGTCTTTCTGGCCAGGTTCACTCTCTAGCCCCAGAACAAGCGCGATTCTTCGCATACTGTTCGTGGACAAGAGCTTCGGCATAAGTCGAGAAGCAATTCAAGTGAAACAACTCTTTACGCCGAAGGCGTTAAACAACGTAGCCCAGGGCAAAGTGAGCGAAGCGAACGACG
>Ga0187827_10001760_pt1 | contig 30972 bp, 31 predicted proteins | sample ETNtaG_39_FD_167969 | JGI IMG/M metagenome (GOLD analysis project Ga0187827, IMG submission 167969) | Marine microbial and viral communities from oxygen minimum zone, Eastern Pacific Ocean - ETNP2014_SV_150_PacBio MetaG (Illumina Assembly) | ecosystem: Environmental > Aquatic > Marine > Hypoxic...
TATTTTTAGAAGGATTTACCTCCTCCTTTCTTTTCCTTGTAATCTCCACCTTTTCAGGTTTAAATTCTTTCGGAGCTTCAGAAGGAGGATTATTTTCTCCAAAAGGTCTCCCGCTTGCGTCAAGAATTGTCCCTTTAGGGAATTCTGTTTTTTTGTCTCCATTTTCTGCACTAGGCCCTCTTTCCATTGACTTCATAGTATTTTTAAGTTAATTGACAAATTATTTAGTTGTTGTTGCTGGCTGCATTTCAATAATCTCTTTTTTGAAATTAGCTATTGTTTCAGCAACCATAATATCAAAATTTGGAATTTTATTTCTTAAAAATGCAATCATATCACCATCAGAATCAAGAATCTTATCCAGTTCCTTTTTTTGATCTTCAGACAGGATGGAAAGAACCTCTATACTAATTCTACTTTCAACGACTTCTGTCATCTTATTTATGAGCTCGTCTCTCTTTTCGCGTGGTAGAGAATCTAAACCTAACTCTTGTACTAAATTCAAATTTAATAATTCAGTAATCATATTTTTATTTTGTATTTCGAGCCTATTTTAGCTAGAAATAACTTAATTCTTAATACTAATACTAATTAATTCATTATAAATTTTTAAACAATAAACCGCAAGATGCTAAAACACAGTATTTTACTGCCGTTCGTTTTTCGGCTATCTTTAAGTTATGTCACTTTCGATTGGAATGGTCAGAACACAATAGGACATTTTAGTACTGATAAATTCATACCTTTCTTCTTTAACATCAAACTACTCCCACCTATGAAGAGGGGAGTAGATTATGGGTTTAAACCAAAGGTGTCTATTTCTTAAAAACAAAAACCCCAACAATGTGGGACGTCCGAATAGTTTTATAGTATCTACTTTGCAGTATCTCGAGGAGAGAGTTTTTCTGCTTAATCTTTCAATTAAGCTAGAAACTGCATTTCGATTTTTCTATTCAACACACCCCACATTATTGGGGTTTATATATTAAATTCTCTCTCCTCTTCTGTTTCGCTCTTTTGAGCTCATCAGCACGGACTCACATCCGTGGACAGAGGAAGGTTTTTTTAAAGAGAACCTTCCGGAAACTCTGAACCTCTCCTCTACTAACCAAGCAGAGGAAATTGGTGAGCTGAGACCGTGTCCTCAACTCGGTGAAAGAACATTACGCGACACGGCGCGCTCGAACCTATTTGCTGTTGAACTTGGCGCGGAGTGCATCCAGCGCTTGGTCCAGCGACTCGCCGGAGAGAGGCTCGGTCTCATCCGGCGACAATGTTGCCGGCTCTGGCTCGACCTCCACTTCGTGTAAGCCCCAGCCATTACCGATGTCGGGAGACACTTTCCCAGACATGCCAGTCGCACCATCCCACGACTCGAAAATCTCACGCTCAAGGCGCTCGACTGTATCGAGTTGGGCCTGGGTGCAACCATTGACCGGACGATGTCCGACCATAAACTCATGGGGCGAGGACGTGAAATCCTTTCTCCACAAGATGGCCAATTCGTCCGGCTCGACGAGACGCCACGCCACATGGCCTCCTTGAAGACCACGCGGGTGGTTATAGTCGCGGTGGTCCGGCTCACGTTCGGAGCCATCCGGACAAATGACCCAGTATTGGGCACAATTCGTCCGACCACCAGTCCTGACCCAACCACCGAAGTCAACCAATACTTCGCCGGAGTTCTGTCGCTTTTCGAGCTCCATCACTTCCGGTTCAGCCTTGGCCAACCCCGCGAGGGTCTGCTTGGCGCGATCAGACCACTGATCGAGACCCCGATACCCTACCGTGGGCATGGTATCAAAGGTCTCACCTTTTGCTACTTCCTCCACCTGCTCGCGGAGATTGCTCTCCAGCAGTCGGAAGTGGCTCCGGGCGATGATCTCGCGCGCCTGGTCGCGAAGCGTTTCAGCCTCCTTGCGGAAAGCTTGTCGCTTCGCGAGTTCCTCACCCTCGAGCTGACTGACTTTCTTGTCAGTCTCAAGTTTGAGGAAAAGAGCGGATGGAACCGTCATGTCATGACGATCCCTCCCGTCCCAACCGAGGTTGAGTACAAGTGGGCTGATCGAAATCAACTCACCAGTCTCACCCTCGTGGTGAGCTGGAATCCTGTGACCACCACTGATCGTCCTCTCACCTCGGACAATAGTGGTCACTATCCGCCCAACCCAATCGGTCGGAACACAACCCCAAGGGGCTGTACCTTTGGCTGTATAGAAGTCCGGGTCGCGCTGTGCGTCCTGAACCTTCCACTCCAGCCAATCCTCGACCCGAAGCTCATTACCCTCAACAAAGAGAGCAAAAGCAGGGCCGTCGGAACTCGGTCGAATTCGCAGGACGTCGCCGGTCCGTAGCACGATGAGTCCATCGAGCCACGAGCCAATTCGTCCCGCGTCGCCGTCTGCTCCGTTGCCATAGGTGACGACTTCTGGTTGACCTTTCCAAATCTCCCAGTAGCCATCCCCACGACGGGTGTACCCACCATTCGTGCAAACGCGCACAAGGTGAGCATTCGGCTCCGACTTCCCAGACTGAACGAGTCCGAAGATGTCGTCGCCGAGCTTCACCACCGCACTAGCTTCCACCAGTTCGGTGTCAAAGCCGATGAGAGAAACATCAACGAGCTTACGCCCGCGTCCGGTCTCGCCCATCCTCACTGCCGGTCCAGCGGTGCCTCTTTCCACCTTGATCCCAGATTTCAATTGTCCGGAAGCAAAGGTAAAGCAAGACATTGAGCCGAACACGGTCGGGAGTGCCCTGGTGGTGGCTTCAGCTTCGGCAATTACTGCCTCTGCCTTTGCTACCGCCTGCAGGTTCTCCCAATCCTGCCAGTTGGCAGTTTGTGGTTGCCCATCCGCACTGATCCAAAGTGCGAATGATCTGGTTCCGTTGATGGCCCGCGACGTGTGGACCTGAATGACGTCCCCGTGATTCATGACCACAAGCCCATCATTCCATGAGCCGACCCGTCCCGCGTCGCCAAAGGCTCCATAGCCCGAGATGAGCGACACGGGTGAACCGGCCATAACGTTCCATCCACCACACCCACCTCGGATGTAACCCCCGTTGGAGTTAATCCGAACAAGCACGGATTGGGTGGCTGTCGGCTGCTCGAGAACAAAAAAGAAGACCTTTTCAGGCTTCCCGTCCTTTACAGGCAACGTGATCTTTACGGGGTGCGCTTCAAGCACACGCCCACTGACCACCTCTGCCGGATTCCGTCGGCCAAGCGACACTTTTTCGTAGCGTCGCCCGCGGCCTGCCTCACCAAGGTAGACCACTTGACCGAACTTCTCGTCGGCCTTGAGCTCGATGCCCTTGGCCAACCTTCCTGTTATCCATGAAAAACATTTCATAATGCTCTCCTTCGCTCTTGCCAACTCACCCGAGTATTTCACGGGCATAGGCGTGAGCATGGAATCATGCTGGCATTTTCAGGTAGCCAACTCCACCTTTTCTGTTTCGCCATTTCTGGCTCATCAGTCGGAATACACATTCCGAGACAAGGGGAAGCCTGTAACCGACAGACTCCCCACAAACCGTGATCCGTATCGTGGATCAGACGCCGGAAGTTTTCCCGGTATCCGGAAACCATAGAGCAATCTCTCGCTCTGCAGCCTCCGGTGAATCCGAGGCGTGGACTAGGTTGTCCACACCAGAGGTAACGAGCTCGAGTGCCCGCCACCCCTGTTGGCCATCCGCCCACTTGGTAAAAACCAAGTGACGGAGCTGGCCTGGTGCGGCCTTCCGCGGATCAGAAGGCCCCATGGCTGCCCGGACGCGTGCCACCACATCCGGGCCTTCCACTATGACGGCCATAACAGTTTGGCCGTCATAATACTCCGGTAGCCGGTGGAAGAAAGGCTTATCGGAGTGCTCCGCGTAGTGGGCCGCGATCAAATCGCGACTCACTACCTTCAGCTCGCGGCGGGCGATGATACCCACTACGCGGAGCAACCCCATGATCTCCAAGAGAAAACTCTGAAGACCAAGGGGTTTGAGCATAACGAATGTCCTTTCGGTCATTTGTTACCTCCTCTACCCCTTGGGGTATTTAGGGGACGAATTTAACGAGCCATCCCCGTTTCTCGTCGAGAGTCAACGCGCGGTGCGTGCCGACTCTCGAACCTCGGCTAGGTTCAGTGTGGCCGACTCCGGCCACTCAAATGACCCCGAGTCCCCACGTACCGCCCAGCGGATGCGCGGGAAAACTCCAAATTGGCCAACCCACTCCGCGAGCAGGACAGCCACCGCCGGGGACATGCCCGGCAGAATGATCTCCGCGGCCGCGCCGCGGAGAAGGGCCTCGCGCTCCGGGAGCGCGAGGAGGAGCTCTCTCATTGTTGCTGAGAGCTCCTGCCCCTCGACGAGGGGCAGGTTGGCGCCAACAAGCGGCGCCAGTTCCACTCCGGCCACCGGGTGACCGGAGAAGTTGATGGAGACCATCTCTCCACTCTCCCTTCTGTCCCCGAGATGGGGACAACTGTGGTAGGTCAACCCAATGGCTATTCGTGACAGAGCAGAAAGCTCCATCAGCTGACCTAAAACCCACTTCCCCTAATATGTTGTCGGGGTTCGCTCTCCTTTCAAGAGGCAAAATGTGCTGGCGGCATAATGCCGTTAACTCCAACCGCGTTTGCAGTCAGAACCAGCATTATTTCCATCGCGCATCAGCGCGTGTTACCTCCGTTGAATCCACCACGCTCGTGATGAACTCAATCGAGGGGAGGAAGTTGCGACCAAGCAACCTCCTCCCAAAACCATAATCCGTATCGTGGATTAGACGCCCCACCTGACGGTGGGGAAACCAAATCTATCGGCACATCGTTCGTGCCGCCGTGACCCGCGGATCCGTCCGCCGGTCACGGTCCATATCCGCAGCCACCAAGTAGGTGGCGCGGTTCCAGCGCGCCGCCGTTGCGGTGCGCAGATCGTGACGTGCGAGCTGTGCCCGCGCAGCGCGAAGTGTCTTGTCCTTGGTCGCCGACCACGTGTCGGCAACCTGGATTCCCGCGCTCTCGAGCGCGGGTCTGAACACCTCGAACATCGACGCGTTCCCGAAGAAATTTCCGTTTCTCTTTCTCATCTCATCCTCCTTCCGCACCTCTGTGCGGAAAAGATTGGAATCGCACCATGCGACCCCTCGTACCGTACCAACCCAAATGAGTCGGTCCGGCAACGAGGAACAACATTGCAGTTATGGCTTACGCCAAAGTTATTCTGCGCTATCCCTAATTACCTATTTAGTTGTCAAAGATCATCCTTGCTCCACCTACTTGGAGTATCCAGCTCCTTTCGTAGCGAGGACATTTTTGCCGACGAGAGATGGTTTATTTCTCTCCTCGACAATCGATGTCCTAACTGGTTCATCGGGTGATGAGGTAAGGCCTTTGTGACATAGCTTCCCGAGTTTTATCAGATTTGTCTGCTGATAATTTCCACGAAGCCCTCATCGGACAAATAAGATATAAATAAGGTTGATTTTTATCTTCACTCTCTCCTCTGTCTACACTTGCCGGCTGTAGTCACCGTTCACCACCTAGTGAATCAGAGATGAAGAACAATCTCATGTATACCTTCTCAAAGAACATTTTTAATGAGTACTTACTCATCTATCTCCTTATTAGGAGAGTGATGGTTTTGAATTTTTCATTACCATTACTCTTCTAACAAAAAACGGTCACAAACTTACTTCTACTTAAGAAGGGAGCTTGTGACCGGTTTCTGGTCTTTCATTTATAGGTAGTCTTTCTACCTACTCATGACTCTCTCCTCAAAGAATCTTTTATTTTGTTGTAATGTGCATCAGAGTGTTCTGTATCCTACTCCTATATCATAGCATATCTATATTATTTTGTCAAGTGATTAATTTATCATCTTGACTGGATCTCTACCCAAAGCTAATCATCTATATATAGTATAGCATACTATGGTATACTTGTCAAGTACTAAAATAACTCTATGATTGGGGGCTATTATACAAGCGGTTGCAGGGGGGGGGTAGTACCCTAGTCCAATATGGTGAGAAATTACTATATAACCGCTCTACACATACTTAAATTAGACTTTAAAGGTATTGAAAAGTATAAGAAATTAAAAAAGACAAGTAGGAGAAACAAACCAAAAGAAGAATGGATTAACATCCCAGTGCCGGCACTTATTGAGGAAGATTTATTTAATAGAACCAGAAATCAAATTGAGAAGAATTTTGCCATGTGCAAAAGGAATAAGAAAAATCAGTATCTTCTTGCTGGTAAAATTTGGTGTGATTGTGGCAAGAGAAGGGCTGGAGAAGGGGCAATGAAAGGGAAACATCTCTATTATCGCTGTACTGATAGGGTTTATAGTTTTCCATTGCCTCCTGTTTGTAAAGAAAAGGGAGCAAATGCAAGGGTTGCTGATGAACTAATTTGGTGTAAGCTAGTAAATCTAATGAGTTCACCGGAGCTTATGAGCAAACAAGTATCTCGTTGGATGAAAAGCAGGAAAGATAAAGCGAAAGCATCTGTTGGAGATATTGGGTCTTTGGAGAAAGAAATTACAAAACTTAAGAAAGAGGAAGATCGTTATAACAAAGCTTATGGTTCAGGACTCTTTGGAATAGAAAAGTTAAAAGAGTACACTTCTGATTTAAAGGAAAGGATTACATCTCTTGAATCTCAAATTGGGAAAAATAAACAAGAATCAAAAGAGATAGATTCTTCCTCAATACCTACTCAAAAAGAGATAGAGAAATTCTCAAGAGAATCAGTAGAGGTTTTGAAAAGTTTGAGTTTTAATTTAAAAAGAGAGATAGTTATCAATATTATTGATAGAGTAGTAGGGAATAGAGAAAGATTAAAAGTTTATGGTTATATACCCGTAACAACTAAAAATGTCGCATTCAAAACTAAGCATCGGAATAGCTTGGGCTCAACCAATCACTATTTAGATAAAGGGCAGGGGATACCATTTGAATTGAAAGTAAAATTACCGCCCAGACAGAAACTCTTCGGAAACCCGTGACTATAGCCACTCAAAAGTAAGAGGTAAATAAACCTTAAATTACACCGTCGTTACCGTCGGTATTTTTTGCATAATATTTTGGATGCTCTTTGGCACGAGTGGTCTAGCTATTGCATACAGTGTAAGGGTAAGAATGGAACCAATGCATATCTAATTACTACAAAATACTATCAAGGACCTATATTGACTACACAATGCATTCATGATAATGTAAAGCATAGAGCTGGCAGAAGATAGGCGGGCCTTCCGTCCTTCTCTCTGACCTAGAAGGAGACACAATGCTATCACTCAGCATGAGGCCCGCACTGAGACAGCGGGTTGAACAGAGGATCGAGCTGATGCTCAAGCAGGAGTTGCGGCTGGAGTTGAGGCTGCTTCTCAAGCAGATCCTCGCACTTCTCCAGACGCTCCGCCTTGAGCAGAAGATGACCCTCGAAACGGTGCAAGGAGTCGCTGAGGCAATACGAACGGTACCAGAGGCCGACCTCTACGGGTTTGCCCACGAAGTCGTTCGTAAGGGTGGTTTCAACCAGGCCGCCGAGCTCAGCTATGTACTCCAGGCCGTGGCCATTGCTGCACCTGATGAGTTCGAGCACACAGGATCTCTTGCCGAGAGGCTGGATGAGATCCTGAGAGCAGAGGCCGATCGTCGAGAACATCGTGAGCGGAAAGTCCGTGCTGCTCGTCCTGTCCTCGCTCTCCGGCTCGTGTTGCGCGCTCCTCGTTTCTTCGGTGGCCGTGGTGGAGAGCGCAAGGATCTTGCCGATCTACTCACGGCTATGCCGCAGATGTTCGGAGGGGAGGATCTGCACTGGGTGCTCGGTGGTGGTTGGGCAGTGGAATTGTTGACCGAGGTCGAACGTGATCACCACGACATCGACACCGTCCTCATGACCAAGAAGCCTCAGTTCCTCGACACCGACGTCGTCAGCCCCGAGGATTACTTCGGCGTGATCTCGTGCACAAGCCGATTCATCGGGCTCCACTGCACCACTGATCTGTCGTGCACGATCGATGGACGAGCCTTCTACGTGACGATGCTCAGGCCTGAGTTCCTCTTCTGCTCCAAGTTCCTACGACCGCCTCGCCCACAGGACTGGGCAGACGTGCAGACTCTGGTCAGGAAGTTCGGTGCCAAGTTCGATCTTCAGCTGGTTCGCAAGCTGATCAGCAGGAACAGCTGCGGCTGGACGGGTGCCGAGTCACGGAGACTCATGGCCATCCTCAGGACTCGCGACGTCGACCAGATCATCGAGAGACTCAGCACGTTCAGGGACTAGCAGTGAGTCTGTTCCGGCACGAGCCGCGACCGCCGTAGGGTGAGTCCGGCGAGCTTACCCTACGGCGTAGGATCATATGATCTTGCGCTGTTTTTGTATGTAAATACTAATGCTACTCATCACGATCTCTTAGCTTATCCTGAAGATCATCAACATCGTCCCAGGCATTAAGTGGCCAAATAAAAGAGAGTGTTTTTTATGATGATTTAGAGGATTTTTTTGGCTTAGAGTAATGGTTTGTGAATTTGAACAACACACCCAAGAGGAGTAAAGTAGAAATATGAGTAAAGCCGAGAGAAATCCTTTTGTCGCATTGTGCGATGTGGCATCAAAAAAGAATTGGTGTTGGAGTATTTTCTGTACAACTTGTGGGCATGGGTTATTTAGGGTTTCTTTTTCAAAACTAATTCACGGATTACACCCAGACACCAAATCTTTTTGGTCATATGGCCAACAAAACCATTCACCCCTAAATGAATTTGAAGTTTTTGATGATTTTCGTAGAGGGGCAACTTTGGAGAATCAGATAAAACTTGCCACTATTGTGGCTGACTCCAAGTTAAATGATATTCATGAGGTTTCTAAATTCCCAGATTGGTTGGGGTATATTGGACTCGTTATTAGACACTGTTCAAGTTATGAGTCTAAAAAGATTGTATCTGACTCTTTTCTTCCTCAATTTGTATCCATGCTAAGTGGTGACAAGAATTTATCTGGATTTTTAAAAGAAAAACAAACAATGGGAGGTCTTCTAAGTTTAGAAGATTTAAAAAAGATGGAGTTTAATAAATTATTTTTATGAAAAACCAGCTCAAAAAAATATTTCCAACATTTACCAATATGAGCCTCTGGTCAAAGTTTAAAGAAAAGCCGTTAAGAAATATCGCTGTATTTATCATTGTTCTTTTCTGTTTTACCTGGTTGGCTGATATGACTGCCTTCTGGTTCGGTTGGGGAGAATATAGTGAGGATTATGCATATGAAGAAGAATCATATTATGTCGGCTGTAATGTGGCTGGTATACCTGTTTTGGGGGATATATATACCTATTACAGCGAACAACTTATAAATGGTGATGAAATAACATCTGCAGATGATTTTATATATTACATACAAGACGCAGAAGATAGTGAAGACATAGAAGCAATTGTTATTGAAATAGATTCTTATGGCGGAGTTCCTGTTGCAGCAGAAGAAATGGTAACAGCATTGAAAGAAGACACCACTAAGCCAACTATTGCTGTAATTAGAGGTGCAGGACTTCCTGCTGCTTATTGGATTGCTTCTGCCACAGATTACATATTTGCATCAAAACTCTCAGATGTTGGCTCAATTGGTGTGACACAGTCATATGTTGATTACAGTGGATACAATCAAAAAGAAGGGTATGTCTACAACAGTTTAAGCACAGGGAAGTTTAAGGATATGTTAGACCCAGAAAAACCTCTTACCTGGGAAGAAAGAAGATTACTAGAAAGAGATTTGAAGATAATGCATGATGTTTTTGTAGAGTCTGTTGCTGAAATATAGAGGGATGGAGCTCTGGAAGGTTCAGGCTTTAGCTGATGGCTCATCAATGTTGGGTGAGATGGCTCTAGAAAAAGGTTTGATAGACCAAGTTGGTAGTTATAAAGATGTTGAGAAATATCTTGAAGACGAATTAGGTATCAAAGACCCCGCTATTTGTTGGTAAAAATTAAATAACAAGGTTCTAAATACCAAAATTTTTAGGTATTTTTACCTTGAATTTAAGCCATTTTGGGTGTATTTTGGGGATATGAAAGAAGAAAGGTCTATAAAAATGAAAATTGTATTTATAGCAGGTCCTTATACTGGCGACGGTAGCTTTGAATCAATAGAGAAAAATATTCGAGAGGCAGAAAAATACCAGATTGCATTGGCAAACGCTGAGGTTGGATTTTTTTGTGCGCATAATCATACAGAGCATTTTAGTAGCAAGAAAGGGGCAAAACCACCAGAAAAATTTTATTATGACCTAGACTTTCAATTTCTCATGAGAGTCGCTGACTCAGTGCTGGCTATACCTAATTGGGAGAAGTCATGGGGAGCAAAGAGAGAAATTGAATGGGCTAAAGAAAATGGTTTACAGATATTTTATCCAAAAAATCCTGCGGATATTAAGGATATAATTAAATGGGCAAAAGAGTGATAATAGTATGTTTGATACAAATGAATTAACAAAAAGAATAATTGCTTTTCGAGACGCCAGGGATTGGAAACAGTTTCACAATCCTAAAGATGTTGCTTTGTCATTAGCGCTTGAGGCGGCCGAGGTAATCGAACATTTTCAATGGAAAAATCAGAAAGAAATAGAGAAATATATTGAAACAAACAAGAAAGAAATTGGAGAAGAGTTGGCTGATGTTTTATATTGGGTTTTACTAATGAGTCATGATTTAGACATAGACGTTCTAAAAGCTCTTGATGAGAAAATGTCAGTAAATGAAGAAAAATATCCGGTTAATAAAGCTAAAGGAAAGCATACTAAATATACACATCTCTGATTATGATTGTTTACGAAGCAACAGCAGAAAAGTTTAGCAATGATGTAGATTCAAACCAGATTATTCCTGAGATCGAAAAAGCATTTCAAAAAAAATTAGGTAGAAGCATACCTCCGAGCGAGTTGCCAGCTTATCAAAACTCATTACCTGCCATGGAAAGGGTTGTGCGTCGCTCGGGGGTTGCGGGTGACTGTGGTATTTTAATTGAATATAAAATTCCATTAACAAATTTTAGAATAGATTTTGTTATTTCTGGGACTGATGAAAAAGGTAATAAAAATTTTATTATTGTTGAATTGAAACAGTGGAATACAGCAAATACTGCAGATGGTGACGGTTTAGTAGAATCCTTTACTGGCGGGGCTAATCGTGTGGTTACACATCCAAGCTATCAAGCTTCTCGCTATAAGGATTTTGTCAATGATTTTAATGAAGCTTTTTATAGTGGGAGTATAAAAGCGTATTCTTGTGCATATCTTCATAACTATAAAGAACAGAATCCTGAACCACTGTTAGATGATAGATATGAAAAAATATTACAGACTTCTCCTGTCTATTTTAGGGATGATCAGGCTAAGTTAGAAGAGTTTCTTAAAAAATATGTTAAGTATGGGAAAGGCTCAGATATTCTTTATGAAATTAATAGCGGAAACATTAGACCCTCGAAGAAATTAATTGATCACGTTGCAAGTATGTTTGATGGCAATCAGAACTACATACTTTTGGATGAGCAAAAAGTTGCCTTTGAAACAGCAAGGGTAATTGCAAACAAGAAAGAAAAGAGTGTTGTGATTATTAAAGGCGGTCCAGGCACAGGAAAATCTGTTATTTCGGTCAATTTAATAAGTATATTATTGAGTGATGGATTGAATTCTATTTTTGTTGCTCCAAACGCATCTTTTCGGAACTCAATAGTAAAAATGTTAACCCAAGACCACCCTACTCAGAGAATCAAAAATATATTTAAAGGTTCTGCTGGGTTCTATGACGCGCAGGAAAATGAGTTTGACGTTCTGGTGGTAGATGAAGCCCATCGTCTTAAAAACAAAAGTGCATTTATGTACAAAGGTGCGAATCAAGTTGATGATGTAATAAAGTCAGCATTAACTTCAATCTTTTTCATTGATGATAATCAAATAGTTAGGCCTGATGATATTGGTTCTGTTTCGGAACTTAGGAAAATTTCAGAACAATATGATGCAAAGGTTTATGAATTAGAATTAAATGCACAATTTAGATGTTCTGGTGCAGAAGGGTTTATCAATTGGCTTGATGATGTGCTTCAGATCAAGGAAACGGCTAACTATGATGGTTGGGACAAAAAAAGTTTTGATTTCAGAATCTTAGATAATCCAAACAAATTACGTTCTTTAATAAAAGAAAAAAACAATAATGGAGAAAAAAGTCGAATGCTTGCCGGGTATGCCTGGGAATGGACGTCTGTAGCTAATGGTAATGCTGATGCGGATGTGGAAGATGTTATTTTGCCAGAACATGACTTTAGAATGCCGTGGAATACAAGAAATGCCAGCAATATATTTGCTATTGATGAAAGGTGTGTAGATCAGGTGGGTTGTATTCATACCACACAAGGGCTAGAGTTTGATTATGTTGGTGTAATTGTTGGAGAAGATCTTAGTATTAATCCTGCTGATAATTCATTCTTCACAGATATTAATAAATACAAAGATAAAACAGGCAAGAAGGGGATGAAGGATAAACCAAAAGAGCTGAATAAATTAGTCAGAAATATTTATAAGGTTTTGATGACACGTGGAATGAAGGGTTGCTATGTTTATTTTGTAGATAAAGAAGTTGAGAAATATTTCAAGTCCAGACTTCTTTCGACTAAATAATAGAATGTTATGGATAATAAAATCTCAATTTTAATAAAAGAATTTGCGGCTAGCTGTCTTTCTCAAAAAGAAAAACCTTTAAATCTATAATGAGTGACTAGGTAGTTTTAATTATAAAATTTTATGAAAAAAGAAGAACATAAGGAGCTTTCTGTAAAAGATAAAATCTTACTCACTCTCAAAGAAAAACCCGGACAAAAAGCGAGAGAGATTTCTAGTTCTTTAGAGGTAGAAAAAAAGGAAATAAAAGCTTTTGTTGATAGGGTAGAAAATTCAATCAAAGACTTGAGTTTTAAGTCAAGACAGGAGATAGTAAGGGTCTTGGTGGAAAAGGTTGTCGGAAACCACGGGAAATTAACAATATCTGGTTATATACCAATAACAAATATCAATGTCTTCACTATCAATAGGAATTGTAGGGCTGCCGAACGTGGGGAAATCCACTCTTTTTAATGCTTTAACCAAGCATAGTGTTCCTGCAGAGAATTATCCTTTTTGTACAATTGACCCTTGTATCGGCGTCGTTCCTGTACCTGATTATAGGTTGGATGGATTAACTAAACTCTCCAAATCCGAGAAAGCTATTCCAGCCGTGGTTGAATTTGTTGATATAGCAGGATTGGTCCAAGGCGCTTCGGTAGGGGAGGGACTTGGGAACAAATTCCTTTCCAATATTAGGGAAGTTGATGCCATTGCCGAGGTTATTAGAATTTTTGAGGATGAAAACATCCACCATGTTCATGGTGAAATTAATCCTCTTTCAGATATAGAGGTTATTAATCTGGAGCTTATTATGGCTGATTTTCAAACTGTTACAGCTAGAAAGGGAAATTTAGGGAAGGATTTAAAAAAAGGAGACAAGAAAGCTTTATTAGAAGAAAAGGTATTAGGGAAAGTAGAAGAAGCACTCGATTCAGGGAAGCTTGCAAGTTCAGTTGATTTGAATAAAGAAGAAAAAGAAATAATCAAAACTCTTCATCTTTTGACAATGAAACCGATTCTCTATGTTTTGAATAAAAAAGCCGATGCTAAAAATCTGGACGAGTGTAATGATAGTAGATACAAAGAGTTAATAAAATTTTTTAAAGATACAAATTCTTCTTATGTTGTTGTTGACGTTGGCATTGAAAGTGATGTTAAAGATTTAAATGAAGAAGAAAAGAACGAATACAAAATGGAGCTTTTAGGAGTATCTGACTATGAAGGAGGTCTGGATTCTTTAGTTAAAAAAGGATATGAAATTCTTGACTTGATTACATTTCTGACGACGGGAGAAAAAGAAAGCAGAGCTTGGACCACCAAAAGGGGATCAACTGCTCCTGTTGCAGGAACGGCAATCCATGGCGATTTTCATGATAAGTTTATTCGAGCAGAAGTAGTTAAATATGGAGATTTAGTTGGCGTTGGCTCATATGCTCATGCTCGTGAAAAAGGATTAGTTAGAACAGAAGGGAAAGATTATGTAGTCAAAGACGGGGATGTGGTTGAGTTTAAGATATAAAAATGGGCAGAGCTCATAATCCTCCCTCTAATCACGCCATGGAATATATCACTCTGTCAAGTATAAACAGGGGAGTGGGGAAGTAAAAAAGTTTGTTGTAGAGCCAAAAATTAAAGTGTATGATTTGTTTAATTACAAATTTTTAACTTAAAAATATGGAAAATTTAGATAAAAATCAAATGATAAAAAAAGAAAAACATTTTAATATTTTAAAGTGGATTTTAGTTTTGGGGATTATTGTTGTCTTAAATCTTTTCTTTAGTTTTGCTATCAAGCTTGTCTACGATTCTCCAGAATACACTGATTTCTGCACCGAAGAGCAAGTTCGAGTTCAACCAGATACTGAAGAAGGATGTATTGACGAAGGTGGCCAGTGGAGTGAAAAAGACCCTTATCTTATGAGAGGTCCTGAATTAATGACAGGAGGTCCTGAATTAACAGAAGGTGAAGCGACTGGATATTGTGATACCGATTTCACATGCAGACAGGAATTTGATGATAAAAGAAGTGTTTACAACAAAAATGTCTTTGTTGTTTTGGTGATTTTGGGAGTCGCTTCATTAGTTGCTGGAATATTCATTAGTGCTACTTCAGTTTCCATTGGGCTTTCTCTTGGTGGTGTTCTCTCTCTAATAATTGGTTCAATCAGATATTGGTCAGATATGGACGACATTTTGAGAGTTATAATGCTCGGCGTTGCCCTTTTGGCTTTAATCTGGGTTGGTATTAAGAAACTGAAAGACTAATTAAAAGTGTAAGAATACGATTACTCCGATACCACGAGCTTTCAAGATCTATTCTGATGTCCTTAAGAACATTAGGGCAGGTCTTGTTTGGCCACAGGGCAGGATTTTGTTAGACAATTTGATGTGGCTGGTATAATCTGAAATGGTAGTTGATTTATTATGCGTGAGTACGACCACAAAAAGATTGAACAAAAATGGCAAAAAACTTGGGAGGAGACTAAACAAAATGAAGTAGACGAAAGCTCAACTAAGCCCAAGTACTATTCTCTTATCGAATTCCCTTATCCCTCTGGAGAAGGTCTTCATGTTGGCCATCCCAGAAGTTATACAGCAATGGATATAGTTGCTCGCAAAAGGAGGCGGGAAGGGTTTGAGGTTCTGTATCCCATAGGGTTTGATGCCTTTGGTTTGCCTGCAGAAAATTATGCAGTTAAAACAGGGGTTCATCCTAAAATTACTACAGAAAAAGCAATTGAAAATTATAGAAAACAACTAAAATCAATCGGCTTTTCTTTTGATTGGAGCAGGGAATTAAAGACAACTGACCCCGAGTACTATAAATGGACACAATGGATTTTTCTGAAACTTTTCGAGAATAATTTGGCCTATAAGAAAAAAATTCCAATTAATTGGTGTAAGGATTGTAAAATTGGTTTAGCTAACGAAGAAGTTGTTGGGGGAGTTTGTGAAAGGTGTGATGGAACAATTGAAAAGAAAGAAAAGGAGCAGTGGATGCTCGCCATCACCAAATATGCCGAACGACTTTTAGATGATCTTGAACCTCTTGATTACATAGAGCCAGTCAAGGTTCAACAGAAAAATTGGATAGGAAAGAGTCGTGGAGCCGAACTTGACTTCCCTCTTAAGGATTTGGAAGAAAAGATAAATGTTTTCACTACAAGACCGGATACTCTTTATGGGGCTACTTACATGGTTCTTTCTCCAGAACATCAATTCATACATAAACTTGAAGATAAAATTGAAAATTTGGATGAGGTTAAAAATTATATAAAGGAGGCTGCAACAAAGACTGATATAGAAAGAACAGCAGAAGGTAAAGATAAAACAGGAGTGGAATTAAAAGGTTTGAAAGCCATTAATCCTACAAATAACAAGGAAATCCCAGTTTTTGTTGCAGATTATGTTCTGATTCATTATGGAACTGGTGCGATTATGGCGGTTCCGGCGCATGATAAAAGAGACTATGAATTTGCCAAAAAGTTTGGTTTAGAAATTATAGAAGTTATTTCCGGCGGCGATATTTCAAAAGAAGCTTACGTGGATAATGTAAAAGGTGTTCTTGTTAATTCAGGAGAATTTGATGGTCAGTCAATTGAAGAATCTCAAGAGGGAATTACTAAATCTGTTGGAGGCAGGATGACTGTCACTTACAGGCTTCGTGATTGGGTTTTTTCAAGACAAAGGTATTGGGGGGAACCAATTCCAATGATCCTTTGTTCCAAATGTGGCCCTGTACCAGTACCAGAAGAAGAGCTTCCTGTTGAGCTACCAGAAGTTGAAGACTTTATGCCGAGTGAAACAGGTGAATCCCCTCTTTCCAAGGCGGAGAATTGGGTTAATGTTAAGTGTCCCCAATGTGGAGAGGAAGCCAAAAGAGAAACCGATGTTATGCCAAACTGGGCCGGTTCCTCCTGGTATTTCTTGAGATATCTTGATCCTGAAAATAACAAAGTTTTAGTTGATAAAGAAAAAGCAGATAAATGGATGCCGGTTGATTGGTACAATGGTGGAATGGAACATACAACACTTCATCTCCTCTATTCCCGTTTTTGGTATAAGTTTCTCTTTGATATAGGGGTTGTTATTACACCGGAGCCGTATAAGAAAAGAACTTCACACGGGCTCATTCTTGGCGAGGATAATGAAAAGATGAGCAAGTCCCGGGGTAACGTTATTAATCCTAATGATATTGTAGACAGATTCGGGGCGGACACTTTTAGGGTGTATGAAATGTTTATGGGTCCTTTTGATCAGGCAATTGCTTGGAGTAATGATGGACTGGTGGGACCAAGAAGATTTTTAGAAAAAATATGGAGGGCAAGTGAAAAAGTTTCAGATATAAGAATGAGTTCTGAATTGGAATCCCTGATGCATGAAACTGTGGAAAAAGTGGGAGAGGATATTGAAGAGATGAAATTTAATACCGCAGTTAGTAGTATGATGATTTACTTTAATCAAATTGAGAAGGAGGAAGATATTCCCAGAGAAGCTTTTCGGACCCTGCTTCTCCTCCTTGCTCCTTTTACTCCACATATAACAGAAGAGCTCTGGGAAAAGCTGAAAGAAAAGGAATCAATACATTTGACACCTTGGCCAGCCTATGATAAAAATAAAGTAGCAAAAAATAAACATTTGGTTGTGATTCAGGTCAATGGAAAAGTCAGAGGGGAATTTGAGACCGAAGAGTCTAATGAAGAGAAAATAAAAGAAGTTGCTCTTTCACAGGAGAGGGTAAGAGGGCACGTCCAAGGAAAAGAAATAAAGAGAGTAATTTACGTAAAGAATAAGCTCATAAACATAGTCATTTAGGGTACAATTAAGTATCATTCTATAATTTGACCGACCCTAATATTGGTGCTAAAATAAAGTTACCTAGTTTATTTCCCTTTAATAGAGCCATATATTAGCTCTGTAAGGAAATAATGCTAATCTGTAAATAGTTATGACAACTATCACTTTTAAGCCAAAACAAGTAACAAAACGACTTATTTCAATTTTGCCAGAGAGGTCTAGAGATGTCCTTGAGGGCCGTTTCGGTTTGGGTAAAAATAAGGAAAAACTTACCTTAGAAGCTATTGGTGGTATTTATGGGATTACTAGAGAGCGTGTTAGACAAATTGAAAATCATGCCCTTAATACTATTGCCAAGTCTGATTTGTATGGAGAACACGATGAGATTTTTGTAGAACTGAAAGATTTAATTGATTTTTTAGGGGGTGTCGTTTCTGAAGACGACTTTCTTTCTTATGTAACAAATAATACTGAAACCCAGAATCATATTAATTTCCTTCTTGTCTTAGGAGATCCTTTTAAAAAGAAAAGAGAAGATTACGAATTCAAACACAGATGGTATGTAGACAATGTTCTTTCTGATAAAGTTCATGATTCAATTAGGAAGATTTATAAAAATTTATCCAATCAGGATTTAGTTTCAGAAGCAGATATCATTAATAGTTTTTTTGGTTACATTAAGGATGTTTCAGATAAATATAAGAAGGAAGAAATTATAAAAAGATGGCTTTCTATTTCAAAAAAAATTGACAAGAATCCGCTGGGAGAATGGGGTCTGTCGTCTTCTCCGAACATTTCCTTGAAGGGTATGAGGGATTATGCCTATCTTGTTATAAGGGCACATGGTTCGCCTCTTCATTTCTCCGAAGTAGCTAGAAAGATAAAAAAGATGTTCGGCAAGGAAGCCCATATTGCAACATGCCACAACGAACTAATTAAAGACAAAAGATTTGTTTTAGTTGGAAGAGGCCTTTATGCTCTTCGAGAATGGGGTTATTCAACTGGAGTAGTTAAAGATGTCATCATGGATATTTTGAAAAAACATGGTTCTTTAAATAAAGACGAAATTGTGGATCTTGTTTTAAAGGAAAGATATGTTAAGCCGAATACCGTTGTGGTCAATCTTCAAAATACAAAAGCTTTCAAAAGAGATAATAGAGGAAGATATAGTCTAATCTAAAAAACTAAAACCCGCTCGAAAGAGCGGATTTTGGTTTTAAAAAATCTCTTTATATAGGTATAATTTAAGAGTTATTATGCTTGAAATATTTTTAATGCGCAGTTTCTCTATAATTCAAGATGGTCTTGGAATTATTTTTGATTTTTATTTCCTCTGGCTCCCTCTCTTCCTCTTTTTAATTTTTTGGAGCTCTTGGAAAAGATATGTTGTGGCAGACGCTCTTTTAAATGAAGAAACTATGGTATTCCAAATAAAACTTCCACGAGAAATATCAAAATCTCCAAAAGCTATGGAGCTCTTTTTACAAACTCTTTTTCAGACTGGTGGGGAAGGTCATTTTTACAAGAAATACTGGAAAGGTGGAACAAGACCTTGGTTTTCACTAGAACTTGTTTCCATTGAGGGAGAAGTCAGATTTTACATATGGACACGGAAGAAATTTTCTAAAATGGTTGAAACTCAATTATACGCTCAATATCCTAGTGTCGAGGTTGTTGAGGCAGAAGATTATACAAAGAAAATTAAATATGACCCGAAAGAGATAGAATTATTTGGTTCTATGTTTACTTTAGATGAAGACGACCCGTATCCGATTAAGACATATATTGATTATGGTCTTGAGGCCGACCCGAAGGAAGAGTTTAAGATTGACCCGATTGCTTCTACTATTGAATTTTTAGGTTCGATTGGTAAAGGGGAACAAGTTTGGATGCAAACCTTAATCAGAGCTCATAAGAAATATAAGAAAAAAGTTTTTCTTGAGGAACTACTAAAAACAATAAAAAAGCCATTTGGAGGCAAGAGTAGGAAAAACTGGGAAGAGGAAGGAAAAGAAATTGTTGATGTGATGATGAAAAGGGATGAAGAATACAAGGAAGACGATCCAAAAATAAAGATGTTTGTTCAAAGTAAGGGTGAGCAACAAACTATTGAATCAGTAGAAAGAGCTATTTCCAAACCTGGCTTTGATACCGCTATTAGAGTTATTTATCTTGCGGAAGAAGAATATTTTGATGTATCCACTATTAGTGGAATGATGAGCTCTTTTAAACAGTATACTTCTGGCTTGAATAGGTTCAAACCTGTTAGTAAAGAAACAACTGATTTTGACGCGCCGTGGATGGATCCTCTTGGTTCAAGATTGGCCGAAAGGAAACGAAAGCTTTTTAATCATTATATTAGACGAGCTCATTTTGAGACGAGGCATAATATAAGAGACTTTATTTTAAATACGGAAGAATTGGCTACAATTTTTCATTTTCCTCCAAGTGTGGTTGAAACACCGACACTGCCTAGGATGGAAGCTAAAAAAGTCGAACCTCCTCCAAATCTTCCGCTATAATCATGGATTTAAACAAGTCATTTAACAACCTTTTAAATTTTGATTTTAAAGAGTTTAATTGGAGAGGGTTCTATAGAAAGAACCAAAAATTAATTGTTAGATCTGGTCTAGGATTCTTTCTTACACTATTTTTTGTTTATATAATTTTTTTCATAGCACCTAGTGATTTTCCAGTTAACCAAGTTATTAGTATAGAAAAAGGTTCGTCTCTAGAAGAAATTGTCTCTCTTTTAGATGAAGAAAAAATTGTAAAATATCCATCCCTTTTTAAATTTTTTGCTTTTATTAGCGGTAATCAAAAAGACCTTGTTGCCGGTGATTACTTCTTTAGTAGAAAACTTAATCTTTTCTCTGTTTTATCAAGGATTTCCAAGGGAGAACGTGGAATTTACCCGACCAGAATTACTTTCCCAGAAGGTGTTACTATCGTTGAAATAGGAAAGATTCTAAAACAGAATTTTGAGGATTTTGACGAAGAAGAGTTTATAAGATTGGCTAAAGATAAAGAAGGATTTCTGTTCCCAGATACATATAAATTTCTGCCGAGTGTTGGCCCAAGACAGGTTATTTTCACCATGGGGGCAACCTTTGAAGAAAAGATAGAACCTCTTCTTCCAGAGATTGAAGAAAGTGGGTATTCTCTTGAAGAAATTATAATAATGGCTTCTCTTTTGGAGGAGGAAGCTAGAACACGAAAGACCAGAGAAATGATTTCTGGCATTCTTTGGAAAAGGATAGAAATTGGCATGGCACTTCAGGTTGACGCCGTTTTTCCATACATAATTGGCAAAAACACATTTGAGCTTACTTTGGAGGATCTAGATATTGAATCTCCTTATAACACGTATAGATATAGAGGGCTTCCCCCAGGCGCTATCTCGAATCCAGGGTTAAATTCAATTGAATCAGCCCTTCGCCCAACCGAAAGCGATTTCCTATTTTACCTATCTGACAGGCACGGCAGAACGCATTATGCTAAAAATTTTGAAGCCCACAAGAGAAATAAGAGGGTTTATCTCTACTAACTTTTTCTGTTAAAATAACCTTCTATGGTTATTACTTATAGTGGACTAGAGTTTTTTAGGATTCAATCCGGAAATCTAACCTTGATTTTTAATCCTGTTTCCAAGGGGTCAAAACAGAAAATAAGTCCTCCTCGGTTCAAAACGGATATTGCTATTGTTAGTTTGAATCATCCTGATTTTGATGGAGTGGGAGGGCTTTCTAAGAAAGACGGTAGCCAAACTTTTATTATTGACGGGCCTGGGGAGTATGAAATTCAAGGCATTTTTATTAAGGGTTTTCTCTCATCTTCAAACTATGATGGAAAGGAAAACATCAACACTATATACAAAGTGACAATCGAGGGAATCAATTTATGTTTTTTGGGTGCCTTAGGAGATAAAAATATTAGTGAGAGTACTTTGGGAGAAATTGATGACAGTGAAATTCTCTTTGTACCAATTGGGAATGAAGGTGTTTTGAACGCTTCAGATGCCTACAAACTCTCTGTTAAGATTTCTCCGAATGTTATCATTCCAATGCACTTTGATAGTGTTGGAGAAAAGAACTCTCTTAGTAAGTTCTTAAAAGAAGAGGGAATTACCAAACTTGCTCCGATAGACAAGCTCACTGTAAAGAAAAGTATTCTAGCGACGAAAGACGGAGAGATTATAGTTTTAGAAAGTTCTAATGTTTGATTGGATTTTAAGACAACAAAAGAAATCAAAGGAGCAAAGAAGGAGAATGGCTCTAGTTATTTCTTTGAGTTCAATGTTTATTCTCGTTGCAGTTTGGTTGACGGTTCTTTTTTCAGGTAGCGGAGAAGGAATCGGTCAATTAACCACTGAAGATGTTGCTGGTCCCTTTGAATCTATTGGGTCTTCTCTGTCGTCTGCAATCGACTCCATAGAAGAGCTTTTTGAAGGCTTTACCACAGTCTATTAATCCACTTTTTTCGTTGCAGTAAAGCCATAAAAGTGGTAATATTAAGGGTATAAATATGGCAAAGAAAGACGATGAAAAGAAAGGGAAAGAGATGCCCAGAAAAGCAGTAGTAGAAAGAAGTATAAGCTCCGAAATGAGCGATTCTTATCTTGATTATGCAATGTCTGTTATTACAGCCAGAGCTCTTCCTGATGTCAGAGACGGATTAAAACCAGTTCATAGGAGAATTCTTTTCTCTATGAATGAAATGGGTTTAACCTCCGGTGCAAAATTCAGAAAATCTGCCACAGTGGTTGGTGATGTCTTAGGTAAATATCATCCCCACGGGGATACTTCCATTTATGATGCCATGGTTAAAATGGGTCAGGATTTTTCTTATCGATATCTGTTAGTTTGGAAACAAGGGAACTTTGGTTCCATTGACGGCGACCCGCCGGCTGCAATGCGTTATACCGAAGCTAAAATGGGAATTATTTCAAAAGAACTCTTGAAAGATATTGAAAAAGAGACAGTTGATTTTAAACCAAACTACGACGAGACCAGACAAGAGCCAACCGTCTTTCCTTCTGCTGTTCCAAATCTCTTGCTAAACGGAACACTTGGTATTGCCGTCGGAATGGCTACAAATATTCCTCCCCATAATTTGACCGAAGTTATTAATGCGACCATTCATTTAATTGATAATCCTAATGCAACTACTGGAGATCTTTTGGGATTTGTTAAGGGTCCTGATTTTCCAACGGGCGGAATTATTTACAACCAGAAAGACATTGAACACGCTTACGCTAATGGGCGCGGTGGTGTAGTCACTCGTGGTGAGGCTTCAATTAACGAGGCAAAAAAAGGAGGTTTTGAAATAGTTATTACCTCGCTCCCCTACAAGGTTAATAAAGCTGATTTGATAGTAAAGATTGCAGAGCTTGCTAAAGACAAAAAGTTAGAAGGCATTAAAGATATAAGAGACGAATCAACTTCCGATATCCAGATTGTTATTCCTTTAAAAAATAATGCTCATCCTCAGAAAATTTTAAATTACATTTACAAACACACCCAGCTTGAAGACACCTTCCATTTTAATTTAGTTGCCCTTGTTGATGGTGTCCCCCAAACCCTTTCTCTGAAACCAATTCTTGAAGAGTTTATCTCTCACAGAGAAGTGGTTGTTAAAAGAAGAACGGAGTTTGATTTAAAAAAGGCGGAAGCAAGAGAGCACATTCTAATCGGGCTTAACAAGGCCTTAGATCATATAGATCAAATTATTTCCCTAATAAAGAAATCAAAAGACGCAGAAGAGGCCCATGCCAACTTAATGAAGAAATACAAATTCAGTGATTTGCAGGCCACAGCGATTCTTGAAATGAAATTGCAAAAACTTGCCGGACTTGAAAGGAGAAAAATTCAAGAGGAGCTTCTCGAAATTCAAAAACTTATTAAATCATTGAAAGAGTTGCTATCCAGTAAAAGGAAGATTTTAAAGGTTATTAAGGATGAATTGAATGAAATAATTGAAAGGTATGGAGATGATAGAAGGACTAAGGTGGTTAAGGGGGGAATTAAGAATATTTCAGATGAGGATATTATCCCAGATGAAGAAAGTATATTAGTCCTTACCTCTGGAGGATATGTAAAAAGGACTAATCCAAAGGAATATAAAACTCAAAAAAGAGGAGGAGTCGGTGTGGTTGACCTTGATACCAAGGAGGAAGATTTTATTGTTAACTTTGTGACGGCTACAACCCACAGTAATCTTTTGTTTTTTACAGATAAAGGGAAAGTCTATCAAATAAAAATGTATGAGCTTCCAGAAGGGAAAAGGGCTACAAAAGGAAAGTCTATTATGAATTATCTTTCTTTGGAGGTTGACGAACGAGTTACTTCTATTTTAGCTACTCCAAAAACTCAAAAAGAAGGGAGTACTTTGTTGGTAACTACCAAAAAAGGAATCTCAAAAAGAGTTGCCGCAGAAAGTTTTCAAGACGTTAGACGAAGCGGTCTAATAGCCGTGAAGCTTGCTAAGGACGATGAGCTTGTTTCTGCCCGACTGGCGGACAAAGAGGATGACGCAATCATTTCAACTGCCAAAGGCCAATCAATTAGATTTAAGTTGAGCGATATTCGTGAAATGGGGAGGGGTGCTTCTGGAGTTAAAACGATTAAACTTCAAAAAGGGGATTATGTTATTGGTGCTGAAGTTATTAGGAAAACCTATAATAAGCCGGAACTAATGGTTTTGAGTGCTAATGGTTATGGTAAAAGGACAGACTTGAAAGAATATAAAGTTCAGAAAAGGGGTGGTTCTGGAATAAAAACTGCCAAAGTTACGAGTAAGACTGGGAATATTATAGCGGGCCGTGTTGTGACGGAGGAAAGTCAGGAAATAATTGCTATTTCAAAAAATAGTCAGGTTATTAGGTCGGAACTTAAAGAAATTCCAAGCTTAGGAAGACAAACACAAGGGGTTAGGATTATGAAACTTCGGTCAGGAGACTCAATTGCTTCTTTGGTTTGTGTTTAAATAAGTTATAATTGTTTTGATGGCTTTTACGGACCCTAAGGAAAATCTCAAAGAGCTTAACTTGAATGACGGCATGGTGGTTGCTGATTTAGGTGCTGGAGTTGGGAATTATACTATGCTGGCTTCTAAAGAGGTTGGGAGTGGTAAGGTCTATGCCATAGATGTCCAGAATGGCCTTTTAGAGAAGCTTCAAAATGATGCAATTCAAAAGGGAATCTCTAATATTGAAATTATTTGGGCTAATTTAGAAAAAGAGGCTGGCTCCAAATTGGCAGATAATTCTGTTGACGCTGTCATTATTTCAAATATCTTGTTTTTAATTGAAGACAAAAATTCATTTATTGCTGAGGCTAAAAGAATTTTGAGAACAGGAGGGGAAGCCTTAGTTGTTGACTGGTCTGATTCATTTTCCGGTCTTGGCCCACAACAAGAACATATTTTATCAGAGGAAGATGCTCAAAAATTATTTAAAGACAATAACTTCGAAATTAAGAAAATATTATTTGATGCTGGGGAGCACCATTATGGTTTTATAGCGAAATTATTGGGATGAAATCTTTTCAAGTAGTAATTTTAGTAATTTTTATAATTTTTGCCGCCGTTGGAATTTTTCTATTTGCTACATTTCGGGGGGACGAAACTATTGATGATATAGAAGTTGCCATCTGGGGCTCGGAAGACACCCCAACTTTTAATAATTTCTTAAAAGAGTTTGACGACAACACAAACAAAGCTTACAACATTTTGTATACAGAGGTCGACGAAAGTAATTTTGTAAATTCTGTAGTAGAGGCTATTGCCAGCGGTGAGGAGCCAGATATTATAATTCTATCCTCGAGCAATCTTTTAAGATTTAGGGATAAGATTTTGCCTATACCATACGAAGTTGTATCCGAAAGAGATTTCAAAGACACTTTTATTGAGGGTGGAGAAATTTTTCTATCAAGCGAAGGAGTTTTGGCTTTCCCTATAAGTGTTGACCCTCTGGTTATGTATTGGAACAGGGATATTTTGCAAAAAAACGGTTTTTCTATTCCTCCGAAAACGTGGAGTGAATTTTTTCCTTTTGCTGAACGTGTAACAGAGAAGGACAATGCTTTAAACATAATAAAAAGTGCTGTTGCTTTAGGGGAATATAGTAACATCAATAATTCCAAGGAAATTATTCTTTCTCTAATAATGCAAAATGGCAATCCTATTATTATCAGAGATCCATTGAATGACTCTTTAAGAGTAATTTTGTCTGAAGATTTTGATCGTGTAACTGTTCCAGCCGAATCCGCCATTAAATTTTATACAGAATTTAGCAACCCAACCAAAACTAGCTATTCATGGAATCGTTCTCTACCTAATTCCATAGATGCTTTCAGTTCGGGAGACCTGGCTTTGTATTTTGGTTTTGCTAGTGAGCTTTCGGAAATTAGGCTTAAAAATCCGAATTTAAATTTTGATGTTGCTTCCTTCCCTCAATCAAGTAGTGAAAGTTTTGGAAGGGTCTATGGAGATATTAAGGCTTTAGCAGTGTTAAAGAGATCAAAAAATACCAATGCCGCTGTCATAGTCGCAAGTGCGCTCATAAAGGAAGACAATATTGCCTCTTTCTCATCAATTACCGGTCTTCCACCAGTAAGGAGAGGTCTCTTAGCCAATTCTCCAGGACTTCAGTTTGAAGATTTGTTTTACAAGAGTGCTTTGATATCAAGCGCCTTCCTAGATCCTGATTATGAAAAAACAAATTTAATATTTGAAAACATGATTAATCGTATTATTTCTGGCAGAGAGAGAATTAGCCGGTCTGTCAAGAGAGCTAACATTGAGTTGAATGCTCTGGTTGTGGACAAATAATTTATCCTTTGGATATATAATAATTGTAGATGGTATATACAATCAAGAAAGCAAAAATTCCTGTAATTATCCTTATGTTGCTTGGGTCTCGTGTTTGTAGTGGCGGTGTGGTTGATTGTTTCAACGATATTGGATATATTTGGGGTGGCAGATTCCCCAATTAGTAATCCTTCTAGTTAATATATGAGAATTTTTAACATAATCAGAAATAAGATATTTTTACTCACAGCTTTTTCTTATTTACTGTTACCTCAAATTTTATTGGCGGAGTCCCAAGGAACATCTCCTAGTCCCTCAGGTGGAGGTGAAGGATTAAAACCTCCAACTAATATACAATCAATTCCTGCTCTTCTTACAGCGATTCTAGAGTTTGTAGTTGAAGTAGGAACATATATTGTTCCTTTAGCTATAATTTTTGCTGGGTTCAAATTTGTTGAAGCTAGAGGAAATCCTGAAAAACTTGTAACGGCGAGAAGTATGCTTCTCTATGTTTTGATTGGAGGAGCCATTATTCTTGGGGCACAAGTTTTGAAGACGGTTATAACAGGCACAGTTGAAGGTATACAAGGGACGTAAGTAGAATCATAGTCATGAAAACCTTAATTAAAAGCTTATCTTTGTATTTTGTCCCAGTCTTAGCATTTGCTGTTGCTACGCCAACTGATTTTAAGAGTCTTGTCAATATATTAGTGAGTCTCATAAAGGCAATAGTTCCAATTATAATTTCCTTGGCGCTTTTGGGATTTTTTTGGGGGATTGCTCAATTTATTTCAAATACAGGTAGTGGCAAGGAGCAGGATGAGACAAAGAATACGATGTTTTGGGGTGTTATTATTTTATTTGTGATGCTTTCTGTTTGGGGGATAGTTAGCCTATTGCGAACAAGTTTTGGGGTGTAGTTGATTTATTGAAAATTGTTCTTTAAAATTATAATTAATCAAAGTAATATGAAAAAATCTAGTTTAATTGCTCCAGTATTTCTGTTCCTGTTTCCTTTGCTTGTTTTTGCACAAGATCTTCAACAAGTTTTAGAAACTATAATGGATCTTTTCTCACTATTAATCCCGCTAGTGATAGCTTTAGCCCTCTTTTATTTCTTTTGGGGTCTTGCTAACTTTATTAGGAAGTCTGGTGACTCTACTGCCCAAGAAGAGGGTAGGAATCAAATGGTCTGGGGAATCATAGCTCTCTTTGTTATGCTTAGTATCTGGGGAATAGTAACTGTTTTACAAGAGACCCTAGGTCTTCGAACTCTGGGTGCTCCACCTGTAGAGCACTTAATTCCCGGCGGGGGTGATTCTGGAAGTACTCCAGGAAGTGGTTCCAACGAGGGTACAAACCCCGGAAGGAACTGGCCTCCCGGCGGAGATGGTTCACTTCCCGGCATAAGGATTTAGCTCCACCTGTAGACCACTTAATTTCCGGCGGAGGTGGTTCTGGTGGTTCTGGAAGGGGTTCCAGCAGGGGCACAACCCTGGTGGTGGGGGGAAGTTGAAGAATGGGACTATGGACGTTTCCGACTAAGGTAATAGCTCAAAATTAATTGTCCTAGTTTAATCAAAGTAATATGAAAAAATCTAGTTTAATTGCTCCAGTATTTCTGTTCCTGTTTCCTTTGCTTGTTTTTGCACAAGATCTTCAACAAGTTTTAGAAACTATAATGGATCTTTTCTCACTATTAATCCCGCTAGTGATAGCTTTAGCCCTCTTTTATTTCTTTTGGGGTCTTGCTAACTTTATTAGGAAGTCTGGTGACTCTACTGCCCAAGAAGAGGGTAGGAATCAAATGGTCTGGGGAATCATAGCTCTCTTTGTTATGCTTAGTATCTGGGGAATAGTAACTGTTTTACAAGAGACCCTAGGTCTTCGAACTCTGGGTGCTCCACCTGTAGAGCACTTAATTCCCGACGGAGGTGATTCTGGAAGTACTCCAGGAAGTGGTTCCAACGAGGGTACAAACCCCGGAAGGAACAGGCCTTGAGATTTCTTCTAGTTTTAAAATTCCTCTACGTAAAACAGACTCATTCAAATATGAATCAGACATCTCTGGAAATATACTTAAATATTCTATCCACAAAACTGATTGTCCTAGTTTAATTACTTGCTAAAATTGCATTATGGAAATTAAAAAAGGTCGTATTACTAATATAATTAAAATTAAAATGATGAAAAAAGCATTACTTCCTTTGTCTTACTTAGCGCCGGTTTTGGTTTTTGCCCAAGATTCAACCGTAGGAGGCTTACTCACTCTAACGGGGGACATACTTAATGGTCTTTTGCCTGTAGTGGTGGGTTTGGCACTTCTATACTTTTTCTGGGGTTTGGGGAAATATATTCTTTCTGCTGGTAGTGAAGAAAAGAAGGAAGAAGGAAGGAATATTATGATTTGGGGAGTTATATCTCTCTTTGTTATGGTTTCTGTTTGGGGTATTGTTGGTTTATTGGGAGAAACTGTTGGTATTGAACAGGGTGGAACCGTGGAGATTCCTGTCATACCAGGTCTGTAAGATTTCTAGACTGGACATATGAATAATCTTCTTGAAGCTATAGTGAAAGAAATTTTAGATCCCGTAATTCTGCTGTTGTTTGTTCTTGCTGCTGCTTATTTTTTCTGGGGTTTAGCTGAATTTATCTGGGTATCCACAGGGGATACTGTAGGTAGGGAAACGGGGAAAGAACATATGAGATGGGGTATCATTGGCTTGTTTATAATGGCTTCATTTAAAGGAATTATAGTTATCATTAAAGGCACTTTTGGAATTTAGGTAAATTATTAAAAAAAATAGGGCACGGTTGCTAAGCAGCCGTGCCCCGTTCGTACATACACTCCTTTCTTGTTTCTTGGTTAGTTTTAGTTTGAGCTATGATTCTCTTCCTCTCGCACGGTAATGTAGGTTTCGACCGCGAGAGAAAATACCTCTCCAGTCTCATTCTCAAGTGTTCCCTGAAAATTAGACTGGCCGAATTGAAAGAGCTGCCATTTCCCTGGAGACGGCATCCCTTCCCGAGTCCAGGTCCCAGAGAATTCTCTGGGGTTTTTGAGACTCGGCGCTCCTTCGTACCGAACTACTTTCTCCTCGTTGTAGTCGGTAAAGAACGCATTGAAGGAGAACCTGTTCTGGTCGTACCAGACGACCTCCCCTTTAAGAGAGTCTCCCTCCATTTCTCCCGCCGTGTTGTGTTTAACCCAAGTCACTTGGGCCAAAACTCCCTTCCCGGGGATGGCGGGTTGCCGGACGCAAACCTGCTGCCGTTCTGGCTGCGCATCACTCATCCTAAACCAAATGATGCTAATAACAACCCCAGCTGTGACTACTGCCACTAGGCACTTTTTGTAGTCAACCCCTCTCTGCAGGCTCTTTAAAACTACAAAGCCAAACAGAGCCACTACCATCACCGTCGCAAAAACAACAACATTTCCGCGGAGAATTTCTACCAAAAAATCCATTACTTACCTCCTCCCTCAATGAAACTTTAGACGAAGTAGCCTGTAATTCGCGCAGATACGTAATGCCACAGGCGACGCTTCAATTCATCAACATCCGTTACTTTCTTATTATTTCAGATTTAAAGAAGGATTCTTGAAATTCTGTTAAAGCTCTTATTTGTTCATCAGAATATTCTTTATTATTTGGGACAACTACTAATTTGTCATCATTATCATTAGTTCTATGGATTATTGCAATACAATTTCCTGTAAATTCTTCTTTAGGTTCAAAGACACCTAAAACATATGCATCCAATTCTTCACCATCAGGTGCTTTAGTATTTGGAATGAATCCATAATTTACAGGATAAATAAAACCGTGCTTTGGATGTTTACTTCCCATAGGACGATCCATTTTTACAGTTACTTCTTGTCCCAAATATTTGTTTGAATAATCCATTACTTACCTCCTCCCTCAATGAAACTTTAGACGAAGTAGCCTGTAATTCGCGCAGATACGTAATGCCACAGGCGACGCTTCAATTCATCAACCTCCGTTACAACGAATGGAGATCTGAACTCAATAGATGATTCAAATTTCCAGAGTATCGCGTAGGCCAGTATGATGCCTATCGACAGGAAGACCACGAAGAAAAGCGGGTAAAAACCCACCACGACCACCGTGACAACTATCACTGCCCCCCAAATAATACCTTTCACGTCTCACCTCTTTTTGTTTTTGTCGGCCAGGCCGACGTGATTTCTGAGTTAGAAGGTTAATCCCTACGCCAAAAGGCAGGGGAGTTTTATCTGAGTATATATACGAGTCAATGAACATAAACTGGTCCCAGTATGTCATATTTAGCTAAAAAAGTCAATAGGGCCATACATTTAAGCGGTTTAGCTAACTGAGCTGTTTAAAATGGCTTGTTATATGGCCAATATTGAACTATTATTCAAATTTAGGATGGGCGAGTGGTGGAATTGGTAGACACGCTAGTCTTAGGAACTAGTAGCTTCGGCTGTGGGAGTTCGAGTCTCCCCTCGCCCACACGAGTTTTTGAAAATTTATTTTATACATCCGCCCATAGCTCAGCTGGTAGAGCAGTCGCCTCTTAAGCGAAAGGTCGTAGGTTCGAATCCTACTGGGCGGACATTAGAAATAATATAATTAAAATATATTGAAAGAACTCAAGGAGTTTACAATGAGAGGCAATGGTTTTTACAGGTTCTTCGGCAGCTTTCAAAATTTGACTTTTCCAACGTGGTGT
>Ga0187827_10001766_pt1 | contig 30922 bp, 27 predicted proteins | sample ETNtaG_39_FD_167969 | JGI IMG/M metagenome (GOLD analysis project Ga0187827, IMG submission 167969) | Marine microbial and viral communities from oxygen minimum zone, Eastern Pacific Ocean - ETNP2014_SV_150_PacBio MetaG (Illumina Assembly) | ecosystem: Environmental > Aquatic > Marine > Hypoxic...
GGAAAAGCTAAGAGCCGGAATTATTAAGAAACCACCACAAGAGATCACTACTGACTAGACACAGGGGGGTCAATTTTAAACTGCCGGAATCAAATCAAAGGGGGTCAGTTTTAAACTGCCGTTGACACTGGGACCAAGTACGATAAGAGACTCGGTGGGGTTGGTGGTGGATTCAGTATTTGATCCTGTTTTAGCGCTTCGAGAAATTAGAACGCGTAACTCACTTTATGCCCTGGATAGACTGCATCTACGAGCTGATCTGCTTAGCGCTGAGAATCTGGTCATCGGAGATCGGTATCTGTTCTTTCGAAATGCGTACCTGCAGCGAAGGGATTATGTGGTAAATGATGGCGAAGTCGAAGACGAGTTTGACGATGATTTTTGAGTGTTTCGTGACGACATTTGAACGGCTGATCGTTGTTGGCAGTTGATCTGATCAGGAATCTGCTAACGATGTTGGTGCTGCATTTACCACTGATCAGGAAAACCAATCTATTCATCGATTAAACCCTTGCGCCCCTTCAGTTAAGGGAGTAAAGTCTGCGCCGACCGACTGACACGGCACCAGAACAGAGTTTGGAACGTGCGTAAGAGATAATTTAGACCGGCAGTGTGAGCATCCTGGATGAATGTCGGAAGTGGTGAAATACTTGTTGCTGATGAAGCAACGGGTGACCGCAAAGAAATGGTTAGGTATCTCAAAAGCAGTGGCTTTAAAGTGAAAACTTCGTCCACTGAAGTGCAGTGTCTTCGTCAGATCCGAAAGAACTCTCCTGATTTAATCATCTGCGTACTCGACAACCCCTCTGTTGATGTGTTGTGTCTTGTCAACTCGATAATCGCGAAGAGGAAAGATTTGCCCATCGTCGTGCTCTGTTCTGTGGACAAGGCAGCTGAAGTCATAGCGCTACTGAAAAGTGGCGTCAGCGACTGTCTCACTCTACCCATCGCTGATCTTGCCTTGCTTGAACTGGTGGTAAACAGAAATCTGGAGCGAAATAAGCAAGCCAGCATACGCAGGAAGAGTGAGATCGAATTGGAGAAACTCAATAAGAAGCTGGTGGACAGCCTACGAGTGCTTGAGCGAGACCAACGTGCTGGGTTCCAGGTACAAAGAGGCATGATGCCCCGCTCTCCGTATAAAGTCGGTGACGTAACGTTTACCCACCAGATAATTCCGTCAGTGATACTGAGTGGAGATTTCATCGACTACTTTGAGCTTTCCGACCATCGGTTACTCTTTTACATTGCCGATGTCTCCGGCCATGGCGCGTCATCTGCTTTTGTAACTGTGTTGCTCAAAAGCCTCTCGAGACGTTTGCATAAAGAATATGAAAGGTTGGCACTTGATGATACTGCCGCCATATTGCAGTGGCTAAATGGTGAATTGCTGGAAAGTGAGCTGGAGCAACATGTGACTATGTTTCTCGGTATTGTAGACACTGACACAGGCAAACTTGAGTACAGCAATGCTGCTCACTTCCCGGCGACGATACTGAGTAGTAAGGGAGGCACGGAATTTCTGGAGATTGGGGGATTGCCGCTTGGGCTGTATGAAAACGTCCACTACGATGTACAGGTGCTTGATCTGCCTGCCGAGTTTACGCTGGTGATGTTCTCCGATGGTGTATTTGAAGTGATGTCCCAGCAAACCTTGAAAGCCAAGGAAGATTTTCTGCTGTCGTTAGTAGAAAGTGGTCATAGTAGTGTGGATGAATTGTCCAATCACTTGGGGTTGGGTAAGGCGAGAGAAGTTCCCGATGATATTGCGCTGTTTACCGTTGCAAAGGCCGGGTAGATGACATCAGCCAAAGTGTTGGTCGCTGAGCAGGATGGTGTACACGTCCTCAAGTTTGTGGGTGACGTGCGTTTTACGGTTGGGCATGCGATCGATACGTTCTTCAATGCGTTGATAAAAGGTGACGATTTCAGGTCAGTGATTATTGATCTGACGGAAACTGTGGGGATCGATAGCACATCACTTGGATTGCTGGCGAAGATTTCAATTCAAACAAAGAAGATCTACGATATCGTTCCCACCATCATATCGACCAACGATGACATTACGCGGATTCTGTTGAGCATGGGATTTGACCAGGTTTTCTTGATCGTAAAGGAACCGATGGATTCCAGCATGGAGTTGGGGGAATTGCTGATTCACAATGCCCCGGAACATGTTGTCAGAGAGAAAGTTCTGGAAGCACATAAAGTGTTGATGGAGCTGAACAAAAAAAACAAGCTGGTGTTCAAGGATCTTGTTGCCGCTCTTGAACATGAGAGAGGGCTCGCCTCCTGATTCATACCGAGTGTTTTGTCTTGATGAAATCTGCATGGGGTACATGAATCAATCCCGCCACCTTTCGTATCAAATGATCTTCATATTTATCGATCTTTCCATCTGCAAAAGCAACCTGCCACATGGTTCTGAGCAGGTATAGTTTGTCCTTGTAGGTGTAGTGTTGATTTACCAGTTGGGTGAATTGAAACAGATCAGTTGCCTGCTGTAACTCCTCTTCTGCCAAGGTGACGAGTTCCTGCAGGGTTTCGGTTGGTAGATCGAATGTCTCTTCAAGTGTCTCCACAATGACCCGCCATTCTTCTTCATCAACGCTAAGGTCAGCTTTGGCGAGTTCGATCAATAGGGCTGCAGTAGCCAATTGAATCTCCTGCTTGGATCGATCCTCAGATGACTCGTTCGCCGAGACCATTCTCGAATTGAAGAAATCTCGGATGCCTGTCAACATCGTATGCTGCCTTCCCGGTTCAGGAGTTCGAGAGCGTGTTGAATCGATTCTATCCCGGCAGAGGGTTGAGAGATGCTTGTACCTACATGTCTCCTGAAATCTTTTGCACCCGGCATGCCGCGAAACAGCCCGAGGAGATGCCTAGCCGGCTTTGTAAACAGGACATCCTGCGCGTGTCTTTGCGCAGGTACATGCTCAGCGTCCGCCTGCATATAGTGCAGATACTGATCGGCAATCTCAAAAGGATTGGCTGGCTCTTGAGCCGATTCGAATAGCATCGAGTCCAACTGGGCCAGGAACATCGGATTGTGATATGCCTCGCGCCCAATCATGACTCCATCTACATTCGGCAAGACGGCTTGAATCTGGTCACATGCAGCCAGGCCGCCATTGAGTACAAAAGTCAGGTGCGGAAACTCCCTTTTGATTTGGTAGACATAGTCATAACGTAAGGGCGGCACCAGTCTGTTTTCCTTTGCGCTGAGACCCGCCAGTATCGCCTTTCTGGCGTGGATAACAAATACACGACAGCCCCCCTCAGCTACCTTGTCGACAAAACGAGCAAAGAAATCGTAACTGTCGTAATCATCGATGCCAATCCTACACTTGACGGTTACCGGTATCTTGACCGCCGTGCGCATCCTGTCGATGCAATCAGCGACCACTTCCGGTGTAATCATGAGGCAAGCACCCATATGGCCTGCTTGTACCCGGTTGCTGGGACAGCCAACATTCAGATTGACTTCGCTGAAACCGGCGTCCTCCACCATTCTGGCGCAGACGGTCAGGTCATCAGGATCGCTGCCGCCTAACTGAAATGCAGAGGGAGTCTCGCTCGGGTGGTGCTTCAGGAATCTGGGTGCATCTCCATATATCAGCGCGCCCGTAGTCACCATTTCAGTATACACAACAGCATTGGGTGCTAACAGACGAAACAGGTACCGGCAATGTCGATCTGTAAAACCCATCATGGGTGCGGTGGAAAGTCTACGTTCGTTCATTTGAAAACCGGAAATGGCACGTTTCTATAGTGTACCAGAGGAAAAGGGTATAATTCGTGTTTTGCAAAAAGGGCTGCCAAGAGTGCATTCGGCAGTTGCAGGGAAGTCATGAAGGTAAGAACTCGAGTCGCACCATCACCGACCGGTGATCCTCATGTTGGCACCGCCTACATGGCACTGTTCAGCATGTGTCTTGCCCACAGCCAGCAGGGAGAATTCGTGCTGCGCATTGAAGACACGGATGCTTCCAGGAGTTCCAGTGAGTCGGAGCAGAATATTCTGCACTCTCTGAAATGGCTTGGACTCGAGTGGGATGAGGGACCGGATGTCGGTGGTCCACATGCACCCTATCGCCAGAGTGAGCGGCTCGACATCTACCAGCAGCATGTCAAGATCCTGCTGGAAAAGGGTCACGCATTTCACTGTTTCTGTACACCTGACAGACTCGATGAGATGCGCAAGCAGCAGATGGCCCTCAAACAAACTGCGCGCTACGATGGCCACTGCATCAACCTGCCGCCCGCGGAAGTACAAGCGCGACTTGCCGCCGGCAGTGACTATGTGGTTCGTATGAAGGTGCCCGAAAGTGGTACCTGCGTAGTCAAGGATCTGCTTCGAGGTGACATCGAGATAGACTGGTCACAGGTGGATATGCAGGTACTGCAGAAGGCGGACGGTTATCCAACCTACCATCTGGCTGTAGTTGTGGACGATCATCTGATGGAAATCAGTCACATCATTCGCGGTGAGGAGTGGATCAACTCCGCCCCTAAGCACATGCTGTTGTCTGAGTATTTTGGCTGGCAGATGCCGGTCTTCATCCACATGAATCTGCTGCGCAATCCCGATAAGAGCAAACTCAGCAAACGTAAGAATCCCACCAGTATCGGATTCTACCGGCAAATGGGTTTCATGCCGGAAGCGGTGATTAACTATCTAGGTGTGTTGGGGTACAGCATGCCTGATGGCAGGGAAAAATTCTCACTTCAAGAGATGCTGGATGATTTCGATATCCAACGGATCTCCTTGGGTGCGCCGGTGTTCGATGTGAAGAAACTGGCCTGGCTGAACGGTCGCTGGATCAGGGAAGAACTGGATGATGACGCGTTTGCAGAGCGGGTTAGCGAGTGGGCGCTCAATCCGAACAATCTCAAAAGAGTCGTGCCACTCATTAAAGAGAGGATCGATACCTTCAGTGAGATAGCTCCGATGACCAGTTTCCTGTTTGCCGGACTGCTGGATCTTGCCGCCGAGGACTTTCAACACAAGAAGGTTTCCGGCGAGGATATGAAGCGGATACTGCAATTTACCTTGTGGAGGTCCGAGGATCTGGCCGAGTGGAACCGGGATGCAATCAACCATCTGTTTGTCGAACTTGCCGACGGACTTGAAATCAAACTGGCGGATTGCCTGATTCCCATTTTCATTGCTATATCGGGAAAGACAGTGGCGCCGCCATTATTCGATTCCATGGCTGTACTCGGAGCAGAGATCAGCAGAGCACGGATCAAGCAGGCGATTGAGGTCTTGGGCGGCGTTTCCAAGAAAGAGAGTAAGCGTTTGGAGCGGGAACTGAGGGATTTCGATTAGGCGATCGGCCAGTAGTTGTTGACGGGCTCATAACTGTGATCGCACATTCCGGGGGCGGCGGACTAGGCGTCCCCGATCGACCCCAGCCCAACCCCGCAACTTGAATCGAATCACATCATCCGTTAATATTCGTCGCCTTTCCAATCGTGGGGCTATAGCTCAGTTGGGAGAGCGCTTGAATGGCATTCAAGAGGTCGGCGGTTCGACCCCGCCTAGCTCCACCAGAATAAATCCTTTCGTGATTACAGAAAGCACGCTGACACCCGTATCGCAAACCGCCGACCGCTCGGCGTCCGAAGTGTCCGACCATCGTATACCTAGGGTCCCCGACGATGGAAGACAGCGAGGACAATAGTCCTGGAGATCGTTGAGAAAACGATGCCGGGAGATTCCGCCCTGAGTTGGGATGTCAACTGATGCGCATTGCATTGCCAGGCAATGGATGTGATCCAGATCAAATCTGTGGACGGTTTTTTTCGTAGGAGGAATGTGAGCAGGTGGTAGAGAAGAACCTGTTGCTGCAGAAGAACGACATACATCTCTACGTAAGCGATCCCCATCGCGTTCGTGGTACCCGCGTGCTGACCCGATACCGGGACATGCTTACGGAGGAGGAGAAGAAGAAGCGAGCCAGATACCTGTTTGAGAAGGATCGTCATCGCTATTTGGTGACGCGCGCCATGATCAGGTCGCTATTGTCTCGCTACGGCGAATGTGAGCCGAGGGAGTGGCGTTTCAGCACGAACGAGTGGGACAAACCGGAGATCTGCACCCATCAGAATCCGCATGGACTGCGATTCAATATCTCTCATACTGATGCGATGATCTGTTGTGTATTCACTCCAGAGTTGGATATCGGGGTGGATGTGGAGAACACTCACCGCAAAGGGGAGACCGTAAAGATCGCCCACCGTTTCTTTTCGGTGTTGGAAGAGCAGGAATTGAGGAGTCAACCACAGGAAAGGCAACGGTCTCGCTTTTACGACTATTGGACGCTCAAGGAGTCCTATATCAAGGCGTGCGGTATGGGTCTTGCCATCGCTCTGCGGGATTTCTCCTTTACGTTTCCGCCTGCGGGTACCGTCGACATCGAGTTCGCCCAACGGCGAATCGATGATCCTAGCTTATGGAACTTCTGCACTCTTCAAACGAATGATGAGTTTAAGATATCCATTGGCATTAAAGGGGAGACTACAAGAGTGTCACCGCAGCTGGTGATATGGGAAGGAGTGCCCCTTCAAGGCTGGCGCCCGGTGCGCCTGCCAATCGTCTACCCATTCAAAGGGTAGCAAGGCCAGCGCTATTCCGGTGTCGGTGCCGGTTCTAGCCAATCTTCAACGGGCAGATTCGAATAGACGATCCTCGCCCTGTCGCGCAGTGCCCGGTTGGACTTCTTGCGGAGCTGTATGACCTTATCGCTTGTCAGGATTTCAACGATCTTGGTTTTACTGTCTGCGTAGGTTAGATCCGGATTGATACGCCGTTCGATCAGTTTAATGAGCCAGAAGCGGTTCTTCTGGCCTCGGATGATGCCACTGGTTTCTCCCTCTTGCAGTTTCCCCACGGTGCTCAGCCATGCTGCGGGTACCTGCTCCCACCTCAAGAATCCGAGCACCCAAGGTTTCCCGGCACCCTCGGGCAAGTTGGGAAACTGTCTCAGGGCAACCTTTTCAAACGGCATTCCCGCCTCCAGCTCGCTCAGATCCTGCCGGATCTGTCGTTCATCTCTCCGCAATATTTGCCATACCTTGATCTCGGTTCGCAGCCGAGTTTCATCTGCGGAGAAGTATGCCTGTGCCTCCTCATCAGTCACCTTGGCCTTGTCGATGATTTCACGTTTGTCGAATAGCGAGGAGAGAGTTCTCCTCTTGAAGCTGTCGAGTTGAGCTTCCAACCGCCGCAGTTCCTCCTGATAGGTGGGGTCGGCATCCAAACCGAGTTCGAGGGCGCGTTGGTAAGTGAGTTCTTGCAGAACGATGTTCCCAAGGACACCGTTTAACAACTTGGGATCCGGTTGGCTGCCTCGACCTCTGCTCTGTTGCCAATACTGCATCACGTCCACATCCGTAAGTTCCATGCCGTTAACCGTAGCCAGGACCTTCGACTCGGGCGCGGCGTGGCATTCAAGGAAGGAGACAGAGAGAGCTGTGGCAACCAGCAACATTGGTAAAGAGATTCTGGACATTTTTCCCTCATTTTGTGTGCGATAAATGGTGGCGACTGAACACAAAAAAGGAGGGGCAGCACCGCCAGGTGTGCCCCTCCCTCCTTATTCTACTACATTACGATCAATGACAAGTGTTGCAGGACTCCTCCTCGTCACCACTCCAGGGATCAGCCGGGGTCGGATCAAAGGTCTGCAGTTTCAAGTGAGCCGTGGTCGAGTCATCATCGTGACAACCCATGCAGGGCAGACGACTTGCATTAGTCATCCAGGATCCACTGGTTGTGGCGGATGGATGGCAAGTTTCGCAGTTGAGAATATCCTGCGGGAAGTGAATCTCCCAGTTTCTGCCTTTGACAGGATCGTTGTAATCGACCGTCAACGATGGGTAGTTGAGCTCAGAACCATAGTGCACCGCGTGAACCCTCCTGGAGATGGGTTTGCCTCCCCACCATTCACCAGTGGCACGACCGTTCTGATAGTCGTGGCAGGCTGCGCACTGATCGACGGCTGCGTCGTCGAAGAGCTTGTTGTGTCGATAGTTATCGAGCACGAAGCCGGTACCATCCGGTCCCTGGTGACAGGAATCGCAGTTATTGGCTACCGCCAACTCTTCTGCCGCCTGTTTCACCTGGAAGGTGGTCTTGGCTACTGATGGGGTTTTGTAGTCACTGGTGCTGACACGTCCCCTACCGGAAATCTCTGCGCTGACCACATAGGTACCTGCCGCCAGATCATCCACAGGATCCAGCGTGTAGGTCATACTATCCACTGTCCACGCTGCCATCGGATCGTTGTCCGCGGCCAGTGCCTGTTGTTCCATGTGGTTGCTCGGATAGTAGCCACCGACGACCTGTACGGCTGGTGTAGAACCAACTGCCACGCCAAATACTGCTTCGGCTACGTCTCCGGCAGCGGCTGCCGCTTCCAGTTGCAGTGCGTAGAACTGACCGAGGTTCCTGCTGCGAATTGCGGGATTGCCGCTCGCCTCATCAAGATAGGCAATGGCGCGAGCCGCGAAATCCGAATCGCCATTCAACCAGGCTACCACCTCGGCGGCCGTTGCTGCGGCCGGGGCTACGAAGTCCGCAGCGTCATAGTCTACGCTGATATCACCGGATATCCTCGAACCGCCGTTGGTCGCGTCCAGAATGGCCTGACCGTTGTCGATCTGGAGATCCAAGGAATCAGCTGCACTTAAATCGTAAGGCGCTGCGCCACCCACCACTTCAACACGTGCTGCTGTGCTTAGAACAGGATTACGAACGGCTCGCGGGCCGTGGACGAACAGGTAAGCTGCTCGGAAATCACCGTCGCTTACCGGACAAGCTGCTGCCAGACAACCTTCATCACCGTCCGTATCATCCACCACGGTGGTGTGGTCGACCACCAGACCGGTCTCGAGATCTGTGAGTATTACTGTAACCACAGGACTCTCTCCAGCCACAAAGTGGGTACCGTTAGCAGGTGCCGATACGCTTAAAGCAACGTCGAACTCAGGAGTATTACGCAAATCTCTGCTGGCCCAATCATGGCCTTCAACCACGGAATCAGCTATACCGCCGGTTTGATGGCACAGAGCACACGAGGAATCGTCGGGTATAATGCCGCCGACGTGGTTTGTGCCAAGAGCGAAATCGACATCGTCGTGACACGATCCGCATGCTTCCCTGGACATAACCGTCTTCCAGTTGTCTACATCAGCGCCGCTTCCGGTATGGCACACGGTGCAGTTTTCGAGAACCGCGGGAAATACCGGTTTCCACCACTCATGCTTGGAATCGCGGTAACCCCAGATGGCATACTCACCGTTATCGGCTGACTCGTCCGTTGCAGTCGTAGCGGGATCATCCCAGACGATGCCGTCGGCACCGGCTATGCTGGTCAACTTGCCACCGGCGTGGATCTTGTGGATCATCACCTTCATATCCACTGTCTCGCCGCCATGGGGATCGATGCTGCCTGTCGTATGACACGTTACGCAACCCTCGACGAGGAGCCTGTCGCCGCCGTGGCCGTGAAAGTCATTTTCACCGTGGCAGTCGAGACATACGGATGTCTGCACGATATCCCTGGTTTCGGTAATTGCCGAACCGTCCGGAACAAAGTCGAAAATAGCTTCCGCAGTCGCGCCGTTATGCCCGCCCATCTGCACTGTCACCCGGTGGGTGAGGGTGCGATCATAGGTGATTGGGGTCGTATCCATGACTGCCGCTGTTAGATCCAGGGCAAATGTATAGGAATAGGATCCATCACCGTTGTCCGTGTAGGTACCATTGCTCTCCCGGTATCCCTGATATGAGACCACACCATCATTGGCTGCTGGCCAGGTAGAGGTGGCGGTACTCGCACCCACTGTCTGAGCCCGATAGATATAGGGCACCCACTTATTGAAGGATTCGCCACCGGATGCCGGTTCCAGCTTGACGATGCTGAAATCGACGCCAGTGACCCCGCTAACAGGATCACCGTCTTCGTCAGCGATCGTGAAGTCCACCGTCGCCGTACCATCATCGGCCGCTGTGGCAGCCGTAACGGTCACAGTGGCAAAAAACTTGCCCGCACCGGACGGATCGTAATCACCGGTCGACAGTAGCATTTCGGTACCATGGAAATCGGTGATATCGACGCCCAGGCCGTCTTCACCATCAGCCCCGTCTGCGCCATCAGCACCGCCAGCACCGTCTGCACCGTCAGCCCCAGCTGTACCTGCTGCACCTGCTGCGCCAGTCGCCCCAGCGGGCCCCGTGTCGCCATCGTCGCCATCGAGGCTGTCACAACCCCCCAGCAATAGCAGCGACGCAAAAAACGCTGTATACAAAACGCGCCAAAAATCATATTTCATTTCAATCTCCAAAATGAGAAATGGTTCAAGGTGCTCAGCGATCTAATTATCATGGCTGCATCAGGTGGCACTGTGGCTCCGTAAGCCAGATTCCTCCCTCTGGTAAACGTGAGCAACGTCGAATTGATGCAAGCTACTTTGTAATCAAACTCCAGTGCGATGTGAATGATCTAGATCACAACCCACCTTTAATCGTGCCAGATTTGACTTCTGTCAGCCATTGGTACCCATGCGACGACCTCAAACCTGCGGATCGAGGAATAGCATGTTGCCAGGAACTAGACGATAACCGCTGCAACCGTATGGCCGGAAGTATCGGACCCGGCGGACAGGAATTGACGCAGAGGTCAGAATTGCGCGTTGTTGGGCACCCGGGGAAATGGAATCACGTCCCGCACATTGGTCAGCCCCGTGATATACAGAATCAACCGCTCAAATCCCAGGCCAAATCCGGCGTGGGGGACGGTTCCGTAGCGACGCAGGTCCCGGTACCACCAATAATGTTCTTTGGGTAATCCGACCTCGTCCATGCGCTGATCGAGAACAGCGAGACGCTCTTCCCGTTGACTGCCGCCAATGATCTCACCTATGCCAGGCATCAGCACGTCCATGGCTGCCACTGTTCTGCCATCGTCATTAAGGCGCATATAGAACCCTTTGATATCCTTGGGGTAATTTGTCACGGTGACCGGGGTGCTGAAGTATTTTTCGGCGAGAAACCGCTCATGCTCAGATTGCAGATTCAGACCCCATTCGATTGGATACTCGAATTTCTTGCCCGACTGTTTTAGCACTTCCACAGCGTCTGAGTAATCGATCGTCTCGAATGTGGACTCGATCGCTTTCTCGATGCGCTGAATACACTCCTTGTCGACCCTTTGAGCGAAGAATGCCATGTCGTCCTGTCGTTCCTCCAACACGGCCCTGAATACGAATTTGAGCAGACTTTCCGCCAGATCGGCATTCGTTTTCAGATCTGCAAAAGCGATTTCAGGCTCGACCATCCAGAATTCAGCCAGATGACGGCTGGTGTTGGAGTTTTCGGCGCGAAAGGTTGGACCGAATGTATATACCTTGGTCATTGCCAGACAGAAGGCTTCCACATTCAACTGTCCGGATACGGTGAGGAACGCTTCCGTGCCGAAGAAATCCTGATCATAGTCAACTTCCCCGTGCGAATTGAGGGGAAGATTCTGCATATCCAGGGCACTGACCCTGAACATATTACCGGCACCTTCGCAGTCACTGGCGGTAATGATCGGTGTGTGTATCCAGTAGAATCCCTGCTCACTGAAGTAGCGGTGTATGGCCTGAGCAGCGCAGTGGCGTACCCGCGTACAGGCACTGATGGTATTGCTGCGGGGGCGCAGGTGCGCTACCTCACGCAGGTACTCGTAGCTGTGGCGCTTCGGTTGCAGGGGATAGTGGTCAGGGTTTTCCACCCAACCCACCACTTCTATGTCATCTGCCTGGACCTCAACGCTCTGTCCACGCCCTTCCGACTCCACCAGGGTTCCCTGTGCCTGGACTGCACATCCGGTGGTGATCTTCAGCACTTCGCTGGCATAGTTAGGCAGGCTGTCAGGTACGACCACCTGTAGTGCGTCGAAACAGGAGCCGTCATGAAGCTGGACAAAGGAGATCCCCGCTTTCGAATCCCGTTTTGTCTTGACCCAGCCCTGGATCACGACCTTTTCGCCAGTGGCGAATTCGCCCTGCAGTAACTTGCGGATCGGTGCCTGGATCATCTGATTCTGTTTCCTGTATGAATTTGTGCTGCCGCGGACTCGCAGTTACGTCAAATCGAAAATGCGATATTGCCGAGCCGTTCGGTCAGTAAAGCATTTTCACGATAGTCGATGGGTACAACCACCAAACTTGGTCCCTGCTCTGTGAATGCAGTCTCTAACGTCTCAACCAAGTCGCGGGACGAGTTCACCATGTGACCGTGCCAGCCGAATGATTGCGCGAGCAGAGCCCAGTCGGGATTATTGAAGGCAAGATCGGTGTGTTTGCCAAAGTGATCGGTCTGTTTCCAGGCGATCAAGCCGTATGCGTTGTCTTCCCAAACCATAGCCACGATGTTGGAATTCATGCGTCGCGCCGTCGCCATCTCTTGTACATTCATCAGAAAACCGGCGTCACCGCAGATCGCCAGAACTCTTTGCTGCGGCGCCACCAGATTGGCCGCGATGGCCCCGGGCAAGGCGAAGCCCATGGAACAAAAGCCGTTCGGAATCAGGCAGGTGTTTGGTTCATGGCACTGATAGTGTCGGGCGATCCACAGCTTGTGGGCCCCAACATCCGACAGCAATATGTCGTGCGGAGCCATCACCTGACGGCAATCCCACAGCACCTTCTGTGGGCGGATGCTGCCTTCTGTGTCATCGTCCTTGTATTGGCTCAGCTCGCGGTACATATCGTCACGTGCCTGTCTCTGATAGGACAAGTCGAATGTGGGAGGCCCCTCGGAATCGACCCGTTCATTCAGCATCCAAAGGGTGTGAGCCAGATCGCCGATCACCTCCAGATGGGGGTGGTAGTTCTCATCGATTTCTGCCGGCTGGAAATCGATGTGAATCACCGCTTTTTCGCCATCGGGATTCCACAGTCGCGGATGATATTCCACCATGTCGAATCCCAGCGTAACGATAAGATCGGCTGCCTCGATGGCGAGGAATACCCAATCCTTGGCCTGCAGACCGGCGGTATAAAGGCAGTAGTCTGCATCCATATCCACACACCCCTTGGCCATGAACGTGCTGACTACGCCAATCCGAGTCTTCTCGCAAAACAGTCGCAGTTGTTTGCTGGCGCGTTTGCGAATGCAGCCGTTACCGGCAAGGATGACCGGCCGTTTGGCACTCTTGATGGCTGCCCAGGCACGGTCGAGCGCTTTGTCGTCTGGAACCGGACGGCGAAAGCGGATCGGCTCCATCGGCTTTTTTTCGGTCTCCCTGCTGGCGATGTCCTCCGGCAGTTCGATCAGGGTTGCGCCGGGTTTTTCACTCCTCGCCAGGCGAACGCTTTTTCTGACGATTTCCGGGATGGTATCCTGATGGAACACGGTTTGTGCCCACTTGGTAACCGGCCCGAACATGGCGACCACATCCATGACTTGGTGCGATTCCTTGTGCAGGCGGGTCGAGGCCCCCTGACCGGTCAGAACAAGCATCGGGGATCGATCCATATTGGAATCGGCGACACCTGTGATCAGATTGGTGGCACCGGGCCCGAGTGTACCCATGCAGCCGGCCGGTGTGCCGGTTAGACGGCCGTAGATTTCCGCCATAAACGCAGCGCCCTGCTCATGGCGACAGAGGATGAACTTTATTTTGTCGGATTGTTCCAGAGAGATCATGAAATCGGCGTTCTCCTCGCCGGGTACGCCGAAAATATATTCTATGCCTTCGGTCTCGAGGCATTTGACGAACAGATCTGAAGCTTTCATAACTGTGATGTTGGTTCAGCCAGGGTGGTGGCTGCTACATTACACCGACTATGTATGGAGTGTCATCCAGAACTGGCTGGATGTGGTACCCCCTCCACACGGTGAATAAAGACTTCTAAACGCGCAGACAGAGAACAGAACAACTCAATTTCATCGTACAACCAGCAAAAGCAGGACTACGAAAGCGATTACCGTCGCCAATGCGGCGGTACCGTAGGAGAGCACCGACCACAGACCCAGACCTTGCCGTACGCCCAGATCGAACAGGGTCTTATAGAAGCGGTGCATGGCGTGACAGGAGGAGAGCATGATTACCCCGAATAGAATAATGGCACCGATTGGATTGGTCAGAAAGACCAGCATCCTTTCATAGGACATGGCTCCCTGGAACAACCCCAAGGGGATGGCTATGCCGGTAATAAATATCATGGTAGGTGTAATCAGTGCCGTTAGTTCGCCACCGGCTGCAAACAGTGACCAGATAAAGCCCTCGTTAGATCTCTTTTCCATCGTCCGGACTCCTAGGGTTTGATGACGACAATTGCGATGATGAGCACGGTGATAAACACGGCGTAATGGATTCCTACCAGTACTGCTTGGGGAACCTTAGTTTCACCAAATTGAATCGGCATCACCTGAGGCAGCAGTTTTAGCCAACTGAGGGAATGACAAAGCGCCAGCGCCAGCGCGATCACACTGAATCCGATCGATAACGGGCTTTGTAGAGCCGTCAGCCAGGCATCGTACGCTTCCGGTCCCTGATACAGACGGATAACGCCTACTAGCAGCACACCTGTGTAGATGGCGATGAAAGGACTGCTGAACTCACGCAGCATGTAGGCCCGGTAGGAACCGTTCTGGAGCCACCAGGTAGTCGGTATCTTGCGGATATAGGGCTTGCGATTCATCGTCTCTTGTCTCCTATTCACCATCCTGAAAGGGCAGCAACGACTTGTACCAGTCGAAGACGCTGGCGACTTTGATCTGCTGTACGGCTGCGGCCGGATCAACCTGTTTGGGACATACTTCAGAACAGGCACCCACGAACATGCACGGCCATACGCCTTTTTCAGTGTTCATAATACGAGTGCGCTCGGCGGTGCCCTGATCGCGTGCGTCAACATTGTATCGATGTGCCAACGTCAACGCCGCCGGTCCGGTGAAATCCGGATCCAAAGCAAATTCAGGACAAGCTGAATAACAGAGCAGGCAATTGATGCACATGGTGTACTGTTTGAAACGAATCAACTCAGCCGGGGTTTCCAGGTATTCAGTTTCATTCAGTGGATCATCCGGTGCGTGAATCAGGTAAGGCTTGACGCTCTCCAGCTTCTCCAAAAAGCCCTCGATGTTTACCACCAGATCACGTTCGATCGGGAAATTTGCCAGAGGGTCCAGTTTGACCTTGTTGGGATAGTAGTCTCGCAGGAATGTCTTGCAGGAGAGATGGGGCACGTCGTCAATCATCATTCCACAGCTGCCACAGACAGCCATGTGGCATGACCACCGATAGCTGATGCTACCATCCATATGGTCCTTGATATGATTGAGCGCATCGAGTACCGACCAGTCGTCCTGGTAGGGCACCGTGTATGTCTGGTAGCTGGGTTCGTCATCTGTTTCGGGACGATACCGTAGCACTTCAATATCAATTGTTAGTTCAGGCATGAAACACTCTCTTTAAATAGTCGGCTGTTACTTGTCCTGGTCGTCTTCCGCAGCACCACCGTAGACTCGTTCGGCTGGTTGTGACGTGGTAATGCAGACATCTTCATACTCAATAGTGGGTGCATCATCGCCTCGATAGGAGGCGAGGGTATGTTTGAGGTAGTTTTCGTCATCTCGGGTTTCATAACCGTCGATACGCTGATGGGAGCCGCGGGATTCCTTGCGGTTAATTGCTGAATGGGCCATGGCACGAGCTGTTTCCAGCATGGATTCCAGTTCGATGGTGCGGAACAGCTCAGTATTGAAGACGCTGCTGTCATCATCCAGTTGCACTTTCTTGTAGCGCTCCCGTAACTCGTCGAGTTTGTCGCAGGTTTGCTGCATGGTCTCGTCCAGTCGATAGATTCCCGCTCCCTCTTCCATGGTGGCGGTCATTTCGTCGCGGATGGTGGCGATCTTCTCAGTGCCATCCTTTCTCTTCAGCAATCCCATAATCTTCTGTTCGACTGCATCGGCCTGTTTCTCAATCGCGTCTTGGTTGCTGCTGATGTCAACCGACCTGGCGTATTCGGATGCATATTTGCCCGCCTCTCGGCCGAATACCATAAACTCGGTCAAGGAATTGGAACCGAGGCGGTTGGCGCCATGCAAACCTATACTGGCGCATTCTCCCACTGCGTATAAACCGGGTAGCGGCGTCGCCGTGGTGATATCCGTCTTGATACCCCCCATGGTGTAGTGAACAGCCGGTCTGACCGGAATCGGGGTGGTTGCCGGATTCACGCCTTCATAGGCTTCGGCAAGCTCGCAGATAAATGGCAGCCGCTCCTTCAGATGCTTCTCACCCAGATGGGTGAGATCGAGGTTTACCACATCACCGTATCGCATCTTTATGGTGTTCCCTTTCTGCCGTTCGTGCCAGAAGGCCTGGCTGATTCGATCCCGTGGACCGAGTTCCATGGCCTTGTTGCGTGGCCACGGATCCGGTGGTCCCATGCCATAGTCCTGCAGGTAGCGATGGCCCTCTTTGTTGGTGAGGATACCTCCTTCTCCCCGACAGGCCTCAGTCATCAGTATGCCGGTTCCAGGCAGGGCCGTGGGGTGATACTGCACGAATTCCATGTCACGCAGCGGCGCTCCCGCGCGCAAAGCCATGCCCATGCCATCGCCCGCTACGATCGAACCGTTAGTGTTGAAGCGAAATACGCGGCCCGCGCCACCGGTCGCCATGATCACAGCCTTGGCTAAAAACAGACGCATGATCCCGGTGCTGACTTCGATGGCTACTACACCCTGGCAGCGCCCATCTTCAACCATCAGGTCAACGCTGAAATACTCGTCGAAGCGATTGATCGAAGGGTACTTCATGGAAGTCTGAAACAGCGTATGCAGGATGTGGAACCCGGTTTTGTCGGCGGCGAACCAGGTGCGTTCGATCTTCATGCCACCAAAGGCCCGCACGTTGACATGGCCATCCGGTTTGCGCGACCAGGGACACCCCCAGTGCTCCAGTTGCACCAACTCTTCGTGAGCATGCTCGACAAAATACTGCACCACATCCTGATCAGTAAGCCAGTCCCCGCCCGCCACCGTATCGTGGAAATGGTAGTCGATGCTGTCGTGCTCCTGGGCCACTGCAGCAGCCCCACCTTCGGCCGCCACCGTGTGGCTGCGCATCGGGTAGACTTTTGAAATCAGCGCGATGCTCAGGTCCGGATTCTGCTCGGCAATGGCGATCGCGGAACGCAATCCGCCACCGCCAGCACCGACGATAGCGATATCAGTCTTGATAACTTCCATTAATCAACTTCCCAAAATTAGTGGTTAGGTCTGTCAATTTGTCTCTTCATTGTAAACCGGCAAAAGACACTGAGCCAAGTCAGTTTGTCCCCGCGGCTTCTTGTGATCGTTTACTGGTCACATCAATCTGCATTCTGCTATGCAGTTGACACTTTCCAGTACTACCATTGGGACCAACTTCACAACCAAGGTGACAGGGAGGGGAAACTCAAAGGTAACTGATCGACGTCATTTCCAATTCTACCAAAATCAGATTGTTATCAATTGACTATGATCACACTCGCACTCACTTCGAGCTTGATCACGTCTGCTGTGCCCCAAGACATTGCGCTAGAAAAAACTCCTGAGTGAGCCCTGATGTCATGCGGTGCTACGACAGCAGAGAACCACCATCAACGGCAAAGGTCTGGCCGGTCATGTAGCTGGCGGCGTTGGCTGCCAGGAACAGGGCCGCGTCGGCTATCTCACGGGGTTCACCCACTCTCTGCATGGGAATTCGCCGGGCGGCTTGCTCTTTCTGTTTTGCCTGTTGATCTTCCGGAGCCAGTTCGAAGATAGCACCGTAGAGCTTGGTTTCAATTGCTCCAGGTGCGATGCAGTTGACTCGAATACCGAAGTCGGCCCATTCCAGTGCCATGCACTTGGTCGCCATGATCACACCTGCTTTAGCAATCGAGTAATGTGCTGTGGGTACTTGGACTTTCAGGCCGCTCACCGAAGAGATATTGATGATGTTGCCGCCGCCCTTTTCCTTCATCACCCGTGCTGCTGCCTGACTCAGAAAGAAAAGCCCCTTCAGATCCAGGTTGAAGACAGCGTCCCAGGCGCGCTCCTCCATTTCTATGGCTGGGGAGAAGAAGTTGGTACCTGCGTTATTGACCAGGATGTCGATGGTGCCCAGCTCTGCAACGACTTCGTCCACCAACGGTTGCAGTTGATCCATTCGGCCCACGTGGGTCGCCACGGCAAGGGCCCGGCGACCTTCGTTGCGGACGCTGTCCGCAACCCGTTCCAGATCCGGCAGTTTGCGACTGGTGACCGCCACATCTGCACCAGCTCTAGCGAAGGCGATCGCGGTGGCTTCACCGATGCCTCTGCTGCCACCGGTAATCAGAGCGACTTTTCCCTCCAGTGAGAATTGCGATAGATCCATGCTTGCCTCCGATATGTGGAAGTGCCCAGCGTTGGTGTGTGATAGCCTGGCGTTGATTTGTGAATGCCCGGCGTTTGGCAGAGACTTGTCCGTCGCTTGCCGGAATCGCTAAAGTGATTGCCTTACCCGCTCCTCAATGATCCGGTCAGCGTTTTCGCCGGTAATGCCGAGCCGCTGGCAGATACTTTCCACATGATCGCGTTGAACCGGTGATTGCAGGTCATCCAACGATTGGAAATATCCCATTCGCCTGCCCACCTGATAGAGCGTTTGCTGTTGGGGTGGTAACTCGAGAAACTCATCCAGCACGGCAAGCATACTCGTCTTGTCGTCGGGCAGCGTACCCTCTACGTCCTGCAGCAGATTGTTGAAGTGATCGCTCTTCAATGTGGAGGAGATTCCATCCAACGCATCTACCATGGTGCGAATCTCGCGTGCCACCTGCAGATCAGTGCACTTCTTGAACAGGTCCTCTTTATACAGTTCCATGCCAGGCGGCATCGTCAAGGTTCTAAGGCGAACAAAATCGGCATCGATCTGGTTGAGGGCGTCGGCAGTTTCCAGTGCATGTTGCTGCGACAGATCCACGCCGCCGAGCCCCGGCATGACATACTCGGACAGTTCGATGCCAGCCTGTTTGACTTTCCTGCCGGCTGAGATGTGCTGCGCCTTGGTGACGCCCTTGTCGACCTGCGCAAGAACCGTATCGGAACCGGTCTCCATACCGATATGTATTCGGGTCAAGCCCGAAGCTGCCACCTGCTGCAATTCATCATCCGTGATCCTGTCGATGGTGTGGGATCGGGCGTAGGAGGTGATGCGGGTGATCCAGGGAAACCGATCCTTCAAATGATCGAGGATCGCAATCAGGTCGTGGGGCTTGATGATCAGGCTGTTGGCGTCCTGCAGGAATACGGAACCCTCCCCGCGAACCAGCCAGTTGACCGCCGTGAAATAGATCCCTTGGGCTTCCCCAGTGAACTGTTCTGCAAGCTGATTGACTCGCTCGGCGGTCAGGCGACCACTTTCCTGCAGCTCCTGCAGAATCAGAGCAACTACTTGATGGATGGCATCGATATCCGCAATAACATGCTCTACCGGACGTAGTGAGAATTTCTGCCGCTTATACACAGAGCAGAATGTGCATCGATTCCAGGGACAATTTCTGGTCACCCTTATGAGCAGGCTGTTCGCCTCACTAGGTGGCCGGATCGGCCCCTGTTCGAAACCTCTGTAGACCTGTTTCTGTTTAATACCCATAGGACAACAGTAAACGAGATATTGCCGGCATAATCAACCTGGTGGGACGGGAAACCACTAGGCGTCCTCGACTATGCATGGCTCTTCTGGCAGTTGCTGCCCAAGATGATAAGAAGAGCGAATCCCAGAAACTCCACCTGCCGTCAGTCTGTTCTCGGACAGGCTCCTGGATGGATCCGTGCCGTTGGACTGGCAGGGCGTCCCTTAGTCAGTTTTGGCGCGACGTAGTGATCGAAGCACTTCAGGGTCCCGAACATCTACCCAGGAACTCTGAATCTTCTGCCCCGCTACAGTGTGGCCGGCAGCGCACATGGCTGTGATGGCATCGGTCAATTCATACTCGCCCCTGGCTGACTTTTCCAACTGGCGCGTGTAGTCAAACAGACTCGGTTGGAATACGTAGATGCCTGCGTTGTACCAGACGGAATCCCCGTCTTTGAATCTGCCACTTTGACGCAGGGCAAGCAGTTCTTCAGCAGTCGGTTTTTCAATCAGCGTGTCCAGGCAGAATTGGTCATCGAATATGAGGAAGCCGCCCTTGGTGACTTCTTCGCCTTCTACCGCAGTGACTACTGCCACGAAGTTACCACTGGCGAATCGTTGCAGGACCTGCCGGTAGGTTTCCGCTTTGACAAGGATGTCGCCATAGGTGAGCAGGAAGGGGTCGGCGGCGACAAAGTCTCTGGCAAGTTCGGGTGCCTTGCCCGTTCCATCCTGAATTACCTGATTTGTGTAGGTCAGATCGACGCCCAGTTCGTGACCGTCCTGGAAGTATGCTTCGATGGTGTCTGCTTTGTAGCCGGTAATGATGTGGAACTGCCGGATGCCGGCTTCTTGAATACCCTCGATGATGTGTTGCAGAATCGGTTTGCCGTCGACCTGTAGCATTGGTTTTGGCACGTCACCGGTCAGGGATCCCATTCGGGTGCCCCGGCCTGCTGCCAATATGACGGCTTTGCCCACGCGCTTCTTGTCTGCCAAGTGAGTGCCCTGCTGATTTCCAGCTATCGTTGATAGTTACTTGAGACATTCTTATAACTTGGTAGAATTTACCACAAATTTGGTATAACAATCGGAACATAATCATGACTGAAGTAGAACAGGGATATCGATTTGATGGCAGGGAAGCAGCTCGTGAAAAGGCATTCGAGAGCATCTGGACCAATGACCTGGAAGAGGTGTTTGCCGACGTAGCTGAATACTATGACCGGGCCAATTACGTTGCCAGCTTTGGGACCTTTAATCGCATCAAGAGCGATTTCATCTCCACCTTCGATCTCAAACCCCGGATGCGGGTACTGGATGTCTGTGCCGGTACCAATGCAGTAGGCATTGCTCTGCTGAAGGAGCAACCGGACCTGGAGATCCAGGCGATTGACAGGAGTACCAGGATGCTCGAGGTGGGTGCGGAAATGTCCCAGGATCTGGGTTTCAATATTGATGCCGTGAAGGGAGATGTGCATCGAATGCCCTTTCCCGACAACCATTTCGATATCGCCACGATCCAGTATGCTTCCAGACATCTCAGGCTGATCGACGTATTCAGTGAGATCAAGCGGGTTCTGAAGCCCGGTGGTTGTTTTTATCATTGCGATATGTTGCGACCTCAGAGCAAGCTGGTGGAGGAGCTCTACTACATCTATCTGAGGAGCAGTCTGACGGTTACCGCCTGGTTATTTGACAGCGGTCAGTCGGCCTTGGGATGCAGGAAGTATTTTATCGATGCAGTGAAGATGTTCTATTCTGCCGATGAGATGTCGCAACTGATGCGTGAAGTCGGCTTCAGACCGGTAGTAAGCAAGTCGATCATGATGGGTATGATCGCATTCCACAAGGCGATGAAGCCGTTGGACGGTCGTTAGTCGGATGAGACCGTCACTGGTGTACTGTCCCACAATTACGTGGCCTTATTCGCTGGCCTATTTTGTCCCTGGACTTCGTTACTTGTCCTTGTGGGTTGGGTACCCTCGCCGGGCGCCCCTCGCCGGGCGCCCCACAACGACGAACAACGGGGACGCCCAGTCGAAGTCCAGGAACAAAATAGGCCAGCGAATAAGGCTACGGAATTGTGGGACAGCTCACAGAAGCTGAGTCCAATAGCTAAATCGAACAAGGGGAGGACGACCTGTGCTGGAAGAATCACTTCGATTGAACGGTAGAATAGCGGTTGTCACAGGTGCTGGACGCGGTCTCGGTCAGGCGATGGCAAAAGCCCTGGCGCAGGCCGGCGCAAGAATCGTCTGTGCCGCCAGAACCCGCGAACAGATCGATGACACCGTCAAGCAGATCCAGGAATCGGGCGGAGATGCCATCGCGGTGCGGACGGATATCACCGACTCGAGCCAGGTTAACGCGCTGGTGGATGAATGCATCCAACACTATGGCAGGATAGATGTCATGTTGGCCAACGCCGGTGGGGGTGGCGGTCGATCCAACTTCTGGGAGTGCTCCGACGAGGAGTTCGAGCAGGTTCTGGCCACCAATCTCAAGGGCAACTTCTACTGCGGTAGAGCCGCGTCTAAATTCTGGATAGAAAACAAATATGAGGGAGTCATCATCAATGTGTCGTCCGGCACGGCGATGCGCGGTAATAGGAGTTTTGCCTATCCAACGGCGAAGGGTGGCGTGATATCCCTGACCAAGTCCGAAGCAACCATGCTGGGGCCGCACGGGATTCGTGCCAACGTCATCGTGCCTGGATTTGTTTCTCAGCGTCCTCCCAACAGTGAGAGAGAGGAGCAGGAGCGCAAACAACGAGGAGACAGAATCGTGGTGGGGCGGCTGGGGGAATGGTGGGAGCTCGGCCCCCTCGCAGTTTACTTGGCATCGGACGCGTCCGCCTACGTAACCGGTCAGAGCTTTATCATCGACGGCGGCGGACTGGCAGGAGGGCTCGGGCCCGCCCAGTTTAAACCTAATCACCAACTACAGGTTTAAGGGGAAGCGAGATGGCAATCAACATAGACCACTTTGACCTCTCTGGCCGCAAAGCCATGTTGATAGGAGCAGAGACTCACGCCGGCGGCGCTATTGCCGACGCCTTTAATGAAGCTGGCGCCAAACTGTTCAATACCAATGTGCTGAAGAGTGAAGACGTCAGGGCTTCGGTACAGAGCGCAGTTGAGGAGTTGGGAGGACTGGACATCCTGGTGAGTTGCCCGGAGTTGTTTCTGGCCAAATCGATCGCGGACACGTCCGATGGTGAGCTACATCTCATCATGGAGTACAACTTCTATGCCCAGTACAGTGCCGTGCGTACCGCGGTCGATGTGATGCTGGACGGTAAGACAGGTGGCAATATCATCCTGCTAACGCATGTGCTGGGGGAAAGGGGTCTGCCCAATACATCAGCCTATGGGTCCGCTCAGGCAGCAACGCAAAATCTCATCAGGAGCATGGCGCAGGAACTGGGTCGCGACAAGATTACGATCAACGGCATATCTCTTGGTTGGATGGACTGGATGAGTGATCGTATCGATCCGAAAGATGAAGAGGCGGCTCGTGCAATCAGGTTTACCATCGCCAAGAGAGCGGGCGAATCCGCGGACATAGGCCCCATGGCTGTATGGTTATCCGGTACTGGGGTGGGATATGTAACCGGACAGATTTTTGCTGTGGATGGTGGATTGCTGCAGCATCTCTAAACCGTCAGGAGAGGCATCGGCTGTTTTCACCAGCACTTCCCGGGGTTTGGGTTTGGAGATTTGAATCTCTTCGCCGATACCGATGCCTGTGGTTCTGGGCCATGAATCCGCAGGCGTTGTCGAGCAGGTGGGTTCAGATGTCAGCTATGTGAAACCGGGCGATCATGTCATCACGTGTCTGTCGGTATTCTGTGGTCATTGTGAGCACTGTCTCAGCGGCCATATGTCACGCTGCAGCAGTCCTGAAACCAGGCATCGCCGCGATGAGCCCGCCAGGTTGACCAAAGATGATCAATCCCTGTTCCAATTCGCCAACCTCTCGTCTTTTGCGGAACAGATGCTTATACACGAACATGGTCTGCTCAAAATCAGGGAGGACATGCCCCTGGACCGTGCTGCGCTCATTGGTTGTGCCGTGACCACCGGAGTTGGATCGCTAACCACTTCCGGCGACGATAATAATGTGACCGGTCTCCTTCCCAGGTTGGCGTTACAGGTTTAAAGTGGACCTCGTAAAAAGGAGCCAATAGAGTGGCTCGAAATCCCGAACAGTGAATGCTCAAACAAGGGAACGGTCATGTTGAGTCACTATCGAAAATTGAACCTTGTTGAACTCGCCCGTGCTGAAACGTATCTGCGTCCGGATATCCCTCTGCTGAGCCTGGATAGTCCTTGCTACCCTGTTCATGACTGATTTCCTGACGGTACATCCCGTAGTGGTGTGTGACAGCCTCAACGTGGATGATGCCCTTGCCACGATGAAGCAGTCCTATGTGCGTTTGTTGCTGGTGCATGGACATGTTGACGAGACCTTCCAAGGTATCATCACGGCGTCCGACATAAACGGGGGTAAGGTATTGTCCTACATGTCGACGAACGAGCTTCAACATCGGTCCGAGGTAGAGGTCAGACATATCATGACTGCTCGTTCGGACCTTCATGCGTTTCTCTACGAAGATCTGCAGGAAGCCTGCATTGGTGATGTTATATCAACAATTAGGAACCTGGGTGAACAGCATGTATTAGTGATGGAGGACTCTGACTGCAAACATATCGTCAGAGGAATATACTCTACTACCGATATTGCTGAGGCGTTAAGAATAGAGTTTGATGTCGAGCCTCATGCCAAGACGTTCTTTGAATTGGAACAATCTATATTGCATCATCAGATTGCATGATTGGAGGAAGACATTGCGCTCTTTGAAGCGTTGCCAGAAAGATGCCTGTGGCGACAAATAGCTATATGGTACTATCTGCGGAATAGAACCAGGTGGTTGGACTACTCTTAGCAGTCATCAACGTGACACCATTAATTGGAATGAATCGATGCCAGTCAAGCAAGAACCAGTGAAATTTGTGCTCAGGATACCCTCTTCGTTGCACCGCAGGATAAAGGCGGCGGCGAAGAGAAACAGGACGTCCATGAATAAAGAGATTGTCAACAGGCTGTCCTCGAGCATCGAAGGGAAGGATGCGGATGCGTTGTTAACGGATCTGATTACTGCTCTTGAGAAAAAGCGCGTAATTGATCCCATCAAACGCTGACGCAGTAGCCTTACTCATCCTCCTCTCTTAACCGGATTCGACTCAACCGGTGTGGATACTTGGCCACTTTGTCGCCGTAGAAATTCCTGAGTCTTTCCATATCGACGCTGGCATCGCCGCTTGGTATGAAAGACAGGCCTAAGCCGGCTTCCCGTTTTTCATAGTCGAGGTAGCCACAGACGACTGGAACCTTCGCCTCACGTGCTATCCAGTAGAATCCGGACTTCCAGTAATCGGTCTTTCTTCTGGTACCGGCGGGTGGAATCACAATGGCCAACCGGTCCTGCTTGCGCAACTCCTCAGCCAGTTGAAAAACCACGTTAGTGCGTCTGTCCCGAGCAATCGCGATGCCTCCCAACGACCTCATAAAGGTCCCAAAGGGCGGACCAAAAAGACTCTCCTTTCCCATCCAGTGGATCTTCAGACGGAAAACGCAGGCTGCCATCAGCAGGTAGACAAAATCCCAGTTTGTTGTATGGGGAGCGGCAATGATTACCATCTTGCTGTAATTCGGTACTTGGCCGGTTACTCGCCAGCCAGTGATCTTGGCGAACAGTTTACCGAACAGATAGATCGGGTAGCTATACTTTGGGCCATCGTGGTCACTTAACCGATCTGTTTGCATGGAACTACCCTCACGCTGATGAACGGGTCGCTGCAGTGTTAGTGTGCGTCCGTGACGCTTTTCGCTGGCCTATCTTGTCCTTGGACTTCGACTGGGCGTCCCCGTTGTTCGTCCTTGTCGCGGCGCTCGACGAGGGTACCCAACCCGCTATCGCTACTATAATAACCTTATGAAAGTGCCGCCAGTCGATCTTGTATTGACCAGACGTGTAGAATAACGTATGTATGGGTCGGCAAGCGAGTTAAGCGGTTGTACGCAAAGGTGTTTTTTGGATATTGAATCTTGAGAACATTGCCGGCCATGATCGGAAATCAGCAACAATAAAGGACCGGTTAACGACATGATCAAGCGACTTTTCACTCTCATTTCCTTTACTCTGTTGCTCGCCGCAGACATTGCCGTCTTCGCCGCATCAGCGCCGCAGACAGGGATCGTCGCCAACGCCGGCAGTGATTCCGAGGCGGCCGCCCAAGAGGCACAGCAAGGTGAGCGAGCGCTGGAAAATGGTGACATGGAAGCAGCTCTTGGACACTTTCTGGCTGCCCATGAACTGAACCCGAATATTGAGGAATATCTCCTAACGGCTGCTGCGTTGGCGGAAGAGGTAGACTTCATTGAGCTCGCAATCGAGCTCAATGCCACATCCGTTCAACTGGCTGTGGCGTCCGGTGATGTAAGCGATGTCAGTCGACTCAATGAAGAAATCACTCGCCTGTTGTCTGCAGTACCCCAGTCGGTTCAACAAAAACTGATCGACGCAAGCGGGTTCAGCGCTGATCAAGAGGATGGCTATGCGGCCTGGCAGGAGATGACCGCGATGGCCGAAACTTCAGCGAACGAGGGAGCGGCCGGCTTCATGTACGAACTGATCGCTGCGGCCTATGCGGAGTCCTTGGGAAGTAGTCATTCGTCTACCCTGACAAGCGGCCTCGCGCTGGTTCGAAATTATGCAAGCCGGGGCCTGTATGCGCAGGGGAGTGCGTTGCTCCGCGACCTCTGCCCCACGTTTGTCGACTCGTTTGGCACCTATCATCCGCAAAGCCTGGACTGCCTGCAGCAGCAGGCTTCCCTGCTGACCGATCAGGACAAGCTGGAGGAGGCGGAAGCCCTGTATGCGGAATTGGTCGCTCATATGCAGAGTTCCTTCACCGGGCCCAACAGCATGGTCTTCGCTGCTCTCAGGCAGCTGTCAGAGGTCTACCGCAAACAGGGCCGTTACGCTGGAGCCAAGGAATTGCTGGCAGGGATCATCAGTGCCGGAGAGCAGATCGGTGATGTCGAAACGGTTGCCCAAGCCAAATCCTATCTCGCCAGGGTCTTCAATAACGAAGGCGATTTCGAGCGGGCCGAGTTGCTGACGGAAAAGGTCCTGGCCTATGGTCAAGTGAACTGGCAAAACACGCCGCTTGACCTGCTCAATACGCTGCTGGAATTGGGCGCGATCTATAAAAACCAGGGCAAGCTCGGTGAAGCCGAGATTACCTATGAAGAAGCGCTGCAGGGGTTTCTGGTATTGGTCGGCGACAGCCACCAGTCCACCCTGGTCGCCATGAATAATCTGGGGCAGGTCTACGAGAAGCAGGGCCTGTATGATCTGGCAGAACCCGTATTGAAGGATGCCCTGGCACAGTTGGAGCGTGTGCTCGGGGCGGAACATCAAAACAGTGCCAGTGCGCGCAGTAATCTGGCACTCCTGCATGAGAGCCAGGGCAATTTCAGAGAAGCGGAACCGCTCTATGTCAAGACGCTGGCTTTGCTGGCCAGAACCCAGGGCGATGACCACACAGATACCATCGCCGTGCGCAATAACCTGGCTTTTCTCTACATGCTGATGGAGGACTACGATAGGGCTGCGCCCCTGTTTGAGCAGGTGCGGCAGCAATGGACGCTGCAGTTCGGGGAAGGACATCAGAATACGCTGAAGGCAAGCAATAATCTGGCTCGGGTCTACCACAAACAGAATCGTCTGCCGGAAGCGGAGCAGATCTTTGAGCTTACCCTGGAGCTCAGAAAATCCACGCTGATCGACGAACACCTGGACACCATGCGTTCCATGATCGATCTGGGAGCACTCTATATCGATCAGGGCCGATTGCAGGAAGCTGAGAAGTTATTGCAGGAGGCCCGTTCGCTGCTGGAGAAAGTGCTCGGGGAACAGCATCCCTATACGTTTGAAGCAATCAATCATCTTGCCAGGGCCAAGGAAGCATCAGGCCAATTGGGGCAAGCGGCGGAGATCCGCGAGCGGGGATTTGCCCGCCGTAGCGAGTTCCTGGATCGCATGCTGTGGGTCACGGGGGAGAACGCCCGCGAAGGGTATATCCGCCTGCATCGACCGGAACTCGATCAGTTTCTATCCCTGGTGACGCGCCTCAATGCTGCCGACAGTGGCCTCAAGGCGATCAATGCAAGCCTGCAACGCAAGGGATTGCTGCTGAAAATCACCTCGGAAATTCAGCAGATCGCCCAGTTGTCCAAGGACCCGCAACTGACCGAGCTGGCGACATCCTTGGCGCAGGCACGCAAGGAGCTGGCTTCACTGACACTGTCCGGACCGACTGCTGAAACCCAGGGAAAGCACACCGAAGTACTCTATGGTCTGGAACAAGAGGTGAATGAACTGCAGGGCGAATTGGGTCGTGCCAGCGTTAGATACAAGAGTTCCAATGCTCAGATCTCGGTGGACGAACTGGCCAAGGTGCTGGAAGAGGAAACGGTTCTGATCGACTTCCTCACCTATACGGATGGTGGCCAGCGGAAGTTGCTGGCGGGAATACTCAAGAAAGAGGGCGGCCAGGTGAGTTCGAGCATGATCGTATATGACTCGATGCAGGAGATCGAAGAGGTCGTGCTGGAGTATCGCAGCTACATTCAGGACGAAGATGCTGACGAAGATGAGATTCTGGAAGCGGGCCAACTGGCCTATGAAAAAATCTGGTTGCCGCTCAGGGAGGCGGTCGGGGAGCTGGATCATGTCTACCTGGTACCGGACGGCATCTTGAACATCCTGCCCTTCAACGCCTTGGTGGATGAGGAGGAAGAGTACCTTATCCAGAATCTGGATCTGCAAATCTTGACATCCGGTCGCGATCTATTACCAAACGAATACCGACTGGCAGAGGGTAACTACGTAATCCTGGCGGGACCGGACTACGATTCACAAGACGTAGTGAGTCAGGAGGAGCTTCGCGAGGCCCAGGGACGACGCTCGACGGCTCTGCAGCTCGGACTGAGAGGAGGCGCCAGCGGCCTGCGGGGATTGAATTTCAATCCGCTGCCGGGCGCTGAACAGGAAGGCGACTGATTACCGATCGGGTGCAGGAGAGCAACAAGTCCAGCCAGGTCTATTTCAAAGAGAATGCCCAGGAGCAGATACTGTCAAATCTGACCGAGCCACCTGAAATACTGCACATGGCGACCCATGGGTTCTTTCTGAAGGCGGATGACACGCTGCGCAGGCGACTTCTAAAATCACAACGCTCGGCGGAGCAGATTGTTCCGCCACCGGGAGACAATCCTCTACTTCGTTCCGGTATGGCGTTTGCCGGCATCAATAGCAATGCTCAGTTCCTGGGTGACATCGACACGGTCAATGACGGCGTTTTGACGGCGCTGGAAGTGCTGGAACTTAACCTCACGGGCACCCGATTGGTGGTGTTGTCCGCTTGTGAGACCGGTTTGGGTGAAATCCATGAGGGCGAGGGCGTGTATGGACTCCGGCGTTCATTTCAGGAAGCGGGCGTTGCCGAAGTGATCAGTTCACTGTGGGAGGTGAGTGACGCGGGAACCCAGGCTTTGATGACCGATCTTTACAATCGCATCCTGGCAGGTGTGCCGGCCAGGCAAGCCCTGCGTGCTACTCAGCTGGCCATGCTGGACTCGCCTGAGTGGGGATATCCCTATATCTGGTCGGCATTTATGATCGTGGGAAGCTACGAATCGGCCGGATATGCACTGCAATAGCCGAGCGTGGCGTTTCCGTCCCTCGCTGGCGTTCCTCGCGGGCATAGGGCAAGAACTGTATGATGTGAACACGCTTAGCAGTATTGAACCATGGGGGAGACTTCGGTGAATAGGAAGATCGCAGCAGTCGCACTGACGGTTCTAACAGCCGGCAGCGTCAATGGACAGACTCTATCCGAAGCCGTAGAGCTGACGCTCAGGACTAACCCGGATATTCTGGCCACCCGGCACAATGTGACTGCTGCTGAAGAGCTGCACCAACAGGCTAGAGCTGGTTATTTCCCGAGCGTCGATCTTGTTCTGGCGGGGGGGCGTGAGAACAGCAACAACACGACCACCCGCGCTGCCGGTCTTGACGATCTGCGGCTGGACCGCCAGGAGAGCAGTATTCGACTGACCCAGCTGATCTATGACGGCTCTGCCACCAGGAATTTCGTCAAACAGCAAAGCGCGTTGCTGGATGCTGCACTGCTGCGGCTGGCCGGCAGTCATGAAACGGTCGGCCTGCGGGCAATCCAGGTGTATCTGGAGGTACTGCGAAGAAATGCTGTCGTCACTCTGGCCGAAGACAATCTGAATCAGCATGAACAAACCCTGCTCAAGATACAGGAGCGATATGACGGCGTCGTCGGTACCAAAGTCGACGTGGTGCAGACCAAAGGACGCAGGGCCCAATCCAAATCCAATCTGCTCTTGTCCGAGCGAGATGTCAAAAATGGTGACGCTCAGTTCTTCCGGGTAGTGGGAGAACAGGCGACTGATCTGAAGATACCTGACGAGATTACAGGATTACCCACAACCCTGGAGATGGCAATCGCCACGGCGTTTGACAACAATCCCAATCTAAAGGCGGCAGAGGCCGATCTGAATGCAGCGGAAGCTGCTCGTAGACAGGCCGGTGCTGCCTTTCGACCTAGATTCGATCTGGAGTTGGGCGCGACTCGCAACAACGACACGGACGGCACCCTGGGCGACAACGATGATGAAACAGCCGTCATCAGGATGTCATACAACCTGTATCGTGGCGGCGCTGATCGTGCCCGTTTGAATGAGAGCGAAGCAAGGGAATTCGCTGCCAGAGAGACCGTCAGAAGTGTCAAGCGGGGCGTTCAGGAGGATGTCACCGTGATCTGGAACGAGTTGCAGGATATTCTGCTGAGGCTTGAGTATCTGCAAGCCCACGTGACCTCTACCGAAGAGGTCCTGGTCGTCTATAACGAACAGTTGGGTCTCGGCAAGAGAACCCTGCTAGACCTGCTGGATGTGCAGAATGAATTGCTCAGGGCCAGAGTCGGTCTGTTGATCGGACAGTACGCTGTCTTGTTTGCCCGCTATCGCGTCCTGGCCCAGAGTGTGTGAAAAGTCGCAGTGACGGTATAATCTGACTTTCCAAGATTGGAGTTTTGGATGAGCGGATTTATCCAAGGTCAGGCACGCACTCAATCAGCCTTGTTTCCAGAATACCTCGA
>Ga0187827_10001767_pt1 | contig 30914 bp, 24 predicted proteins | sample ETNtaG_39_FD_167969 | JGI IMG/M metagenome (GOLD analysis project Ga0187827, IMG submission 167969) | Marine microbial and viral communities from oxygen minimum zone, Eastern Pacific Ocean - ETNP2014_SV_150_PacBio MetaG (Illumina Assembly) | ecosystem: Environmental > Aquatic > Marine > Hypoxic...
AACTCCAATTTATCTCTCCCGCAGGACAATCATCAAGGAAGTCAGCAACTCCATCTCCATCGTCGTCTGTATCCTCACTGGAATCTCTGCATCCATCGCCATCATTGTCATTGGCCTCACTGGAATCCCAATTTGTTTCACCAGTCGGACAATCATCGAATTCAGTTGTGATGCCATCACCATCCGCATCACCATCACATGCGTCACCGGTGCCATCTCCATCATCATCAAGTTGGTCAACATTCACTACCTGAGGGCAATTATCTGACTGATCAACCAAGCCATCACCATCGGTATCGATGTCAGCACAACCATCAGAATCGATATCTTCTTCAAGTGTTGAAATCCAACCAAGAGGACCTTTGGAGCAAGAATCATTCTCATCAGGAATGCCATCTTGATCATCATCAAGATCCTCAGAATAATCATGGCAACCATCGCCATCATAATCTGTGTCATTGTTTGATGTCCAACCTATCGAGCCATCCATGCAATCGTCTAGATCATCAAGCAGTCCATCGCCATCCATGTCGTCCTCACAAGCATCCCCCTCGCCATCGAAATCATGGTCAGCTTGGCTGGGATTGGCAATTTCAGGACAATTGTCAGAGCCATCCACAATTCCATCACCGTCTATATCCTTGGCATATTGCCAGACAAAGAAATCATCCATTCCCTCACTGGTATTGCTATTTCCTTTGAAATCCACAGTATTCTGAAAATTACCTACAATCGTGGGTGAACCACCGCCTATCACTACGCCAGTTGCTATTTCTTCACCCGTCCCACCGACATTGAGTGCCCAACTGGGTGAACCATTCTCAGTAGTTGCCAGAACCATGACATCGCTATTTCCATTTGATGTCAAAGTTTGCTCGCCAATGGTGACTGTTCCAGACATACTCCCGACTACGATTCTTTCGCCGTTTGAGGTGATTGATACTGAGCGGGCCACTTCATAACCACTACCTCCAAATGAGGAAAGTGACTGCCAAACTCCTTCAGAATCAGCAGTTGCGACGAAAGCATCCAACCATCCATTGCTTGTAGCGTTTATTCCACCTACAGACATATTACCTTCAAAATTACCGACAAGGACTACCCCATCTGATTCATCAACAGCACAACCATATCCCCAGTCATCACCAATCCCTCCCGCAGTAAGCAGGAGGTCGAATTCTCCAGTCGTATTCATCCTAACTAGATACGCATCAGAAGCACCCATCGACATGAGTATTGATTGATTGAACATTGCCGAATCAGTGAAAGTACCTGCAAACCATGGTTTACCTTGTGAATCAATACAAGCTCCCCCAAACGGTTCAATGCCCATAGGCCCCGCCCCCGCATTGGCCCATTCCCAAGCACCTGTGTCATCCATCTTCGCCATGAATATCGAATATGCATCAGTACCTGGTAAATTGGCTGAACCAATCGTGATCATATTAAGAAACAAACCACTATGGTAAACACTTCCGTTTCCATCATTCACTACTGATAGTCCCTGATCATCCATATTTGTTCCGAATTTCTTGGCCCATTGCCAACTACCATTACTGTCGATTCTAGCAATCCAACCATTGCCTTCATCTTCATCTGAATTCTTCCCCAATGAAGCCAATGTTCCTAATTGCATACTGCACGAAGTACCTGCTGTACCAAGACAATATGCTCCAGTGATATATGCAGAACCATCTCTTGAATCCACACTTACATCATTGGCATTATCTGCGCCCTCTGAACCTCCGGAAATCATCCATTCCCAATTCCCAGTAGCAGATATCTTGCCAACAAAAAAATCCTCATCATATTGCATTCCCACTGCTTGCAATCCTGAATCTCCAAACATCATTGAACTCGTAAAAGTACCAACGATGAATATCGAACCATCTGGTGCAACATCGAAACCACGCAGATTCTCATCTTCAAAACCGCCTGCAGATAGAGACCAGCCAGCGGCTTCTCGAGCATCTGTCAGGACTTTTTCTTGAGTTAGGATAACTTCAGGTTCAACACTGGGTGCCGTGCTGTTTTCAGCCCCGATTGATAGAACGATGCTTGCGATGAACATGGCGCAAATCAATATGGCCGGTCTGTAAGTCATGTTTGTCCGATTCTCCTTTCCTCCTTGAAACCAATGGGTCGGTGTCTATAACTGAAAAATCATTGTTTCCAATGGAAATAAGGGTTTTTCGCAAGAATGACAGAGTGGCGAAGCGGCGGGTTCATGGATGGTCAATTTTTCGACACTCTGATGGCCAATGGTGGGAATGGGCGCAAAGGCCAGCCCAAGAAGAAAAAAAAGCGCAGACATGGGGGTCCGCCCATATCTGAAAGTAAGAAACGATGGCGGGAAATAGAGGATGAGGCAAGAGCGCGCGCTGAAAACCGATTCACAATTTCTCCGCCGCCAATGGCCTTTCCAAAAAACAACTTGGAGCCAACCACCATCGATATCGAGTGGCCCTCAGATCCTGTGACCATAGAAACTGAAACAAAAGCGATTGATATGGTAGTCAGAAGAGGAGAATGGGGATGGTTACCAGATAAGCGGGTAAACGAGATCAAAGAACGCTGTTCTAGAATGGACATCAGCCTTGATCAAGCACTCAGTCTACGCTCTGCAATATTACAACAGAAGAGCGTGTACAATTTTGGAAAATTACAAAGAGTGGCAAAAGAAATGAGGCAACTGTATGAAGATGGGAATGATGTTGTTGAACTGTCAAAAAAATATGACTACCCCCCAATGAATCTGTTTCGTGCAATTCTCAAAGCGCGCGGCTGGTCAAAAAGTAAAATCCGAGATAACTTGAGAAAGCCTGAAGGGCGTTTGAATGAAAGAGATCTAGAGCAATTCAAGAAAGCAGAAGCGGCTGACCGTGTTTCAAATGTTGATCAAAGTGAGACTCAGGAGCGTGCTGAGACATTCGAGGATATCCTGTGCAGATTCTTTGAACAGAAGGGTGTGCGAATACGTCGTCAACCAGAAATGGTGGCAGAACAGATGGCAGAACATGGCCGCCCGGTGAGAACTCCTGATCTTCTGATACTGGATGATGTTCGGATTAATGGAGAGCCTGTTGCATGGATTGATGCAAAACACTTCTATGGTGCAGATGTTTCTTTTCAGAGAAAGAAAACCACCAAGCAGATGGGGAGATACATCGAAGAATGGGGGCAAGGAGCCATTGTTTTCAGACACGGTTACTGCGATAATCTGCATATCCCGGGAACCATACTCCTCGATTCTCTACCACTCGACTTGTCAGGTCTCAATTGATTCTTGTACGCAAACATTCAATGCTCGATGCCAGTAGAACTTCTTCGAGATTCGCCAATGGAGTTGAAAGATTCTCTGGAAGTATGCAGACTGAGGTTCCAAGCATGCAAGGTAGAACTCTATGACTTGATGGAATTTGCTTCTTGACTCGTTCAATAAGGGTGCTGCGCCCCAATTCATCTACCAGTCCAGCTGATTCTCCAAATCTCTCAGCCTCGTCGAGCAATTGCTGCCATCTTGAAGAATTCCAATCACCAACAGATAATCTGGAGACTGATTCTTCCCCAGCCTCACTTATTGCAACCTTCCATTGAGGGTCATCAATGTAGGTTCTGGTATGCCTCTTGAAATCAGGATCCCAACAAAGCAGAACCTCGACTTCGCTTGAGAAAGATGTTGCACGACCTGAAGATAGTGGGGCTCCTGGTTGGGTTCTGAGTTCAATCCCACCAACTGTTGCAGCGAGAACATCGCCTAAACCTGAAGAATTCTTTCTTTCAATAATATGTGCAATCTGAGTAGGTTCGGTTTCTAGTTCCAATAGAGAACATAAAGCCTTAGCACAAGACAAAGCCCCTGCTGCAGACATACCAAATCCTTGACTCAAGGGTAATTCCAGAGTCACATCGATATGGTAACAAAGATTCTCATCAAGTAATTTGCGTTGCATGAACTCCTCTATCACATCAACATACAGCAAGGCTACAGTTTCATCATCGATTGGCCCATCAGTTGTTTGAATACCGATATTCACACTGAATTCCTCTCCTTCTGAAAGTGGAATTGCCTGAATGGTGCATTCTACTCCCGCCTCAACACAGAAGCCGGCTCCACGACTGCCTTGTTGTAATGGGTCCTCGGATTCCGAATGAATACTGAATAACAAAGTGACATGTCCGCCACACCGAGCAGTAGCTTGCATACTATCTCCATAATCACCGAGTGAGTTGGCACTCATGGCACTGTCGCCGACGTTCAAGCAAGAACTGTGGCCAATTCTTCACCAATACCATCGAATCTCTCAGAAAGAACAGTACAGGCTTGATTGAATATCTCAGCAGGTGGGAAAGAACCATCAGACTCGAAAGTAAAGATGTATTCTCCAGCGACCTTTTCGATAACGATAGCAGGGACTCCCTTGGCATCATTGAAATCGCCATCTCGGCCGGTGCCTTGACCCACTTGAGCCAGAGCCTTGCGAATCTTTTCGACCTTCTCGAAATCATCGACTACTCCATCCTTGTTGAAATCTGAAGCGCTTACACCAAGATCAAGATTGTACAACACCTTTGCACGCGTCTTGTTCTTGATAACGGCTTTCTCCCTCTGGTGGAAAGCAATTGCTGAAGCAGGGGCGTACTTTGCGTGCTCTTTGCCTCGCCCAAGAGTTGCATATGCATAGAATTCCAGATATTGGCCATGCATCAGAGTTGTCAATGGAATCTGATGATGTTCTTCAGCAATCTGCAATTTGGTCTCACCCAGAACATTGAGGTCGGATGCATACACGGTCTTGCTCTCACCCTTGTTCTCTAGACTCGGACCACGTACAGAACAATGGTAGATTATCTGACTCGCTGGACTGCCCCATTGATCTTCAGGAAGGCCTTGATTAGCAGGGTCCTCATCAGGGAATACAAACTCATCAAGGAAAGTAGGAATTGGTATCATTGCCAATCTGTGAGCAATCACCTCATCTGGAAGTGCGTTCACAGACTCGAAGTACTCTCCCTTCTGGTCTTGTATCTGGCCCAATTCGAAACGTACCTTACTGATAGCCATCTTCGGAACATCTGAAAGAATGGTCCTACGTATTGCATTCACCTGTGCTGCATCGGTTTCCGTGATGTGAATCTTGATATGGCGACCTTTTTCGTCGATGATTTCTGCTTTCATTTGAATTCCTCCTCAGACACGCCGTCCTCTACGGCCACCCTTCTTCTTCGTCCCATCGTGTGCTATAGGTGTGACGTCCTCGATTCTGGTGATTGTCATTCCAGCACGGGTCATCGCTCTGATGGCCGCCTGAGCACCTGGCCCAGTATTGTTGGACTTGTTTCCACCTGGACCTCGATACTTGACAATAACTTGAGTGAATTCCTTCTCTTTCAGCATATCAGACAACCTTTCTGCAGCACGAGTTGCAGCGAATTGGCCTCCACTGTCCTTGGACGACTTCACTACTTGGCCACCACTACACTTGGCAATGGTTTCTGCCCCAGTCAGGTCAGTGGCTGTCATCAAGACATTATTGTATGAAGAATAGATGTTGACTATTGCTTTACGAGACATCAGGCCTCACCTCCGGATGGAGTTTCCTCAGCGGGGATGGTGTCCTCTGCTGAAGGTGCTGCTTCGGCTGCTTCTGCAATTACCTCAACATCTCCTTTCTTCACTTCAGGTTTGGTGATTTCTTCATCCTCTCCGTATTCAGCGCTTTCACGAATTCCATCAATTGTTTGACGGATACTGTGAGCACCATTATGCAGAGCAGAGCCAAGACTGTATCTGATCTCATCTTCTTCAACTCTTGATACAGGGTAAGATGGGATGGTCACTTTCTGGTCCCCAACGGAGATATGTCCATGAGTCACCAATTGACGAGCCTGCTTCATCGACATTGCAAGTCCCTTGTAGTAGACCTGAGCCTGCAAACGACGGTTGAGAATATCTTCAATATCCAAGGAAAGGACATCGTCGAGAGTTGCATCATTGCCAATCAATCCCTTACGATACATGGAGTTGAGCATGTCTTGTTGCTCACGCTGCCAATGTTCGGCAGTCATATCGACACGGCCAATCAACTTCATCGCCTGATTTCGATGTCGACGTAGGGATGATTTCGCCTTCCATATCTCTTTCATGTTCTTAAGACCATGATTGGATTGGATTGCGTGCTCTTCTTCAATCCGAGCGGCCTTCCATGGGTGAGCTGGAGAATCGTACTTGGGGCGTGAAAATTTTGGATGACCCATCTAAACACCTCACTTCTTCAAATGGACGCCGAGCGTCAATCCAGTACGACCATTCGAACGGCCACGTTGTCCACGTACCTTATTTCCTGATGCGTGCCTTACACCACGGTAAGCCTTGATGGCTCGAAGGCGGCTGATATCGTCTTCTTGCATCAATTTGGCATCCTGTCCAAAGAGGTGGAAATATTCACCACTTTCAGGATCCCTTTGACGGTTGAGCATCCAGATGGGTGCGGTCATTGAATATGATTCGATGGCGTCGCGTAGAACATCCTGTTCCTCGTCGGAAAGGTCTCCAGCCAACCTAGTGCGTTCCAATCCTGAGATGTCGCAGATCATTGCTGCGGTACGTACTCCAATACCGCGAACGCTGGTCAATGCTGTCTGTATCTTCTTCAGACCATCTATGTCTGTATCGGCTAATCTAATGATATAGGAGAAATCATCTCCTACCTCTTTGTTCTGGGCTTCTGCCATCTTTTTTTCCTCCCTTCCTAGTGGCACCGAATCCGTGGATTGGGTGGGAACTACGTTCCCGGGCGTCGCTGCGACCGCCCCCCCCTATTTGAAAGGCACGACGCGAAGAGGGGTGTCTGTTCTGCGAGATAGGGCGCAGTCACTCATTCTTCTGCACAGAGTAACAGGTGTTCATCAGCACCCGTACGAGTGATGAATCCTTTCTTTGTTCCATTGGAACGACGCAATAATCTGTCAAGTCCTCTTTGTAGGACTGGTTGGACTTCAGGAGGAAGGCCCATTCGAATTGTCAATTTATTGAATCCGCAATCGATGGCTTTCTCTGCGATGGATTCAATATTCTCCTCATCCAAGGTTGTGCGTACCAATGATACAACCTTGCCTGTACATTGGATGAGAAGGGGGTCAAGTTCATGTTTGAGACTAAGAGGTTCTCCATGAGTCACGATGGGGCGTCTACCTACAGTAACTTGCCAATCTGCTCGATCTTCATTCTGCAGAACTCCATCCAACCACGTTGATGCCATTCCAGAGGAAACCAATGCCGAATCAAGAATTGTCAATTGCTTCCCCTTACGTGGAAATATTTTCTGAATATCCGGCTCTTCGATTGAATGACCAACACTGTTCAACTCCAATGGATCTGAGAATTGATCAGGAGGAATACGGATGAATCTGCGGCCATTGTCAGGATCTGCAGCAGTTCCCAACCACAGACTGAGGCGGTCTATCCGCCCTGAACCCCTACTGGCCCACTGCCAAGTCCTGTTGATACCAGGCCATCGTTCATCGACCAAACTTTCCACTTCACCTCTGCGCTCGAGGGAAAGGAGTGGAGAAAGGTCGAGAACCAATGCTGGGCCTCTTTCCCCATCCATGAGATATGGTTTCCAAGCATCGAGGACTATATTGAGCCTAGGATTCATCTCATCGAGTGCATGGGTGGTGCTGCCTACTGGTCTTGCTGGGTCAAAATAGAATAATGCAAACTTGTTCTCTGCCGAAAACAGTTCGAGGACCTCTGGTGCTTTCGTTCCATCTCCAACTACAATTTTAGCATTACATTGCATACCAAGAAAATCAGATATCAGTTGCTGATTTGTTGCTGCCATCTCTGCTCTCGACTCATCGATGTCCACTCCTAGGGACTCTTTTCCAAGAACATTTGACAAGGCGGCTAATTGCAATCCGGCACCGCATGCCGGATCTATTACCATTCCATCCGGCAAGTTGCAACCTTCGAGTTGACGTGCCCTGATCATACAGACCTGCCAAGGAGTAGCGAGTCTACGAGCCATGTCATCAAGATGGACTTGCATTCCTTCAGGACCATATGGAATCATGTTCATCTTCTCTGGATGAAGAAGAGAATCTATCACTCGAGGAGAACCTGTCATTCAATGACCTCACGAATCTGCGATATCATTCAAACTGAACAATGATTCAAATCTGATGCCAGCCGCAGCAAATGCTTCAGCACCACCTTCTGCTCTATCGACAATGGAAATCACTCCACGGACATCGCAAGGAGTTTCATCCTGCAATCTCTGCACGGCCTTCAAAGATGAACCCCCAGTGGTTGTCACATCCTCAAGAACAACCACGCTGCCTCCTCCTGCAACTGAACAGCCTTCAATCCCAGGGGGGTTGTTGGTCTTGCGACCCCCTCTCCCCTTGGGTTCCTTGCGAACCATGAACCCTAGCCGAGGACTATCTATTGGTGCAGTTGCTATCGCTATTGCAGTCAATGGGACTGCTCCAAGTTCCAATCCACCTACTAGATCCACTCCCCAATCATCAAGCCTCATGTTCAGCAATTGACCGAGCAACTGGCTGGCTTCTGGATTCATCATCAATGGCTTGGTATCAAAGAAATGCTTGCTCTGACGTCCACTGGCAAGAGTGAACCATTCATCATCTTCAGCCTTGAGATAAGCAAGTTCACGAACCATTCCTCGCAATATCTCCCAACGTGGGTCCTCCCTCAACTTTGGAAATACTGTCATGGTCTCATCAGGGCGGTCAGGTCACGTGTCGATGAATGTTCTGTATCGCCAATGCCGTTGGTGAATTGAATAATCATGACGCGCATACTTGATGAGGCCTCGGCGTCGAGACCTTGGATATGGCCTCGCCAAACAACTCGGACACGGGAGCGTTCGAAGCGAATTCCATGGTGGGAATCAATATCGACGAGGAGCGCCTTCAGAAAGAAATGGACTCTTACCAGATACGATTGGATGAACGTACTGAGGAATGTTATCAACTGGCTGAAGTTGCACGTTCCAAGGGACTTGATCACTCCTTGCAAGTTGAGATTCCCCGCGCCAATGACCTTGCTGGTAGAACCGAGAAATTATTGGTTGACCATCTTGATGGAATGGAAATTGCTGATGACATCAGAGCCATGCTCAAAGAGAGTGATAATGACCGTGAAACGACCGCTATCAAAATCGCTCAAAAAGTCGCTCAGGAATTCAAACAAAGGGGTGAGAGCACTGTCAAATCCATCGATGTAGGATTACGGGTCGGACTGGCCGTTCTAACAGAAGCTGTGCTGGTTGCCCCATTAGAAGGAATCAGTGAAGTCAGACTGTTGAGCAATGCGGATGGTTCTGAATTCGTTTCGATTCATTTTGCCGGCCCAATTCGGGCCGCAGGTGGAACAGGACAGGCGCTTGGTGTCCTGATTGCGGATATGATTCGAAGAGACATGGGCATTGGACCGTACATCCCCACAAGACCACAGATTGAGAGGGTGAAGGAAGAATTTGGTCTTTACCGCGGTAATCTGCAGTATCGTCCCCCTCCTGAAGAGATTGAGATGATTGTAACAGCCTGCCCCGTCATGATCAATGGTGAATCCACAGAATCGATTGAATGTAGTGGATTTGGTCACGTCCTCAATATCGATGAGCCTCGAATTCGCGGCGGAGTTCTTCTAGTGATTGGGGAAGGATTGTGTTTGAAAGCACCAAAAGTGCAGAAACATACTGAACGGCTGAAAGTACCCGGTTGGGAATTCATCTCAAATTTCGTGGAGAAAAAGGCCAAGAAAGATTCCTTGGAATTCAAGAGTGAACGAGTCAAACCAGTTCAGAAATTCATGTCTGACATCATTGCGGGCAGACCAGTTTTCGGAGACCCTTTGGAAAGAGGTGGGTTTCGCCTAAGATATGGCCGAGGACGGGCTTCTGGGCTTGCTGCTGGCTCAATCAATCCTACCGGTATGTCAGTGATGGATGATTTCCTTGCGGTTGGGACACAGATGAAGATTGAAAGGCCTGGAAAAGCCTGTGCAGTGACTCCATGCGACGAAATAGAAGGGCCTTGGGTCATTTTGGAGAATGGCCGATTCATGCGCCTTGATGACCTTGATTCATGGAAGGAATTCGGGGAGTCTACCATCTCCATCTGGGATAATGGAGAAATCGCTCTCGGTTATGGTGAATTCATGGAGAACAACAAGGAATTGATTCCTTCTGCATATTGTAAAGACTGGTGGGCAAGTGAATTGATGGAAGCAGCGGGAGACAAGAAGAGTATCAAGGAAATGGCAAAGGTGTTAGGGATTGAATCCTTTGAAGATTTGAATGGAAAAGATATACATGAATTACTCAGGAAACTGGACCTTGATTGGGAAACCTCTGTCGCAATCAGCCGGCATTATGGGACGTCGTTACCCCCTCCTAACAATCCATGGTGGGCGGACCTGCCATTGGAATGGGTAGATGAGTTTCTCAATATTCTTGCAGATTCGACCATCGATGATGGGATGTTGAGGCTTTCTGGAAGTGTCAAGGGCTGGAGTCCGAATTCCTCCTACGTCTCACAAATGAATGATGAGGATTTGAAACAACAAGAGAGCAATAGAAGACTGATATTCGACCATCATAAGAGGACTGTGCAATTTCTGGATGAACATGGAATGCAAAAAACATGCGTCATGCTACTCGGCCTTGCTCATCATCACGATGGTGATGATCTGCTGATAACCAACGGTTGGGAGGCGATGTTGGAAGGGTTTGGATTGCGCGCCGACGAGGGGAAAATCAAACGAGTTAAAGATGCAAGAAGCCATCTCCTGAACAGATTGAAACAGCTTGAAGAAGCAGCCGCATCTATCGATAAAGAAAGATTGCGAATGAAAGAGTTACAGGCTGCTCGTAGCAGTGTTAGAATCGCCGCAGAAACCGAGGCCAGACAAAAAGGGATGTCGATTGCAGATACTGATAGACTTGGTAAAGAAGCAATGGAGAAAGTGGCAGATGAAGGGCCAACAAATCCTCAGAAACTCCATGCAGCGAGGATGTTAGAGGACGAACATGCTATCATCGGAACTCTTTGGTTGGTTCGAAAATCCAGTGATTTGCGCTGGGAGAATAGTATGGCGATTCGAATTGGGGCGAGAATGGGCAGGCCGGAGAAAGCAGCACCTCGAGAAAAACCAACCACTCACAGCATCTTCCCAGTCGGAACGGATGGAGGGCCGCAACGACTATTCTCTGTAGCTATTGACAAGGCCGATTACAATGCAGATGTAGGAAGAAGGACCTGTGTCAAATGTGGCGCCGCCGGAGTTCTTCTCAAGTGCCACAAGTTACAGGATGGTGGTGACATTTGTCAAGGTCGTACAGAAATGTCAGGAGGGGAGCGTGAAGATGGACGTAGAAGAGGAGTTTCTCAGAACATCAAGATTGCTTCGTTCATGGAGGAAGCAAGGCTTTCACTCAAACTCGATAGGTTGCCCAAGCGGATAAAGGGGCTCAAGAAATTGATGTCAAGAGACCAAACCCCTGAAGCCTTGGAAAAGGGAATTCTCAGAGCAATGTATGGAGTTCCTGTATTCCGCGACGGTACGGTTCGTTTCGACATGAGTGATGTACCAACCACTCATTTCACCCCACAAGAAGTAGGTGTTGCTTGGCCACGTCTCTTCGATCTAGGATATTCTCATGACATCGATGGGAAGGTTCTGGAGAGTGACCAACAGATGTTGGAACTGTATCCACAGGATTTCATCGCCAGCAAAACTGCTGCTGATTTCTTTCTTCGCACTTCGCACTATATCGATGACCTGTTGGAGAAGTTCTACGGGCTCGATAGATATTACAATGCAGAAACTGATGCTGACCTCATAGGACATTTGATCATCGGACTTGCTCCACACACTTCAGGTGGAATGCTTGGGAGAATCATCGGTTGGACCGATTCTTCTGGGGGGTACGCACATCCCCTCTTCCATGCTTCAAAGCGCAGAAACTGCGACGGTGATGAAGATGCAATCATGTTGCTGATGGATGGGTTACTTAATTTCAGCAAACGAATACTTCCAGCAAATAGAGGAGGACAGATGGATGCGCCATTGGTTCTAACGACTCGATTGAACCCTACGGAAGTTGACAAAGAAGCATTGAACGTTGACTCAGGATGGTTCTATCCTTCAGCATTCTATGAAGCGACCCAAAAACAACCACACCCGAAGGAGGTATTGCACTTGATTGACATCGTTGACAAACGGCTGGAGTCGGTGGCTGCCGTCAGAGGATATGGATATACACATGGTACAATCAACATCAATGAGGGGCCTGCTCTTTCTGCCTACAAGACCCTTGAGACAATGGTTGACAAGATGAATGGACAGATTGAACTCGGTGCTCGTCTAAGAGCAGTCGATGTACGAAATGTTGCTTCCAGCGTTGTTCGTTCTCACTTCCTTCCAGACCTAAGAGGCAATCTGTTGGCATTCACCAGACAGAAGGTCAGATGCGTCTCCTGTGGACATAAATATCGCCGAATGCCACTGGCTGGACATTGTATACAGGATGCAAAACGCAGTTCGAGAGGATTAGGGGCCCATGGAGTTGAAGATAGCGGCAGAGATCTATGCAAGGGCAACCTCGCACTGACAGTTTCTGAAGGTGCAGTCCGCAAATACATCAAAGTCACTAAACACGTGATGGAAACCTACGGTGTTGACGAATATACACAGCAGAACGTGGATTGGCTATCAAAGAGTACTGATAGTCTGTTCAGCAACGACAAAGCAAAACAGCTCTCACTCTCTGACTTCCTCTGAGGGGAGATAATGGGCTGGTGCGAGTGATGGACTTCGTTTCGGTTGTTCCTGTACCCATCCTCTACGGAATCGCTCTATTCACTTGGGGCCTTATTGAATTAGATGCAGCATTGAAAAGAAGAAGAGGTATCAATGTAGAGGATAGTCTTTCGATAGCGACAAATCTTGATACAATAATTACCAGAAGGTGGCTACTGGTTATTTTGGTAACAAATACCGGAGTTGCTCTTTTCTCTTTCTTGATGGTTGAATGTATGCTGGATATTCGAATTGGACCGGGGTGTTTTGGCACTTCTGTAGAGGCGATGATATACAATACGATTTGGCCGTCCTTGGGAGTGATGGCTCTTGCTGGACTATTGATTCGCAGATTGCCAGATCTCAGAGGTACCAAAGATTGGTCTGCCACTGTATCGATAGGGTTCCTTTCAACAACCAACAGTCTACTGTTAATAGGGGCATTATTAGGGGAACAATCACGGCATGACACCTATTTCGTTTTGATTCCTTTCATCTTTTCAATTACTGGTGTGGTATTCTCATTCCGTGTTATGACTGCAGTCAATAACGAACGCGTGACGATGATGCGGGGAAAGGTCGGACCTGAAGAAACCAAAACATCCGATAAAGTCAGAATTGAGAAATCTGAAGATGATTATTCGAAAAAGGACCTCGATGTGAATGAAGCGACCATGGTCGCTATCATAATGGCTATTCCTTGGGTAGTGGTGGTCACTGTTCTGGGGTTCTTCGACATCATCCCATGGGAATGGACGATTATTGGCGGTGGAGTCGGTTTCTTGACAATCCTGCTCTTTGGAGTTGCGAAGCCGGAAGCCATGGTGAAGATTGGTAGGCCCCTTTACAGGTATAATTACGACAATATCGTCGCTGGAGAAAGACATGTTCCGAATATCGTCAATGATGATGGAGACGTACCTGGTGGCTGGACCAAAGAGCAATGGGAAAAATATGGAGATAGCAGCAAGAAACACTGATCAATCATCTTTCATGAGATCGTAAATATCTCCGACCTTTCTGATTCTCTTATCTGCTGCCAATGGATCTTCGAGACCTAACAAGGTGTCCCGCTCCATATCTTCAATCAATTCAGTCTGGTCAATCTCTGGAATATCTGGCACATCCTTGGCTTCGATAGCCTTGTCCTGAAGCACTGGCTCCGGTGTGAATGATTGCTCCATCGATATCGTCCCACCGATGAATGGTTCGAGGTCGTGAATCTCAGCAGCAGTTCGATCCATTTCTTCCATCTCACGATGAATCTCTTGCCAATCTTCCAAACTACGCATTCGCGCCAGCGGAACACTTCTGGGAGCTTTAGATGCCCTCCTTTGAGCAGCAAGAATAGCAGGTAAAGGGAATAAGAATGCCATCACAGTTGCAATGATGTGGCCTTCCTTCGAAAGCCCCTTCCACACCTGCATGTGGAGTGTTTGCTCTGCCGTAATGGCATACGGGATGCTTGTTGAGACCCTATGACTGCCAGGATTGAGTGAGAATTCAGCCCCACAATCATCTCCAACCTCGCCAGTCCATTCGTATATCTTCAAGCCTCGGCCATCGATGATACTCCAAGATACATTGCTGTTATTCGCTTCCTTACTTTCATCGAAAGTGAATTCACAATCCATTGTGACTGGAACATCTTTGGACATCAGCATCATGTCTGGAACCTCAAAGGTGTGTGTTGTTCTTTGTCCCGCACCAGGGCGATTGACTTCGATATCACTGGTCTGACTCTGGGCTAGAATCCAAGCAGAATTAAGGCCTACAATCATGAACAGCATCAACAATATCGCCTGTTGTTGGGTTCGTTTAGCCTCAAGAACGGAAACAGGATCTGAAACTTCTTGTTCTTCCTCAGCCTCTTGCTGTTCTATTTCAGAATCCATCAGCTTCACCCCACTTGACACCTGAGATTTCAATCACTTTGGCCATCCAAATCAATTTCTTCATTTTCGTCTCCGGCTCAGTCTGTCCTGTCCAACGGCCTATTCTCTGAGTGGTGAAACCACATAACGAAATTCGTTCTTTCGGAACTCCAAGATAAATCGCTAATGCAATCGCACGGTCACCATCTGTGAATCCACCTGGGTTGATAGCACCTTCAAAATTCTCCGGACATTGGTGTGTCAATATCAATGGGGGCGAATATTGATGACTGATTTCCAATAAATTCCTCCACTCATTCTGATTGTCACCATGTGCATGGAGGAATATCGGTACCCTTCTGTTGATGGCTTCTCTCAAATGTGGAAAACCATCTGCATCAGAGACAACCGCACCCAATCGGGACCAGCCGCTCTCAGGGTCCATCAATTCTGAAAATACGCCGACGGCTCCATCAGCAGCAATGATCACGACCTCATCGCTCAACATTGCTTCCAATTCTGTAGCCTCCACAGCAGCACCGATTACCACCACCTTTGCTGCAGCATTCAATTTGATTATTATCTGTTGAAGATGATTTGAACGTGTGGATTCCAACCACTCAGGATTATCGAATTTCTTCATCTCATTCAATAATGAATGAATGCTGGTGCTATCATTCTCTAGGTCCCATCCAAAATCCGAACGTACATGCTCCTGAATAGCAAGCAAGGGTGATTGCCGCACAACACCGAGGTTGGACACGCTGTTCGCAACACCCTTTCGGACATGAACCCACTCATGACGGGTGATGAAGGTGGTCGCTTGATTCAAGAACCCTCGACCGCTAATGAGGTCTGATGCCATTGCCGTTCGAGGTGCCGCCCATTGAGGATGAGGTCACTCTGGCAAGATATCCGTTCCTCCCTCAATCCGCTCCATGGATCCATAAATTGACACAGAAGGAAGGTATCGATATGGACGTGTTAATCGATTCAGAAATGATGGAAGATTCACGTCGCCGGGGAAGGCTAAGATTGGTGGAATCCATCGCTAATGAGGGTGGGGTCGATGCTATGGCAATGCGTGACATTCACACTCCAGGGGGTAGATTGTTAGAGGCTATCAGTTTCACATATGCAAGACTGGTAGCCTGTGCAAGTGATCAAGACATTGTCCTCTCGAAATGGGCGCAGGCTGAGGCTGAACGCGCTGAAAGATTGCTAGCAGCAGATACAGCAACCATCGAAAAGGTGGCTATGACATATCTATCAAAGGTCCGCAAGAAAGATAGCGCGCTGGTTAGAGATAGTACAGCCATAAGAGGGGTCTGGGAAATTGGAATTGCTGATTTCATCGAATTAGTTCCTGGCATCACGGGGCCACGCTGGCGTTTACCGAATCAAGAATTGAAACGCGGTTGGATCACATTGTATGAAGAAGTGAATTACTCCAGTCAAGCAAAGTTAGCAAGGTTGTTACGCCAACGTATCAAAGATGAGATACTCAAAGATGCTCGTTTGAAAGTCAAGAATATCAATGATGAATTGGCATTAAGATTATCAGAAGCGACAACCATGGTGGTCGGTCTTCTCCAACACAAAAGTGATGAAAATCTCGAGTTGAGTGGAGTGCAGGTAGATGATTGGCCGCCATGTTTGAAAAAAGCAGTTGCCGAATTGGATCAAGGAGTGAATGTAAACCATTTTGGAAGACTGTTTCTCGCTTCGATGGCCAGCACGATTGGACTACCTCAAGAGAATTGTGTTGAATTCTTTCACAATGCACCAGATTTCAATTCTGAAACTACGGGATATCAAGTAAGCCATGTATATGATCGAGAATACACTCCTGCGGGATGTGGCAAACTGAAACTCAATGCACGCTGCGCTATGCGACCGGGTGAAGACAGGTTGTGTGACCAACCATGGATGGATCATCCACTGAAATATCTGCGAGCAAAACAACGTTCGCGAAAAAGATATGATGAGGAAGCAGAAAAGAGGGATGAATCTGATGATGGAAACAGCGAATCACGCGATGGTTCATGAAGGGGGAACATCTCTGCACCAACATAGCCCGTTGATGGGTGGTGGACAAGATGACCCGTACTCTTATCCTCACTGTCGACCGAGATGACGACTTGGGCTCAAAGGCTGCTATTCGCGGTCCCGTTATTGGCCGAAGACAAGTTCTAACGGCAGCATTGAGACTTGGAATCGCTGATCCTGAAGAAAGCGATACAAATGCGATTCTTGGGGCATTGAATCAACATGACACACTGGCAGAAGGTTCTGAGAGCGGCGACGATGTCGAAATTGCCATCCTGACTGGAGACGAGAAAGTAGGTGTACGCTCAGACCGAGCAATTGCTGCTCAATTGGAAGAAGTGGTGGCTGAATTTCAGCCGGATAGAGCCATTCTAGTCACTGATGGAGCAGAAGATGAATCTGTGCTACCAATTCTTCAAAGTCAAGTCAGGATTGACCATGTACAGAAAATCATCGTCAAGCAATCAAAGGGCATTGAGGGCACATACTACTACATCGTCAAGGCTTTGGAAGACCCGAAATGGCGAGCCAAGATGTTAGTCCCTATCGCCGTGGTCATGATGATCATCGGCTTGGGAATAATGTTGCCAGATGATATCGGGGCACTATTGATTGGAGGCCTTCCGTTCTTCTTTGGATTCTATCTCTTAGCCAAAGGGCTCGGACTGGAGAACACCCTAGGAAGAGTTGTTGCAGAGATGCGAGAAAATGCTGATGCTGCGATGTTCTCATCATTGCTCTGGGCTGGTTCAGTCTTCGCAGCGATTTTCGCAGTTGCTCAAGCATGGGCCAAATACACTGGAAGTATCAATGGTGGAGACAGTCGTGCCGTCGCATATCTCTCAGCCATACATGCATCATTGGCATGGATAATTATCGTCTTCTTGTTGACGACTGCTGGGTTGATGATACTAAAACTCAGAAAGGGTTCTTTCAGTGGACGCTTGATTATTCTCGCTGCATTTGCAATGGTCATCTATTCATTCCTTGACAAGGCGCTGAATATCGCCATCCAAGTATTGGGAGGAACATCCTACCAATTCAATGTCACCACCATCATAGAGGACGGGGGTGAACCCTTGGCTTGGTTAGCAGTTCTTTGGTTGACGATGACAATCGTCAGAGGATTGCAGGAAAGACAGACCAGTGGAGAAAAATATTGGGGAATATGACCTCAATCATAGAATGTTGACTCCATCATACAACTTGGGCAACTTACCTTGATGGGCCTGATACTTGGAATTCCAAGTGGAGCTTTACAATGTGGACAGATTATCGCTTCGGTGATATCCTGCGTCCTGCTCTGTGAATCTGAACTTGGATCATATTTCATTCGGTATCTATGCGCATCGCGAATATGGTGTGCCGTGGTTGGAGTACGCATCTCAACTCCATCTGGTGCTGGAGCGACGAAATTATCGGCACTGATTCCGGCATTGATATTCTGTGCCTGTTCTGTTTGTGGCACCTGTCCGGATGCTACTGCTTTGATGTAATCATCAACCATGACCAACAACGCATCCATCTGAATATTATGCTCCCTTGATAGGCTTTCAGCAGCAAGTAATCGTTCATACTCATCCATGTTGGCCAAAGTGGCGATGACCTCTTTCGACAAGCCCGACATGGGGCTTCCTTGCAGCAATGAAAAATGAGTCTTTTGGCAAAACGCTCCGCTAATAATCTCAGATGAATTTGAGTCTGTTCTGAGAAGCATTCAAAGGGGGTGGTTGAAGCGACGGCGCTTAGGGAGCACGATGGCAAGGAGCCGAGATAGAAAGAAATCCGCTGACTCAGGACTTACTGGGGCGAAGACTGCGGTTCGCCGTTTGACCTGTGGGCGCGTGATGAAGAGTCCCCAGAAGGTTGGAGAGGGGGCTTCTGTGCACGATGTTCTCGAGATCATGATCAAAAGGAATTGGGATCATGTCTTCATTGTCACAGATGAAGGGGTCCCAATTGGTAGAATCCATGCTGTAGACGTCCTCAAATTGACATCTCGAAAAGCTGTAAATGGGAATCTAGCATGGATGATGGCGACCTCCGCAATGCAATTGGTCAATCTCCCTCCATTGCAAGTGGGCGTGTCAACACCGTTATTGAAAGCGGGCGCATTGATGCTGTCTCATGATCTGAATCAATTGGCTGTAGTTGACCACGAAGGTGCTTTGGTTGGCTTCGTCAGCCATGCAACAATGGCACTCCACCTACCACGGTTCATTTTGTGAGCACAATCGCAAGAATGGTATTCTCTCACCGGCTGGGGCCATCATGCAGAACACATCTCCCCGAGCATGGCCGTGGAGTGCAGCAGGGTCTCCTGAACCATATCCAGAGCAGGCTTGGGTCCAGAACCTTCGAACAATGTTTGGAATAGAACTCAATAACGACATCAAGCAACAAACTAAGGTGACTGGTGATGAATTACTAGACTGGTTGGCGGAATGTACCGTAACTCTTGAAGATGAAGAAATCAAACTTGGAGAGTGGTTATCTGCCAATGGAAAGAGTGCAGTGGCTGATCGGACTCCTTTTCTTCTATGTGGTGAATTGGCTAACCCCTACAGATTAGTCGACCTTGGAATCTCCGGGATGCCCATCATTCCGGTTAGAATGGATGGGATTTGTCGAGTTTGGACTGACGTGATCGATGGAAGAGAAGTACAACCGGGTATTCATCACGTTACTTTGGCACGGACTACAGGTTGGTGGGAGACCACCTGGATGGGGTTTGCTGACAAAGAACAAGCAAGAATCATGACTGAATGGCTCAACGACGGACGTGGAACTGCATGGAGATGGGCAAAATTGGCAGAAGGTGAGATATCCATCCATTTCGGTGGTGCTCTTTACTCTCCAGAGCATAATCAGATTTCTTGGGACGGTGAGTGTGAAAGCATCCATATTGAGCCCCCAAAAATAACTGGCCCTATAATCGAAAGGTCCAGGGTCAGGGCCATTCTATTCACCAAACAAGGATGCTATGATAATAGGGGAAAATTAGCCCGATGTGCCAACATCAAACAACGCCAGTTCCATGCTGAGATGTTCAGAAGAGGGAGTGCCGGTATCTGGAATGAAATCATCGATATCGAGTGAAAAATAGTGTTTTTCCATGTATTAGGTGTTGCAAAATACACCGCCTGTTGGGGGTCCCACGGAGGTCCCAAACCCTCGCTATAACCCCCACACCCATAGCATTGTTTGATGACCACCGAACGTGGAGAAGGAAGCCAGAAAAAGGCGAGACTTCAGAGACTGAAAGCGGAAATAATCGCTTACGTCGCTGATCGCCCAGGGTGCTGTGCAGCAGACATTGTTGACCACCTTGCGAACACCAGACGCATGAGGAACCATGGATTGACCGCCCGAAAGGTCGGTTTCTTCATCCCCAGGCATATCAAGGAGATCTCGTACAAGCTTGATCCCCGCACCGGTAAGCGCATTTACTCGCTGAGTACCGGGTCTGTCGCTTGAACGCAACCTCAATGACTGCTGCCCCCTGCCAACAGGCATGGACGACGAGTTGTTCATGCCGAGCGCGGATGAATTGTGGCCGTGGTCAGCGGCTGAGTTTGAAGACTGGGATGAGACTGAACGCGGCGAGATCCCAAGAATGCCTCAATGGGATATCGAGCCATGGGCATTCATTGACAAAGAGAGTTCCTGGAGTTTTGTTCCTGCATTGGAGGCTCTGCTTTCCGCTTCCGGCTCTAATGTCCCTCAGGGACTTGGAATCACAGTAGATGAAACAAATGGTTTGGTCCACATTGATGAACGGGCAAATATTGAGCCTGGTTCTCATTTCATCGGCCCCTGCTATATCGCACCAGGTGCTACTATCCGCCATGGAGCATACGTCAGAGAAAATTCTTGGATATGCTGGGGCGCTCTACTCGGACACTCCTCAGAAATCAAGCATTCGGTATTGCTTCCCAGAGCAAAAGCACCTCATTTCAACTATGTAGGGGATTCAATAATCGGAAGTGATGCAAATCTGGGAGCAGGAGTGAAACTCTCGAACCTACGAAACGATGGTGGAGAAGTGATTGTCAGGTCCGGAGCCCATAAGAGGGCATCAAGATTGAGAAAATTTGGAGCCCTCATCGGAGATGGTGTTCAACTTGGATGCAATACTGTAACCAATCCTGGAGTGATTCTAGCCAAAGGATGCATTGCTCATCCTAATAGCACTGTGACCGGGGTACATCCTGAAGGCACTGTTCTTCGCTGAGGTGAAGAAATGGGAGAATTGTTCGGGACCGATGGCATCAGAGGGTTAGCAGTTCCATCCAGAGTCAGAGACGATAGTGCAATATCCAGATTGATTGAACAACGTGAATTCAGCCCAGGTCTATTGCAATTGGTGGGAGAAGCGCTTGGAACCTGGCTACGCCCTTCCGGAGAAGCAAGATCTCAAGTTGTGATTGGGTGGGATTCTCGGCCACTGAACGACGAATTGGTCGGATCATTGACACTTGGACTCCATTTGAGTGGGTGCAATGTCATTTGGGTTGGTGAATGTGCGACTCCAGGCCTACATGGCTGTGTTCTTCAAACTGGGTCTGCTGCAGGTTGCATGGTAACCGCTAGCCACAATCCAGTATCGGATAGCGGAATCAAGATTTTTGATAGCGATGGATACAAGACTTTTCCAGATACTGAATTAGAACTTGAAGAATTGATTCATCAACTGGCCAGCGAAGAACGAGAGGTGGAAGATGATGAGCGAGAAGTATTGACGATGCCCGATTTCAAGGTCGATGGTGTATTCATTCACAAAGTTGCATTGGAAGCAAAGATTGAATCATTGAAGGAAAGATATCTGGGAGATGCTGATCTAATAGGTCTGATTCCTGATGAAGGATTACTGCTCGATTCGTCACATGGGGTCGCACGCCATTGGTTGGCGGAATGGTTGAGTGAAAAACTAGCCTTATCTATTGAAATGAGCAATGATTGTCATGCGCTGAATGATGGCTGCGGAGCAGGGGAAATCTCACCAACACTCCAGATGACATGGGAAGATTTGACATCTGTAGAACATGGACATGTTCTCTTCGATGAATTGGCTGGAAAATATGGTTCTTCAAATTGGTCAGCAGGCATGATACTCGCTGCTGCACTTGATGGAGATGGAGATAGGTGTCTTTGCATCATGGTCAATGAAGGGAATACTGGAATCAAAGTCGTGGATGGAGATAGTATGCTCGATATGCTGGTCAATGCTGCAAACCTGAATTGTGACTCTCTTCAAGGAAAGATTGCTGCTTCAATAGAATCTGACCTAGCCTTGTTGAATAGTATGAAACAATTGGATGCCAATCTTCAACTCATAGAAACAGCGGTAGGAGATAGGTGGTTGGCTTCAGCACTGAAACCTGAACCTGATGAACTCGGGAATCTACTATGTGGAGATGTAGAGCCATTCCACATCGGTGGTGAAGATTCAGGCCATTTGTTGCTGACCACCCCCCACCCGAATATTCCTCAACATTGGGCACTGGTTGGTGATGGAATAGTTACTCTGATTGCCACTCTTTGTGCCGCTGGTAGAATGAGAAACTTCGATTCATTCGATGCCGGTTGGAAATCGAGACAGTCAATATCTCCAAGCATTCGTTCTAGATGGGATGGAAAGAATGAGAATGCTGAAGCAGTGATTACTCTAGTGAATGATGAATTTCCTGATGCCGGATGGACTCAAGAAACAATAGCAGGCGAATCTAATCTTCTGATGATGAAAGGCATGATTGGGAAAAGCATCTGTGCTGTGGCGATTCGCAATTCTGGAACTCAGGCCAAAACAAGTATCAGTATTCGAACGACTGGAACAAGTATGGATGGTTTGATGGACTCTCTGTTGGAAATGCTCACGCCGCGCCTCAATCAATGACCAATCTATCACTTCGGGATTGACCCAGCCAAGTTACTATTCCCAACAATATCACTGATGCCATCAGCATTGGTAATAACAACGCAGCAGTTATCTTTCCAACAGACAATGCCAATGCTGCAATGACCCATGCTGCGAGAAGGTCAAGGAAACCGATGATACGCCATGTTCGGCGTTCTTCTAGCACCCCAGTCACCCAGGCAGCACCACTGATCGCCAAGACTGATACCACACCTATTGCATCAACTCCGCCTGATATCAGTAATGCACCGACTGGCATCAAGAGGTGGATATCCCACAACCATGCGGTGGACCAACGAGGTTGACCAATGTTGACTGATACCGCCAGCAGGCCGAAACAAATGATTCCACTCAACAAGGTTGAAATGCCAATGAAATTCTCAAAGGTAGACAACCAAGTATCACTCTGGGCAAAGGCGATTGGAATCAGAATGATTGCTGAGACTGCAAGCCCAGGTTGATTCCAAGAACGTGCCCTCAACAATGCAAGGCCAGCCGCTAATAGAGTCGCAGGACCCCAAGATACCAGCATCACCATCACTATCCATAGACTTCTGCCATCTGCACCTCGATGATCCTGTAAGCCACGTTCCAAACGCTTTCGTTCCACCATGTCGAACAACAACAATGTGGTGAGCAATACCAACTCCAAGATCAACCACGGAGCCACCCATTCACTCAACGAACCCTTGAATGGATCTACCTTCAAAGGAGGAGGAACTCCTCCTGAGAATAACATGGTCGCCAAACGATCTGCAACCAAACCATAGAGAATCCACTCCAATGCAGAAGGTAGTCTGAGTGCCAGATCCTTTCGGCCCTGCAAAGAAATCCATGCCAGTGCACATAGTGCTAGAGCAAGAATCAGAATACCGAGTTGTGCATCGGGATCAACGTGGCGCTGTGAGACCCTGCCGGCAAGATGCACCAAAACCAGACTACCGATTGAAATTGCAACTGGAATTTCAATTCCAAGAATATCAGGCATCCGCATCTCTAGATCTTTAGCGCGATGCTGCGCAATAAGCACAGACACTATGACAAGCAATGACGCGAGTAACAACATCCCTTCTCCATTTCCGTTGAAATATGCTGACCAAGAGGCTGAGAGGGCGATGATGGCGACGAAAACAAGAACAATAGTTGGTGAATAGTGAACGTCACCGGCCACCAGATCCATCTCACCTATGCTTCCTGATCTCTTTCTGCGCTTGGCTTGCTTAGCTGCCTGATGTACCATTTCCGCATCGATTAATCCTACCTCCGCCTGGATATCTGACTCCTCTGATGCTTTGCCTCCATCAATGCCGAGATCTATCGCCTGACGGCGCTTTTCTGCAATCTGAGACTTTTCCTTAACCTTTGCAATCGAGGCGAGTCCGAGTCTTATTTCTCCCTGAGATATCAACCACAAGCCACTACCAGCAAACATGGCTCCAGCCAAAAGGAAAGCAGAGCCATCCAATGAATTGGTCCATATCATCAAAGACAACAACATTGCAACACAAGATAGGGAAGGTCCTAATGGATGTTCAAAACCAGATGCGCGTGGAAGGAATACTGCCAATGCGAATGCAGCACAGCCAACCACAGCCCACAAGGTGAAGGTCGAATCCGGCCAATCTGCACCTGATAATAGATCCAATGTATCCAACCCAAGTGATGCTAGAACTAGATGCGCTGTCAGGAATGAGAACATCAATGTGAGCAATGATTCCGGCCTGTTCTCGATATCCAAGGCCCCTTCAGGCTCTTTTCTTGATGCATCCCAAGCCAATGCAACACCTGCAATCACGATTGTTGGAATCCATGCCAAGGTCAAACCAAATCTCCAATGTGCCCACATTGTTGCGACTGCTAATGTAATGAATAGAAAACGACGTTGATCGACGTGCCTACCAGCGGTTTGAATCGAAATATGCATTGCACCGAGAGAAACCACTCCAAAGACCAGACCCATTGCTGGAAGGCCATCTGGTCTAGCAACAGCCAGCCAACCAAGCAATGCAATAAGCCAGCCCATTGGCCACAACCTCAATACTCCTGAATCGCGAATTCGGGCCATCGCTTCAGTTCCAGAACCGAAGGCCTTCCCAAGGTCTACACCCGTTTCACCCATAGTGAGATTCACCCCTACCTGTAACAACCCCATGGCGAACATGAATACTGTCAACATCTCTGGATCGAGGACTATTGGCAATACATCAGCTGAAATAAATCGATTCTCGATATCGGTGGCGAACACCAATATCCAAATCCAAGGAGCAAGAACTGCTACCCCTGCAATGGAGGGAGACGAACGCTTGACTGCAAAGGCTCCAAGGACAGCAAACATCATCGTCAAACCAACGAGCAGAACATCTCCATATTCGCCTTCATCCGATGGTATCAGAATCGTCACCAGAAGTGCTCCTGCTAATGTTCCCAACCATAGTACATGGTCACTGACCGCTTTCTGATTACGCAGTAATGTTGTCGCAGCAACAAGACCCATTCCTGAGGCGAATAATGCATGGCCTGAGAACAATGAGTACTCCAGAACACCGGTATCGAACAACACCAATGCTCCAACCAGAAATGGTGTGGGGAGCAATACTGTGGGCAGTACCCTGTTTGCATCTACTCCTCTAACAACAAGATAGGATGCACCGAAAGCGGTCATCAAAATGGTAATCAATGCAAGAGAGAAACCCGTCTCGTCACGATGGGCAAAAATCGCCAACAATGCTCCAAACATCCCTAACCCAACAGAAACTCCCCAAAGACCAGGGGTGCCTAATCCAAGGGCACTGGCGCCTTGACTGAACCAATTCTCCCTATTTGCAAAATGGGCTGCCATCGCAGCATTGGCTGCATTCACGAACAATGTCAACAATAACAGAACCAATGGGTCCTTGAAAGGAAGAATCTCCAACCCAAGAATTGACCAATCATTGGAAAGTGCATGCAATCCTATCCAAAGGTTGCTGGCTGCGACACCAAGACTGGTGAGATTCCCAGAATTTCTCAACATGGCCAATGAATGAAGAATAATAGTTGCAATTCCAATCATCAATGCAACACCTAATTCCCCATACAACGCTCCTGCAGCACTGCCAACAGCCAACAATACCAATGTTGCTTGAGCGGCGATGGCATCCTCATTGAAATGATAGGCTAGGAAGATATTCAATGCGACCATCGCTAGCAACAATACACCCAACATGGTATCTTCAGAAAGCCCTGTTCCACCCAATAATTCCCAATGATGCAGATCAATCACTAGACCGTATAGAAGTTTCATTCCAATGATGGCCCATGTAGTTCCAAGAATCCTCATGTTAGGGTCCCTTATCCAAAGATGGGCCAACCAGAATGAAAACAAAGCCATCAGAAGGAGAGCCGGCCCTGCTATCGTAGCAGAGAAACTGAGGCCAACATATGTACCGATGATGCTCCATAGGACGACCATCAGCACCATCATCGTCCAATGTATCTTCTGTTCTGCCTCAACCACTTCCGAACTCCGGGGATCAACCGCATCGTCTGAATCCCGTATTTTTCCACCGGTGGTGAAAATATCTGGCAGACTCCCAAGTGCTTCGTCAACCGATTCTTCTGGTTCTTCGAACATCTCATTTGCTGATTCATCAGAGGTATCTACTTCCTCCATCAGGAACGAAGAAAGATCTACACCTTCCCCCATCTCAAATACACGTTGTGAAATGATGGTATCCTCCTTTCTTTTGGGGAGCGATGTGTCCTCGGAGGGGGCTGCCATCAGCCCTGTGAACGATATTGCCTCCTTGACCTCATCGCTGAACTGGCGCCAAATCTGAATGTTAAGAAACACAATCGGTAAAGAGGGGATGTAGGTCGGGCTGCCATGGAAACAACCCCTTCCCGTATCAGTGGTACCGCTTCAGGAGGCGGAATCGAGATTTCGGGCATCTATACCGAGGCAAATATTCACTGGAATATCGAGGCAAAGGAATTGGTTGATATGGCTGTTGAAAGAGGCGAGGGTGAATTCAGCGTCCATAACGTCTTGGTGACCGAAACCGGAGATCGTACTGGACGTTCTCCAAATGACAAATTCATCGTCAAGGAAGAATCAACGGATGCTGAAGTGAATTGGGGTGAAGTCAATGTTCCAATCGGTGAAGAAGTGTTTCTTGGGTTGAAAGCAAAAGTGATTGAATATCTATCAACTCAGGATGATCTATTCGTTCAAGATTTGTTTTGTGGTGCTGAGCCAAGTGAAAGATTGCCTATTAGGGTGATAACACAGAATGCTTGGCACTCAGCCTTCGCTCGGAATATGTTCGTTAGACCGAATGCTGAGGAACTTTCTGCGCATAATGCTAGTTTCACAGTTCTGCACGCTCCACACTTTGAAGCGAATCCAGATATTGATGGCGTGAATTCAAAGGCTTTTGTCATCGTTCACTATGCACGTGGTGAAGTCATCATTGGAGGCACTAGATATGCAGGGGAAGTCAAGAAATCGATTTTCAGTGTGATGAACCTGTTGTTACCGCGCAGGGATATTCTGCCAATGCATTGCAGCGCCAATACTACTGGAGACAACACCGCTATCTTCTTCGGACTCTCTGGAACGGGGAAGACCACTCTTTCAGCAGATTCTGCAAGACAATTGATTGGCGATGATGAACATGGCTGGGGTTCCAAAGGTATCTTCAATTTCGAAGGTGGGTGTTATGCAAAACTCATCAATCTCAGTGAAGAGGATGAGCCGGCTATATTTGCTACCACCCAAAAACATGGGACTGTGCTGGAGAACATCGTTCTCGATGATGAGAGGGTGCCAGACTTCTTCGATACCAGCAAGACCGAGAATACTCGCGGCTCATACCCCATCGACTTCATCGATAATCGTACAGAAAACAGCAGAGGCGGGCATCCCCAGAATGTCATTTTCCTAACCTGCGACGCGTTTGGTGTACTGCCACCCATTTCGAGGCTGAACCCTGCACAAGCAGCTTACCACTTCATCTCAGGCTATACGGCCAAAGTAGCCGGAACTGAAGTTGGAGTGACCGATCCTGAAGCAACATTTTCCGCATGCTTTGGTGAACCCTTCATGCCAATGCACCCCAGTGTCTATGCTCAACTGTTGAGTGATAAAATGGCTGAGCATAACGCAACTTGCTGGTTGATTAACACTGGCTGGTCAGGTGGACAGTTCGGAGTAGGCTCACGAATGAAGATTCCTTGGACTAGGGCGATGTTGAATGCAGCACTCGACGGGGATTTGGATGATGTCGAATTCAAATTGGATCCAAGATTCCGTGTTGAGATACCCACCACCTGCCCAGGTGTTCCCTCAGACGTTCTCCAACCACGTGAAACTTGGGAAAATGGAGATGATTTCGATCGGATGGCTGATAGATTAGCGAAGATGTTCAATGACAATTTCAAGCGTTATGAATCTGGGGTATCAACTGAAGTGAATGCTGCTGGACCAACTTCGTTGTCGTGATTTCAGACGTATTTTCCAACCTTCTTCTTTACTTCAGAGACTGCTTCCGCAGCATCTTCAAGAGTCTCTTCCAAGGTGTCTTTGAACTCACCATACAGTGGTTTGACCTTCTCAGTAAAAGGCAGTAATTGATCTCTGTAATGAGAAGATAGGTGGTCGGTGAGTTTCTCAAAATCCATGAAACCAAGAGTATCTTGCATCGAATCAAAGAGTTTGGTGGCGAGGCCCGGGTTAACCTTGATTTCTCCATCATTATCCATGTAACATAGATTGCCAACATGGAAGTATCCTATTTTCGGAATTGTAGGGACTGCATCTTTGTCGTTGACGAAGCGGAATGTATCGGGAACCAATTTATTGTATAATTTCTCAAATCGTTTATTCCCGACACGGGGGCTACCATAATTGTACATCGTGACTGGTAATTTGAGAGTTCTACGGATATCTGCTGCACACAGAGTAGCAAGCGCTCCACCCAATGAGTGTCCAGTGATGTGGATTCGTTGACGATTCTTCTTGGTTAAGGCCTTGATGGATTTCAAAATTCTATCCCTGATGGGCAAATAAGCATTATAGAAACCGAAATGCACCCTTGGGGCGAAAAACAGCCAGCCTTTCCCATGTATCCATCTCTTCTTGATTGCCAATGCATCAGTCAATGCATCAGTAAAATCAGAGGTTCCACGGAATGAAATGGCGACTCTTCCTTCATGTGAAATAGCGATGATACATTGAGAACCAACAGTCTCATCCTCAATGAATTCATGGAGATGATAGCCATACTGATCGAGGGACATAGCCTCTTCTAACTCATATACCTGTATTGAAAGACTACACATCTCACCTGCTAAATCCCAGTCCGGTTCGGCCTCCGGTTTACCTCCCCCCATAGCCCGCCAAGACGCGCAATCATGTTTGATTGTTGCCACTGATGCGAACAATCATTAAACACAAGTCAATTGAGGGAGATTGGACCTGAAGAAACCGAAGTGGACCCGATGGAACTGGTTGAAGACCTCAATATTCTTGATGAATTTGAAATTATTCCCCCGAAAACTGCGATGAAAAAGATTGTGGGGAGACTGGGTGAAGACCCCGCACTATCATTCTTGATCAAGGACCCGAAAAGTGGCAATATTTGTGGATTCATCGATTCTTTGCTGATCAAGAAATTGGAGGAGTTGGGAAAAAAACCAAAGAAAGGAAATGCTCAGAGTACAATGCTGACCAATCTACTATTCATCATCAACAAGACGCCGTTAGCAAGATTGCCACAGATATTGCCAGAAAAACAACCAGACGCTGTGATTGTAAATAATATCGAAGGAGACTTTGTCGGCTTTTTGAGTTCAACTGATTATCAAGAAGCCGTAGAGAAACTCGGAATGGGGGGCAAGGCCGAAAGCGAGATTGAAAATGAAACAGAAAAATCAGATACCCCCCCAAAGCCCCCTAGAGGACCCCCCCAAAGCCGCAAGAAGATGGAGGTTGAATCCTATGTCCCGGAAATAGAAAGTGTTCCTGAACCCAAGACTGAGGCCCCTACTCTGATTGTCGAGGATATTGCTGATGATGATATTGAAGATGAAACGGATGCTTTCTTCAGTCGGGTCAAGGGAAGATCTACTGGAGATATTGCAAATGTCCATGGAGAATTAGCAGATGAAGCATGGGGAGGGGCTGCCAAAGGTACTCTTGAGACCGGTTCAATCATGCACCCCCTCGGTGCCGGACAAACCACGATTCCTGAGGAGGGACCCATAATGACGCAGATATTGATGAAAACAAGCGCAGGAGATATACAACTACAGATGTATGATGATAAAGCACCAGATACCGTTGCCAATTTCTTGAAATTAGTTGATCAAGGCTTCTACGACGGCCTTCATTTCCATCGGGTGATAGAGCAATTCATGCTTCAGGGTGGATGCCCAAATTCAAGAAATCCTGATGACCAAGGAGCAGGAACTGGTGGCCCTGGCTGGAAGATTCCATGTGAACAGAGTGCGCTTGCGATGAGCCACGACCGCCCTGGCTTGTTATCAATGGCGAATGCTGGACCAGATACGGGTGGCTCTCAATTCTTCTTGACAACGGTGGAATGTCCTTGGTTGGATGGAAATCATGCCATTTTCGGAGAAGTTGTTTCAGGCATGGATATCGTCATGGCCATCGAAAGTTGTCAGAAGGGCCCTGGAGACCGCCCTGTTCAGCCACAACAAATCATCAGTGTGTCGCGCAATTGATGTGGATATGCTCAAGCAATTATTTATTAAGTGGGACATGGGCGCCATTCCATGGCGAAACACCGAGCCGGGGACCGCCGGATTCTAAGTATCAGCATTCCAGAGAAACTCGCGTTGAGGTTGGACGCCAGAGTAGGAAAGGGAAGGGAACAGGGACGAAGTGCGACCATCACCAGACTGATTGAAGATGGGCTAAGTAAAGAATCACAGAAACACTCTCGAAAAACAATTGCAACGCCGCTGAGTGCTGAGGCAGTGATTGGTGAAGTGCGGGTGGAGAAGGATACGATGGGTGAACTTGAAGTCCCTGCTGACCGCTATTATGGCTGCCAAACCGCAAGATCGTTGTTGAATTTTGATATTGGGGGGGACACCATGCCTCGACCTGTCATTCGTGCATTTGGGATTCTGAAACAAGCAGCAGCTGAAGTCAATGCAAATCTCGGTGGATTAGAATCATCTGTTGGCCAATTGATTGAGAAAGCAACGCAAGAAATGATTGAGGGCACTATGG
>Ga0187827_10001770_pt1 | contig 30893 bp, 31 predicted proteins | sample ETNtaG_39_FD_167969 | JGI IMG/M metagenome (GOLD analysis project Ga0187827, IMG submission 167969) | Marine microbial and viral communities from oxygen minimum zone, Eastern Pacific Ocean - ETNP2014_SV_150_PacBio MetaG (Illumina Assembly) | ecosystem: Environmental > Aquatic > Marine > Hypoxic...
GGTGGAGCGAATAAAGATAAAATTGATGAGGCTTTCGAAACCTTAAGCAAAAAAATTAATTAAGTCTTCTTTTTAAATTAGAATCTATTACTTCTAGAAATTGATTTGTGGTAAGATATTTTTGGTTTTTACCGACTAATAAAGCTAAATCTTTGGTCATAGAACCACTTTCAATCGTATCCACACAAACCTTTTCTAAAGTTTTTACAAATTTTTTTAAATCTTCATTACTATCTAGCTTGCCCCTATGACACAAACCTCTTGTCCATGCAAAAATAGAAGCTATTGGATTTGTTGAAGTTTCCTTACCTTGCTGATGTAATCTGTAATGTCTTGTTACAGTACCATGTGCAGCTTCAGATTCTATAGTTTTGCCATCTGGTGACATCAAGATACTTGTCATAAGACCTAACGAGCCAAATCCCTGAGCAATTATATCAGATTGTACATCTCCATCATAATTTTTACATGCCCAAATGTAATTTCCATTCCATTTCATTGCACATGCAACCATATCGTCTATAAGTCTGTGTTCATAAGATATTTTTTTTTCTTTAAATTCTTTTTCAAATTCTTTTTCGTAAATTTCTTGAAATAAATCTTTAAATCTTCCGTCATAACTTTTTAAAATAGTATTTTTTGTGGAAAGATATACTGGCCATTTTCTGCTAAGTCCATAATTCATACATGCTCTAGCAAAGTCTTTAATAGACTGATCTAAGTTATACATTGCTAACGCAACTCCTGGTCCACTAAAATTAAAAACTTCAAATTCTTTTTTTTCTTTTCCGTCTTCTGAGGTCCATTTTATTTCTAACTTACCTTTGTCAGGAACTTTAAAATCTGTTGCTCTATACTGGTCACCAAAAGCGTGTCTTCCAATTACAATTGGGTTTGTCCAACTAGGAACCAGTTTTGGAATATTTTTGCAAATTATTGGTTCACGAAAAACGGTACCTCCTAAAATATTTCTTATTGTACCATTTGGAGATCTCCACATTTTTTTTAATTTAAATTCCCTAACACGGCTTTCATCAGGAGTAATGGTTGCGCATTTAATACCCACTCCTATTTTTTTTATGGCATTAGCACTATCAATTGTTATTTTATCAGATGTTCTTTCCCTATTTTCTATACCCAGATCATAATATTTTATGTCTATATCAAGGTAGGGAAGAATTAGCTTTTTTTTAATAAAACTCCATATTATTCGCGTCATTTCATCGCCATCGAGCTCAACAATAGGGTTTTTTACTTTGATTATTGGCATTAATATTAATTTTATTAATTGAATTAAATTATTAAATATACATATTAGCTTAAAATTACAAAGAAGTTAATTATGTTTAATTTTATAGTTCAGAAACTTCATAGAGAAGGTTACAGATTTGTAGCTATAGCAGCTGTAGTTACATTTATCCTTCTATTGATAAATAATTATTTAGGGATAATAGGTTTAGTGATTACCATATGGGTCTATTATTTTTTCAGAGATCCAGAAAGATATCCAATTAAAGATGAAAACTATTTAGTAAGTCCAGCAGATGGAAAAATAACACAAATTAAGGAAACAGAAGGACCAAAAGAATTAGGTTTAGAAAGTAAAAAATATACAAGAATAAGTATTTTTATGGACGTTCTTAGTTGTCATGTAAATAGAGTTCCTTGTAACGTTGAAGTTACAGAAATATACTACAAAACTGGAAAATATATAAACGCTACACTTGATAAAGCTAGCGAGGAGAATGAAAGAAATTATATTAAACTTAAAGATTCCAATGGAGATGAGCTAGCTGTGGTACAGATAGCAGGAATGATTGCTAGAAGGATAGTTTGTGATGCTAAAAAGGGTGAAACGATTACACAAGGGGATAGATTTGGAATGATTAGATTCGGTAGTAGAGTTGATTTATATTTTGAAAATTATCAATTGCTCGTTCGCCAAAATCAGAAAACATATGCTGGAGAGACTTTATTAGCAAAAAAAAAATAAACTCATGCTTGAAAACAAAAAAGAATTTAAACTTATCTCAAAAAAAAACCCCAGGTCTCTTCTTCCGAATGCGTTAACTATTTTTGGCGTTTGTTTGGGATTAAGTTCGATAAAATTTGCTTTAGATGCCAATTATGCAATGTCAGTTATTGCAATAGCGTTCGCTGCGATTCTTGATACACTCGATGGTAGAGTTGCTCGATTGATTAGAGGAACATCTAAGGTTGGAAAAGAGCTAGACTCTCTCACTGATGTCATTAGTTTTGGTGTCGCCCCAAGTTTTATAATGTATTTTTGGACAATAAATGAGTTGGGAAAATTAGGATGGCTTCTCATATTAATCTACACAGTATGTTGTGCTTTACGTTTAGCAAGATTTAATTTAACTACTGTGGAAGAAACAGAAGCATGGAAAATAAATTTTTTTGAAGGCGTACCATCACCTGCTGCAGCCGGCTTGATACTATTACCTCTAATTTTAAATTTGAGTGGTTTATTTGAATTTCAGAACTATGCAATTACAAGTTCAATTGTAATTTTAACAACATCTATTTTAATGATAAGTAAAATACCCACTTATTCACTAAAAAGAATTTTAATTCCAAGACACATGGCGATTTTTTTATTGTTGGGAATAGGTGTGTATTTAAGTCTGATAATTTTTTACACTTTTAAAACTTTGTTTATGACTGGTTTAATTTATATTTTATTAATTCCAATTAGTTTTTTTCATTTCAGACATTTAAGAAAAAAATCATTAATTTTTTCACACAATGAAGAAGAAACGGAAGATGTGTTGTAAAGCATATCAATAATTAACAGTTGAAAAAAAATAGAATTTCAAAAAATTGGTTGGTTAAAAAACATAAAGATCAGTTTTTTAAACAATCAAAAATTCAGGGATATAGATCTAGATCTGCTTTTAAATTAATGGAAATGGACCAAAAGTTTAAATTTCTTTATAAAAATACTAACTTATTAGATTTGGGATCTGTTCCTGGTGGATGGTCACAAGTTGCAGCAAAGAAAATAACCAAGGGTAAAATTTTAGCAGTAGACATTAAGCCTATGAAGAAGATTGAAAATGTTGACTTTTTAAAAGGAGACCTATTTGATTACGAAATTTTAGAAAAAATTTATACTTATTTTGGAAAAAAAATTGATGTTGTTGTATCTGATATGGCTGCAAATACTTCAGGAAATAAAAATCTAGATTCTTGTAGGACTGGAGAGCTATGTTTAAAAGGGATGAATTTGGCCCAAAGAATTTTGCACAAAAATGGCGTTTTTTTATCTAAGGTTTTTATGGGATCTATATTTGCAGAAATTAATAAAAAGGCAAACGAAAGCTTTAAAAATGTTGTTAAGTATAAACCTTTATCAAGCAGAAAAGAATCCAAAGAAATTTATATTTATTGTAATGGCATCAAAGCCCTTTAATTTTTTCAAAGTATGATACATAATGTAAATTGAAGTAAAAATCAAAAAACATACATTATTATGAACAAATGCTATTTTTTATTAAAAGTTTTTATTATATGCTTGCTATTAAACCCAACTATATTAGCAGCAAAGACTCAATATTTTGAAGAAGGCAAAATACTTTTTGATAAAAAGGAGTTTAAAAAATCGCAAATTTTTTTCGAAAGAGATATTGTATTTAATCCCAAAAGTGAAAAATCATACTTATATTTAGCTAAAATTTTCAATGAAAATGATGACGACGGGCAACAGGAAATCAATTTAAACAATGCTCTTTTGGTGAATCCACAAAACGAGGAGGCTATTTATATGCTTGTTGTTCTTAAAATTAAACAATCTAACTATGATGAAGCAAAAAAACTAATAGAAAAATTTAATTTAATTTGTAAATCTTTTTGTTCAAAAAAAATAGAAATTCAAGATAAATTTGACAAACTGATTCCTAAAGATGCGAAAAATAAAAATTAAAAATATTTTAAAAAGGAAAGGAAAAAAGCCTCTCATTTGCCTGACCGCCTACTCGAGTCCTATAGCGGAAATTCTTGATAAATATTGTGATATAATTTTGGTTGGTGATTCAGTAGGCATGGTTTTATATGGAATGAACACAACAAAAAAAGTAAAATTTGAAACTATGATTCTTCACGCTAAGGCAGTAAAAAATTCAACAAAAAAAAGTTTAGTAGTTTTTGATATGCCCCATAATACATATTCAAACAAATTTCTTGCTTACAAAAATGCAAAAAGAGCTATGAAATTAACAAAATGTGATGCAATCAAAATGGAAGGAGGAAAAAAAATAGCTGAAACAGTTAGACATCTTACAAAAAAAGGAATTCCAGTTGTGGGACATGTAGGATTGATGCCACAGCATTCTTTAGATTTTAAATTAAAAGGAAAAAATTCTGTACAAAGAAAAAAAATTTTAGAAGATGCCAAAGCCCTTTTTAAATCTGGTGTTTTTGCATTAGTAATTGAATGTGTTGTAGAAAGTTTAGCAAGAGAGATCACAGACGAAATTTCAGTACCAACTATTGGCATAGGAGCATCCAAATACTGCGATGGTCAAATACTCGTTACCGATGATATGATAGGGTTGAGTAATTTCCATGCAAGATTTGTAAAAAAATATTTCAATGTAAGAAAAATTATAGAAAAAAGTGTTAAAAGTTACTGTAACGACGTAAGACGAAGAAGATTCCCATCTTCTCGAAATGTATATAAATTTTAGTATAATTATTATATGGATGAAAAATTAATTGAAGCCCGATACGATGTAACAAAAAAAACGAAAATTAAAAAATTTTATGAATCAAATAAGATTTTGATTCTTTGCACCATATCATTTTTTATAATTCTTATTGCCTTTATTATTTTTTATTCAGAATCAAAAGAAAGAAAAAAGATTTCTTTATCAGAAAATTATATCACAGCAAAAATTTATTTATCAAATGAAGAAAGAAATAAAGCAAAAGATATTCTAGAAAATATAATTTTTGCAAACGATAATACTTATTCTGCTTTATCACTTTTTTTAATATTAAACGAGAAATTGATAACAGACCAACAAGAATTATCCAACTTATTTGATCATGTACTAAAAAACAATAAATTTGACAAAGAAATTAAAAATTTATTAATTTTTAAAAAAGCTTTATTTCAATCAAATTTTGTAAGTGAAAATGAATTATTAGATTCTACAAAACCGTTATTAAATACCGATACATTATGGAAACCCCACGCCCTGTTGTTGCTTGGGGATTATTTTGTTTTTAAAAAAGAATATTCAAAAGCAACTGAGTTTTATACACAGGTTTTATCTTTGAAAAACATCAATGAAAGACTATATGAGCAAGCCAGAACTCAACTAAGATTTATTACAAATGAATAAAAAAATAAAATACTTTATTTTTTTTTTAATATTTCTTTTATCGGCTAACTGTTCGCTTGATAATAAAACTGGAATTTGGACTGAAGATTCAAAAAACAGAAAGAGAATTTCAAAACAGGAAGAGCAAAGAAGTAAATCAGAAATAATTAATGTTTATTCTTCGAAAGGTTCTTTTTTGAAGGAAATACCTCCAACAAAAAGGATTAATTTAACTAAACCAAAAAAAAATTCTTCATGGAAAATGTCTGGTTTGAATCTCCAAAATTTTTTTGGAAACATTTATTTATCTGGTATTAACAATAATTTTCTTCGTGAGAAAATTGGAAAAGATAAATTTTCGATATCACAAAACACAACGTCACCACTAATATTTAATGATAATATTTTTTTTTCTGATGATACTGGAACAATTTTTAAAATTAATCAAAAAGGAAAAGTTATTTGGAAAAAAAATATTTACAAAAAAATAAATAAAACTATTTATAAAAATTTATCTCTCTCTATTTACAAAGATAAAATTTTTATCGCCGATAACTTTGGTTTTATTTACGCAATGAGCATAGAAAATGGAAAACTTATTTGGATAAAAAATCATGGCATACCATTAAAATCTAACATAAAAATTTTCGATGATAAAATTTTTGTAATAAACCAAGATAATAGAATTATTTGTTTTGATATAAAACTAGGGTCTAAAATTTGGGATGTTCGATCTTTGTCATCATTCATAAAGTCACAAAGCTTATTGTCTTTGGCTATTTCGAAAGAAGGTGATTTGATTGCACTTAATTCTAGTGGAGAATTATTAAAAATAAGAGCACGCAGCGGAACGATAATTTGGTCTTTGAATGCGATAGGATCCACCTTTGCTCACGCTACTGATTTTTTTAAATCATCAGATGTTGTGATAAATGGTAATGACATTATTTTTTCTTCAATGTCATCAATTTTTTCTTTTGATTTATCGAACGGCTATCTTAACTGGGTAAAGGAAATAGGTACTGAAAATACTCCAATTATAAATAATAAAAATATCTTTTTGGTTTCTGATGACGGTTTTTTTATAAATATTGATAGAAATACTGGAAAAATAATTTGGTCAACTAATATCTTAAAAATTTTAAAACAAAAAAAACAAAAAACTCAAATAACTGGCTTTATTATGGGTTCTGGAAAAATTTATGCCGTAAGTTTAAATGGATACTTAATTGTATGTTCTGCAACTTCAGGAAAAGTTGAATATTTTAAAAAAATCAGTGATAAAATAACAACCGCTCCAATTATAAGCAATGGATCGTTGTATATTTTAACTAGCAGTTCACGACTATTGGGATTTAGATAAATTAAATGTCTTCAATTTTATTTTTTGTATCATCTAAATAATCTTCACTATTTGGAAGTTCTTTAATCAAAAATTTGCTTCCGTTAAATATAATTGGAAAAGAATAAGCACCTTCAGTTGCTATAGGCCATTTTTCATGAGGATAAAACCAATTTGACAAAGAAAAAATGCACACACAAATCACATAACCCTTAAAAATTCCAAAAATTAAACCAAAAATTTTGTCTACCATTCCTAAACCGGACCAAGTAATCGTACTACTAATTGCTTTACCTATATTAATTACAACGAAAAGTGCCAACATAAATATGAAAATACCTAATCCAATATTTACAACAAACTTAGATTCTATATAATCTTCTAGAAAAGGACTGAAATTTGGCACCAAAACTATTGTAATAACAAGAGCAATTAGCCATTTTGAAAACAATAGTAAGCTTAGAGTAAATCCTTTGGTTGCGCATTGTGTCATTGAGTAAATAGTAATTAGAACGACAACAAGATCAAAAGTAGTAATATTATCCTTAATAAATTCTAACGTGCTATCCATTATCAAAAGGTCTTACAATTAAAATTAATTTTGGCAATAATGTTAAAACAGAAATCATGGCCAAAAGCATTGCTATTCCTGTAAATATACCAAAATAGATGGTTGGTATAAAATTGGACAGAACAAGTATGGAAAAACCGAAAACGATCGTTATGGACGTATTTAGAATTGCTATACCCACGGTGTTGTGACATTTTTCGAGAGTTAGATTGTAATTGTTTATTTTTTTGAATTCTTCTTTAAACCTGTATATGTAATGGATGCTATTATCAACCGCTATTCCTATGGTGATTGCAGCAATCGTTATAGTCATCATATCTAACGGAATTTCTAATAGTCCAATAATACCAAGTATAAGGAAAGCAGCCATAAAATTAGGAACAACACCGATTAACGATAAAGTAATATTTCTAAAAAGGATAAGAAACATTGTAGTTATACCAACCATAACTATGCCCAGAGTTAATATTTGAGATTTGAATAAACTTTGCAAAAGATTATTAAATAGAATAAGCACACCTGCCAGTTTAAATTCTTTTCGATCTAAACCTAGTTGATTTTCTAAATCATAGTTAATTTTATTAATTAAGTCATTTCTTTTAAGATCCTCTTTTGAATCTAAAATTCTTAAGCTAATCCTAGCTTCATTATTTGTTATAGATATATATGGATCTATTATTTCTTTTTTAATTGAATCAGGTATTTTCGTATATAAAATCCCCATCTCCAATCCTTGTAACTTTTTTCCATTATTTAAATCCTCCGCAACCCTAACCATAGACGCAAAAGATATAACCTTACCTACATCTTGCAAATTATCTAAATAATCATGAACTTTAGTAATTCTATCTATTTTATTTCTTGTAAACCAATATTTTGCTTCATCTTTATCTTCATCATTCCAGTTATCAAAATCATCATCTGTCTCTTCTATTTCCTCTTTGTCTGGAAATTTGACTATTATATCAAGAGGAGTTGTACCACCAAGCTTATCATCAATTAATTTCATACCCTTGTAGATTTCGGTCTTTTTATCAAAATAATTTATAAAGCTATTTTCGACCTCAAGTTTTGTAATACCAATAATGCTTACGATAATAACAAGAAAAGCTGATACAAAAATGGTTTTGGTGTTTTTTTGCGCAAATTTACTCAAGAAGGAAGTAATTATTGATTTTTTCTCACCTTCATAATTTACATTTTTCCTACCCAAGATATTTAAAATTGCAGGCAACAAAGTAAAAGTTATAGATAACGATACCAACAAACCTACGGTCATCATCCATCCAAAATCAATAATGGGTTTTATGTCACTAAATATAAGTGATAAAAAAGCGCAAATGGTTGTGAGCACAGTATAAAGTATTGGCCAAAACATTTTTCCTGAAGTCCAAAGTATGGCTTCGCTATTCGAAATATTTGGATTTTCTTTTTTAAACTGCAAATATCTGACACTCATATGAATGTTCATAGCCATAGTTAGAATGAGCATTAAAGCTATAAAATTTGAAGATATTACTGTGACTTTCCATCCCACCAATCCAAGCAAACCAACCATAATAAGAACTGAGAAAAAACAACTTAAAAGTGGAATAAATACCCACAGCAAATTTCTAAAAATGAACCAGAGTGTACAAACGATAAAAAGAAATACTCCTGTCCCAAACACTATTATGTCGTTTTTAATGAAAGTCATCATATCATCGGCGATCATGGGAATGCCTCCTAAATAAATTTTAGCAGCATCTTTGTAATTTTCCAAGACTATTCTAATTTCGTTTATATTTTGATGATTTTTCTGATTATATGATTTCTTGTAGTCATTATATTCTTTTAGAAATTTTTTGTATTTTTTTTTATCCTCAGAAGTTAACTGGCCCCTACCTTTTCTATCCAGATAGTTATTCTTAGTTTTTATAAGGCTAGATAATTTTTTATCAGTTTTTATGTAAACTAATATTCCACTTGTTTTACCATCTTTGCTAATTACAAATTCCTTGTAAATTGGGCTGTTAATAATTTCATCAAACCCTCTTTTTTTATCAGAATCATTACTAGATAAAGTTTTATAATTTTTAATTCTTTCTGACAGAGGATCATCGTTATTTTTTAGCAAAGGGACGTCTAAAATAGTAATCACATTGTTCACCCAGCGTAGACTTGCTAAATCATTTTTTAGATCTGTAAGATTTTTAACCGCGACAGGAGATAATAAATTTTCTTTTGGTGTGTATGTTAGGACTAGAAAATCTTTTGAACCGTATTTAGCATTTACTTCCCTAAGATATTTTAAATCAGGATCATTTTCTAGAAGCAAAGTATCTGATGACGCATCTAGTTGAAAATCCTTTGCAAAATATCCAAAGCTTAGTAATAAAATAATAAGTATAGATAGAGTAAATTTAGGTTTTTCAATTACTGAACTTTTGTATATTTTTCCAATCATTAAATTTTAAAGCTATTTATTTTCTAGATCTTTGAATTTTGTATACATAGCTTCAAATTCAACTCGAACATTTCCTGTTGGCCCGTGTCTCTGCTTACCTATCATAATTTCCGCTAAACGAGATATTTCATCCATTTTTTGTTGCCATTCAGCATGTTCAATGGATCCTAGAGTGGGCTCTTTTCTTTCAAGATAATAGGCTTCTCGGAAGACAAACATCACTACATCTGCGTCCTGTTCAATAGACCCTGATTCTCTTAAATCAGCTAATTGTGGTTTTTTATCATCTCGCTGCTCGACTGCACGAGAAAGTTGAGATACTGCGAGGACGGGTACATTAAGTTCTTTTGCTAATGCTTTCAGTCCTTGTGTGATTTCTGAAATTTCTTGAACTCTTCCATCATATTTTCTATTAGCAGCCCTCATTAATTGTATATAGTCAACAACGACTAAATCTAATCCAAATAATCTTTTTATTCTTCTAGATCGATTACTAATGGCAGAAATAGTGATGGCTGGAGTTTCATCAATATATAGTGGCAAATTATATATATTCTTCGATGTTTCTATAAATTGCTCATATTCTTTCTCTGAAACTTTTCCTCTTCTAATATCATTTGATCTTATTCTTGATTGTTCAGAAAGTATTCTTGTTGAGAGCTGTTCTGCAGACATTTCTAAAGAGAAAAAAGCTACAACTGACTTTGATCCTTGTTTTTCTATATTTTTTGCTGCATGATATGCAATATTGGTTGCTAAGGCTGTTTTACCCATAGAAGGTCTTCCAGCTATAATTAATAAATCTTGCTTGTGCATTCCCCCTAACCTTGAGTCCAAATCGGTTAATCCGGTTGGGACTCCCACTACACCCTCTTCATTTTGGTAGGCATTTTTTGCCATTTCAATTGTTTGTTGGAGCGCATTTTCGAATTTTAAAAAAGATTGATTAAAATGACCTCTTTCAGCTAAATCGAATAAAGATTTTTCAGCATTTTGAATTAACTCCTCCCCAGAAGAAGTAATTTCGTTATTGTTAGAAGCCTCATTTAGAACTGATTCTGAAATTTTAATTAGTTCTCTTCGTATATGCATTTCATTAATAATATTTGCATAATCAATAACTTGTTTTACAGAAGTTGTTGAGAATTTTGTAATTTTTACTAAATATTCTTGTCCTCCTAATTCTTTTAAACCCACTTCATTTTCAAAATAATTTTTTAGTGTAATTGGGTTGGCTAATAGTCCCTTGGATATTAACATTTCAATAGTGCTAAAAATTTTCGAGTGTATAGGATCAAAGAATTTTTTGGAGTTAACTATTAATGCTATTTCATCATAAATGTCGTTAGATACTAAAATTGAACCGATAAGGGCCTGTTCCGCCTCTATATTGCATGGCATTTTTTTTTGGGAATCTTGTACCACTTTAAGAGGTTGATAAGTTGTCATAAAAACTTAACTATCTAATACTATATAAATAATTAAAAAAACCTTAAAGTTATACACTAAATAGTTTTTCTGTGGAAAATTATTCTTAAGATTTAAGCTTTTCTTCTTCCTTCACAACTTCAATATGAATTTTTCCCTGAATTTCTGCGTGTAAATTAATTCTTATCTCATAGGTGCCAATTTTCTTAATTTCTTTACCCACATCTATTTGAGATGGTTTGATTTCAATCTTTTTTGCACTACTGATGGCTTTAGATAACTCAACTGGTTTTATAGAACCGTACAATTCGCCATTTTCCTTTGCTCTTTTAGAGAATTTATAATTGGTATTGTTAATGATATCAAAAATTTTTTTTGCATTCTTTTTTAATTCAAGATTTTTTTGATTAAGTGTGTCTTTTTTTTTATTAACTATATTAATATTTTCTTTAGATGCCTTTAGCGCTTTTCCATATTTAATTAAAAAATTACGACCATGACCTCTTCTAACTTTTACAATGTCGCCAATCTGACCGAGATTTTTTATATTTTCAAGTAACACTACTTCCATTTTATCTTTTAAATTAAAGCCAACACTCTTGCTCTCTTTATCGCTCTTGTGAGTTCTTTTTGTTTTTTTAGTGACACAGAGGTAATCCTAGCAGGTAAAATTTTTGAACTTTCAGAAACATATTTTTTTAATAATTTGATATTTTTATAATCAATAACTGGTGCATTTTTTCCAGACAAGGGGCAAGGCCTAAAAAATTTTGTTCCAAACTTTTGAAATAAACTCAATTTCAAATATCTTGAACTTTTTTGCGTTTTTTTACCTTTTTTTCTCTTTTTCATTTTTTTTCAGAATCTATTTTAATTACTTTTTTTTCAAAAAAATTCATATCAAGATTATGTTTTTTTACTTTTATCGTCAAAAATCTAAGCAAAGACCCATCAATATTCTCTGCTTTTTTTAATTCCTCAATTGTTTTACTGACTCCCTCAAACTTTATATGAAAATAAAAACCTTTTTTGCTATTTTTTATACTATAAGCAAAAGTTCTTAATCCCCAATGTTCTGTTTTTATAACTTTTCCTAAATTTTTATTGATAACATTTTCGTACTTATTAATTAACTTATTTTTTTGATTTTCTAGTAAATCATCCTTTGTTATAAAAGTATGTTCGTAACAATTCATTCACGTTTTTCCTATGTAGCTTAATATTTCCCTTCAAACAAGCTGCTCTTCTTCGGTATAAGCTGGAGTTTTATACTATTATAATTTTCAATATACAACTGTTTAAATTCAATTATATTGTAATTTTTATTATCTTATGCGAGCAGTTTTATTTCCTGGGCAAGGTTCTCAATATGTAGGGATGGGATCTGACTTTTATAATCAGTTTCAATCTGTTAAAAAAATTTTTGAGATAGTTGACAAGACTTTGGGTTTCTCACTTTCAAATCTTATACTGAATGGACCTGAAGCAGAACTCAAATTAACAAAAAATACACAGCCAGCAATAATGGCAGTAGGTGTTTCTATATTTAATGTTTTAAATCAACTTTGTAATTTAAATTTAAAAGATTCAAAATTTTTTGCTGGTCATTCATTAGGAGAATACACAGCTCTAGTTTGTGCTGGCTCACTAAGTTTAGAAAGAGCTACATATTTATTGCACGAGAGAGGTAAAGCAATGCAAGAAGCTGTACCAGAAGGACAAGGCGCAATGATAGCTGTACTTGGTATGAAAATAGATGAAGTTGAAGAAGAGATCAATTTGTTGCCAAAAGAGGAAATTTGTGAGATAGCAAATGACAATAGTAATAACCAGGTTGTTGCTAGTGGTACAACAACTGCCATTGAAATTCTTGGCAAAAATCTAAAAAAAAAAAGGAAAAGAGGAGTAGTCTTGCCTGTGAGCGCTCCATTCCATAGTTCCTTGATGAAAAAGGCTTCTGAAATTATGAAGAATAAAATTGAAAGCACTGATTTCTTGAAACCCAAACCTAGTATTATAAGCAATGTTACAGCCAAAAAAGAAGATGATATAAGTATGATAAAATCTTTGCTAGTTGGACAGATTACGTCCAGAGTTAGATGGAGAGAAAGTGTAAACTATATGATAAAAGAGGGAGTTGTCGATTTTGTAGAAATTGGTCCTGGAAAAGTGCTCTCTGGTTTAGTAAAAAAAATAGATAATGATGTCCAAGTATCAAATATTAATTCTTTGGATGATATAAAAAAATGATTAGTTTAAAAAATAAAAATGTTCTTATAACTGGAGCGACAGGCGGAATAGGCGGAGAACTTGTAAAAAAGTTTTTCTCTCTAGGTGCAAATATAATCGCAACCGGAACCAAAGCGGAAAAATTAGATCAAATTAAAAAAAAATATTCAAATATTAAAATAATAAAATTTGATATATCGGAACACTCTAGAATAGAGGAATTTGTTGACAATGTTGCTCTAGAGTTAGGTGGTTTGGATATTTTAATCAATAATGCGGGAACGAATATAGACAACTTATCTTTAAGAATGAAAGAAGAAGAATGGAAGAAAGTAGTTGATGTAAATTTAACTTCAACATTTTTGTTAACAAAATATTCAATAAAAAAAATGTTGAAAAATAAGTTTGGAAGAGTTGTCAGCATTTCGTCTGTTGTGGGTCACACTGGAAATTTAGGACAATCTAACTATGCTGCCACAAAAGCTGGTATTATTGGTATGTCAAAAAGTCTTGCTGTTGAGTATGCCAAAAAAAATATAACTGTTAATTGTGTTTCTCCTGGTTTTATAATTTCTGACATGACCATGAATATAACTGAAAAGATCAAAATGTACTTGATATCAAGAATTCCTATGGGAAAATTAGGAACAGGCGAGGATGTGTCCAACTGTGTGGCTTTTTTATCTTCTGACCAGGCATCTTACATTACCGGCGAAACATTGCACGTTAATGGCGGCATGTATATGTCTTGACAAAATTTATTAATAATCTATTAAAGGTTAACAGGTCATATTAAGGAATTACAAATGAAAAAAGATGTTCCAGTAAAGGTTAAAAAGATGGTCGCTGATCATTTGGGGGTTGATGAGGCGAAGGTGACCGATGAAGCGAATTTTATTGATGATTTGGGTGCCGATAGTTTAGACACGGTTGAGTTGGTAATGGCTTTTGAAGAAGAGTTTGGTTCTGAAATTTCTGACAGCGAAGCAGAAAAGATTCTTACTGTAGGTGATGCTATAAAGTTCATCGAAAATAAGTCGGTTTAATTAAGAAATCTTATTGTTATTTGAATAAAAACAAAGTCCACAATTGCTCAATATGCTAGCAACAACGAATGGCATGATGTTTGTGTTGTCGTCACCGTCGGGTGTAGGCAAGACTACTTTGGTAAAAAAAATTGAAAAAAATAACTCTAATTTTATAATTTCAATTTCCCATACAACGAGAAAACCAAGACCAGGCGAAATAAATGGAAAAGATTATCACTTTGTTAGTGAAAAAGAATTTGATTTATTGACTAAAGGTAATCATTTTTTTGAATACGCCAAAATTTTTGATAATTATTATGGGACATTAAAAGAACCAGTACTAAAACTTTTGTCTACTGGAAAAGATGTAATATTTGATATTGACTGGCAAGGAACACAACAATTAAAGAAAATTAGAGATCTATCTCTGGTAACATTTTTTGTCCTTCCTCCAAATATTGAAATTTTAAAAAAAAGACTTTTAAACCGCCACAAAGAACAGGAAAAATTGATTGAAGAAAGAATGAATAAATTTAGCGAAGAAATTTCTCATTGGAAAGAATATAACTATGTTGTGATAAATGATGATTTGGAAACTTGTTATAAAAAAATATTAGAGACAATTATGAATGAAAAAAAAGGAATTAATCAAACACAAAACTTAGATGAAATTGCAAAAAAAGTGGGAAAACTAATTAAATAACTTTTCATACTTCATTACAATTTTGTAGAACATTTCATTACTTAATTCTCCTGGCCTTTGACTTAGGTCTAAATTTAAATCCTTTGCTGCCAATTTATCATTCATAAATAATTTTGCAAAATTTTTGTTAATCATTTTTCTTCTATTAGCAAATAAGACTCTTGTTATCATTTCAAGATTTCTAGGATTTTTTATATTGAATATAATATTTTTTTTAGGTCTAAACGATAAGACTGTTGAATTAACTTTTGGCTTAGGAAAGAAACAATTTTTTGAAACATCAAAATGTTTTTTTATATCAAGTCTCCAGTTACATAGAATTGATAACCGACCAAAGTCCTTAGTATTTTTTTTTGCTAGAATTCGGTTAGCAACTTCCTTTTGAAACATTAAAATCATAACTTCATACCAAGGAGGCCATTTTTCAAGTAATGTGAGAGAAGCCAATATTTGAGTGGATATATTATATGGGAGATTACCAAACACGATAGTGTTTTGTTCTAAATTATTATTTCTTATGACATTGAAAATGTCATCGTTAATTATTATTACATTTTTAAAATTATTAAAATTGTTTTTTAATAACGAAGCTAATTTATTATCCTTTTCGATTGCAATGATTTTTTTTGCGTTCATGCTTGTAATTTTTCTTGTTAAACTACCATTACCCGAACCTATTTCTAAGATTGTTTTGTTTTTTTCGATCTTTCCAATCTTAACGATTTTGTCAATTATATTTTGATCAATTAAAAAATTTTGTCCTAAGCTTTTTTTTGGATTCATAAATAAATGCAACAACTATTTTACATAATTAAAGAATTTAATTGACTCGATCAAACTTTTGGGATTAGCAATATTTTTACCAATTATATTTTCTGCTGTGCCATGATCAGGTGATATTCTGATATAAGGAAGTCCCAGAGTTATGTTTATTGCATCATATTTAAATAAGGTTTTAAAAGGAGAAAGTACCTGATCGTGGTACATTCCGACAATTACATCAATTTTATATTGTTTGAAAATTGCAAAAAAAGCATCAGGAGAAATTGGTCCCATTGCTTTTATTCCCGATTTTATAATAGCTTTTACCGCTGGTAAAATAATCTCTTTTTCTTCAGATTTTTTTGCTGATGAGAAATTATGTGGGTTTAATCCCATAATGACGATATTTGGACTTTTCCTAAAAATCTTTTTATAAAAATTGTTTATAATTTTTACTTTTTTTATAATTTCTAATTTATTTATTTTTCTACTTACTTGATTTAAAGGTATATGTGTTGTTATCGGTGATACTGATAATTTTTTGTTATAAATTAACATTACCTCATTGCCAGACCTATTGGTTTTTTTGGAAAGAAATTCCGTAATTCCTTGATATTTTTTTCTAAATAAAGATTCTTTGCAAACTGGACAATTTATAAAGCCTAAAATTTTTTGATCATTAATAAATTTATTTGCTATATCAAAACATTTGAAAATATATTTGTTTGATTTGCTTGATATTTTTTGGAAAGGTTTTTTTTGTTTGTATATTACATCGTAAACAGGAATCTTATTTCCGAACAAGTCTTTTGTTTTGAAATTATTATTAATTTTTTTTATTTTAATATTATATTTTAGTTTTTTTTTTTGTAAATTTAATAGATGTATACTTCCAATTACTAAAAGTGGTTTATGAATGTACTGTTTCCTTTTTTTCCATGATTTGAAAATAATTTCTGATGAAATACTATTGGGTTCTCCGGCAATTATAGCTATAGTTCTAGTCATTTAGTAATATTTAATTGATATAGATTTTTTTAGATTATCATAGTGAGACAATGAGTACATATTAAGAATTTTTGTTTTTTCGGCATTGATCAATTGTCTTTTTAAGTTATCAAAATTTATATTTTTTTTTATTTTTCGTTTATCCCTTATTTTAAAAAATAAAATACCTTGATGCAAAATAATGGGTTGCGAGATATTTCCTATAGCTGTGTTAATTATTTGAGATTTGAATTTTTTAGCAATGGCATTTTCATTAACCCATCCCAAATCCCCACCTTTGAAAGCTGTTTCTGAAATACTTTGGTTCATAGCAACTTTTTCGAAACCTTCGGTTTTAATTTTGTTTTTTATTTCTTTTACAGCAGTTTCTAATTTATTTTCTGCAGTAGGTTTGATTATAATTTCTGAAATTAAATATTCATTAACTTCTTTTTTATTTTGAATAGCTTTTAATTGGTCATTTAGTTCATCTTCATTAATTTTTAATCTGTTTTTATACAATTTAAATATTAAACTATTCCATAGAAGTTCTGTTTTAACTCGAGAAGTAATATCAGAAAAATTAATTTTATTAGCCACGAAAGTATTTTTTAATATATCTAAATCCATATTTAAGTTTTGTGCCCACTTCTCCAATTCGTTCTGAAGATCAGCAGGATTAAAGCTTAAAGACTTATATTTTTCAATTTCAATTGTTTTTATGGCTCTTTTAATAATAGATTGTGTTGCTACTGCTTGTATTTGATCTTTAGTACTTTCAGTAAAACTTTGGTTAGATAGTATCAAAATTATTTTAATTTCATTCACAATATCTAATTTGGTTATGGCTTTGCTCCCAATGGTAGCATACAAAGCATCTTTGATTGTAGTTTTGTTTTTTGAAGTGGTGGATTTAACTTGCTTAGTATTCTCTTTTGTAATTTTTTTTGTTGTTTCAACTTTTTCAACCGGCTCTTCAACTTTTTCAACCGGCTCTTCAATCTTTATTACTTTCTTACTTTCAGTGGTTTGTTTTTGGACAATAGCTTTTTCGAAAAAGAAAATTGTATAAAAGAATAAAACTAACGCCAAAAGCGCGAGTAGAGTAAGAGAAGTGGTTATGATAATAACAAATATTTTCTTAAAATTGATCACGGACTAATAAATGATGGAGTTTTTACTCCCCCCAATGGAATAAAGCTAATTGTAAACATTAATGAATCTTTTGGTTCTAAGTCGCTATCAGTATCATCGTAAAATTCTCTTTTGAAAACCAAACCGGCTGTTAAACAATCTATGGCATATTGATAACTTATATCATAAAATTCCGTGCTATCAGTTTTATAATTTTTCTTAGTTGAAAAACTAAATTTATTATGATCGTTGATGTTTAGGTCGATTCCATGACCAAGGTAATGCTCTTTTCCTACATGATTTCGTTCTTCTAGGTAATCCAAATTAAAACCAATCTTACCAAAATTTAAACTAGTTGAGACGTTATTATAATTTAGAGTATTAAAGTTGTGATCAAGTGAATATTTGTAATTAATATTTCCTATTTTTGAGAAATTGTAGTTAATTTCACCCACCATATCGGACATTTTTTGATCTAATGAACTTCTTGATGGAATGTTTTCGTTTCTTTTGCTTCTAAAGACCTGTCCCATTGACACAGAAAATTTGTCTTTATCAGTTTCTCCTTTTTTACTTTTTTTGGATGATTTATAATCAAAACCTATAACAGCGCTTAAACCATCCTCAATTTCTGAAGTTTTATTCATTGAATACAAATTTGCATAATTTAAGGTCACATCATCTCCACTCAAATCCCTCATGTGGCCTGGCGCATATCTAAACATGATATTTGGTGAAAAAGTTTTAGAAAAATTTATTCCTTTTTTTTCCATTGGCAAAGAACTCTTAAAAGTTAAAACGCCGCTAAGTTCGTTTGTAGTTTTGTTCGTTTTATAGTCTGGTGTGTTTTTTGCATCATAGTTGGTATTCTTAACCATGCCCTTTAAAATGTTAACAAATCCATTTTGTGTAATTTTACTGCCAGCGCTCCAGGTAACATCGTTAGTTAGAGAGGTTATGTATTTATTACCATCGTAGTTTTTGTAAAGAGCATTTGACTTTAAATCAAACGATCCAAATTTTTCAGATAAAAAATTTTTCCCAAACAATATATTGGGTAATATATATTCATACCTATCGTTTGATTTTTCTCTTAAATTTTCATAAACAGTCGCTGAAATATTTAGATACATGTCTTCTTTATTAAAATTATAATTAATTTTATTTTCTAAATTTGTATTTTCAGAATCAACCAAAGTAGTATTAATATCATGCACCCTAAAATAAGTATCATTGGATGTTTTTTGCATTTTGAAAGATAAGTTACTATCAAAAGTTTTATTTTTACCTAAATCAATATTTAACTCACTAAAAATATGATTTCTTGAACCATCTGTTTTTGTATTATTAGTGTCCTTATATCCCTGGGTATAACTGGTATCTAATGTCAAAAAAGCATTTTTATAAGCTTGCCTGTATTCATTTAAAAGCAACACATTCTCTTTTGCATAAACTTTTGGGGTAAAAGTAAGATCTTTGTCGTGACTAATGGCCCAGAAGTATGGCAGTCCAAAACCGGCGCCTACATTTGTAGACTCAGTAAAAAAAGGAGTTAAAAAACCAGATTGTCTTTTGACGGATGGATCAGGATGAGAAAATCTTGGAAAGTAAAATATGGGCACATCGTAAATTTTTAATGTTGCATGCTCATAATATATTTTTTTTTTTATGTTATCGTGAAGTATTTTATTTGCCTGAATCGTCCAGGGTAGGCACTTACCTTCTTTTTGCTTACACACCGTAAAAACACCTTTAGACAATTTAGATTTATTATTGGTTATAAGTATATCATTGGCAGCGAATCTCGGATCATTTTCTTCACTCACTCCAAAGCTTTTATTATCCAAGGCAACACTGACATCAGAACCAATCATTTCATTTTTTTTTGTGTCCACATGTATTTCTTTGAAGAAGTATTTGTTCTTCTTGACATCAATAATTTTTATTTTTCCTATCGACGAAAATAAATTCTTTTCAATTTGATATTGAAACATGTCAACCATAACGATGTTACCGTCGATATCAGCAAATATTGAATCTTGGTCGGAACTTAATATTTTATTTTTGATATTATATAAAATTTTACTCGATGTAAGTTTATGGCCTTCTTTCAGAATCAATTCAGAATTATCGTAGGTAATAATTAAGTTTTTTATGTTATCATATGTTGCTTTGTCAGTTTTTAAAATATTACCATCAGTATCAAAAACTTCGACAGAACCTTCTGCCATCAAAAATTCTTTAGTTTTTTTATAAGTTGCTTTATCAGACTTTATAAGATTGCCTGCTACATCGGTGACTTCAACAGAACCTTCGCCAATAACAATGTTGTTTTTTTGGTCAATTGAAACTTCGGTAGCAGAAATATTAAACTCATCTGCAAAAAGATAAACAGGCAATACATTCAGATAAAAAAGACAAATAACAATGATTAAAAAAATTTTATTTTTGATTAGCATGTATTATTCCTACAGCACTGAAAATAAAAATGATGACAATTGGCATCCATACAGAAACTTCAATTGGCAGTTTGTCAGTTTTGCCTAACGCAGCTGAAAAATCATTAAAATAAAATATTATTATGCTCGTAATTATTGCTATAAATGTATAAGTCCAGTTGTTCCCCTTAAAGTGCATACCTAGTGTAAAAACACCGCTTAATAGAATCATGCTTAAAAGAAAAAAAGGAAAAGCTAAGGATTGATGCAACTTTGATCTCATAGGTTTTGTCGAATAACCCCTGTCTGTCAAAAGTTTAATTTCATTGCTAAGGTTCCAAAACGAAACAGTGTCGAGATTCGAATATAAGCTTCTAATCTTTTTGATATCGTAAATACTTGCGTGACGGAGATCTCCACCATTCTTAAAAACGGTTATTCCATCTTTGTCTATTATACTAGCATCCTTAATAATCCAATGTTGTGTACTGATATTAGCAGATTTAGCTTCTATTCTTTTTACAAAATTATTGTTTTCATCAAACTCATAAATAGTAAGGTTTATTAATTTATAATCATCTAATTTCGAAGATCTTATTATGAAATTTTTTCCTAAATTTTTTTCCTTTATCCAAATTCCATTGTCAGTAACAGATGCTAAATAGTCTTGCTCTTTTTCATAATAATTGCTTTTGATAGATTCATATTTCATTACCATACTAGAGGTGATTGGATTGACTATAGCAATGAATAATACTCCTAAGATTAAAGATAAAACGCTGGGAATCATAATTACCGAGAAGTTTGACATTCCGGAAACTTTCATTCCAATAATTTCATCTGTCTTTTTTATTTTTTGAAAAAACCAAATTCCCGATAGTAAAATTATAAAAGGAAACATGTTGTAAATCAGACTTGGAATGAATAACAAGGTAAGTAAGATCGGTATTCCCATTCCTACTTCGTAGTCCTTAAATAGATTTATTTCTTCAAATAAATTTATAATAAAACCCAAACTAAAAAATACCAAGGTCATGTTAAGAGTAATTTTTAAATATTCACGGCTTAAATAATTATTTATAATGAATGATTTAACCATATAAGCTAATTTAAATTTTCATATTTGAATGATTTTATTAAAGAAAAGTAAATTAAAGGAAGCAATCCAATAGGAGCCGAATAATAGGCTGCAGTGTGATTCCATGAAGCACCTGAATATCTAACCATTATTTCGGCTCCAATAAGAAACATAAAACCGATAATAAAACATAAGTATTTAATAATATTAGAATATTTTTTGTCTCTTCTTGAAGAAAGTAAAAAGCATGATATTAGTGAAATCAGTGGTATAAAAAAAGGTGTACCGAATCTTTTATTAATTTCTATTTTATTTTCCTTAAGAACTTGTTTTTTGCGTTCTATATTTTCATCATGAGCGTAATCAATACAATTATTTAAATATAAAGTTTTTTCCTGTACACATTTAATAATATGTATAGTTGGCGTTTCTTGGATTTTCGGTTCAGTTGTACTTCTTGTAGAAAGACCAGTAACATTTATTGCGGTTTTTTCAAATTTGATAATACTCACAGTTCCGTCATTTTTTGTTTTTTGAATATTCCCATTTAATAAAACTAAATTTTCTTTATTTTCCGTTACATATCCAGCTTTAGCAAAAATTGTAGATGGTCCATCGGAAATTTGGGTTAGAACTTGACCGTCATCTCTCATAAAAATATTTTCATAAGTATTATCTCTTCTTTTTTTATCAACAAAAACTGTGAGTCCTTTTACAGAATCGTTAAATTCTTTTTCTTTCAGCAATGAGGAGACAAACTGTAGTTCTGAATTTTTTAATATAGTTCTTGAAAAGTTTAGAATTTTAGGATTTATAACAGTTGACATTAAAAGATGCATGAACATGACTAATATTGATATACGAAATATAAGATTTACAATGTGAATTTTATTTAAACCAGACATCCACAGAATAATTAATTCATTATCTTTTTCTAATTTTAAGATTGCTAGTAATAAAGCTATTAGGAAAGAAAAAGGAATTAATTTTGTTATTATTTTTGGTATTGTTAGAGTCGAATAGAAAATGTAGATCAAAAAAGCATGGCCATCCTCGGTTATAAGGTCTAAGAAATTTACCGCTTGGACTGTCCAAATAATCGCAGTTGTAGCAAATATTACAATTGCAAAATAACGCATGATTTCGTGGAAAAAATAATTGTAAATTGTCTTTTTCATTTCAAATATCTATAATATACAGTTAATAAAACAACTTGGAATAGAATTCAATTTATACGTTAAAGGAAGAAAAAATGTTAAGTTTTACAACCAGTTTAAGTCCAGATATTGAAGCATTCGTTATATTCGTGACAGAAGAGTACAACTTCAAAGATAAGAAAAATGTTTTATCGAGTATTACTGTTCAAAAAATTAATTCTTTTCTTAGGTTATTAAAAGAAAAAAGAAAAGGTGAAGAAGTAAGTTCTTTTGATATTTCAGAGAAACAAAAATGCTTCATAGTTAAAGTAAAGAATAAATATAAAAGTTTTTTTCCGCAAGAAAGTGGTGGTGGCTTATTTTCATATATAAAACAATTTAAAAACATTAAGAAAGTTTATTTCTATGTAGATAGTTTAGATTTTGATAAAACAAAGTCGGTAATTTTTTTTTCACAATTTATTTTTGGTTTTAATTTAAAAAACTACACTTTTGATAAATATAAAACTTTAGGTAAAGAAAAAGCTAATAAAGAAATCAATTTTAAAATTATTACTTCAAACAAAAGCACAATAGAAAAAGAATACAAATACTACAATGCTATAAAAAAAGGTATATTTTTGGCTAGAGATTTAGTTTCTGAGCCGCCGAATATATTAAATCCCAAAGCTTACGTACAAGAAATAAAAAAACTGTCAAAATTTGGATTAAATATAAAAATTTATAATGAAAAAGAAATGAAACGATTAGGCTTAAATGCACTAGTTGGTGTTGGTCAAGGAAGTATTAATGGATCTTATTTGGTAACTATTGAATGGAATGGCAAAAAAAAATCAAATCAAAAACCATTAGCTTTCGTTGGAAAAGGTGTTTGTTTTGACACTGGCGGCATTTCTTTAAAACCATCGCGCTTTATGGAAGAAATGAAATATGATATGGCAGGATCAGCTGTCGTTGTAGGATTATTAAAATCATTTGCTTTAAGAAAGGCTAAAATTAATGCGGTTGGTGTGGTTGGTTTAGTTGAAAACATGCCAGGTGGCAATGCTCAAAGACCGAGTGATATTGTTAAATCATTTTCAGGAAAAACTATAGAAGTGCTCAACACTGACGCGGAAGGAAGACTTGTTTTAGCTGATGCGTTAAGTTTTACAGAAAAAAAATACAAGCCAAAATTTATTATAGATCTGGCTACCCTAACAGGAGCTATAATTATTAGTTTAGGAGAGGAGTATGCAGGTTTGTTTTCAAATAGTGACGAATTATCTAAAAATATTTTCAAAGCTGGTGAAAATGTAAATGAAAAAGTTTGGAGACTACCTTTACATAAAAATTACGACAAATTAATAGATTCCCGAATAGCAGATGTTCAAAATATTAACTATGTAGGAGGGGCTGGCTCAATAACAGCGGCTCAATTTTTGCAAAGGTTTATTTTAAACAGGACACCTTGGGCTCACTTAGATATTGCTGGTATGGCCTTTTCAAAAAAAGCCGCAAATTTAAATCCAGGTGGAGCTACTGGTTTTGGCGTTATGTTACTTAATTATTTGGTCAAAGAATATTACGAACAAGAATATGCTTGAACAAACATTATCTATTATTAAACCGGACGCAGTAGAGAGGAATTTGGGAGATAAGATAAAATCCTTTTATGAAAAAAAGAACTTAAAAATTCTTAAAAACAAAAAAATACAAATTACCAAAGATGAAGCTGCAGAGTTTTATAGAATACATCAAACAAAGTCATTTTATGAAAATTTATGTAATTATTTATCATCCGGACCAATCATAGTAATGATATTAGAGGGAGAAAATGCGGTACTCAAAAATAGAGAAATTATAGGCGCCACGGATCCTTCAAAAGCAAATATTGGGACTTTGAGACAAATGTATGGAATTTCGATTGATAAAAATTCAGTGCATGGATCCGACAGTTCGGAAAACGCTAAAGCAGAAATAGAATTTTTCTTTAGTTAATAATCCTTAAAATTTGGAATTTTTGTATTTTTTTCTAACTTTTTCTGTTTTTTTTGAAACGTAATTTGTTAACTTATCAACATTTGCCCTATTAAAACCGCTTTTCTTATAAGTATTATAGATCTATTTGGTAAGAAATATTATTCAATGCCTAAATATTTTATACTTAAGTTTAGAAGATATACTTTTATTGTTTTGATAACAATAATATTTTCGGTGATTTTGCTTTCGAAAAGTTTTTCAGAGGAAAATGTTTTTGTCATCGATAATATTAAAGTCAAAGGTGAGATAGATATAAATTTTTCAAGAGATAAATATATCAACAAAGCGTTTTTAAAATCTTTTGAAATCCTTATGTCTAGGATTTTACTATCAAAAGATTCAAATAAAATAAGCGATATAAGTTTGAATAAAATAAAAAATTTAATAAAAAGTTTTCAGATTTATGAGGAGACATACAGAAAAAATGAGTATAAAGCGAGTTTTAAAATATATTATAGTGAAGCTAAAGTTAAAAAGTTTCTTGGACAAAAAAATATTTCATTCTCCCAGCAGAAAAATATTTCAGTAGTTTTCTTTCCTCTGTTTTTTGTAAATGATGAAATTCAAGATTTTTATGAAAATTTTTTTTACAAAAAATGGATAGATATTGAAATTACAAATGAACAAATAAATTTTATACTTCCAGTAGAAGATCTGGATGATATTTCAAAAATAAAGGAAGCGAAAAACAGAATTGAAGATTTAAATATTAATGATTTTGTTAATAAATATGATACAAAAAATTTTATTTTTGCATTAATAAATTTTCAAAACAAACGGCTAAACATACATCTTAAAACAAATTTTGACGAGAGTAAAACAAGCAAAAATATTTCATACGAACTTGATCATATAAATAATGAGACAGAATTATATTCTATTTTGAAAGATTTAAAGACACAAATCACAGAAATTTGGAAAGAGGAAAATCTTATTAATTTATCAGTTCCATTGTCAATAAGAATAAAATTTAGATATACTAAACTTCAGGATTTGGACAAATTAAAAAATATTTTTTATAACATAAATTTTATCAACAATTTTTCTCTAGAAGAATTAGATATTAAAAATTCTTTTTTTAAGATTGATTATTACGGCAATCCCAAAAGATTGAAGACAGAGCTTTTAAAATTTGATTATCGATTGAAAAATGACCAAGGATATTGGGAGATTTATACAGATGAGTGACCAATTAATCCTCAAATTTCCAACAAATAAAGTTTATTTGAAAGAAGATTTTTATGTTTCTTCAAGTAATAAACATGCATACGATTTTATAAATAGCTGGCCTAAATGGATTAAAAGAATTGTTAACATATTTGGTCCAACAGGATCAGGCAAAACACATTTAGTATCAATTTTAAAAAACAAAACAACAACATTTGAGATTCAATCAAACAAATTAAATGAAAAAGTTTTTCTTCAATTTAAAACAAAGGAAGCTTTGATAGTTGAAAATTTAGATAGCAAAATTTCAGAAAATCTACTATTTTCGTTATGGAACAACGTCCTACAAGATAATAAATATCTCTTAATTACTTCTAACAAACCAATTAATGCATACAAGTTTCAATTACCTGATTTAAATTCTAGAATTAAAAGTTGTATAAGTTTTGGAATTAAACTTCCTGACGATAATTTAATCAGCGTCATTCTGGCAAAAAGCTTTTCAGATAAACAAATAAAGGTTGAAAAAAAGCATATTGATTACATAATAAAAAGAATAGACAGATCCTATGAAAAAATATCTCAATTTATTTTGATTTTAGATAAATATTCATTAAAAAAAGGTAGTCCATTTAGTTTAAAATTAATTAAAGAAGTATTAAAAATGATATAAATTCATGGGAAGGAATCGCTTTGCACAAATATAGAACTCATACATGTTCAGAACTAACTAAGGGAGATGCTGGCAAAACCGTCAAGCTTTCAGGTTGGATTCACAGAAAAAGAGATCATGGGAATCTTCTTTTTTTCGATCTGAGAGACCATTATGGTTTATCACAGTGTGTTGCGGAAAATAGTAGTACTTTTTTTAAGCAAATAGAAAGAGCAAAACCTGAATCTGTAGTTTGTGTATCAGGTAAAGTTGTAAAAAGATCGGTAGATACAATTAACAAAGATTTATCCACAGGAGAAATAGAAATTGCAGTTTCATCATTTGAGGTTTTATCTGCTGCAAAAGATTTACCCATGCCCGTATTTGGAGAACAGGATTATCCTGAAGAGATAAGATTGAAGTACAGATTTATAGATCTAAGACGAGAAGAAATGCATCGTAATATTATTTTAAGATCAAAAATAATTTCTTTTATAAGAAATAAAATGATAAGCGGTGGTTTTTTAGAATTTCAAACGCCAATATTGGCTGCTTCCAGTCCAGAAGGTGCTAGAGATTTTTTAGTTCCTAGTAGATTGCATCCTGGTAAATTTTATGCGCTGCCTCAGGCACCTCAGCAATTTAAACAAATGGTTATGATTTCTGGTTTTGACAAATATTTTCAAATAGCACCTTGTTTTAGAGATGAAGATAGTAGATCAGATAGGAGTCCCGGAGAACACTATCAGCTGGATATTGAAATGTCTTTCGTGGAACAGGAAGATATTTTTAAGACATTGGAACCTATTTTTTTTGAGGTATTTAACGAATTTGGAAAAAATAAAATTGTTTCCAAAACACCTTTTAAAAGAATCAAATATAAAGATTCCATGTTAAAATATGGTACTGATAAGCCAGACTTGAGAAATCCGATAGAAATATTTGATGTTACTGAAATAATTAATAGAGAGGATGTTAAATTAGATATTTTTAAAAAATCTATTTCTAAAGGTGCAATTGTGCGCGCAATACCTGCCCCAAAGACATCATTAAAACCCAGAAATTTTTTTGATGGGTACAATAATTGGGCCAAAGAAATAGGGGCCAAAGGTTTAGGTTATATATCTTTAGGGAAAAATGGAAATAAACTTCTTGGCAAAGGACCAATAGCAAAATTTTTTTCAGAAAGAGCAATTAATGACTTGATAAAAGTTTGTAATTTAAAAGAAAATGACTCTATTTTTTTCTCATGTGACACAAAAAACAATGCTGAAAAAATTTCTGGACTAGTAAGACATAAATTAGGTCATGAACTTAAGCTTATAGATGACAATAAGTTTGAATTTTGTTGGATAATCGACTTTCCCATGTATCAATATGACGAAAAAGAAAAAAAAATTGATTTCAATCATAATCCTTTTTCGATGCCTCAAACCAATCCGCTAAATTTTGAAAAATCTGACCCTCTGTCAATACTTGCGTATCAATATGATTTGGTATGTAATGGTTCGGAAATATCATCAGGAGCAATAAGAAATCATTTACCAGAATTAATGTACAAAGTATTTTCAAAAGTTGGCTATTCAAAAGAAGAAGTTGACAATAAGTTTGGAGGTATGATCAAGGCACTTTCTTATGGTGCTCCACCCCATGGTGGAATAGCACCTGGAATAGATCGAATTGTTATGCTGCTAGCTAATAAAGAAAACATCCGTGAGGTTACCCTGTTCCCAATGAATCAAAACGCTGAAGATTTATTAATGGGGGCGCCTTCCAAAGTTAACGAAACTCAGTTAAAAGAGTTAAATATTGAAGTTTTAGAAAAGAAGAAGTAATATTCTATTTTTTGCTTTTCAAATTAATTCTTACGTTGCTTAAATCAACGAGTTTGTCTTTATAGTTGCTTCTTACAAAACCCTTGCTTGTAATATCTTTTACCAATTTCAAGAAAGCTTCATCATCATCTCCCGTAACTTTCTCATTCAAAGTTTTATTAATAGAAATAGAAGGTGTGTGTGCAAGATCTTCTCTTCCCAGATACGATATAGCTAGTTCTCTAAAAATATAATCTAAAATTGATGAGGCATTTAAAATTCTATCGTTGCCCTTAATTTCTCCAGATGGTTCAAATTTAGTTTCAATAAAAGCATCGACGAATTCATCCAGTGGCACGCCATACTGAAGACCTAGAGAAATAGCTATTGCAAAATTGTTCATTAACGCTTTTACAAGTTCACCTTCTTTGTTCATATCGATAAAAATTTCACCAACTTTTCCATCATCATATTCGCCGGTGTGTAAATATATTTTATGATCTCCTATTGAAACTTTTTGTATGTAACCTTTTCTTCTATCAGGCATTTTCGATCTATTGGTCGTGTTTTTATTCAGTTTCTGGATGTTAGCATCTTTTCTGTTGAAATCGTTTGCACCCTGTAATTTATTTGAATTGATAACTGTTTCATTAACCAAAGAGGAAATATTAGGAATTTTTTCTGTGATCGATTCATCGGAATGCACGTCTTTATTTTCACGGGTAACAGTTTTAGTTTTTCTATTATTTAACCTAACATCGATTATCTCAACTTTGCCATCATTACGATTTTCGAGTTCAGAAAGTTTCTTCTCATTTAACTCATCAAGTTTGTGAATTATTTTAAACGTACAGGTATAAAACGTTTCCACTAAATACTTCGACATAGATACGGTCTCCAAGATTTAATTATTTTTGATATATATAGCGTATGCTTATATGATATATACTAAATACATTTTAAATCTAATAAATTATTTACAATTCTTAATTGTGTGAATATTTATTTTAGAAGAATAAGGTTGTGAAACAAAGAAAAATTTTATGACAGGGTTTATTAAACAAATTTTTACGTGGTGGAATCGACAAACTATTGGTACTTTTATTTATACTTTTTTCACAGGAAAGTTTGCCGGCAAGGATCAATTTGATAACAAGTACTATTATAATTCCAAAGGAAAGAGATGGGTAATTTATAAAAACAAAGTTGAATCATCGACAATTCCTGCAGAGTGGCATATGTGGATACATTTTTTAAAAAATGAAAAACCCTTAGACAGTTTAAATAAATTCAAGTGGCAAAAAAAACATGAAGAAAATTTAACAGGAACAACCAAAGCCTATAAACCGGATGGTTTATTAAGTTCCAACGATAAGAAAAGTGTGAAAAAGTATGAAGTATGGAAATCCTAAAAATTTTTTTTTGATCTTTATTTTTTTTTTGATTGGTGCTTTCTCTACTTTTGCAGAAGATAAAATAGAAGTGGTTCCACTAATAAATTTGGAAGAATTATCTCCAACTTTTGAAGAAGATAAGGACGAATTAGAGAGTATTGAAGATAAAAATATTATTTTAGACAAAAAAAGCATCATTTCTAGCGAACATAAATTAGCGAAGAGTAGTAAAGTTTATATTAATCTAACAGCTCTAGATAAAATAACTGCAAAAACATTTTCTATTAGATTGGCGGTTGGTGACAAAAGTTTTTTTGGTTCTTTAGAAATCAAAGCCTTTAAATGCCAACTTTCAGAAAGCAAAGATACTTCTGATACAGTTGCTTACATACAAGTTAAAGATTTGTCAGCTAAGAATAATAATCAAGTTTTTTTATTTAATGGCTGGACCTTTGCGTCTAGTCCTACTCTTCAATCGATTGATCACCCGGTCTATGATTTATGGCTTACAAGTTGTGAAAACATTTAATAAAACGATTCATTAACCAACCAATTTACATCAAAATCAGAACTAATAAATTTTTCATGGTTAAGTATTTTTTTATGTAAATTAATTGTTGTGGTTATTCCCTCAATTACGAATTCATCCAAAGCTCTAAGCATCCTCTGTATTGCTTCTGTTCTGTTACGACCTTGGCATATTAATTTACAAATTAAACTGTCATAATATGGTGTAATTTTGCATCCTTGAAAAATAGCACCATCAACCCTTGTTCTAAATCCCGAAGCCTGGTGACAAACATTAATTGTTCCTGGCGATGGTTGAAAATTCTTACTTGGATCTTCAGCGTTAATTCTACACTCAATTGCGTGTCCTCTTGGTTTAATATCATTTTGAGTTAAGGCTGTATTACCTGTATTTGCTATCCATATTTGTTCTTTGACTATGTCTACTCCTGTAGTCATTTCTGTTACTGGATGTTCAACTTGAACTCTTGTGTTCATTTCAAGAAAATAAAACTTTCCATTTTCATATATATATTCAACCGTACCGGCGCCCTCATAACCGATTTTTTCTACCATTTTTATAGTTTTATTTAATAAATCCGATCTTATTTTTTCATCAATAACTGGACTAGGAGTTTCTTCTATTAGTTTTTGATATTTTCTTTGAACCGAACAATCTCTTTCATTTA
>Ga0187827_10001771_pt1 | contig 30889 bp, 21 predicted proteins | sample ETNtaG_39_FD_167969 | JGI IMG/M metagenome (GOLD analysis project Ga0187827, IMG submission 167969) | Marine microbial and viral communities from oxygen minimum zone, Eastern Pacific Ocean - ETNP2014_SV_150_PacBio MetaG (Illumina Assembly) | ecosystem: Environmental > Aquatic > Marine > Hypoxic...
CGACGCGCTCATCCCCCGCGACGCCCATCAACAGCATGGGGACGTTCGCCGAGTCTTCATAGAACACTCGCTTGGCCCACATGCCGTGATTGCCGAGCATGTCCCCATGATCGGAGGTAAACATGATGATCGTGCTATCGAGGAGTCCTTCTTCCCTGAGCGTTCCGATGACCACCCTGAGCTGGTGGTCGATGTGTGTGCACATGGCATAAAACGCGCGGCGCGCCTGCGCGATTTCGTGCGGCCGCCTCGGGTCTGAATCACGTGTCTGAGATTTGAGGCGGTAGGGCAGGGCATCGAAATCTTGCGACCACTCACCAAAGTTCGGTTCACCGGGGTCGAGATCGCTATACATATCCATATAGCACTGGAGCGGCGCCAGCGGTGGATGCGGATGGCAGTATGAGAGATACCAGAAGCCTGGCTTTCCAGGCTCGCGGCGCTGGATCGTCCTGGCCATCTGCTGGGTGGTCCAGTTGGTGACGTGAAGCTCTTCGGGCAGGTTCCATGGCCGGTTGAGGTATTCGTTATTGCACATGCCGTGGGCGAATTGTTTCCCCGCGTACCCCTGGTCCCCAAGGAAGAGCTCATAATCATCCACGAAGCCAAACTGCAACCGTCCCTCTTCAGCGAGTATCACATCATCAAACCCGATTCGGGAACGCTGCGGGGCGACATGCAGCTTGCCGACGGCGTACGCCTGGTAGCCCGCGTTCCGAAAGGTCTGGGCCATCGTCTGAAGTCGTGCGGGCGCGGGTTGATCCTGGAACGTGCGGTCCCCATGAGTCCGGCAGCTCGTGCCGGTCATCAGCGTCTTGCGGGCGGGTATGCAGACCGGGCATTCGCTGTAAGCGTTGACGAAGCGAGTGCCGTTGCGAGCGATCTGATCGAGCGTGGGCGTGAGGATGGTCGGATGCCCGGCTTCGCCCAGAAGGGACGCGGGCCAGTGGTCGGTACAGATGAGGAGGACGTTTGGTTGGTCGGACATGGGGAGGAATAATGAGTAATGAGTAATGAGTAATAGGCTCCGGTTTCGGAATTCTGAATCCTGCTGAATCCTGAATCTTCAACAATCCTCAGTCTCTCAAAAGACTCTCTGCATGCATCCTCAGTCCCTCCTGAATCGAGGTTGCCGGTACCTTCAATCCCGATTCGTGGAGGCGGGTAAGATCGTAGATGCGATGGCAGATGAACGCGTCTTTTTCCGGGTTTTCTTTCAGGTATTCATCCACCGAGATTTCTTCAAAATTCGTTTCGACTCCCAGAACGTCGCCAATGATCTCGTAGTACTTCTTTGATTCGATAATGTCTGGCCCAGCCGCGTTGAAGATGCTGCTTTCGCAGCTCTCGTTGTCTGCGCAACTCAGAATGAGCTCAGCAAGGTCGGGAGCAAAAATGGGCTGTTGCAGAAAGTAACCCCCGCCGACAAGCGCGAGGGATTGGCCGGCTTTCATCTTCTGAAGCAGTTCCGGGTCGCGGCTGTAATTGGGCAGACAGCCCGGCAAGGAGCCTGGGCCGTAGATGTGGCATGGACGCAGGATGGTCCACGCCATACCTCCAGTATCGCCGTTGAGAATCTCCAATTCGCACAGCCTTTTCTTGTGTCCATATGAACTGTCCGACCGATAAAGTCCATCTTCCGGCTGCGGGTGGACCCTCCCGGAAGGGGCGTAAACGAAATCCGTGGAAACGAAGACCAGGTGCCGGGCCCGATTCTTGAAACACTCGATATCCTGCTTTGCGTCTTCCGGCTCATAGCCGATGCAATCAGCCACCAGATCCCACTCGCCGCCATGGGCATCGATTGTCTGGGCGAAGGCTTCTCTATCCTTGCGATCCACAACAATTGATTGTGCGCCTTCCGGTATCTCACGCTGACCGCGCGTGACTGTGCTGACCGAGTGGCCATGCTCCAGGGCAATCCGGGCGAGCGTGCCACTGACAAAGCCGCTGCCGCCGATGATGAGAAGGTTCATAATACGTAATGAGCAATATGCGCTAGGTACGTGCCGTCTGTGGTCTCTGCTTACTCATTACTCACGCCCCGATCAACAGAACACGTTTGATTTCCCAGCCCAAATCTGGGATTAGAAGCGGCATGAAGATTCTCATCACCGGTGCCAATACACCACTTGCCACAACGATCTCTGAACGGATTTCCGCTGATCATGAGGTCGTAGCCATAGACGCGGAATCTGAACCCGCCAACGGACGGCTTCTCGATCTGAGAGAGCTGGAGGGTGAATGCGAACTTCTGGACGGCGTCGAGGTCATCCTTCATTGCGGCGTTTTGCCGTCCGATTGCGGCGATGAACAGCACGTTCTCGATTTTGCGAACCGGGGCACCTTCAATTTGCTGAATGCCGCAAAGGCGGCCGGTGTCCGCCGGTTCATTCATTTCTCCACCCTTGACTTTATGACAGACAAGGTCGACGAATACTGGGTGGACGAGCGATTCAAGCCGCGGCCCGATACCGAGGCCACGCAGTTGGCACACTTTCTCGTGGAGAAGATGGCGTATCAGTTCGCCATTGAGACACCGATCGAGGTCATCAGTCTGCGTCTGGCCAATGGGGTGCTTGAAGAAGAGACCTCCGACCAGGAGTTTGATCCGGATTGGGTCGATCTCCGTGACGTAGCCCAGGCGGCTGAAAAGGCCCTTGATTTTGAGCTCCCGGATCGCTACAGAATATTTCACATAGCCGCGAATACGTTCGAAAGCCGATGGGAAGTCGGCCATGCGGTTCAATCATTAGGATATCGGCCGGAGCACAACTTTGGAGGTGCTACCCGCCGGGATCGTGACGGAAGAATAGTGACGAATAGTTAATGGCTGATGGTTCATGCAGAGCCACCATCACCACCATCCTTTAACCATCAACCATCAACCATATCTGCAAGGGGGTCACCATGGGCGACTTAAATGTAGGCATCGTCGGACTGGGCTGGGTAGCAGGAGCGCACATCGAAACATTAAAGGCTGTCAACGGTGGGAACGTTACCGCTATCTGTTCCCGTCGCGAACATGACGAGGCAGCGCTTGAAGAGCAGTTTGGAACACCGCTCAAGGCGTATACCGATTTCGACGAGATGCTCGCGAATCCTGATATTCACATCATCGATATCTGCACACCGCATCCGCAGCATGCGGAGCAGGCGATTGCGGCCGCGAAGGCCGGCAAGCATCTGATCATTGAAAAACCGATCTGCATCACCTGGGAAGATGCCAAGGCCATGAAGGCCGCGATCGAGGAGGCGGGGGTCAAGGCATGCGTCTGTTTCGAGGTGCGGTTCAGCAAACATTTTCAGCTCGTCAAGTCTGTCATTGATGAAGGCCTTCTGGGTGAGATTCACTTCGGTGAGATCGATTACTACCACGGCATCGGGCCCTGGTATGGCCAGTTCGGCTGGAACGTCAAGAAAGATTTCGGTGGCAGTTCTCTGCTCACCGCGGGCTGCCACGCGTTGGACAGCCTGCTGATGTGCGTGGGCAGCGAGGTCGAAGAAGTGACGAGCTATGAGACTGGGTCCAAGAGCGAAATCTTCGAGCCCTACGAATACGCGACCACCAGCGTCAGTATCCTCAAATTCAAAAACGGAGCGCTCGGAAAATGCACCTCCTGCGTGGATTGCCTGCAGCCTTACTACTTCCATACACACTTGGTCGGCAGCGAAGGCAGTATGCTCGATAACCGCTTCTACTCGCACAAACTCAGCGGCATGGTCAAAGATCGCTGGAGCACCCTCGAAACTACGCTCATCGATTCCGGCGACGTCTCCGACCATCCGTACGAGCCGCAGTTCCAGGCGTTTGTGGACAGTATCAACGACGATTCAACAATGCCGCTGACTGACTTTGACACGGCCTTCGAATCTCATCGGGTGGTGTTCGCCGCCGACCTCTCAGCCGCTGAAGGCAGACCGGTGAAGCTGAGCGAATTGGAGTAACTGACTCAGTGCCCCAGCTCAACGACTTCCGCCTCAGCTACTGCACCAACGTCCACCCTTCAGAAAAACTCGACCAGATGCAATCGTCTCTGGAGGAGTTCACGCTGCCTCTGAAGAAACGGCTCTTTCCCGATCAGGAAATGGGTCTCGGTATCTGGATGGCCGCCGAGGCTGCGAGCACGCTCCATGACGACCCGGCGCAGTTGGATCACTTCAGAGAGTTCCTGTCCTCGAATGGTTTCTTTCTGTTCACGATAAACGCGTTCCCGTACGGAAATTTTCACTCCAATCGCGTCAAAGAGAAGGTCTACCTGCCCGACTGGACCGAGCAGGAACGCATCGACCACACGTGCCATGTCGCGGATGTACTGGCAAGCCTGCTGCCTGAAGGCGAGACCGGATCCATCAGTTCGCTTTCCGGCGCTTTCCGCCCGGCAAAACACGGCGAGGAAGTGTTCGAAAGTATCGCGGTCAGCATGGCCAAAGTGGTCGCGCACCTGAAACGCCTCGAGGATGAGACCGGCCAGCTCATCCAACTTGGCATCGAGCCCGAGCCCTGGACGACACTGGAACTGACATCGGACTGTATCCACCTCTTCAACGAGCACATCTATCGAGGGGGCCGGCAGAAGCTCAGTCAGGAGCTTGGCATCAGTGCGGATGATTCCGAAAGCCTGCTGCGCCGCTACCTCGGCCTCTGTTACGACTGCTGCCACCAGGCCGTGGAATTCGAAGACCTCGGAGAATCCCTTTCAGCCCTCCAGGCTGAAGGCATCCCGATCGCCAAGATGCACCTTTCCTGTGCCCTTTCGATACCTGACCCGGCGAACAATCCGGATGGCATCCGCGATTTGCTCTCGTTCGACGAGGAGCGCTACCTCCATCAGGTCGTCGCAATGGACCAAGGCCGGCGCGTCACTCTTCGCGACCTTGATGAGCTCACGCCTGAAGTGCTTGAAGTTTGGAAGGCTTACCCCGAATGGCGCTGCCACTTTCACGTCCCCATTTTCCTCGAAAAGCTCCCCAACATGGGCACCACCCGGCCGCAGCTCGAGGCAGCAATAGACCACCTGAAAATAAACGGGAGCACACACCACCTGGAGATCGAAACCTATACCTGGCTGGTCATTCCGGAAGGGGTGCGAGAGGAACTGTGTGGCGGCACACTGTCCGGCAGCCTTGAACAGGAATTTCGGTGGGTGATGGAAAGGCTGACGAATTAAGTTTCAGGTGCCGGACATTGTGGCCGCAGGCTGCTGCCAGCCTGTGAGCCGAGAGAGATTACGGAAGAACCTGGCCAGCCCAGCCCCCAATTAACTAAAACTGATACGCCTGGATGAGGTCGTCGTCCGAGCGGTTTTCGATTTCCAGGACCGCGAGCAGTCTGAAGATCTTTAACACGTTCATGAGCACTTCGGGAACGTTGAGCAGGCGGAGGCGGCATCCAATCGCGCCCAGCCGTTTCTCCGTGCGGACGAGCATGCCGATGCCCTGCGAGCTGAAGAATTTGATTCCGCCGAGATTGAGATCCACATCAAAGTCTGCCTTGTCCAGTTCGACTCTGAGTATCGAAGCAGTTTCCGAATCCACCGTGCCATTTACGGTCATGTAATCCGGTCTGACCCAATCAATGGTGATCTCCTGGCTGGTGTTCGCGACGATCCCCAATTTGAGAGAGTTCATTTTTTCGTTTCGCTCAGCACTCTCGGGTGCAGGAAGAACAATGGTGTAGTTTCCTGCCGTATTTTCGATGAAGGCAACATTGGCGTCTCCGGCGATCTCGAGGCCAGCCTGCTTCAAAGCTTCACCTGGGGAGGTCAAGAGTTGTTCACGGAGCGAGCTGTCCCCCTGGGCCTGGGCGATCAGTTTCTTCAGGGGGTTCACTATGAATTCCGAGGACATGGAAACGCTCTTACCGGCCTCCGGAAGCACGGTGGTAATATCGGAGTTCGAGAGCTGTTTGAAATCCACGGTCGCACCATCCGGCAGTTCGACGCCGGCATCGGCCATCGCCTCTGCAGGTGATTCAAGAAGCCTGGAAAGGAGCGTCGAATCACTGCCAGCCTCGCGCAGAAGCTTGCCGAAGGGATCTTCCGGATTCCACGCGTTAACAAGATCTTTGATGAATCGCTGTGCTGATATGAAAAGGTCGTCAGGCATGCCAGGCTCCCGAATTTATCGAAGTTTCGAAGGGTGGCTATGTACCGGATTTCAGTGAGGCGTGCAAGGGATTCAAAGATCACCGGATGTAGAGTGCGTCGATCAAAAAGTCTGCTTTCTTGTCAGCGCATTCAAATTTCAGATGTATCTCTTTGATGGCCTCTTTACTGCCCAGAACTGAGGTGTATCTGCCGCTGTCGCCCCTTTCGGTGAATCGTCGGCCAGTGAGGTCAAAGCTCACCGGGGTACTCCATTGGCCTCCCGGAACAGATTGGGGCCGAGAGACAAGCGTCCGGCTGGATGTGCTCAAAAGGACTCTACAGGTCACCTCCTCTCCCTGGTGAAACAGGTGGAAGGAGAGCCGCTTGTTTCTGCCCCGAGGAACACTCCTTTTTAGAGAGAGCATCAGCTCGCGGTTCTTCCTGCTTTGGAATGAGTGCGTGACGGAGAGCACTTTCCCGCCGGCCGCGGAAGGCAACGATCGAAGTTGGGGAGGGCGGTCCGGCTTATCCTCGGCCTGGGCGGTCCAGTTGGGCTTGGATTCGAGTCCATCGCGTTTGTTTGGAGCTGCCGCGTCTGTGTAGAAAGGATAGCGATGGGCAGGCCCCCAGTTCCCGGCCTTGTCCCGGGCTCGAACGCTGAAAAAACGGAGGCCGGTTTTCTTTGCCACCGGCAATTTTACGAGACCTGCGGCGGAGCGAATCTTCGGCGCTGGCATTGACGCAGAAGAGGAATCCAAAGTCCACGCCAAGCCCGCAATGCCGGATGGATCTGTCGCGTGGACGCTGAATCTCGGCTCCGGTGTGCCACTGCCGGTCAGGATGAAATTATCAATATAGTATTCGCTTCCTTTCGCGTTCCAGAGATTGCTCCAGTTGCCGAACGCAAACTGGCCGACCGTGTGGGCTTTGGTTTCGGGGTCAGCATCTTTCAGGATGTCATGAAGATTGAAGATCGCGTGGTGCCATTTGCCATCCGCAACGATCCCGGGAATTTCGCCGATCTTGTCATATCCGTCAGGGTCCTGGGTCAACGAAATGCATCGGTATTTACTGTTGGCATAAACGCGTAATAGGATTCTCAGACCGGGCGGGAATTTATAATCAAACGCGACAATGGGATTCGGAGCGACCGGGACATTCTTCTTCAACTGGAGGTAAACGCCGGACTCATCCCAGGTATCAGCAATCGTCGCTTTCAGGCAATTGTCCTGGCGATCCTCATCCCGGGAAATGGCAATGCGTGCCCCTGATTGTCCGAGCGGCTTCCAATCGCCAAAATCCTGAGTAAAGCTCGTGAATGATTGCACCAGGTTGCCTTCGCCTTCGATGGCCAGGTCGACCGGGCCGTCCTGATCTTTCTTAAAATCCAGCACCCAACTCCAGGAAGCGGGCTCGGACCCGTTACCTGCAAAGTCCTTCGCCGGATCGAGCTCGAAACTGAGTCTGCTCTTGTCATCAGGGTCAGGGAACAGACCTGCCCCGGCCCAGTCGTAGGTCAACACGCCCGTCTCCGCATCGAATTCAGTGTGCTCTGATTCGAGCGAAACAGGTAAACCGTTCAACTTCAGTTGAATGGAACGCGGGTCGATGCCGGAGCCCTTTTCATGAAAGTGAAGCTTGATTTCCGGACTTGCCGTTTTGCTGCCCTGCGCGGGAAAGACCTCCTCGAGTCTGGGAGGAGTATTATCGACGAGGTAGCGAATATGCGTCGCACGGCCCCAGTTGCCGACGGTGTCCTGTGCACGGACATGGAAAAACAAGTCGCCTTCAGGCAGGTCTTCGAATGTGCTGTAAGGCTCCGTGGAATCGACTTTGGTATCCGGGTCATCGGTTGCCCTTTTGCTCCAGGAATAGCTGTAGCCCCCGATGCCACTGATGTCTTCCGCTCCCCAGCGAAGCCTCAATCCGCCATTTGAGCTGACGGCCTGGACGAGCGAAAAATTATCCAATTGCAGATTTGCACCGGGAACATTCCCCCGGTGCCCGAAATCGCCGAGCACGAATTGCGAAATCGTGCTCGCATTCAGTTCGAAGTTTCTGAGATAGACGCCGACGACTTTTCTGAGGTCGACCTCCGCACGATGCCACCGCTTGTCCGCAACGACATCAATCTTGCCAACGAACTCGAGACCGTCGTCACTGTCTGTGAATCCCATATATTTGTTCCCGCCCCGTGTCTGGAACTGAAAATCAGCCTTCAGGTTCCCATCGGTTCGATAATCAAAAGTGAGAAAAGGATACCGACCGAGATTGAATTGCCCTCGATGGAGCAGAATGCCGGAATATCCAGCAAGCTGTTCGTTAATGATGTTCAGGAATTGCCGGCCTTCCTGCTCTTGCCTTTTCAGCGTAATCCCCCTCTGAGCATAAGGGAGAATCTTGCCGAATCCCTCTTCAAAATCCTCATCGAGAATACGTGCCTCCAGGCGCACGGGTGAGGGTGGCGTTTTATCCAGGGACGGATCAAAAATAAGAGTCAGGGGAAAATTTCTGTAAAGCTCTTTGTTCACCTTCCTTTTGCGTTGCGAGGTTCTCCACCACTTGGTCGGGGTCCGAAGAGCTGCGGGCAACAACGTATCGGCGAAACTGATTTCAAGGGATACTTCCTCGTCTTTCTTCAGATCAACGCTGGTGTTCTCGAGATTAAATCTGAGCACGCGATGGCGTGCATCGTAATCAAGATTCCCGGGCGCGAGCTCTTGATGCTTAATAACAACACTTACCGTTGAGAGCAGTGGATCGATGATGGAGTCTTTCTCAAAAAAGATCTTTACCTCTCCTCCGCCCCATTTCGCCCCATCCTTCGGCTTCGTTCGCAACATCTTGAGCGGGCCGGAAACTAGCAAGGGGTAGTGGACCGGTGGTGTCCATTTTCCATTTTGAGTCTTCATCGAAACATGAAAGAACCAATTGCCAGGCGTCAGGCCTTTCTGTTGGACCCTCAGACTTTTGCAGTCTTTACCGAGTGCCTGAGTTTTATCGGGAAGGACCTTCAAGCTGCCTTTAGCACTGATTGGATGAGTTTTCGGGCTGTTATCAAGAATGTAGCAAAACTCCTGCACGTCTTTTGATTCTGTTCGGGCTGTCAAATCAAGATCAGGGCCACCAGCGGTTTCAAGGCGAAAATTGTCGATATGGTACGCCGCTCCGGCCATGTTCCCGCCAAATCCGGCCTGGATGTAACCCTCATGGAATTGGCCCAGCCTCATGGCTTGGAGGGTAAGCTGTGCGTTTTCCGGAAAACGCTCCTTCATCGCAAGCCCCAGATGGATCCGTGCCGTGTGCCAGTTCCCATCAGCTACTGCGTTGAAGTCCCCCGCCATCCTTTCCTTTGCACTCGTCCTTCCCGATCCGGTCAATCGAATAAAATAAAATCCATCCTTGCCTTTCAGTTGAAAATAAAGATTCACAAGGACGCCGCTAGGAATGCGGTAATCAAAACTTAAAGCTACTATTTTCGAGACGTCCAAATCCTGCACTGGTGCAACGACCCCGGAATCGCCGCCAGGGTGCTTGTTGACTAATTTTAGGCTGCCGGCGCCTTCTGCCTTAATTTCTTTGTCAATTGAAAGCAGTGCGCTCTGTTCAGAGTCAGTGACACTCCAGTCAGTAAAGTGTTTATCAAATGATTGTTCGAGAAATGGATGAGTAAGGGATGTGATTTCGATTGGATAAGTTTCTGTCGAAGCCTTATCAATTAGGCTGTCTGGTTCGGAGCGAAGGCTTACGCGCGCTTTCGGTTTTATTGCTTTTTCGTAAGAGATCTTTGCCCGCGCAACGACGATGCTGTTGTTTTGTGTCCACAGAGCAATGTGCTTTCCTGGAGGTGGCTCTTCATCCTCAAATGACATCACTTTTACATTATCAAAGAAGAACCCGATGCGATTTTCGCGGCGGCGAAGTTTCAGAAAATACCATGCGCCGTGAACCGGTCTCCCGCCCGGATCCCAAGGCACCTTAATTACCCTCGCCCTGGGCCGCCCGTCTCGAACGCGTGGGATCATCTCACGCTCTGTTTGAGCAACTACTATGTTCTTTCGGTAAATAAGCGATTGCTTTTCGGACCAGTATGGATCCCAGGCGGCCAGCACAAGCGCGTACCCACTGAACATGTTCTGGCCGTCGCCGCAGAAGGATAAATTGATATCTCCCACTCTGGGATAAATGCCGCCCGCGCCTTCTCTCAACTCCTGTCGCATGCGCATGCCTGCAAAGCATTCGATGGTGAAATCGCCTTCAAACTCGTGCTTGTTCCACAATGCAGCAAGGCCCTTGCTGCGCCCGTTCATGTGGGACCATCTGGGATCACATGAAAACCGATTGATGACCTCCCACGTTCCGACTCTTTCCCAGTCGGCGGGGGCCTGTTCGAACATATAGTCTTTTACCTGGTCTCGGAGCACCTGCACTTTTGCGAAGTCTGTATGACTGTGGAGAACTGTTCCGAGAGTGACTCCCTTCGACGGTTCAGGCTCATTTACTGACAGCAGCTCTTCATTATTTAAAGTGACCCAGATTAGATTTCCGGCGACATTCAATTCCAACTTGCCCCAGTTAGTTTCCTCTTTCCTGCCAAGCTTTTTCTTTTTAGTTTTCGGTCTGACCTTACGGATGGCCTGTTTTAACAGCCTCTGTTTTCTGTAAAGCGCGAGCTTGCACGATTTTTTTGCAGTATTTGTCGAAATCCGGAGTTCATATCCCTCGCCGGGTTCAGTCGCGTCTGCACCAAAGAAATAGGTTGCGTCACCAACAATGGGCATGTCGACGCGGAAATCACCATAAATATCCCCCTTGTAAATATAGGTGGCTGGCAGCCGGCGGCTTTGCGATTGACCTGCAGGCCACCATTCCCACCTGGGCGATGCCCAGCCGGCCATATAGGGATCCTGAGAAAATATCGAACGCCTGACTTTTTTCTCAATATCGCGCTCGTAGGACCCGAAAAGAGTCAGATCCCGGTATCGGCATTTTCCGTGACTGGTAATTGCCAGTTTCCCTGCTCCTGCGGGTACCTGCCGTGCCACCAGTTGTCCGTCAAGAATGATTCTCAGCTCATTGTTCTTGTGATTTAGAAAGAGGCGGCGCCATTGGCCTGGCTGCAGTCGAGCGTGCACATCCTGTGTGCTTGTGCGGCCCTGCAGCTTGCCAGATGTATCTGTGTTGAGTTGGAGAACAGTATCTCCAACCTGGATGGCGACCGAGTCGTTGTTACCAATGGCCTGAACACTCAGTTCGCAGTTGCCGCCGGTCCATGATTCGTCGAGGTACCGTGTTCCGTCTGTTCCTTCAAGAATCCAGGCATCCTGGTCTTTAACTATATTCCAGTCGCCTGACGTGGTTCGCGTGCAGGACTCCAGCAGCTTTTTTGTATCCAGCGTCAGTGAGGGATCCGATTCCACCAGGAAATCATCAAAATAAGCCCGGGCCTTTGTTGAATAGAGTCCGACTTTGCCGCCCACCGCATCGGGCCTTTCAGAACTGAAGAGCTGCGTATCGTCAACACCCGCGATAACCCGCCCGCCTCTGATTGCCAGTTGCAGGCGGTACCAATTGCCTGCGCGGCCCTTCACGTATCGGATGCCAAGCGATTCCTCGCCCTTGGGAGACCTCTGAATCAGTTCGAGTTTGCCGGGATGCCTCATATCGAGCAGTAATGCGTAGCGCAAGAGAAAGTAATTCTCAGGGCCTCGATAGCCGGCCACGAGTCCGACTTCTCCGCCGTCCGTTTTGGCGGAAACCTCGGTTCGATAATCTTCCCAGAACCAATGCCCTGCAGTCACCAGAGAGTTTTCCGGTATCAGACTGGAAAGGGAGAATGGATTGGCGCTCCTTTGGGCTTCGGGCTGATTACCCGGGCGAACGTTGGCAAACTTCCTTTCCCGGACCTGCTCGAGGATTGAGTGGCGCTGCCATTCGCCGAGGGCCACGTTCCACTGGCCGAGATCTTTCACGCTCTCATTTGTGCCCATGAAATCGTCACGAAATGAAATTCCTGAAAGAGGTTGATACCGAACCTTTTGAATGTGATTGGTGCTGCCTGCTCGGGTCAGCAGTTTTCCGCGGAAGAACCGGTTATTCGCGGCCCAGGACGCGTAACGGCCGTTTACCAGCACGGACACGGAATGGGGCTGCCTGCGGATCTCGATGTTCGCTTCGTCTGCGAGAGCAACGGGCCTCTTATCCAGAACGGTTCGCGTTCCGCCGTGATTAGATTCCAGTGTGCCGTTTCCGTTATCCAGTCTGAAGCTGTAATAGTCAGTCGTCCCACTGCAGGCGAATATGAGCTCAGCCTTTTCCGAAGGTGCTGCCAAAGCGATCGAGAAAACGTAATGGTCGTGCCGGGCGTCTCCTATTAGCTGGAATGTGTTCCCGTCAATCTCCAAAGTCTCTGCCGTGCTCAGAGAGCCAAGGCTGAGAGAAATCAGGTAAAAGAGAAGAGCCATTCCGGGAATGCTCTTGATTGAGAATCGGGTCATGGATTAGGCTGAGAGACCTTGGACTGTTTTCGATCTCGCCGCGGAGCGTCGAGACCGCAGTATTATGCCTTCTGGCCACCCTTTAACTGCAAATGGAATTGAACTTTCTTGACAGGCTGGAAAAGAGGCTTGGGACTTTCGCTATCCCTCATCTCACTTTTGTGCTGGTAATGGGGCAACTGTGCATATTTGTATTTGGGCATGTGGATGCCCGGATACTGGACCTGCTCAACTTCGATCCCGTGCTGTTTCAAAGTGGAGAGGTCTGGCGGATTGTAACCTTCCTTTTCATTCCGCCGAGCATGCATCCGATCAGCGCCTTCTTCGGCCTGTACCTGTTCTACCTGATGGGCGGGGCCCTGGAAGCCGAGTGGGGCTATTTCAGGTACAACATTTATATCTTTACCGGCAGTCTGGCGACTGTCATTTCGGCATTTCTTGCTCAGGATGCTGTCGTCACCAACGCATACATTGGCGGTTCTGTCTTTCTGGCCTTTGCCTATCTGTATCCGAATTTCGAGATCCTCCTTTTCTTCATCCTGCCGATAAAGGTCCGGTACCTGGCGATGTTTACCTGGATCATTTACGGCTTCTCGTTCGTTACCGGGGATTGGATGACCAGGTTCCTGGTCTTTGCCTCCGTGAGTAATTTCTTCCTGTTTTTTGGCAAACGCATCCTCGGCCGGATGCGGCAGTCACAGCGCAAGATGAGCAGGGATGTCAAGCATCTCAAGAACAAGATGCAGCCCTTCCACATCTGCCAATCCTGCAAGAAAACGGAACGGACAGACCCGGAAGAAGATTTCAGGGTCTGCCCGGAATGCGCCGGCGGAGAGGAGTACTGTCAGGAGCATATTTTTGATCACGAACACGTGACGGAGGCGCGCGGCCATTTTATGTAGTTTGGGTCAGACTTGCCGCGGAGCGTCAAGACCACGAACAAACTTGCCGCGGAGCGTCAAGACCACGAACGAACTTGCCGCGGAGCTGGCCGGCGTATGTTTGAAAAGGCCGCGGGCACCAGTATAGTTCCGCCCGTCCCATCCGGGACGAATTTTCGATTGGAGAGATGCCAGAGCGGCTGAATGGGCCGGTCTCGAAAACCGGTGTGGCTTCATTGTCACCGAGGGTTCGAATCCCTCTCTCTCCGCCATTTTTTAGAACGCCTCCAGTGGGACAAGTTTGAAGTTGCGGAAATATCCCATGGATTCCGCGGCCCACTGGATCGCAAAGCCACCATACAGGAGGGGAGACGTCCCCTCTTTTTTTACGCCGTCGTTAATCTGGATCTGGAAATTGTTGTTGAATTGAATCTTCAATGTTCCGCCAATTGCCTGGACGTTCAGGTGATGTTCCTTATCCAGAAACGCAGGGAATTTTCCTTTACCGAGGGCCACTTTGCGGCCCCGTGCTTCTGGCAGGCCGCGCATTCTCCGGATGTTGTGCAGGCGATGGAACTCCCATTCTCCGCTTTGAAGGAATGACAGCCGGTACGCGGTTAGCCCTTGCTCCAGCCAGTTCTCCCGCAGGTTCTGGACACGGAACAGGAAATGAACGCCGGCCGATTCTTCCGGCATGTTATGCTGATTCAATTCGGGGCTGGCCTGCTTCACCAGAAAATCGAAATCCATGACGAAGTCCTTCCACGACCGGTCGCCTAGATGAGTAGACAGCAGGGGACCGCGTCCATTGACCCCATAGGAAAAGCCCTCTCGAGCTTTCGGCACTGTATGGAGACCGTCCTGAATCTTGAATTTCGTCCGACCGGCCGACCACACGTAATCGTCTAGCTTTATTCGCGGCGCGGTCGAATAGTTCATCATCGTTTCGATCTCCTCGCCGGTAAGTGAGCGGTTGTGGATTCGGATATCGTCGAGTTGGCCATCGAATTGATTCTGGGCCTGCCAGCTCAATGCTCCGATTGCCAGGCGATCATGCTTGTACGGCTGAAGATAAGTGGTGCGAGCTTGCGTGCTGTACTGCCCGGCCGACTTAGCATTGACAAAGAAGTGGACCCGCCCTCTGAGGAAGGTTACGGCGACATGGGTCCATTCATCCACAGGGATATTTCCCTGGTGTGAAAACCCCGACACCTGGCGTGGCTTGTTACCCATCAGCCTGAGACGCAGCCTCCCTTTATCGATTTCGAGAATATAGTCACCGTGGGTGGTCCCGCTGTGCCACTTGGAAAATATGTAGCGTGGGCGACCAAACTTATCATTAAAAGAGCGTGGCCTAATCCACGCGCTCAATGTGAATGCCTCATCAGTATTCAGAGTCTGTTCTGCGGGCAGCAGAATCGGCTTGCTCCCGTCATCGAGATCGAACGCGCTTTCAGGCCAACCATGCCTGTCAGATGCATAACGACTCTTTGCCGATTCAATCGGATGGTTGAGCTGGCTGCGATCGAGCGAGTGTCCATCCCCCGTCAGCCAGGCCACCAGTCCATCCTGCCAGGTCTGTTTGGGCTCTTTCTGCAGCAACGGCCGCGCAGTCTCGATCCCCAAGCCATAATTATCCCTCGGCCATTGTGCAAGGGCTCTGATTCGGTCGGCAGTCAGAATGCGGCTGTAGACGGTGACTTCATCCGCGCGGCCGACGAACTTGTGATCGCTCCAGCGGCCTATCTTCAGTGAAAACCGGGCGACCAGAGGGCCCAGTTCGCCCTCGGCCTGTTCAATGGCGGATGGCTTGCCGTCCATGAAGAAATTGACCCGCGACTCATCGTCCCAGGTAGCCGCAATGTGGTGCCACTTTTCTGCAAATGTCGGATGTTGAGTGTTACCACCGACATAGTTGTTGCCATGATTCGTGATGAACCAGAGGCCACGGCCGGCAGAGATTTGGAATCCAAAATCGATACCACGCGCGCCGATCTGTCCTTTCTGAATCCAAAACCGGTTGTCCTTGAAGAAAGGCAGCCATACCCAGGCTGCAACGGTCAGGCGCGAGAGTTTCAAGCTGGGCGCATCGCCCGCGTCAATGTAATCCCCCGGGTCAAACTTCATGCCACTGCCGTTGATGCCAGGCGCGAGGCTCGTACCGTAAAGTTTGCCGTGATTCTTCTCTCCGCTCAGGTCGATTACCTTTCCCGCTTGAATATTCTCGAAGTCATAGTGCAGAACCAGGCCCTCCTGCAATGGCTTGGGTAACGGGCGTGAAACTGAAAGGCTGAGAATCTGTTGTACCGGCAGATTCATCGCGCCTAGCCTGGAAGCTACCGGCAGAGCCTTGAGCTCCAGCTTCCCTTTCAAACGCATCGAGTTCGCAAGATCGATGACATACAACTCCTCCTCCCGACTCACAGTTCTGATGTGCCGAAAGGGAATCTCCACAGGCCCGAGCACGGTCATGAGTTTCAGCTTCCGTACGTCTTTCGGCACGCCGCGGACAAAGCCGCCGTCCTTGAGCCTTATATCCAGTTGGATAGGAGCATCGGTCCGAGCTTCCTCCCCGGGTGTATCAGTGGCAGCGCCAAGGAGAATCAAGAAAAAAAAGTGAGAGTTTGGCATGAACGATGAAAAGTGGTTCAGTCTGACCGGTGATTGACTTTCAGAATATTAACATCACAACCACTGTTCATGCATGTTTCAGGACCGAAACCTCCAACCAGTTCGTACGGCAACCTTCGGCAGTAGCCGAAGCACCACACGTGTCGCGCGCCGCACGGAAGATCAGCACAGTAGATTCTTGTAACTCAGAGAGGCACCACCATGCCCGTTGAATACGAAAATGTTGAGCTCCTTCATTCCGATGATTTTCACGAGCTTTCGAACTGGCATCACGAGGGGATCGGGCGTCTCGAGTCACTGCCCGGCGGCGGCATGCGCCTGGCGTGTCTGGGCAGCCGCCAGGGCGGCGAAGGCTGCATGGCTTTTTTCCGGCACGACCTGCCGGACCATGTGGCTTACGAATACGACCTGATCGTAAGAACCCAGGGCGGGCTCGTGATCAATTATCTCGCGATACGGGGCATCAACGGTGAGGACATGATTGCGGACATCGACGACCTCGAACCGCGCACAGGCATCATGGCGAACTACTTCAGCGCAAAGTGGGGGCTGCAGTCCTACCACGCTTCGATCAGCCGGTTCAACGACGCAGGCGAACATACGGAGACATCCAACTGGCGTCGCAATCCTGGCTGCAAACTCATTGGCCACGGCATCGACCCCTGCATGGAGATTGGCCGAAAATATCACATCCGAATCGTGAAGGATCGAGGCCATTGCCAACTCTTCGCCGATGGCAGATTCGCGCACGGTTTCATGGATCACGACCAATCATCGCCGATACCGGATACCGGCAAATTTGGCTTTCGCCTAATCGGTTCTGAGGTGGTTGCCGAGGTGTTTAACTTCCAGGTGCATCGGGTCGAGGCGAATGAATCCATTTGGAGATGCCAGGAATGAGCAGCGGTGGTCAGGCTGGTGGGTAGTGACCGTCTTTGAATGCTTCGCCAGTCTCAAATTCGCCTGCCTTAAGAATCGTCTGGTCGTCCGAACTATTCCAAGAACAATGCCTCGTATCCCTCACGATACGAGGGATACCTGAACTGGTAGCCGCTTGCTCGGAGCCGCGCGTTTGAGCAACGTTTGCTGCTGAGACGTCGTCGTTCGGAGTAGTCTTCGGTTGGTGCCGGCACACCGATTCTCTCGGCTATCCATTTGACTACTTCCCGGAGATCGCACGGATCATTATCGACGCCAATGTAGAGTGAGTCCGGTGACTTCAGATTCATCAGGTGAGCGAGTGCGCCGACGACGTCTGTGAGATGGATGCGATTGATATAAATTGGCGGCCCGTGGATGGAGATGGCCTTGCCCGACCGGACACTTTCCAGCAGCCTCATGCTTCCGGGCCTGTAGATGCCTCCGGCACGCAGGATGGTCGCAGGGAAAGGGCCGTCGAGTATCAGGCGCTCGGCATCAAGTATGGTCCGGCCCCGGAAACTGGCCGGCTCTGTCACTGAATCTTCATCAAGCCACTCGCCATCCGTCTGAGCGTACACGCTGGTGCTGGAAGTAAAGAATATGCGGCGAAGGGATTGTCTTCCGAGCGAAGCGATCAGGTTACTCAGACCGCCGATATAAGTGGATTCGTATGCTTCCTCGGTTGTGTTGTCGGGAGTTGCAGTAAAGAAGAGGAAATCCAGATCCTCAGGAAGATCACCGAGCTCTTCCGGGTCCGTGATATCCGCAGCAATTGGAGTGATGGCCTCCGGTAAGAGATGAGCGTTGCGGCGCAGGCCGAAGACTTCATTGCCTTGTGCAAAAAGTAAGAGGCCCAATGCTGTGCCAACGTCTCCACAGCCTGCGATGAGTATGCGTGCCATGTGATATCTTGACGGTCACTCGATCACGTGTGGTTCTTGTGCTCTACGGTTTCAGTCTGAGTGCAGAATCATCTGCCCCACCGAGACGAGCCAAGTGGGGCAAGAAAATGAGAAATCAGTGAGAGAATTGGTTTGGAGTCTGTGGGTGTGACTTCTCCGCGCAGCGCGGAGATAATTACCACGGATGGCTTTGCCATCCGTGGTATTTCTATCGTAGCTGCGGTTGCGGCCGAAGGCAGCCTTAGGACTCATCTCAACATTTAAGCCATCATTCTGATCTGTCTCTTTCGAGTCAGCCTACAACACCGCGGGCTTCCGCCATCGACACCCCAAGCTTGATCGCTTCGATCATGGATGCTGGTGAGGCTGCGTCCTTGCCGACGATGTTGAATGCTGTGCCGTGATCCACGGAGGTGCGAATGATCGGTAAACCGAGGGTGACGTTTACCCCGGTCTCGAATGCAAGAATCTTGATCGGGATTAAGCCCTGATCGTGATATAGAGCGATCATACCATCGTATTCGCCCTGCCTGGCGGAATAGAAGGCCGTGTCGGGCGGAAGGGGGCCGGAGCAATTGAAACCGCGGTCGTTGGCCTTCCTAATGGCGGGGGAAACGATGCGGGCCTCTTCGTCGCCGAAACGGCCTCCGTCGCTCGCGTGGGGGTTGAGTCCGCAGACGCCGATGCGTGGTTTTGGGATGCCGAAATCTCGCTTCAATCCCGCGTCGACCACTTCGATGGTATCCAGGATCGAATCCTCGGTGATCAGATCGAAGATCGCGCGCAACGGCACGTGAATAGTCACGAGCGCGACGCGCAGCGGGCCGCCGACGAGCATCATGACGAACTTTTCTGTATCGGTTTCCTTCGCCAGGATTTCAGTGTGACCGGGGAAATCAAACCCGGCCTTGTAGATAGCCTCCTTGTGAATTGGCGCGGTGACGATGGCGTCAATTTCATCCTCCTTCGCCAGGCGGATGGCCTCCATCAGGTAGCCGACAGAGAGGCGGCCTGCGTCGGCAGAAATCCGGGCGGGCTCGATTTCATTCCGGGGCGGCTCGCCGATTTCTACGATGTCCAGCCGTTCCATTGAGACCAAATCTGAATTAATCGTCGCAGCAGTTCTCTCAAGAAAACGCCGGTGTCCGATGATTCTGAATTCGGCTGCATCCTTCAGTTCTTCGGAAGCCAGACTTTTCAGGATGACCTCCGGTCCGATGCCGGCTGGGTCTCCCATCGTGATCGCTATCTTTTTCATTTATCTTTGAAAACTGTTCGCAGTCTCTTTCACCACACTTGGCGGAGCTCGGAAGCCATCGACCGCCGTCTTGATGTAATTGGGTACGTTCCATCCCGGCGGTAGTGATGATTTGAGGTTCTCGGTGATTTCCGTCTGCTTCTTCCGGATCTCTTCAGCCATCGCGTAGGAAGGCCTTTTGCCGGCGAGAAAGAAATGTCCCGCGATGGTCAGGATTCCGATTCCAACGCCGATGGCAGCGAGAATTCTCTGGGTCCGTTTGGTGTGGTTTTCCTTTGCCTCATCGATCACGGCAACGAGCTGTGGTACGGCTGCGTGATTGGCAGGCAGCCTCTGGAGTGACTCGAATGCGTCATTGATTGCGGCTTTGTAATGGCGTGCCTTCAAGGCTTCATTGGCCCGATCGGCAAGATCCTTTGCATGGCGGACCTGGTCGCCGAACTGTTCCTGGCTGCGCTGGCGGATTTCGTTGATGCGGTCCGAGATGTATTTACGGGCGGGGGAAGTCTTCATGAGCTCCCGCAATATCGCTTCCGCTGTTTGCCAGTCCCCCCGGGCCGCGGCTTCCTCGGACTGTTTCTCCAGTTGTTCCTCTTCCTTTATCCGTCGGACGAGTTCGATGGCTTCGTCCTGTGCCTTGGCAAATTCTTCATGCCGCTCGGCCGAGACTTTGTTCAGCAGTTCCACGGCTCTGGGGTTTTCGTGATTGTTTACAAAATCGAGGGCTGTTTCCAGAAGCTCATCCAACTCTCTCCATCGTTTGAGACGGAACTCAACGAGGTTTATCCCGCAGGTGGAGCAGTGATTGGAGCCGAGGCGATTCTTGCCTTTGCAGTCCATCTTCAGGCATTCCAGGAACAGCTCCACGCCGCACTGCCCACAGGTCAGTTCATGGCCTCCGTTCTCGTAATCGCATTTTGGACAGTTAAAGGTTTGTGCGGGCATCGGCTAGTTGAGGTAAATCTCTGGGACGGCGCGAGCGGTGAAATTGAGATGCATGATCGCGCTGTTCGTCTTGCGCGATGCGAGAGTGATCTTCAGGGACTCCGGTGTGATATTCGCGACAGAATGGAGAAGCTGATTCAACAGGATTGGAATGGCCGCGGCCGGCAGGCGGCATTCAAGCGAGAATGGGATCTCGTCCAGATCTGAAAGCGGCTCCGGCGGCGGGGGCTGCACGTCAGGCCTGGGGAAACGAACTCGAATGAGCTCCGTCACCTCAGCCCGGCCCAGAACTTTGACGAGCTCGGTTTGAAGCCAGAGCTCCTGAAACAGCTTTGCATAAAGTGCAGGCGCCGGAGGATTCTTGAAATCTTCTGATTGAAGGGGGCCGTTCTCAGGTAATTGAATCAACCTGTTGGCCAAATCACTGAGCTTCTTCCTCTCGCTCAGATAGGCCAGTTTGAATTCCACCGGGGTGGCGTCTGATCTGTCCAGCCACTCGTGCCATGGCAACTTCTCTCCGTGCCTGGTCTTGAAGAATGCCTTCGCTTCCAGGTCATATCCCTGGAGCCTGGCGATGTGCTGCATTGCGCCGGAACGCCAGCTTTCATTGACGATCGTCCTGCCGCGGCGGTGATACTGATCCAGCTTCTTTGAGATCTTCTCAAGCTCCCGCCGTTTACTGTTTGAGCTGGCATGGAACGGCCCAACAAAGATGACGTATGCAAGGGCAACGACCGCATAGCCGATTCCTGTGAAAGTCCAGAATTTGTTTGCAGCCATTTTGATTCAGCCTCCTGCCGGGCTCAGGAGGAACTGGATAACCAGAGAGGAGCGGGAGACTCCTCCTTCGCTTGTCATATGAGCATCAACGAGCTTGAAGCCCTGGACGCCTGGGATGGATTCCAGCATCCCTTGAATCTGCTTGCGGCTCTGAATGGCGTCATCCTTGGGCCCGATCTCGCAAGAGAGGATCATCTTGAGCGCGGGCACAGAAGGCGGAGGCCTATAGGAGTCAAAATCTTCGCCGAAGGTAAGCTCGTCCCCGGCCGCCTGGGACGGCTCCTGGGTAATGGTCAGGGCCGCTACCCGGGATGTCGAGGGCAGCGTCAGCAGGCACTGATTCAACGCCCGCACCCAATGTGCTCGGCGTCGCGCTATCGCATCGGCGGTCTGAAGTCGATAGAGAACGGGGCCCACCTGTTCGGCTTCAAAATCAAATGCCTGCTGAAGTTTCAGGCACCTGGCAGTGAGCTCCGAGGCCGAGGTCAATTGCGGAGTAAGCGCCTCGTCTTCCTGCGTCGCGGTGTAGATCGAGGCAGGCAGATAAATGACCAACGACACCAGAATCACAACGGCAAGCGGCCGAAGGGCCCTTTCGAAATCCAGAGCAGAAGGCTTCTTGGCCGGCTTCAGGAAGGCCGGCTGGCGGGGAGGGTTTGGCGAGCTCATTCGACTCCGGTAGAGATTTCAAGACCCACGAAGTGAGAGGTAGCCATTTAGGATACAGGATAGGTGTCGCGAGGATCAACGAGATTTGATTGTCGACGGTCCGGATCGTGTTGTCCTCTCGCAGCATTCACTTGGGCTGCGCCAGGATCATCACCACCCACAGGCTGCCGAAACCTTTTCTGGGGTTGTCGTTCGGAAGGACGCCCAGGCCGATCAGTGTGTATGCCGCCTCCTTGAGGAGCTTTTCTTTCTTTGCCTTCTTGATGTCGCGGATAAACCAGTACTTACTGCGATAGCTGCGGTAGCTCAGGTCGATGCCTTTCATACCGGTTTTTATGGAGTCCCCGACATAGAGCATGCCTTTCTTATTCATGAATCGGGCCGCATCGAGAGCGACCTCATTGAGCGCTTTATTCACCTTCATTTCCGGCAGTCTGGCGGCGCGGCGATCTGCATTTACGCCAGCCACGAAATCTATCAGAAGTTTTTCAATTTTCTGAGTGCGGATAGGAGCGGATAGGAGAATAGTGACGTGATAGTTTTTACCGTCCGGCGAGAACATGCCCACGCCGACCCGTTCGTATTCTCGCTCGACAATGTTGGACTGATAAGCCTTGTCCTGCATAAGCTGCTTGTGCGCCTTGAGGGCCGATTTGGCTTTCGTGATGTGCTCGTACAGGCGCTTGGTCGGTATTCGTGCCCGCCGCGCGCGGTCGATGGGGCCACCTGTGTCCCGGGATTTATGGCCGAAGTATTTTTCCTTCACCATCTCATAGCTATGGGAACGCGCTACTTTCGAAAGTGCTCCGTCAGATTCGAGAAGCGGACGACCGAGGGCATCTCTTTCGGCGTTGATAAGATCGATGAGCGTCTGCTCGATGGGCGCAATGTCCTGAGCAAAACAGGGGATGATGAGTGCGAGTGGGATTAGCATTGGCGGTCTTGGGGGTGCTGCGACTGGCTGCTACTTTCATTCATAGAAAAGTTTCAGAACGCTTAACTGTGATGTGACGCTTGAGATTACTTCCCTTGTGACGCATCAGAAAGTGAAAGTGGAGATTAGCCACCGCGGTCCAAAGGATGTCTGCACCATCCGTGCAGTTGTATTCGAAGAATGCCTGCTTATGCGATTACAACTTTTCGGCGGCGGCCCCAGAGCAGGCAATACTGCAGCGACGAATAGGGCACTGATTTTCACGAGATTTGATGGCGTGCCGGCTTTCATGAAACTCGGTGGGTTGAGTTGGGTTAACGGCTGAAGCAGTTACTCCAACCCAGTCCCGGCTCAAAGCCGTTACCTCAACCCGTCGTCTGAAAAAGATTTCTATGGATCTGAATGGCGCAAAGTCGAACTATTGTGTGACATCCAGTGCTGGATGCTACCTGAGCACTTTACTGAGAGCTGAACACTGACCAGGCCAACATGTCTTCAAGGGCAAAACTATATCTGGCATTGCTCTACCTGCTGGAGCTATTCCTCCTGGTGGGGTTCGCGCTAACGTACGATGAGAGGCCGGGCCTGATTCTGGGGCGCTATACTGCGGGTTATCTCGGCTTCCTTGTGCTGCTCATTCTCCCTGCGCCTTTCCTGCCGGCATTTGTTCGATTCATGGCGAGAGAGTCAAAGAGGCAGACGAAGGATGGCCGCGCGATCAAGATTGGGCCCGGGGCCAAATGCGCGTATCTTGCCATCCTCACACTTCTCTCCCTGGCGGCTTTAGAGAGCATCATCCAGGTCGCACGGGCTTTTCGGCCGCCGGGCAAGACGAGGGAGTATCTCATTCAGTTTCACCCGTTCCTTCAGGTGGTGCCGGATGAGATGGTCTACGACGGGGTCAACCGCGATCACTTTCGGGGGCCGGACATTCAGAAAGCAAGATCGCAAACGCACCGGATCTTCTGTCTTGGTGGCTCGACCACTTTTAACCCGTTCCTCAAATACGAGGACTCGTATCCAAGACAGTTGGAGCGGCAGTTGGGTGAGACACATCCGGTGCAACTTCTCAACGCGGGGATGAGTTGGTACACGTCCCAGCATTCACTGATCAATTACCTGATACGCGTTCAGGAATACCAGCCTGACATCATCATCGTCATGCACGGCATCAATGATCTGATTCGTTCCTTTTCTCCGCCGAGAGCTGCGATGGGTGCTTACAAATCGGACTACTCTCATTTCCTCGGTCCGCAGGCGGATATGATCCTCGATCTCGATCAGCAGCGGCAGCCGACACTGGCGGACACACTTTTCCTGATTCGAAATACTTCGTCGTTTTTTTCGCGCCATTTTTTCAAGCAACTGCGGGTGGAGCGACATGAGATGGAAACCGTAGACGTGGGCGCGTTCTCCTCACTGGATGCCTATCGGCGGAGCATGCGCAACCTGTGCGAGATGGCCCAGGCCCACGGGGTGAAAGTTATCCTTGTTACTCAGGGCTTTTTATACAAGGATGAGATGAGCGCGGAGGAGAAGGCGGTGCTTCGATTTGCACGTGAATCAGCAAACGATGGACATCGGATGGCGAGCATGCGTTCCATGAAGCGGGGGATGGAGACGTTCAATGAGGCGACCCGGTCCATTGTACGTGAGTTTAGATTGCCACTGGTTGATATTGAGAAGACGATCCCCAGGAATCTCGATTACTTTGCTGATGATGTTCATTTCACGCCGAAAGCGGCAAAGCTGATCGCCTCGGCAATCAAGGAGAAGATTCTGAAAGAGGGGCTTCTGGATCGCGACTGAGTCCAGAACTTGAGAGAGTTCTTTTTGAAATCGTTGAGCCGATGCCGCGGAGGAAAGTGAGGATTAATCATGAACAAACTTATCTTGTTCCTGCTGACCAATCCGATGACCGCAGAAGTACATCCCCTGCAGAAAGAAATTCCGGCTGTCGTTGGTGAACAGGTACAGCCTCTGCCACTCGGTGCCGCGGCGCTAAAGGGATGGATAACGAACAACGCCGAGGTCTCCCTTTCGCCTTCCGCACACCAGGGGCAAGCGGCGGTGCGGCTATCGATCGCGCCCCGGCGGGAGCGCGCGCTGATCGAGATACGCTTCACTCAGAAACAGATCGTTGCCGAACGATTTCGTTTCTGGCTCAAGGGAGATCGGTCGAACCGAGATCTGGTCCTTCATTACACGCAGCCTGAATCAGATGCGGAGCATCAGCTTGCGCAGATAAAGCTGGACTTTGGCGAGTGGCGGCATCTTGAGATCCCGGCCTCCAATCCCATTCACCGATTTCATGGGAAGAGTGGAAGCTTTCGCATCCTGGTCATTGGAGCGCATCCCACGGCCACACATATCCAACTCAGCAGGCTGGAACTGGTCACATACGATCCGATGGGACGGCCAATTGTGAAGAAGGACATTCCTGCACCTGTTTTTGATAGCTGGGGTGGGCCCGCACGGCAACAGATTGAGGCCGGCAAAAGGAGCGGGGTGAACATGCACATCTCGCCGATCCATTTCCTCGGTCATCCCGCCGTCAATGAAAGGGTGGTATACGCGGACAAGGCCGTGCGCTGGTGCCGAGAGCTTGGCATTCTTTCCGGGATCTCATTCTACAATCATCCTTCAGAGGACTGGATGAAGGCGCATCCGGAACTGTTGGTGAAGCGGCGCGACGGTGAAGTGTATGCGGGGAGCGGTGCGTTCACTTCGCCGTGGAATCCGGAGGCGTTGAAGTTGTGGCGCGCACACATCATCGACTGCCTCCAGGCAATGAAAAAAAGCGGCGGCCTGAAAAACGTCGACGTGGTTGAGCTGTGTCCCGGCGAGGAGGGAGAGGTCTCCTACCAATGGGACCATGTCTGGGCCTTCGACAAACATGCGGCGGCCGCCTGGAGTGAATATCTCCGCACGCTTTACAGGAACGACATCAGCAGGCTCAACGACGATTGGGCGAGCGCGCACAAAGCGTTTGATGAGGTCGCGCCGCCACACGATTACTACCCGGATCGGGCGCATTGGGTGTTCGCGGATTTCTATCGCCTGAGCATGTTGAAGTACTGCGCTATCCAGGCCGACGCGGTACGCGAGGTCTTTACGCCACGCTATTGGCTTTGGCTGCCGCATTCGCTGCCGAGTTATCCGAAGCGATTTTTCGCCGGGCGCTATCCACTATTTTACACGGAGAATCTGAGACGACTGGGATGTATGGACTACGCCCATCTTTCCGCCCTGGACTGGCATGCCAGGGAAGACGTGGCCCACATTCAGCGGAATAACGTCCGAGTGCTCGGCGAGATAGACGTCCGACCGACCAGACAACGTCTCGAGTGGACTTTCGAGCAGAGCAGAAAATACAAAATGGATGGAGTTTTCATCGGCGTCCTCGAGATCCTATCGAAGGACGGCGTCTTTACGCCGCTTGGCAAGACCAACCAGAAACTGATCAGAAGCTGGCCGCAAATCTGCGAAGAATGATGCTGCCGTGCATTCATTTCAGTTTGCCTTTGCCCTGAATGGTCTGGAGCCTTGCGAGAATGGACAAGATAAAAAACAGCTTCTTAGCCGCTTTCTCTGCCCGGAGGTTCACTCCTCCCGGGGAAGTGATGGCCGGAGCTCATCTGCGTAGAGGCCGATCTTCTCGAATGGGATCGGCTTGAAGCCCGGCAGCTTCTTGAAGACTTCGGAGTCAGGGCGGAGGCGAAAGTCGCCCGCGGCAGCATCGACGAAGCCGGGATCGCCGTCGGTGATGAGATTCTCCTTTCCGCTGACCTGCCAGTTGCCGCTGCTCACTTGGGCGCATTTCACGAGGACGTTGCGCACCGCGCGGTTGACCCGCGTCTGGCCCGGCTTCGGATTCATGAACCCCAACAGATCCGGATACCGGGTGGTGTAAGGCGGCTTTGTGATGTCCACCTCTTCCAGCAGGCGCTTAGTCCAGAAGCAGCCCTGCCCTCCGTCGATGACATCCTTCCAGCGCTTGTCGTTCCACGGAGCAGAACCGAGAGCTCGTTTGCACTCGATGAAGATGTTGTTCTCTGCCAGGTTGTCGTGCCCACCGTGAGAGAACACGGTGCCGAACGAGCCCCGGCCCGGCTCGCCGCAGCGGTAGAACACGTTGCCGAACACGGTGTCTCCCCCGTCCCCGTCATCGAAATAGACCGCGGCGTTCCCGTGGCCCATGGGACTGCCGATGTCGTACCAGAAGTTGTAGCGGACAATGTTGCCCCGGCAGGAAGGATTACGGCCTTTGTAGAATGCGCCGCAGTCGTCCGTCTCCGTACAGATATGATGCACGCGGTTGAACTCGAACACGTGGTCATTACCGCCAACGCCAATAGCCTGGTGCGGCGCGTCGTGGATCAGGTTATGTGCCGCGCGGTTGCCGACGCCCTGCAGCATGATGGCGTTCGCGTAAGTCAGTTTGTGCCGGGAGAATTGCCAGATGTGGTTGTTGATCGCTTCGTGACCGGCAGGCGTCAGAGCCCTGCGGTCCCCACCGGAAAGGACGAGCCCACCAGTGCCCGTATCGTGGATGTCACAGGCTTCGACCTTGTGGCCGGCACCGCCGCTGACCTGGATGCCGAGCTGAAGAAGGTTGCGAACCGTGCATGCCTGGACTCGGACGACCGAGCCGCCGTTGACCTCGATGCCGTTGCCCTGCCCGGCTTCAACGACGAACCCGCGAAGCGCAACGTGGGATGCGTCTTTCACAGAAATTATCGGCGCATTCAGCGTAGAGAGGACAATGCGGGCGCCGGCAATTTCGTCGGGCGGCCAGAAGTATAGCCGGCCGGAATCGCGGTCGATGTAAAACTCGCCAGGCCGGTCAAGCTCTTCGAGGAGATTGAGAGCGCGGTATCGCCGGGGAGAGGGGTTGCCCTGCCTGAGGCTGTAGAGATGGGGCTCGGCCAGCGTGATCTGCCGCTTCTGCCGATCTAACGATTTCACCCGGATGGTTTCCGCGAACCAGTCGAAGCACCAGTATCCCTGCAGCCACACTCCGGCCTCGATATTCCAGCGGCTTGGCCGGTCCCCTGAGTATTCGAAAATTCCGGGCCTGCCGGACTTGTCCCCGACGCGAGGGTGCGATCCTGAATCGATGATCTTCTCAATCGTTGTCCATCCTTTGTTTGGCCAATGGGCGAGCGTCATCCGTTGGTCGTTGAAAAACAGCTCGGGCACGGCGGGCGCCCCGTTAAAGCGATCGGGAAACTGGCCGAGTTCGCCGATGCCAAGCGCGGCGAGGTCAACAGCCAGGACCTTACCGCGGGTCGCGGGGTCAAGGCGTTCGAGGAGCTTTGTGTCAGTGACAGGTTTGAACGAATCCGGCGGGATGCTCCGTCCGCCCGTCAGCCGCACCTCTTCCCCCGGCGCGGCTCGGAAGATGGCAGGCGCGTCCGCCGTTCCTGAATCCTCGGATGTCAGCTTCAGAGGCCGGGCAAACTCGTACACGCCGCGATGCACCACGACGGTCGTTCCAACCCTCGGGATTTTTTTCGAAGCCTTCCTTCGCCGCATCTCGTCCCTGGCCCGCTCGAGCGTGGCAAAAGGCTCCTTCGCCGAACCGCGGCCGGTCTTGTCGTTTCCCTGGGGCGAGACGTGAATGGCATCCCGATTCTGTTTCTCCGTCACGGGTTCTCCTTTTGTCAGGGTCGGGATAGCGAGCCCGATTACAAATCCCACTCCCAGTGTAAGAGGCACAGGCGTGAAGGGCTTTGTGTTCATATTCGTACGGCGGCACAAGGCCGATAGCAACCCACCCAGAACATCAGCCTCGCTTCAGGCCTTCGGGGTCTGTGCAGAGGCCCGTCTCCAGGTCTATGAGGTCGATGTAGTAATCCGTATCCTCGAAGCGGTCGTCTGTCGTCTCCAACCATCTTTCCAGTTCGTGCTCCAATTCCGGCGGTATGCTCTTCGAGCCCTGAGAATCTATGAGATTCTCCAACTGCCAGGGATCGCGTTCGTTGTCGTAGAGCAGCCATGGACCAGTTCTGTCTCTGACATAGGTATGGGTTCGCGTGCGGATGCCGCGGTAGGGGCGAATGAAGCCCTTGGGCGCGCCCAGCCCCCTGTAATCATCAACGTAGGTCCACTTCTTTCCCCAGGTGAGAGCCGAACAGACCCAGAGCAGCAAAGCCGAACGATCGGTCGGGGCCGCCTCTCCCATGAGTATCGATGACAGGTCGTCGCCTTCGATGTCTTCAGGGATGGGCAGGTCCATCAGGCCCAGAAGCGTTGGAAGGATGTCCGGCAGGCTGAAGAGAGTGTCGACCTGCATTCCGTTCGGGATGCTGTTTGGGTGACGCACGATGAACGGAATTCGGATCGATTCGTCCCACGGTTGCACTTTGTAGAGCTGGCCATGCGAGCCGAGCATCTCTCCGTGGTCGGAGGTAAACACAACGATCGTTTCGTCTGCGATGCCCTGCTCATCGAGGGCACCCATAAGTCGTCCGAGATTGTGGTCGAGGTTGGTGATCGCTCCGTAGTAGCTGGCGGTCCATTCGCGAAGTGTTTCTTCGGCGTCGGCCTCGCTGAGTTCTCCCGTGACGGGAACTCCCGGAGGCGGGCACAGGACGTTCTTTCTCAGTTCCAGGCTGTCTGGATCGTAGAGTTCTCGAAATTCCGGAGGAGCCACGAAGGGTGTGTGGGGCGGCCCCCAGGAAAGGACGAGTGCGAAGGGCTGGCGCTGTTCCTGATCCTTCACGGCATGGGAGCGGATGAAATCAATTGCCAGGCGCGTCTGCTCGTCCGGCTCCCAGCCATCGATCTCGACCGGCTCTGGCGTATCCCTGTAGTAGCGGGCCTTCCAGTAGGCGTGAGAACAGTGATGCACGGCCCAGTAATCAAATCCGTGACGCAATTCTCCTGGCGGGATGTAACCATTCTCGAATTCGTTGAACTGCGTCTCTCCGATGTAGGCTTCGCCTGACAGATGCCACTTGCCGATGTACCCCGTCGAATATCCTGCCTCTTTGAGAGTCTTGCCCATGGATGGCATTTCGTTGGGCAACATCGAATTGTTCGTCAGCACCGTGTTTCCGAGCGGGTAACGCCCGGTGAAGATGCACGCGCGGGCAGGCGTGCAGACCGGAATGTTCGAGACCGCATGGTTAAAGAGTGCGCCTTCTGCGGCAAGCCGATCGAGGTTCGGCGTCTTCACCTGGCCGTTGCCTGCACAGCCCATCGCCATGTGGCGCATCTGATCCACCAGTACGAAGAGAAGATTGGGGTGGCTGCACTTTTTCCGGGGTGTGTCACTCACGGCACTGGTTCCTGTTTTCTGAGGGCCGCCAATAGTAGATTCTCACGAGCCGTTTCGCTTCGCACGAAGCGACTATGCGTCGCAGGTCCTGCACTCTGGAGAGGGCGGCATTACAGGCGCGAGGCGACAGCATGGTCTCATCGCTTTGGACTTTCATTCCTTTGCCCTGATCAGAACTGCGCGGTTGTTCCCTTCATAAATCTCTTTAATCCGGTTTTCCGGATCGATGACCAGTTCCCAGTCCCTGGTTGCTGGCCCGGGCAGTTTCAGACTGAAAGGAGATGTCCTGGCAATCAGGTCGTCGGGAGCCGGCAGAGAACCGATTTCGGTCTGTGCCAGCTTCTTGCCGGCGCCATCTCTAACAGCGACCTCTACCCCATCGACATCCGCAGATCCGACGTTGTGGACGAGTCCGGACAGAGTCTGCCCTTTCAGTTTCAGATCTTCGGCTGAAACGGCTAGGTCGGCGCGGCCGAAGATGGGCGCGAGCTTTTTCACCTGCTCGATCTCTATCAGAGTCACCGATCCGGGTGCGATTTCCAACTCGATACGGTCGGCCTTCATGAGTTCCCGCCGAACGATCGAAGCTTCCCCGTCGATCTGGAAATCGCCGGTGGTGTCCGTCCCCCTCCTGATCCGGTAAATGCCGTGCTCGAGGGCCCAGACCCGGAAAGCCCCTTTCAGTTTATCTGCCCGGTGACTGTAAAGGGCAACTTTCAGACGATGTCGGTGGTTTTTCAGAACAAGAGCGGAAAAGTCTGTCCCGAAGCCTTCCCAACTGACCGCGTGGGTCGGGTTGTACTTGTTCCGGCCACAGAAACCGCCCAGGTAGGCATCGGATGCCTTTTCGATGAGCCTGCCAATGCCGCAACGATCCGTGTACTGCTCTGCAGAAGTGTACATGTCCGGCCAGCGATTCGCGCTGTAGAGGTCAGAGATGCTCGGGCCTCGAGGATGCGGCGGGCCGATCGTTCCTGAAGAAGTAAGTCGGGTGAGCCGGTGACCAGCACGGAGAGTGCTCCGTCCTGCGAGGCGATTTTCAGGAGGGTGTCGCGATCCAGGTTGTCGAGGCTGCCCAAAGCGTAGGCATCGGCCGC